>Ga0065712_10000481_pt1 | contig 15061 bp, 9 predicted proteins | sample MisRhiReplicate1_FD_59099 | JGI IMG/M metagenome (GOLD analysis project Ga0065712, IMG submission 59099) | Miscanthus rhizosphere microbial communities from Kellogg Biological Station, MSU, sample Rhizosphere Soil Replicate 1: eDNA_1 v3... | ecosystem: Host-associated > Plants > Roots >...
CCTGGGTGTCGGACTCTGCGACCAGGCGCGCGCTGAGATCGCGCAGCAGTTGCGTGTCACGGAGATCGCTGGCCACGGCCTGCTCGGCCAGGGCCTGCTCCAATCGTGCGAAGAGGCGATCCGCAACCTGGGAGAACAGTCTCACCTCCTCGTCGCGCCACCGATGTGGCCGCGCGTCGCACACTGAGAAGACGAATTTCCAGGCACCGTCGCGGATGAACGGCGCTGTCAAAAAGGATCGTACTTGGAGCGTCTCATGGGCGTTCGAATAGGTGCGCGGATCGAGGGTCGTGTTGTGCACGACGAGAAGATTGCCGGACCTGGCGGCCTGGCGATACTCCGGTGTCACGAAGTCCGAGATGCGGACCACGTCCGGCCTGGCCGGCGATCCCTTGCGATTCCAGATATGCAGGACGCGAATCTGATCGTGCGGCTCGTCCACACCGAACAGGCACACGGACGATACACGCAGACGCGCGCCGACCAGCGGCCCGACAACCTGCATGATCTCGTCGGCCGAAGACGCGCGGGCACATCCGTTTGCAATCTGATCGAGCAGGGCAAGATTATCTTCGCGCCGCTTACGATCGGTGATGTCGTTCGCGACGGCCGACATCCGCACCGCGCGGCGACGCACAACAGACGACCCGAATGATGCGCCGTCCACGAAGATCGTCTCTCCCCTAATCTCGAGCCATCGCACCGACCCGCCGGCGCCAAGCACGCGAATCTCTTCGCGCAGTGACCCTCCTCGTGGCGGCTCGATGGCGCGCGCGAACATATTCCTGCAGCGGTCGCGGTCGATCGGATGGATTGATCTGGCGATGATGTCGCTGAGGGGGAAGACGGAACCCTGTGGCAGCCCGAGCATCCCGCGCATTCGCTCGTCCGGCTCGATACAGTTGTCGTCGGCTCGCCAGATGAAGGTGCCCATGCCCGATGCATCGATAGCCAATCGAAGTCGGACTTCGGTTTCCCGCAACGCGTCAAACGCGGGCGGAAAAGCACCGGGCTCGCATCGTTCGCTCATCCCGTCTTCCAGCGGGCACGAATTCTAACAGCGTCAGATGAACAACGCGACGAGCATATTGCTGAATGCTTCCGGCCGCGACATGTCGTGGGCGGTTGTGTCGGAACCCAGACGCCTGGCAGAAGCGCTACGACTGCAGAGCGGCGGTCGATTCGAACTGCAACTGATAGAGGCGATGGTAGATCCCGCGCGCGGCGAGCAATTCCTGATGTGTCCCCGACTCGCGCAGCTCGCCCTTGTGCAGGACGAGGATCCGGTCCATGTCCTGAATGGTCGAGAGACGATGGGCGATCGCAATCGTGGTACGGCCGCGCATCACGACCTTCAAGGCGTCGCGGATGAGCAGCTCAGTATCGGTGTCCACGCTCGACGTGGCCTCGTCCAGGATGAGGACTTTCGGATCGAACGCCAGCGCGCGTGCGAACGAGAGCAACTGCTTCTGCCCTGACGAGAACGTCGCGCCGCGTTCAGTGACTGGCGTATTGACGCCGTGCGGCAGACGGTCGATGAAGCGCGAGGCGTGGACCGCCTCGAGCGCGCGCCGAACATCGGCATCCGTGATCGCGGCATTGCCGAGTCTGACGTTGCCGCCGATGGTCCCCGAGAACAGATACACGTCCTGCAGCACGAGGCCGAACAGCCGACGCAACGCAGCGAGATCCCAGTCGCGTATATCTACGTCGTCGATGGTGATGCGGCCCTGCTGCACGTCGTAGAACCGCTGCAGCAGGCTGACGATCGTCGTCTTGCCGGAACCCGTGGCACCAACGATCGCCACGCGCTGGCCGGGGCGCACCTCAAACGAGACGTTCCGCAGCACCGGTTCGCCTTCCACATAGGAGAAGGTGACGTCTTCGAATCGGATCGTGCCCGCAGAGGCAGGCGCATCTAAAGATGCGCCTCTACGAGAGGTCGTCGGCGACATGATCTCAACGGGCGTATCGAGCAGCGCGAAGATCCGCTCAGACGAGGCCATCGCGCCCTGCAGCAGATTGAACTTCTCGGACAGGTCGCTGATCGGCCTGAAGAAGCGCTGCGAATATTGGAGGAACGCGACCAGTGCTCCCAGCGTCAGGCCGTCGCCATTGACCACCCATCCGCCGCCGACCCACAGAATCAGCGATGCGGCGAGCGCGCTGACCAGCTCGACTCCGGGATAGAACGCGGCGTAATAGAAGATCGAGCGGACGTTGGCATCGCGGTGCTGCCGGTCGATCTCGTCGAAGGTGTCGAAGTCGCGTTGCTCACGACGATAGAGCTGCACCGTCGCCATGCCGGTGAGCCGCTCCTGCAGATAGGCATTGATGCGGGCGATCCAGATGCGGACGTCGCGGTACGTCTCGCGCACGTGGATCCGGAACCACTGTGTGATCACTGCAATCAACGGCAGGACGGAGAACGCCACAAGAGCCAGGCGCCAATCCATCCACACCAGTACCACCATGATGCCGACCAGCGTGAACACGTCGCCGAAGACCGACACCACACCTGACGTGAACAGGTCATTCAAGACGTCGACGTCAGTCGTGACGCGCGTCATCAGGCGTCCCACCGGATTGCGATCGTAGAAGCGCAGATCGAGCCGCTGCAGATGCTCAATCATCTGCATGCGCATATCGAACATGATCCGCTGCCCCGTCGCCTGCATCGTCCAGGTCTGGATGTACTCGAGGATGAAAGAGGCCACGAGCACGACGAGATAGACGGCCGCCATCGATCCAAGTCCGGACAGATCGCGTGTTGGAATGTAGCGGTCGATCGCCATCTTCGTCAGGTACGGCGGAGCCAGCTCGAGACAGGAGTGACCGATGATGGCAATGACGGCAATCACCACCTGGCGCCGGTATGGACGCAGGTAGCCAAGCAGCCGGCGCATCAGCCGGCCGTCGTACGCCTTTCCGAGGATGTCTTCTTCGTGCATTACGACGCCGCCAGCTCCTCTTCCAGCAACTGCTTCCGATAGAGCTCGGCATACAGGCCGCCGTGGCGCACGAGTGAGTCGTGCGTCCCCGACTCCGCGACTCGGCCGTTGTCGAGCACGACGATCTGATCGGCGCCGCGCACCGTGGACACGCGGTGCGACACGATGATTGACGTGCGCTGGCGCATGACGCGCGACAGCCGCTGCAGAATCTCCTCTTCGGTGTGGGTGTCCACGGCCGACAATGCGTCGTCGAGAACGAGAATCGCCGGCGACATGACCAGGGCGCGAGCGATCGCCGTTCGTTGCTTCTGCCCACCCGAGAGCGTGATGCCGCGTTCACCAACCAGCGTGTCGTAGCCGTTCGGGAACGTTTCAATGTCCTTGTCCAAACGGGCCGTGGCGGCGGCCTCTTCAATGGCGGCCTGCGAGTGCGGCCGATCGCTCAACCCGAACGCGATGTTGTCCGCAACCGACGCGCTGAACAGAAACGGTTCCTGCGCGACGAATCCAATCGCGCCACGTAGCGTCGCCAGCGGAATCTGTCGGACGTCCACACCATCGATGAAGACTGTGCCCGGTGGCGCCTCGTGCAAGCGAGGCAGCAGACTGAGCAGCGTTGACTTCCCCGATCCCGTGGCGCCGACAATCGCCGTCGTCGTGCCAGCAGGAATTGTCAGCGAGACGTTGTGCAGCACCTCCGTGTCGCCGTAGCGGAATGTCAGGTGACGAAACTCGATCGCGCCTTGAATGTTCGTGATCGGCGTGACCGCTGCATGCTCGTCTGTGATCGCGGGCTTCGCGTCCAGGATCTCGAGCATGCGTTTCCAGGATGCCAGGCCGCGCTGCAGCAGGTTCGTGACCCAGCCAAACGCGATCATCGGCCAACCGAGCATCATCAAGTACGTGTTGAACGCCACCAACTCGCCGACGGTCATGCGCCCAGCAATGACTTCGCGGCTGCCGATCCACAGCACCAGCAGCGAGCCGATGCCCATCAGCAGCCCCATGCTCGGAAAGTACATGCCCTGCAATCGAATCAGTGCGCGGTTGCGGACGACGTATTCCTCGTTCGCTCGACGAAACCGCTCGATCTCGAACGCCTCTTGTCCGTACGCACGCACGACGCGCACGCCTGCCAGCGACTCCTGCGTGACCGCGCTGATGTCTGAGAGCTGTTCCTGGATCTTCTCGAAGCGATGATGAATCGCCGCGCCGAAGTAGCGCACGACGATCGAGACAAACGGCAGGGGCACGAGCGCCGCCGCGGTCAGCCACGGATTGATCGACACCATCAAGACGATCGCGACGATGAAGGTCAGACCCGTGCTCGAGGCGTACATCACCGCCGGCCCGATCATCATGCGCACCGCGCTNAGATCGTTCGTCGCGCGCGACATNAGATCGCCGGTGCGCGTGTGCTGGAAATAGCCCAGGTGCATGCGCTGGAGCGACGCAAAGAAATCGTTGCGGAGGTCGTACTCGAAGTCGCGCGACGCGCCGATGATGATCCGGCGCATCAGGAACCGGAAGAAGCCCCCGACCAGCGCCAACCCGAGCAGCACAACCGCGTACTCACGCACCTTCTCGAGCGTCAGCGAACTCTGGAGGTCGTCGATGGCATACTTAAGCACCCAAGGCCCAGTCAGCGTGAGCACGTTGGTGACGACCACACAGGCGAAGCCGAGCAGGAACGAACGCCGGTGTTTGGCGAGATACCGCAGGAGCCGGCGCTCCTGAACCCACGAGGACACGACTAAAGCGTACCAGACGCTAAGCCGATAGAAGAAGCATGCAAATCCGACTCGTCGCTGCCGTTCTGCTTTCTCTCGTGCTCGCCTCGCGCGCCGACGCCCAATTTCGCGTCGAGAAACCCGCGCCCGGCGAACAGTTCCATGTCGAGCTCGGCCTCATGTTCTGGAAACCGACGCCGGTGCTGCAGATTCAAACCGGCGCGCTCGCGGCGTTGGGTGAAGGCCAGGTCGACTTCGTCCGTGAGTTCGCCATCGAGAACGAGCGGTTCAACGACTTCCGGGCGGTGCTCAAGGCCGCGAAGAAACACAAGATTCGCATCACCCACGTGGCCGCGGAGTACAACGCGGCGACGACGCTTCAACGAACGATTGTGTTCGGCGGACAGACATTCCCGTTCAGCGTTCCGGCGACAGCGGATTTGAAGTGGGACGTCTGGCGCTTTGGATACGAATGGGACTTCGTCGCCATGGACCGAGCCGTCGTCGGTTTGATCACTGAGTTGAAAGTCAATAAAGTCACCGCCGACCTCGAGGCCGTCGGCTTCGGAAGCGAACTCACCGATGTGACGGCACCGGTACCCACGATTGGCGGGCTCGCTCGCGTCTATCCACACAAGAACTTTTCGCTAACCGCGGAGTTCACCGGTTTCAAGGTGCCGGGATTCCTGGCGAAGAAAATCACAGACTCGATCAACAACGACGCCGACGCCAAGGTGTTCGACCTCGATTTATACGGAACCGTGAGCTTTGGCAGCCACGTCGGCGCGCAGCTCGGTTATCGCTCGCAGACTGCCGACTACCTCTTCGACGAGGACGCGGGTGATCTCGAACTCAAGGGCTGGTACTTCGGCGGGCTCGTTCGCTTCTAACACGGTCCTTGGTCCGTAGTACTTGGTCCGTGCTTTGTCCCTCGGCCTTGGTGCGCGGACCACGAGGACGACGGACTCAGGACGGACCAAGGACGAAGGACCGAGGCCCAGAGACTACAATTCCTTCCGCGCAACCACCAACAACGAACTGCCGATCGGCATCGGCACGTGTCTGACGAGCGCCGCTTCGGCGTTCACTAACATCGTCAACAGCAGATTGAGCGGTCCGATTGGCACGGTGATATCCGTGTCCGCGCGCACCGTTCGTCCGAACCGCCGCGTCATGCGCTGGACGAGGCGGACTGACGCCATCAACGGAAACAGCGACGCGAACAGGAACGAGACGCGTTCGGGAGTAAGACCCGCCGATTCGACCAGACGTCGCGCGCTCGCCGGCGTGTAGCGACGCACTTCCTGCCACACCTCCGCGTGATCGCCGTGAAGCACGTCGAGCGCTGCGAGCGTGAGGATCACGACCCCACCCGGCTTGATGATCCGGGCCATCTCACGCACGGCGGCGACATCCGCGTCGACGCATTGCAATACATCGAACGACGTTGCGACGTCGAAGCTCGTGGATGCTAGTGGAATGCGAGTGACATCGCCGCGAAGTACGGTCAGTCCCGTCGCATGCGCCCGCGCCGGACCCGCCTCACTGAGATCGAACCCGAGTGCCCGGCCGTGTGGACGGAGGAGTTGCAGATTGTGACCCGTCCCGCAGCCGCAATCGACAAGCCGAAGGCCAGGCCGTCCCTTGACGACGTCGGCGATGACAGGAGCAATGAATTTGCGGAAGCCTCGAAACCAGAAGTGGGTCGCTTCGGCGCGACCCGTCAACTCGAGCAGATCGTCCATCGACTAGCGACTGGCGGTCAGGCGTGCATTCGGATCCAGGCGGCCTGCTCCGTACAGACGTCGGTAGTCCTCCGCGGTCCCGAGAATGCGCTTCACGTAATTCTGCGTTTCGGGGAAAGGAATGTTGTCGATGAACTCGTCGGTCGGAAGCCCCGGCGCCTCGGTGAGCCATTTCGCCACGCGATGTTCGCCCGCGTTGTATCCGGCAAGCGCGTAATGCACACCGCCGAATCGATCGACGAGATCCTTGAAGTACTGCGTGCCCAACCGGACGTTCATCTCCGGTTGTAAGAGCGACGCCGTCGAGAACGACCTCATCCCGAGCTTTCGCGCGTAGATGCGTCCGGTACTCGGCATCAGCTGCATCAAGCCGCGAGCGTTCGCTGATGAGCGAATCTCGGCGGTGAAGGTCGACTCCTGCGCCATCAGCGCGGTGACGAGAAACGGATCGAGGCCGTGCATCTTGGAATACTTCTGAATCAACGGCCAGTAGTCGATCGGGAAGATGATCTGCAGTACGTCGGCCGGAAGGTCCTCCCCTCCTGCCGCGAGGAACTGCGGATACGCGCGTCGCATCAGCGTGATCGCGCCGCGGACAGCGTTGAAGCGCTCCTGCGCTCGAAGTCCGAGACCCTGTCGATTCCGAATCCACGCGGTCGTCGCCTGAAGCGGCGGCGAGTCGCCCCAGACACGCTGCGCGTATTGGACCTCACGCAGCGCTTCGTCATAGAGCTGCAGCGCGGTCAGCTCGCGTATCAATGCCTCGGTCGGTGGAACTTTCACTGTCGCGAGAGTGGTCGCGAGCGGTGCCGACGCGCTCGGGAGTACGGGTTGTCGTCGCGTGGTGAGCAGCGTCGCCGCCAGACGTCCGTAGTACGAGTTGCGGTAATCGGCGACGACGAGACGATAGCGCTCGTTCGCGGTCGTCGTGTCGTTCAGTTGGTCGCGCGAACGGCCGGCCCAGTAGAGCCACGACGGACGATAGTCGGCGCGTGGAAAAGCCGCCGCTGCGGTCTCGAAGAACGTGATCGCTTCAGCGAAGCGCTGGCTGCGATACGCAGCCCATCCCGCCTTCCACGCGGCGCGCTCGGCATACCGATGCTTCGGGAATTTCTGCGCCAGCTCGCGGAACACCAGATCGGCCTCGTCATCCTCATCGACGACGAGATAGTGCAAGGCGAGTGAGTTCAGCGCTTCTGCGGCCCATTCACTGGTTGGAAAATCCTTGACCAGTTCGCGCGCTTCGCTGACAAAGGTCTTTCCATCACCCAGCTCACCGATGGCGCTGAGATAGAAGAACCGCGCTTCCGCTTCGAGCGCGTCGTGTTTCAGCAGCGGCTTCAGACTGTCGCGTGCCGCGCGATGGCGATCGAGGTAGTAGTCGCATTCGGCCATTCGCAGCGCGACGAGATCCTTGGTATCACCCTCGACGGATTTGGCGATCGCTTCGAAGCCGGCGCGCGCCTGAGCCCAGCGACGCGCTTCGAACAGACGCTGCGCGCGACGCTGTGCCCGCGTGACGAGATCTGCCGAGATATCGGACAAGGACTGCAGACGCTCGATGCCGCTTTGCGCATCAACGGCCTGCGCACTCAACGGGCTGTCGTAGTAAATGCGCCGGTACAGTTCAAGTGCGTGATCGCGATGGCCGACGGTTTCCTCGACCAGCGCCAGCGCGAGCCAGGCCTCTTCGGGCGCGGCGAGATCCTCACCAATCAGTGCGCGCAGGATCGTCTCGGCACGCGCCGGATCTTGACGCGCCACCGCGACCTCTGCGAGACGAAGCGGAATCGCCTCGCGCAGATATCCGTCGGGTCGCGACGTCATCATCGACGTGAAGAGCGTGTCCGCCTCGGCGAGTCGCGAGAGACCTGCGAGCGCAACGCCGGTGTAGTACCGCGAGTACGCGGCAAGCGGCCTCGTCGTGAGATCGAGTCCGTTCAGCAGCGACAATCCGGCGGCGTAATCTTCGGAGGCAACCGCCTGAACGCCTTTCGCGAATCGGGCAAGGGCGGCCGTATTGGCGCGGCCCTCACCTGCCAGTGCTCCAGGTCCATCCTGCACGAACCAGTACTGCGACACGTCGGAGGGCAGCGGCGCATGACGAGTTGCGGTGAGCTGCACGGCCGCCCCTTCGCGCGCGGGTGTGTCGTCGACTGTCTGCTGCGCGCCCAGACCGTGAAACGCAGCAACTGCACACGCCAGGATGAAGATGACCCTTTTCACTGAATGCTCCCCGAGGACTGACGGCTGACCGACGAGGATACGAGCCCGGTCGTCTTTCCCGTCATCAACCCCGCGGCCTGCCGCACCGTCATGGCCTCGAGCACTCGACCGGCATGCCGGGCAAGGACATCGAGAAATGCAGGCCAATAGGGCTCTTCCGAAGTATCGGCAGGCGCGCCATCCGCATACAGCACAGCGACCACAGACCCAGCCACCGACACCGGCCATGCGGCGGTCGAGCGCGGCTCATCTGTGCGAGCGAATTCCGGCACGCCATTCTCCGCCCCGAGCGACACGCCCAGACATGATCGCACGGCCTCAGCCATGGGACCGGACGTACTCACGTCGATGTCGAGCCTCGATGAGTCGGAGGGGAAACCAAAGCCGACCGTGCGCCAGGCGCGAAGCCTGTTCCCTTTGACGAGAAACACTGCAGCGCGGCCGGCTTCGCAGCCAGCCCGGTTCGTAAGCGTGTCGAGTACGTCGCCAAACGTCGCCGCCTCGTCCAATGCGCGCACCGCATCAGGCAGTCGCTTCGCCTGCGCGGCTCGCTCATCATTGTTACGGAGCTCGCTGGCTAAACGGTTTACTTCGAGACGCGTTTCCTCGGACTCTCGTCGCGACGTTTCGATATCGTGCAGTGTCGCTTCGACATCATCACGCATTACTTCGAGCTGCTTGCGAGCCTCGTCCAGCTCAACGGTCAATGATGCGATCTGTTCCCGAGCGGTCGAGGTGTCCGAGCGCGCCCCGTCCAATTGCCGCTTGAGGGATTCGATCTCGAGACTCGCCTCAGCAGTGGCCTGCGCAGCGGCATCATTGGCAACCTGAGCAGTGGCCTCGTTCGCTGTTTTGATCAGCTCGTCGCGACAAGACCCAAGCTCGGACTCAAGCTGGCCTCGCACTGAATCGAGGAGCCGATTGAGCGTCTCAGAGATTCGATCGTCGAGCGCAGCCACGTCTCGGCGACATTATACGGGTTTCTCCCGTAAACTCCTCACCGAGAGAGGCTTGAGGCGCTCGGTCGTCTACCGGAAGATCTGATTCAGCCGGGCTTCGCTGGTGAGGCGCACCTGACTGACGCGCCATTGATTGCCGCGGAACTCCCAGACCTGAGAGATGGGCGAGATGCGCGGCGGCACGGCATTATCGGATGAGCGTTCCGTCATAACCGCTGTCAGCACAGCCGTATCGGCCGCAATCTGTACGCTCACCCGATCGAGCGTGCGGTTGACGGTTACGGTCGAGGGGAATCGCTCTTCGGTCCGACGCTCGTCGGTGACTTGCAGCCGGTCGGTCTGGAGCGTCGCCATGGTCGCTCGATCCTGACGATGATAGGCGTCGAGCCATTGACGGGATGCCGCGACCACCGCGGATGCCGGTGACGCAGAACCCGATGTTGGAAGCTCGGGTCGTGGTGTCGCCGCAGGCGGCACTGTCGTTTCAGCTCGAGCGGCCGGAGAGGGTCCTGGCTCGATCGGAGTTGGGATGGGCCGCGGCGGCGTGGCCGCGACAGGCTGCACCAGCGGCACCGGATTCGGTGCACTCGGCGGCGGCGCGCTCGGTGCCGGAGCATTGGGAGGCGCCGCTGCGATCGGCGTAGGCAGCGTTGCGGGTTTCTGCGTCTGAGTCGTCGCGGCCTGCGGAATGCTCGGAGCCGGCGGCGGTGGCGCCGATGATCCGCCTGCGTTCTGGATCTGACGATCCTTGCTCTCGACGACAAACTGACGCGTCACCACCTGCCCGTCGCGACCGAGCGGAGCGGCCTGGCCGCTATTCACCGATACGAACACCGCTCCCGCGTCGCCAACGCGTAACAACACACTCTGCTTCGCGTTGAGCCGCACGGTCTCACCTTGTGCAAGCATGCGGCCCGAATCCGATTCCCCATCTACCGTCGTACGCAGCCATGACGATCGGCGCGCCTCAACAAGCAGCGAGAGCGCTGACGGCTTCGTCGTCGTATTCGCCACTGGAGTTGGCAGCGGTGCGGGAGCGGGCGAAGGTGTTGTCGGAGTTGTCGCGGCGGTCGAGACGGGGCCGGGCTTCGATGACGCACTCGCAGGCGCAGTCGATTGCGCGGCACTCTCCGTCGTTGCCGGCTTCTTGTCGGATCGCATCCACACGATCGTTCCTACGAGGACCGCAATACCGGCCACACCAAACAACCCGACAAACATCCGTGCACGTCGTGATGAGGGCACCGGCACGGCGTCGCTGGGAAATGGCGAGGACAGCAACGTTCGCGGTGCGGTCGTCGACATCGCGGGTGGATGTAATGGCGATGTCGACGACATCGCGGGTGGATGTAATGGCGATATCGACGACATCGAGGGTGAGTATGGCGATGTCGACGACATCGACGACGCAGAGGCGTGCGAGGTCGCAGGCGTGAGCGAGGACGCAGGCCCGTGCGGCGGCACGGCCGTAATCGTGTTCGGCGCAACTAACGTGTTCGGCTCAACGACAAGCGTGTCCTCGGAGAACACGCTCGGGAGTTCGGGTGGAGGGGGCAGCTTCGGCGGTTCTGCCAATGCCTGAAAGGGCACCGTACGCGCATCCTCGTCGAGCGCATCCATGTCGGCGCGCGCTTCGTCGAGCATGCCCTTGACGGCGTCTTGATGCGAGAAGATCGCATCCGCGAAATCCGGCTTTTCGAGTCCCCCATCGGTATCGCCTGCTCTGCCGAGCAGCCCGGTCGAATCTGGTCGGGTGCTCGCTTCACCGAGCGCAGCCTGCACCTGCGCCGAGAGCACAAGCAGCTCGCGTCGCGCCTCCATGACGATTTGCCGTACGTCACGGCGCGCCGCCGTGACAATCTCCATCGCCTCACGCTCAGCCGACCCACGAACCTCGTCTCGCAACCGAGCCAGCTCGTCCGCCTGCGCGATCCATGCGTCGCGGCGGACGCGGTACTGCTCGATGAGATCGGGAACCGGTGTTCCAGCAGGCGTATTCGGCTTCAACTCGTTCGAATCAGACATCTAGCGGTATGACCTTCGTGAATAACGAACGGCCGGGTTGGTGGCGGTTTGCACAAACAATTGTGTGATTGTGCCCCCGGCAGGTGCCCCAAGTCGAGTGGCATCCAAAGGAAATCTGAGCGGTTGACCCAGCGCGGCTTGGAGCGTATAAGGAGTCCGCCCACAAATTTGTCAAAGATTTGTCTTCGGGCGTAAAGCGGGTCAGTCGTGCGGTTTGGAGCGTAGTTGCGGGTTCATTGATACGTGAGCGCGGGTTAATAGGGGGACTCATGCGACAAAAGGTATTCCTGATCCTGCTGGGGCTCGGACTGATGCTTGCCCCGCAGATGGCAAGCGCCCAGTCATCCATCACGGGCGTTGTTCGAGACACGTCCGGGGCCGTGCTTCCCGGCGTCACCGTGGAAGCGTCGAGCGATGTGCTCATCGAGAAAGTGCGCACAGCCGTGACCGACGGCAATGGCTTGTATCGCATCGTTGACCTTCGTCCGGGCAAGTACGACGTCACCTTCACGCTGACCGGCTTCGCCACATACAAGCGCGAAGGGCTGGAGCTCTCCTCTGAGTTCAACGCGACGGTGAACGCAGACCTTCGGGTCGGCGCACTCGAAGAGACGATCACCGTGACGGGCGAGAGTCCGATCGTTGACGTGACGAGCGCTCGGCGACAGCGCACGCTCGACAGCGATCTCGTGCAATCGCTGCCAACGGCCAAAGGCTATGCAGGCCTCATGGTGCTCATTCCGTCGATGGTGCAGAGCGGCGGCGGCGTGCCGAACGTCCAGCTCAGTCCTGGCATGGTGGTGTTCGGTGGGCGCGGCGGACGCGGCAATGAAGGACGCGCGCAGGTCGATGGGCTGAACACCGGTGCCTCGCTCAACGGCGGCGGCGTGTCCGGTTATCGTCAGGACGTCGAGAACGCGCAGGAGATCGCATTCACCACTGCCGGCGGACTCGGTGAGACCGAAGTCGGTGGACCGACGATCAACATCGTCCCGCGAACTGGCGGCAACACCTTCCGGTCGCACTTCTTCTTCACCGGCCTTCGCGGCGGGATGCAGGCGAGCAACTTCTCCGAGGAGCTGCAGGCCGCGGGGCTCCGCACGCCAGCGAAGACGAACTACATCTACGACACCAGCTACTCGCTTGGCGGCCCGATCAAGAAGGACAAGATCTGGTTCTACTTCCTCGGCTACTACCGCGGCAGCGAGAACACGATCCCCGGGATGTTCTATAACCAGAACGAGTGGGACCCGACGAAGTGGAGCTACGTGCCGGACACCAACCGTCCTGCGCTGTCAGGTGGTCGCGGTCCGCTGCAGCCGGCGCTCCGTCTCACCTTCCAACTGTCACAGCGCGACAAGTTGAACCTGTTCTGGGACGAACAAATCAGCAACAACAGCCTCGGCGCCGGTTCGGCGACGAATGCGCCCGAGACCGGTGGCCGCAATCACGGATGGCAGCGCGTGCAGCAGGTGAAGTGGACATCAACTCGCACGAACAAGTTGCTGCTCGATGCCGGCCTCGGCACGTACCTGTCGAACTGGAATACCCGTGAACGCTACGCCGAAGACTCACCGCTCTCTGTCGACGCGCGGCGCAATCTGATTCAAGTGAACGAGCAGTGCGCCGCCACGCAGCCTCGCGATGCGTTCGGCCGCGGCGGCAGCTGCGCTGAGAACGGTGGGATCGCAGGTCTCAACTATCGCAATCAGGCGTTCTGGAACGCCGACTGGATCGGCGCGCACACCTGGAACGCGGCAGCCACTTATGTCAGTGGCGCGAACAGCATCAAGATCGGTTACCAGGGTGCGTATCACGCCGACAATCGCAATCAGGAAGGCGGCACCAACGATCTGACGTATCGCTTCAACAACGGCATTCCGAACCAGTTGACGCAGCGGCTCGAGGCCTATCGCACCTACTCGCGCGTGCGGTACAACGCGCTGTTCGTGCAGGATCAGCTGACGCGCGGACGGCTCACAATGACGGGTGCGTTGCGGTACGACCACTCGTGGAGCTACTACCCCGAGCAGTCGATTGGCGGACCGGGCGTGCGGTTCCTGCCCGTGCAGTTCACGTGGGACGAGACCAAAGGAGTGATCGGCTACAACGACATCACGCCGCGCATGGGTGTCGCCTACGATCTGTTCGGCACCGGGAAGACCGCGCTCAAGTTCAATGCCGGCAAGTATCTCGAAGCGGCAGTCAACGGCAACGGCAACTACTCGGCGCTGCTGCCCAGCTCGCGTATCGATCTCACGCAGAATCGGGCATGGACCGACACGAACGGCAACTACATTCCTGACTGCGATCTGTTGAGCGGCGCGGCGCAAAGCCCGGCGACGACCGGCTCAATCGATACCTGTGGCGCGTGGCAAAACCCCAACTTCGGCAGAGCCGTTGATGCCAACGGCAACCCGATCTACAGCCTTGGATACGCGGAGAAGATCCTCAAGGGTTGGGGCACGCGGCCATCGGATTGGCAGATCGGCGTGACGCTGCAGCAGGAGATCCTGCCCCGCGTCTCAGTCGAAGTGGGTTACACGCGTCGTTGGCTGCAGAACTTCACGGTCACCGACAATCTGAACGTGAGCCCGGCCGACTTCGATCAGTTCAGTCTGGTTGCTCCGGCCGATCCTCGCCTGCCCGGCGGTGGCGGATACACGATCAGCGGGCTGTACAACGTGAAGCAGGACAAGTTCTCGGTGCCCGTCAACAATCTGCGGACGTACGCCCCCGACTACGGGACAATTACGCAGGTCTACAACGGGTTCGACGTGAACATCAACGCGCGGATGCGGAACGGGATCCAGGTCCAGGCTGGCACGACCACTGGGCAACGCGTCTCCGATTACTGCGAGGTGCGGGGACTGATTCCCGAACAGACCGGCGGGTTCTCTACCGGCAGCGAACTGGCTGCCTACAGCCCGCTGAATCCGTTCTGTCACGTAGAGCCGGGCATCACCACTCGGTTCACGAGCGCGGGCAGCTACGTGATCCCGAAGGTCGATGTCATGCTGTCGGGCACGTTCCAGAGCTCGCCGGCAGAACCACTGCAGGCAAACTGGACGGTGTCGAATGCCATCGTGCAGCAGACGCTCGGTCGTCCGCTCGCCGGCGGCGCGCCGAACATCACAGTCAATCTGCTGGCCCCGGATCAGATGCGGGGACCGCGCGTGAATCAGCTCGATCTGCGCGTCGGCAAGGTCCTCCGCTTCGCGTCACAGCGCGCGACGGTCTCAGTGGACATGTTCAACGCGCTCAACGCGGATACGGTGCTGACCTACAACCAGGCGTTCACGCCTGGCGGCGCGTGGCTCGTGCCGACCACCGTACTGACGGCACGCACGGCCAAGATCACCGTGCAGTACGACTTCTAATCAAGTACGAAGTACGAAGTGGAAAGTGCAAAGTGCAAAGGA
>Ga0065712_10068091_pt1 | contig 15039 bp, 19 predicted proteins | sample MisRhiReplicate1_FD_59099 | JGI IMG/M metagenome (GOLD analysis project Ga0065712, IMG submission 59099) | Miscanthus rhizosphere microbial communities from Kellogg Biological Station, MSU, sample Rhizosphere Soil Replicate 1: eDNA_1 v3... | ecosystem: Host-associated > Plants > Roots >...
CGACGCCGAACGCGCTCGACCTGTGGTTCCGGCTCGTCGCCGCGGACTACGCGCTCAAGACCGAGCAGGACGCCGCGCAGGCGTTGCAGCACTCGGCGTTCTCGTACAACACGTCGACCACGGTGTCGGCAACCGTGACGTTCGCGGAGCTTATGACCGCGATCGGCGCAGGCTACGGCGAGGTGTGGAGCGGGTCGTCCCGGATCATCGACACCATCTACATGGCCCCTGACCGGTACGGCTACATCCTCGGGCTGACGTCAAACACCCCGTCGATGTTCACGAACGTGTCGACCAACCAGATCGCCGGACTCAACGTCGTTGTGTCCCGCGGCATGGACGCCGGCGTCATGGTGGTCGGCGATTCGCAGGCACTGCTTGTCGCGGAAACCGCTGGCGCTCCGGTAGAGCTCCGTGTTGTGGAGCCCGCGATCGGTGGCGTCGAGGTCGGTCTGATCGGAGCGTTCGAGGCCGTGGTCACGGATCCGGGCGCGTTCTCGATGATCACGACCGCGTCGTAAGAAAGGGATGCTGAATGGCTGACGACGAACTAACCGTAGTAATCGCAAGCGGTTCGACGAAGACGCTGCGGTCACGCGATGTCGGGTCGGCCGTTCAGTCCCAGAAGGTGGATGTTGGGCCTTGGCTGCCAACCGTGGTGTCAGGTGCCCAGTATTCGTTGGATGTCACCACCGGGGCGGTCGTAACGTTGACCGTCCCGAGTGGTGCCACCCATGCCCTCCTGACCGTGGAGGACAACGACGTGAGGTTCACGGAGGACGGCTCGAGTCCAACCACCGGGGCGACCGGCTCTGGGCTGGTGCTTCCCGCCGGGTTCATCGGTGAGATGGCGTTGCCGGCGGCATTGAAGTTCATTGGTGTGTCCGGAACAGCCGAACTGAACGTGACCTACAGGAAATATGTCTAGATGGCTGTGGAGCCGTCTGCTCGAGGAGGGCGGCTGGTCAAGAATCTGGTACGGGCTAGCAACAGCCATGGTGATCGCCGGTGGCGGGCTGATCTACCATCAGGTGCAGGACAACCCGCCGCCCGCCGAAGGAACCGCCAACCTGTGGATCGACTCGAACGGCGGCACCTGCACACGGTCATCATCTGCGGTCGCGTACGTTGACGGCACGGCGTGCAGCTCAATGAACGCCGCCTATCTCGCCGCGTCTGCCGGTGACACGGTACGGGCACAGACCGGCACGTATTCGGCGCAGACGATCGACTACAACGCAGGCAAGTACACGCTCGGTTCCAGGGTGATCTTCGAAATGGCCGGGTTCACCGCGCCGACTGTCGCATCCGACGGCGGCGCCCATATCGAGGTCAGAAACATCACCTTGACCGGCACCACGTCCGTTGAGATCCGCGCTGACGATGGTTCCAGCATCACAGCCGCATCACACGCGGGCAAGGACTGGGTGTTCGACGGCGGCTCAATGAAAAACTTTCTGTTGCGGAACGCCGCCGACATCACGATTCGCAACATGGTCATCGGTGACCTCGACGTGTTCGCCGCCGGCGCGGACGTACCCAAGGTCGGCGCCTACAACGCCGTGTCCGGCCCGGAACTGCCGTCAACCAACATCACTATCACCAACAACACGTTCCGGAACATCTGGAGCTCCAACCAAGCGGCCAGCCACCCGGAGTGCTTCTACTTCGACGGCGGCATCCAAACGATGGTGATGTCACGAAACCATTTCTACGGGTGCGGCGTCATGGATCTGCACGGGGACCCGGTCGGTGGGGCCATCGGGCCGATCAACGACGTCACGATCGAAAACAACTTTTTTGACTGGGCACGCGACGAGAACGGAACCACCGTCGGCGCGACCATCAACCTGAAGCAGGCGCCGAACGGTTACAACAACTTCATCATCCGTTACAACACGATCCTCGGGAACTTCGTGTCGGAGACGGGGGCGACATGGACGAACCCGCAGATTTACGGAAACGTGTTCGTCGGACACTCAGGCTGCGCCGACGCCATTTCTAGCTCGGCCTGGTCGAACAACATGATGGACGCTGTGACCTGCGGTTCCACCGACACTGTTGCCAACGCCGGGATTGTCTCATCGTCGGTGGCTGATTGCACGATGGGATCGTGTTTCCAGAACAACCTGCATTTGTCGAGCACGTCCAGTCCAGCCGTCGACGCCGGCGGCGCGACGTTCCCGTCAGTTGATTTCGACGGTGACTCGCGCCCGCTTGGTGGCGGCGCAGACCTAGGCGCAGACGAGAAAGGATAGCCCGTGAGATTCATACTCATTGGGCTGCTCGCGACCGTTGTCGTAGCAGTTGGGGGAGCCAACGCCACCGACACGTTCACCGTTACCGTCGCCTCACAGGACGACACCACGATCACGCTGCAATGGACACCACAGCCGGGATACGGGTATCTGTTCTCGTCGGCCGGTGTGCTGCGCTCAAGAACGTCAGATCCGAACCGTTCTCTTGTCAGGTTCGCGAAGGTCGATCCTCCGTCCTATGACGTGGACGTGATCGTCAAGGGCGCCAACGGCCATTGTTGCGACGTTGTGCCGCCACCACCGCCACCAGCGGCCGCTTGCGCAGACACGCTCGACAACGACTCGGACGGCAAAATCGACTTCCCAGCCGACCCCGGATGCAGCTCGGCCACCGACACCGACGAAACCGACGCGGCACCCCCGCCTACCGGCAACGTGTTCGTCTCAACGTCGGGCAGCGACTCTAACGCGTGTACCCAGTCGGCGCCGTGCCGCAGCTTCAACCGCGGCTATCAAGTGGCGCAGGCTGGCCAAACGATCAATGCCGCACCAGGCTCGTACGGCAACCAGGCGATTGGTTCGGCCAACAAGTCGTCCACGGTGATCCTGAACGCCACCGGGTCAACCGCCGGAAACGTCAACATCCAAGGCGCAACCAACCTCGAGATCCGAGGGCTGGCAGCCACCGAGTTCTATGTTGGCGAGAACAGCGCGGCCGCTGCAGGACAAACCAAGAACATCACGCTGCGGAACATCGACACCCGGTATTTCTTCGGCCGTTCGGTCATAGGGTTCCACATCATCGACAGCCGCATCGGTGGCACCCAGGACGCCGCCAGCGCCACCGTCGGCGCCGCCTACCAATCGTCCGTGTATTCGCGTGATGTCGTGTTCGACAACGTTGTGTTCCATGACATCGGCAGGGCCGACAACCCGTCCGGCCATGTCGAATGCTTCTATGCCGCCGAGATCGACGGGCTCACCGTTCACAACAGCAAGTTCGTCAACTGCGGCATCTTCGACCTGATGTTCGACACGATCGTTTGTGGCACCTGTGTTGCCCGCAACGTGACGATCACAGGAACCGAGTTCGGGCCGACCGAACCTTCCAACTACGGGCTGTTCTTCAAAACGAACCCGCCGACCCAGATGGTCAACTATCTGATCGAGAACAACTGGTTCCGCGAAGGCACCGGGTTCTCGTCACTGTACGACTCGTCGCTGTTCAACAACTTCGTGGTGCGCGGCAACTACGGCACATGGTCGACCGGGTTCCGTCTGCCCGGAATCACGTTCGACAACAACCACTTCGGCTCCAGCCCGCCGGCGGGGTGGCCCGGTTAAATGGCAGCACCGGTCTACAGCTCGGCAGGCGCGGGAACATCGGTCGCGCTTGACACCACACTGTCAGTTGCGTACCCGGCCACAGTCGCGGCCGGCGACCTATTGCTGCTGCATGTGATGTTGCGGGAAAGCGGACACACGGTCACCACGCCAACAGGGTGGGACGTGCTGGCGAGCGATATCGACAACACGTTCTCGATTATCTGCACGTTGTTCGGGAAGATCGCTGCAGGCACCGAAACGGGCAGCTTGGCCGTGGATGTGGGAGGCGGCGCGGCACCGTACGGCGCCCGCATCTACAAGATCACCGGAAACCAGACCACCGCCGGATACACGGAAGGGGTCAGCAATTCGGGCATCGGTGACGCGTCGGCCACAGTTACCGACGCTGGGGTCACGACCACCGGTGTTGATCGGTTGGCGTTGAACTTTGTGGCGGTCAACGGCACCGCGGGACTCAGCAGCTTCACCGGCGAGACGGGCGGCGACTGGACAGAGGCGGTGGCCGAATACACCGACGCCACCAACGGAATCCAGTTGCAGTTGCAGACGGCCACGATCGCTTCGGCAGGCACGATCAACGGCGGATCGTTCACAGGAGACGGCGGCCAGTACATCGTCATCGGGATCGCCGTTCTTCCCGGCGGCGCCGCAGCCGTGCAGTCGCTCAACCCGTCGGCCGACTCGGTGGACGGCACCTGGACAAACGAGTCGGGAAACAACACCAACCTGTATGCGTCAATTGACGAGGACACGGCATCGAACACCGACTACATCCGGTCGGTTCTTTCGCCGTCCACGTCCGGATGCCGTGTGAAACTCGAAACCGGCGGCGACCCCGCGAGCTCCACAGGACACAAGATCAAGTGGCGTGTTGCCAAGGACGCGACCGGAGGACAAACGATCGGTATGACGGTGAAGCTGTACCAAGGCGGCGGAAATGTTCAAGGGGCAGGCACGCTCATAGCGTCGTTCACCCGTGCCAACGTGTCAAACACGTTCACTGACTTCGAGGAAACTCTGTCCGGCGGCGAAGCCGACTCAATCACCAACTACGGCGACCTGTACCTCGAGTTTTTCGCGAACGCGACATGACAACAAGACTCCCAACCGTCGGTGGTGACCCAGGAACATGGGGCCAACTGCTGAACGACTATTTCGGCGAGAGGCTCGCGGAAACCTTCACACAGTACGCTCCCGCATGGACATCCAGCGGCACCGCACCGGTTATCGGTAACGGAACGCTTGTCGGCCGTTATCTCAAGATCCAGAGGCTGGTGTTCGTGTATGTGCAACTAACGGCTGGCACTACCACTACCTTCGGTTCCGGAGTGTTGTATTTCGCAATGCCCGTCGCCGACGCCAACAACGGAATCGACGTGCATGGATCAGGACTGGTGATCGACTCAGCCGGCCCTTCCGGGTATTCGGTCATCTCGAGGATGGAAACAGGTCAGCAAAAGGCACAGTTGCGGGTGCCTGCGGGCGCCGGAGCTGTTGACACGGCAGTCACGTTCAACGTTCCGTTCGCGTTTGGCACTGGCGACCAAATCCAGTTTTCGGTCTGGTATGAGGCGGCCGCGTGATGGGCAACCATCCGCTGTCCGACGGACCGCTGCCGTTCGGGAAAATCATGGACGTCGGGCTTGTGTCGTACCACGAATTCGCGTGCTCAAGGGCCACGCTGTCGTGGATGCAGGCCACTGGCATCCCACAGGACGGCGAGCTGCAGGTCGTGGAGCAGTGCCTAGGTGGGCACAACGTCGTAGTCAAAGTCTGGCAAAAGGAGCCGCGTGCATCTAGCTGACAGTCCCGGAACGATCGCCCTGCCCACCCATGAGATGGGACGGTTTCTGCTGTTCACCGTTTCGATCGCGGGCACCAACCAGCCGCCCAACTGTTTCCTGAATGCAGCGGCGTCTGCCAGCGTGACGGAGAACCTGAACAGGATCATGGGCGACCTCAGGACGGAGGGGAACGTCCGCACCGACACGGCCGGCAACGTGCTGTCGGTGGATCAGGTGACCGACGAGTGGGTTTGGATCATGGGCGACGACCACTGCTGGGAAAACATGGCGCTGGTGAACATGCTCCGCACGCTGGACCGCCACCCCGAAATAGATGTGCTGGTTCCGTTGGTCACGAAGAGGAACCCGCCGTGGCATCTGGTGCTGTTCGATGAGATCGGGGAGCACGCCGAGGACGGCACACCCATGTTTCGGCCTATCCCGTGGGAGCGAGTGCCAACCGAAGGCGTGTTCGAGGTCGACGCTGCCGGGTCGGCAGGAATGCTGATCCGCCGCCGAGTCATAGACGCGATGGAACAGCCGTTCTTTTACTCGACCCTTGACGGTGGCGGACGCCAGGTCGTGCTGAACGAGGACGTGACGTTCTGCACCCGGATCCGGCATGAGCATGGGTTCAACTTGTACGCCACCGCCGATGTCGCGCTCGGTCATCTCGGGATTTTCAACGTTCGGCCGATGCACAACGGCGAACGGTGGGGCGCGTTGACGGAGTTCTCGAGCATGGACGACAAGTTCCGCCATGTGTTTATGCCAGTGGAGGAGCCAGCGGTTGTCTAACACCGTCGAGATCAGCGGCCATCCCACCGTCCCTTTGCTCGCGGACGACGGCAACCTGATCCAGATGATCACCGTCTGCGCCCACTGCGGCGAAACCCGCACCATCCTGTTCCTGACCCGTGACCGCTGGTACTGCTCGAAATGTCGCGCCGAGGGCGTGACAGCACCAAGCATGTTCCCTATCGCCTAAAGGAGGCGAGCAATGGCCGAGATTTTCCCCAACGAAGGGTTGGACCTGATCTACGCCGGCTACCCGAAGGGTGCGACCGGCCCCGCCAACACCTGGCTCGGACTGTTCACGTCATGGAGCGCCTCGACCGTCGCCGGTTCGGCAGCGGTGATCGCGTCGTGGGCCGAGGTCAGCGTGGCCGGCGCGTATGTGCGCCAGACGATCTCGAGCGCCTCATGGGGCACCGTTGGCACGACCCAGTCCGGGCGTGGTTCCGGTGCGGCACAGGTGACGTTCGCCACCGCCACTGCGGTGTGGGGCACCTGCAATGGGTTCATCGTCTGCTCGGGTGCGACGGGCGGAGCGGGCACCGTCTGGTTTGGTGCGAACTTCGACGACACGACCGCGGTTGCGGTCAACACCAACGATGTGATCAAGGTGACGCCGACCTGGGTTTACACCGGCTGATACACGTTGTCGTTCCCAACGATCCCGACTGTCGCGGCCAACCGCGTCCTGTTCACCAACGCGGTTGGTGCGTCGGCAACCCGCACGTTCCCGAGCCTGTCGGCGCCGTTCGTCCACAACGCCGGCGAGCTCCTGATCGCGGTTGTGGTGGCATACCAGTCAACCGCCACCGCCAACACGGTGTGGTCGGGATGGGGCGCGAGCTTCATCGAGTTCGGGGACTTCTCAACGACCTCTACGGTTGCAATCGGGTGCGCCTACAAATTCGCATCCGGGTCTGAAACCGGAACTTTCACGGTGACTCAGGCGGCGACCATTACCGGGGGCGCGTCGATGATGCTGCTGTCGATCCCGGATGCTCACGCCTCAACGCCACCGGAGGCGGGCGGGTACGCGTCGGGAACAGGGGCGGCTAATCCAGCGTCGTTCAACCCGACCGGATGGGACGTTGAAGACACGCTGTGGATCGCCGTGACAGGCAACGGCGAATCTAGTGCGTCAGGCACATGGACAGGCGTCGCGTCGGCACCGACGAACTACACGGGGTACGTGGATGCCGCTACGGCCGACACCAGCACCGTGGGCGAGATCGAGATCGCCGCGGCGTTTCGACAAAACGCTGTTGCCGCGGAGGACGCTGGCGCGTTCACCGGTGACACCACGAATGCGCGGGACGCCACGATCGTGATCGCGGTGCGTCCCAACCACCTGTGGACTAAAACAGGGTTCGGCAAAGAGGCCAGCCCCTAAATGCCAAAGGGGTTTGGTAGCCGAGACTCTCGCGAGGGTCTTGTTTCGTTCGCACTGTTCGAGACGCCGGCCGCAGGCGCAAGCGTCAAGAGCGGGTTTGCTGTCGGTGGCGGTGTTGGCGCAGGCGTCAGCGCCTCGCTGACGCAAGAGCTCGGGTTCGGCAAGGCTGGTGGTGTCGCCGCTGGTGTCGCGGTCAAGGTCACCGCTGGCAACACATACACCAAGGCTGGGGCAGGCATCGCGGGTGACCGCACCTACAGCTCGGGAATGTACGGCGGCGGCGCTTACGGCGATGGCGTCGGCCTGTTCGGGTCCGGCACCAAAACCAAGGTCAGCGCCGGTGGCACCAAGGCAGGCCGAGGCGTCGCGCTCGTCATGGGGTTCGGGCGGGCGGCGCACGTCTACCAGGAGACGGGTGCAGGCAAGGCAGCGGGAGTCGCGGCTGGCCCGTCCGCATCGCTGACCCAGGAAACCGGGTTCGGCAAGGCCGATGGTGTAGGCGTCGGAACATCCGCCTCTACCGTCCAAGACACGGGGTTCGCCACCGCCGGTCTGGTCGGCGCTGGTGCCTCCGCGTCGCTTACGCAGGAGTCCGGGTTTGCGACCGTTGGCGGTGTCGGCGCCGGTGTGGCTGTCCGTGCTGGCACAACGTCCAAGAGTGGGTTTGCAGCGGCAGGACTCGTCGCCGCCGGCGCTTCTGCTTCGGTTACGCAGGAAACAGGGTTCGGGACCGTTGCCGGCGTCGGTGCGGGAGCTTCGCAAAAGGTTGCCGGTGCCAACACCTACACCAAGGCGGGGTTCGCGACCGCGGGCCTGGTGGGCGCTGGCCCATCCTCGAGCGTCACACAGGAAACCGGATTCGCTACCGTCGCGGGCGTCGCAGCCGGGGCGTCCGCGTCGGTCAACCAGGAGGCAGGGTTCGCATCCGTCGGCGGCGTCGGTTCGGGAACCAAGGAAACCCCGAACAGCCGTTACGGCATCGTCAGCTGGGCACTGTTCGAAACGCCCGCTGTTGCAGCAATCACCAAAACTGGGTTCGGCACCTCGGGCCTGGTCGGCGCCGGCGCGTCCGCCAGCGTATTCCAAGACACCGGCCGAGGCGTTGTCGGCACAGTCGGCACAGGCGCCAGCGACGCCGCCTCCGTATTCATCAAAACCGGGTTCGGACGTGCAGGACGTGTCATCACTGACCCGGACAGCGCCGCCGGCGGACTGGTGTTTCTGTTCGGGGACGCGCTCGGCCTCGGGCTCATCGGCTCTGGGGTCAAGCAGTTCGTCGCAGGCGCAGGGAATGTCTACACCAAGGCGGGGTTCGCAGTCGCTGGCTTGGTGGGTGCCGGGACGAGCTCAAGCGTCAGTCAGGAAACGGGATTCGGCAAGGTCGGAACGGTCGGCGCAGGCGTTGCCGTCCGGGCCGGTGTCACCGCCAAGTCCGGGTTCGCTGCAGCGGGACTCGTCGGGGCAGGCGCAAGCGCAAGCGTCACACAAGAGTCCGGGTTCGCTACCGTCGGGACCGTCGGTTCCGGCACGGGCGCACGGGCAGGCGTCATCGTCAAATCAGGATTCGGCGCCGCCGGGGACAACGGATACGGGCCAAGCGCATCCGTCAACCAGGAAACCGGGTTCGCCACTGCCGGCACCGTTGGCGCAGGATCCCGTGAGGAAGCCCATGCGCGTTCCGGGTTCGCAAAGGTCGGGCTGGTCGGTGCCGGCGACCAGTCCGCCGAAGACACAGAAACAGGGTTCGGCAAGGCCGGCACCGTCGCAGCGGGTGTCGCGTCCAAGCTCGGCCTCATCGTCAAGACAGGGTTTGGGGCCACCGGACAGGTTGGTGTCGGCCACCGCAACATCGCCGATGCCGAACGTGGTTTCGCGACCGTCAGCGGCTCCGGGTTCGGGTTCCGCAACATTGTCGACGCTGAACGCGGGTTCGGCACCGTCGGGACTACCGCGTCCGGTGTCGCCACCACGTCGAAGGCGATCATCAAAACCGGGTTCGGGAAAGCCGGAACCGTCGGGTCAGGCGGACGGATCAGGGAACACCCACGATCAGGGTTCGCCACCGCAGGAACGATCGCCAAAGGCACCAAGCTGCGGGTGCTCACCCGCCAGGGCACCGCGGTTCTCACCCTGGTTGGTGGCGGCCACCGCAACAGCGAATTCGCGAAGAACGGTTACGCCACGGTCAACGGCGACGGCTACGGCACCAGCGACCACACCGTGTTCCTGACCATGCTGCCGCCGATCTGGACAGGCAGCATCGGAGAAACCCTGGCGGGCATGATCGACGGCCGCGAAAACGGGCACGTAAGCGACACTGTTGCCGGTGTTGTCGATGAAGACTTGGAGGAGGTGCTCGCATGACAGTCGTCGTCACGTTGGAGGACTATCGGCCGTCACCACGCTACGACGGCGAAGCATGGACAACCGTCCAAATCTACGAGGCCCCGGCATCAACAGGCCCGTGGACGCTGCTCGAAACGCAAAACCTGACACCGGTCGACGCGGACCCGACCAACCCGGCCTACCGGAACTTCACCACCGACCTCGGCACCGCCGACGAACAGTGGTACCAGCTCGTTTTCCTGGACGCGGACATGAGCACCGGCCAGCCAACCTATCCGATCCAGAACGTTCCAGACGACCGGCCCGTGTACGCGAGCGTGTCCGAGCTCGCCGTCATTCTCAAGGTTAATGCGACCGCCCGACACAACTCGCTGATGCGCGTGCTGAAAGTGGCCGCCGACGAGATCGACGCGGAGGTTGGCGCCACCGACATCAACTTCGCGACCACCCCGTACTCGAACCCGCCGCCGTTGGCGCGCGAGGTAAACCTCGAGCGTGCCGTCGAACACTGGCAGCAGATGCAATCCCCGTTCGGGCTGCTCGGGTTGGGGTCAGAGTTGGGTCCTACCCCGACCGGCCGTGACTCTTGGTCAAGGCACGCGTTCAAGCTTGCGCCACTCAAAGGCGAATGGGGGCTCGCGTAGGTGGCGACGCTGGCTCCGATCATGGATGCGATGGCGGCTCGGCTACAGGCCGGGATCACCGCGGCAGCTCCGCCCTGGCCCATCCAGGTGTACGGCCGCATAGTCACCAACCCATCCCCGCCCTGTTTGGACATGCTGCCCGGGCCGGTCGACATGGAGATCGCGTCGTTCGATGACCTGATGGGCGCCGAACTAGTCGTGGTCAGGGCGCGGATCGCGACACCCGATAACGAGGCGTCTCAAGAAGTGCTGCTCGAGTTGATGGACAGGGAGGGCGATCTGTCCGTCGCTGACATTCTCGCCGGCGACCCTGATTTGGACGGGGTCGGGAACATCACGCTGACGGCCCGCAGCGAACTCCAGCCGTTCGACACCGCTGACGGGCTGCTGCTCGGCTGCACATGGACGTTTCAGGTGATCCCATGGTTCAGCTAGCCACCACCGGCATTGCGCTTGAGATCGCGTGTGCGTGGGATATGTGCAACCAGTTCTCCCGGCCGCTGTACGAGCAAATGTCGTTCGGAAAGTACGACCTGGTGTCGCTGATGCCGATCCCCGCGGACGTCAATGACTGGCGGTCCGAGCACAGGACCGCCCGGAAGCGTGCTGACCGGTGTGAGCGGCGGGGCTACTGGTTCGCGCAGATCGCACGGCACGAACACACGCACGACCTAAACGAAATCAACCAGTCCGCCACCCACCGGCAAGGACGGCCGATGAGCCCCGGCTACACGGAACACCAGCAGTTCACGCCACTGCCGGTGTACCCGTGCTCGAGGCACGCGATACGCGACTACGGTGTCCTGTCCAGCGACGACCAGCTCGTCGCGTACCTGTTCCTGTACCGGGCCGGCGACCTCGCGTTGGTGTCACAGATTCTTGGGCACGCCGACCATTTGCCGAACGAGATCATGTGGCTGCTGTGGCAGGGCATGTTGTGGCGTGAAGGCTGCCACGACTCGGACGGCGTTGTGGTCTACAACCGGCACGACTCGGGCGGGATCGGGTTGCGCTGGTGGAAAGAACATGTGGGGCTCCGGGAGACGGCGGTCGAATGGCTGCCGTGACCTATCCGGTCCGTCCCGCGCCGCGCTCCCTCGACGATGTACGGGACCCTGACATTGGGGCCATCCACCTGTACCCCCGGCATGCTCTTCGCGGCTTAGAAACCGCCCTGTGCCTGTTTGCGGCACGCTGGCACGGACGCCAAGACGCGTACTGGCTCGCTGAGGCAGGGTTGCGCACAACCTGTGTCGATCTGGACGGCGACCGGCTGCGGGAAATGATGGCCGTCTACCCAGACGATTGGGCGTTCAGGCAAATGGACGCCTGGGATTTTGCAAACACCACACCGGTCGGCTACGACGTGGTGTCGCTCGACCCGTTCACCTTCGACTTCGACCGCTGCCACGCCGACCTCGGGCTGTGGTGCTCGCTCGCCCGTCACGCCGTGATCATGGGCTGCGAGATCGACACGGAGATCGTGGCGCCGGCGGCGTGGCAGGAAGTCAACCGGGTGTTCCGCTCGCATTACGCCGAAGGTGTCGAATGGGTTGTGCTGCAACCGAAGGGCGTTGGCATCACGGCGGACAAGGTGACCGCGTGTCTGATCACACGCGGCGACGTCGACCTGCAACCGATCATCGACACGCTTCCGTATGACGAGGTTCTGGTGTGGGACGCCAGAGAACGCGACGAGCAGCCGGGAACGTTCGGCCGCTACGAGCTGATGCGCGAAGCCAAACACGACGTGGTGTACGTCCAGGACGACGACTGCGTATTCCGTGACCACCAGCGGCTGATGGCCGCCTACAACCCCGGCACGATCACCGCTGTCTACGGGCACGGCGAAACACCGGACGGCTACGACGACATGGCGTTGATTCATGGCGGCGCGCTATTCGACCGTGAGGCGGCGCTCGAGGCGTTTGACCAGTATCTGGAACATTGGCCGAAGGACAACGGGTTCTACCGTGAGGCCGACATGATCCATGGCACGTTGGTTCCGCACCGTCACATTCATTTGCCGTACGAGATCCGCATGGACATCGCCACGGATCCGTCACGGATGTGCAACCAGCCGTGGCAGCGCGACCTCAAGCTGGAAATCACGAACCGGGCCAGGGCCGTGAGGGACACTTGAGCCGTTCACCGTTCACCGTCCGCGACCTCGACGACCTCCAACGGCTGCTGCTTGCACGCGCAGACCGGGTCGTCGCCATGGTCGACATTTTCCGCGGCGACACCGGCCGCAACGACATCGGCCTACGCCACGACGTCGACGACAACGCCGGCAGCCTCGACACCGCGCTGGCGATGGCCGAATGGGAACACCGCAACGGCTACCGGTCCAGCTACTACCTGTTGCATGACTCCCACTATTGGGATCGTGTCGGGGACGCCGCTCGCGATTTGGAGAGCCTCGGTCATGAGGTCGGTATCCACGTGAACGCTATAGCGGAAGGACTCAGGCAGCATCGGCAGCCCACCCATGTTCTACGTGACGCGCTCGATGAGCTCCGCCAGCACGTCCGGGTCGTCGGATGTGTCGCCCACGGTGACGACCTGTGCCACCAGGCCGGGTTCGTCAACGACGAAATGTTCCTCGAGTCCGCGAGGCCTGATTGGGGCGAACCGCAACGGCGGATCGAATGGCGCGACGCACGGATCACACTGAACCCGGTGTCACGATCCGCGTTCGGGCTCGCGTACGACGCGATCTGGCTGGGACGCGGCCACTACATGTCCGACAGCGGCGGCCAATGGTCGGTCCCGATCGTCGACGTCGCGTCCGAATGGCCGAGCCACGGCCAACTCCACATCCTGCAGCACCCGGACTGGTGGGCTGCTGCGTTCGCCACGGTGAACGTCTGATGCCAAGCCTGTGGTTTGTCGTGCCGGCCGTCGGCAGGTTTCACCTGACCGCCATCTGCCTGCGGCAGTTGCGCCGCACATGCGACCAGCTCGAGCGCCACGGTGTGCACGCGTCGGCGGTGGTGGTGGCGGACGACGAAAACCTCGACACCGCCCGCGAACTTGGGTTCGGATGGGTGCGACGCGACAACCAGTTCACCTCGCAGAAGTTCAACGACGGCATCCAGAAAGCCTGCGACGTTGCGGTCAACCCGCGGCCGGTCGACTATGTGGTGCCTTGCGGCTCGGACGATTGGGTTGACTGGCGGCTGTTCGTTGACCTACCGGCGGCCGACACGATGGTTGGGTTCCAACGGATGTCGTTCGTTCGTGAGGACGGTGGCGAGATCAGCGAAAGCCTCGTCAACTATCCCGGTGGCTGCGGCATCCGCATCTACCCGCGCCAACTGTTCGAGCCGTTCGGCTACCGGCCGGCGGATGAGCACCGGCAGCGCGGCTGCGACACCAGCATCCTCTACAACCTTCGTGCCGAATGGGGCTACGAGCTCCAGTTGCACCACCCGGACAGCGACCCACGGCAGATCGTAGATTGGAAATCGCCGACCCAACAGATCAACAGCTACGACGACGTCGTCCAGTGGCGGCGGAACGCCCAGCCTGACCCATTCGAGACGCTCGCTGACATCTACCCGGCCGACGCGCTCGACGAAATGCGGAACTACTACCACCTGGCGCTGGTGCCAGCATGAAATACGGCGTCTACGAAGTGATATGCAGCCTCGACTACCGCGGACACAGCCCCGGCACCCGATTTGTCGCACGGCTGGACTCCGCAGCCGAAGCGAGGGCGATCGTCCGCGGAAACATCAGGCTGGTGGAGGAAATCAGTTCGCTGATGCCCGCCGAACACGAATTGCCGGCCGGATGGGCCGACAGTACCCAGACCACCGCCGCCCCATCAGGGGCGTCAACCGTTGAAAGGGGCAAGTAATGCCAAAGCGCGTTGCACTAAAAGACTACGTGGAGGTCGACAACGTCAACCTCTCCACGTTTGCGAGGCAAGTGTCGTACAGCTCGGAACACAACCGGGTGGACGTCAGCGGCTTCAACTCGACCGGCGCTGACGAGTTCCTCGCCGGCAACACCGTCCAGCAGGTCACCGTCACGTTCTTCGGTTCGTACGGGAGCGGCGAGGTCCACGCGACGTTGGCGAACCTCCACAAGAACCGCACCGTGTTCGACTTCGAGTACAGGCCCGACCAGACCGCGGCCGCCTCAGCGACCAATCCGGCTCTGCGCGGATCGGTGCAGCTTCTCAGCTACTCGCCTGGTGTCACGCGTGGTGACGCGGACACGTTCGACGCGGTGTTTACCGCCGCCGACGCGAACGGACTGTGGTTCTTCAACACGTAAGAAAGGAACAGCATGGATGACGAGCACGTCTACTTTGTCATCGACGGACGCGACTACGAAGTGCCAGACCTGGACAGCATCACGGTCGGGGAATCAATCGTGATCTGGGACTGGGCCGGACTGTCACTCGACGAAGTCTCAGAACACACCCGTAACCCGCGCCTGCTGGGCGCGTATCTGCAAATTGC
>Ga0065712_10068092_pt1 | contig 15029 bp, 10 predicted proteins | sample MisRhiReplicate1_FD_59099 | JGI IMG/M metagenome (GOLD analysis project Ga0065712, IMG submission 59099) | Miscanthus rhizosphere microbial communities from Kellogg Biological Station, MSU, sample Rhizosphere Soil Replicate 1: eDNA_1 v3... | ecosystem: Host-associated > Plants > Roots >...
GTCTGCGGCTTTGCGAATCCTCGTTGCGAAGGGTCCGGAAACGCTGCCGCGGTTGGGTGAAATCGGCATCAATCCTCTCGTGCTGGCGTTTGCCTTCGGTGTGTCGGTGCTCTCCGGCGTGCTGTTCGGTGTCATACCGATCGTGAAATATGCAGGCCCCCGTCTCGGGACCGCGTTGCAAGGCGTCGGCCGAACGTTCAGCCATGGCCGCGAGCGCCATTGTGCGCGCAACACACTGGTCGTGATGCAGGTGGCAATCGCGCTCGTGCTGTTAATCAGCTCGGGTCTGATGATTCGCACCTTTCAGAAGTTGCGCAGCGTTCAGCCCGGATTCGCGCACCCCGAAGAAATCCAGATACTGCATTCCATGGTTCCGGACGCTGTGGCAAAGGAACCCGAGCGCGTGATGCGAATGCAGAACCAGATTCTCGATAAGCTCGCCGCCATTCCGGGTGTCACGTCGGTGGGCTTTGGTGACGCCGCGCCACTGGAATCATTTCTGGCCGGCGGCAACCCCGTCTATGCCGAGGACAAAAAGTTCGCTGAAGGTCAGTTTCCCCCTATGCGGCGAATCCGCAAGATCGCACCGGGATACTTCAAGACGATGGGAACGCGCGTCATTGCGGGACGCGACTTTACCTGGACAGACCTGTACGAGAAACGCCGCGTCGCCGTCGTGTCAGAGAATCTGGCGCGCGAGTGGTGGGGTGCTCCGGGTGCGGCGATCGGCAAGCGGATTCGTGAAGCCGGCCCTGCCGATCCCTGGCGCGAAATCGTGGGCGTGGTCGAAAACGTGTACGACAATGGCGTGCAGGTCAAGGCGCCCGAGCTCGCATACTGGCCGGCTCTGATGGATCGGTACATCTGGGGCGATGAAAACGGATTCGCCGTGGGTTTCGGCATGTACGCGATCCGCTCCACGCGCACCGGAACGGAGGGCTTGCTGGCGGAGGCGCAGCAGGCCATCTGGTCAGCGAACGGCAGGCAGCCGGTGTTCCTCGTGACCACGCTCGAAACGCTCTACGACCAGTCCATGGCACGGACGTCGTTCACACTCGTGATGCTCGCTCTCGCCGGCGGGATGGCCTTCGTTCTCGGCATCGTCGGCATCTACGGTGTGATCGCCTATGTCGTCTCGCAGCGGACCCGCGAGATCGGCATCAGAATGGCGCTGGGCGCGCAGAGAGCGGAACTACTGAGTGCGTTCGTGCGCCATGGTCTATTGCTCGCTGGGATTGGAGCGAGCCTGGGGCTCGTGGCTGCTGCCGGACTCACGCGTCTGATGTCGTCGTTGCTGTTTGGAGTCACCGCACTCGACCTGGTGACGTACACGGCTGTTTCGGTTCTGCTGATCGCGTCGAGCGCTCTGGCCACGTATCTTCCCGCGCGTCGCGCCGTCGCCGCCGATCCGATTCACGCACTGCGCGCCGAATAGGAATCGCTGGTCGTCGTCTTTACCGTTTGAGGTTGTCGACGAACTTCTCGAACTTCTCGTTCTCCAGACAGATCTCGTCGATCAACTCCGCGTCAACGACGATGCGCTGCCTCAACGTGACGGTCCACGGTTGCGTGTACGCCTTGGGATCGTCGACGGTCACTTTGATTTCGAGGTGTCCGAAATCCGGACGGCGGATCTCTTCGCGCACCTTGGCTGCTTCGGTCAGCGCGCTTCCATTCCAATCGATCCACGTGTCGTCACGCAGTCCGATTGTGTCGATCACGAGGGTATCGCCAGACCACTTCGCCGACGAGTATCCCTGCCACGATGGGGTTGGGTCTTTGGGCAACGGTCGGCCATCCGTGAAGACCTGACGGTATCCGGCATTCATTTCGTTCAGCACGATCAGCAGCTGCGGCGAGTGCACGAACTTCAGCAGATGCGGTAGACCATATGCGCGAAGGAAATTGTCCGGCAGGCATCTGATGTGCGGATCGTCGATCGCTTCATTGTCCGTGCGCTCCTTGACGATCGGGAGCTGCCAGGGTTGATACGGCAATCCTCCGGGAAGATCGATGCCGATGTTCCTCATCTGCCGCGAGGCGGCGATGTTCTTGTCGTCGGAGCGCTCTTCGGCGGCGCGCCCAGAGGCCTGCGGACCACGATTGGGCTCTGCTGTCGCCCAGATCCCGGACAGATCCGGCTTGCCATCCGGCATGCGAGGCGCGGGTGCGGTCATGTCGACCTTCCCGTCGGCCTTCCGTGGCACGCCCGCAGTCGGATGGTTCAGCCATTGAGCGCGAGCGTCGGACGCGAAGGACGTGGCGAGAATGAAGAACGCCAACGATACGAGCGGACTACCGGTGAAGCGCATGTGACAGCCTTATCGCCCGACAATGCCCGGAAGCGGGTAGATGCCGAATGCGTGGAAGGAGTTCGAGTAGAGCGTCTGATACCTGATGCCTTTGCCGTCTTTGTCGATCCACTGCATCGACTGCTGAAATAACCCTGGCTCTGGATAGCCTGCGGGCACTGTGCCTTCGATGATGTACAGCTTGTGCTGGTGCATCCCGACCCACGCAAACGTCCGTGACTGATCGGCGTTGGTCAGCTGCACGATGTGGCCCTCGACGAGATCCTGCCACTCCCAGGTCAGGTAATTCAGCTTGGCATCGCGCTGCAGCAGCTTGAACGTCGCGTAGACGATCGCGCCGCGTTCATCGTGATGTGAGTAGCCCGGCCCCAATGTCGCCGGTGCATTCGCGCGGCAGTTGGCATTACCAGGCGGACACGACTTCGCGCGCTCAATGCCTTGCTGCTCGATGCCGCTGTAATCGACAACGGTGACCGAGTAGCGCTCCTTGCCTCGCTCAGCGCTGTAGACGCGATCGGGCAGGACGTAGTTCAGCTGCGACGTCCATTTCCCCTCTGTGACTTTTGGCGTGCCGGGGAAATTGATGCGGAACCCGTCTTGAAGACTCGTGTACTCGTCCCACTCCTGCGCGCCCGCGCTTCCAGCGATCAGCAGGAGTCCGAACACGAGAGCGGCGAAGCGCATATGTGCTCCTAGAAGTCCTTTGGCGGGGGAGCCTTGCCGCCGTCCCAATCCTTGACCGTGCCGTCTTTCGTCTTGAGGAATCCGAGCAGACATCCATTGCTCTTGTCGCGCAACGGATGACACCGCGCCTTGATGACGTCCCCCGGCTTGAGCGTGTCACGGGTGACGCCGATGCCCTCGAGTTGGGCGCGCGTCGTCGCCTCGAGCGCCCAGAGTTGCGTGGCGCCCGTTTGATCTTTGACCTCTATGTACAGCCAGGAGTGCGGCGTGAGCAGGTGGAGTTCCTTGACGACGCCCTCGATATCTTGGAATGTCTCGTCGTACTGACCATGCGAGTGGTGCGCCGCGACCGACAGCGTGAGCGTAAAGACGCCGATAGCCGCGACCGCTGCGCGCACTCGCATGCCGTCCACCTTATTTGCCTTATTTGCCAGGACCACCACCGCGCGGCGGCGGGGGAGGCAGTGTTCCGCCTTCAGCGATCGTCTTCATGTTCTGCAGCGCGCGTGTGAACGTGGCCGTCCGCGTCTGCCGATCCTTTTCCTTGGCGGCATCGTCGCCCAACGTCGAGTTGTCGTAGACCAGCGTGTAAACCAACTTCGACGTCGTGGCCGTCACCGGTCGCGCTTCGAGCGTGCCGTGATAGAGGATGTAGGGACGACCCGCTCGCACCGGCTGTGTGTAGGTGTACGAGAGCTCGGTCTTGCCGACGAGGATCTCGTTCGCGACTGAACGCACAGCGCCGAACTCGCCATCCTTACCCTGCGTGATCGTGCAGCCGCCAGGAATCTGGAACCACTCGCCGATGTCGCAGTACTTGCCGATGCGCTTCCAGACTTCAGCCGCAGGCTTGTTGACCGTGATCTCGAGTGGAATCGAAACGTAGGTGGGGTTTGCCACAACGGTGGCATCGGCCGCCGGCGGAGCAGTGGGGGCCGCGGGTGCCTGCGCGGCGGCCGGAACCGCGAGACAGGTCAGCACGAACACAGACAAGAGCACTCGAGTCATCGTTCCTCCGTTTGCGGTCCGCCTGAAGGCGGACACTACGCCAACACACTATCGCGCGCGGTCGGCTCCGTTGACGCGTTCAAACACGCGCTCCGGTGGCGGCAGCCCCTTTTCCTTTGCCTCGGCCGCCGCCTTCTCATAGGCGCGCTCGGCGCTCAACGCGTTGCGCATCGCGTTGTTTCCTTCATGACAGCCGTACTCGTAAATCTGATAGTCCGGCTGACTCGTGATGGTCATGCGCATCGTCCACGGTTTGACAAACGTATCGGGGTCGTCCACGCGGATCTCGTAATTAATCATCTCGGGATCGATCCGCGTGAAGCGCTCGGTCATGCGTAGCTTCTCGCTGTGCCGGGCACCGCCGACTGCCGTCCGATCAGTGAAGTTGCGCGACTCCACGACCAGCGTGTCACCCTCCCAATGCCCGCGCGAATCGCCCATCAGCAAATGCATGTCGTCGCTGAGTGGCGGGCGGTTGTCGAGCGGGATCACGCGCGTGTCGTGCACCATCTCGTAGCTGATAACGATCGAGTTCGGCGTCTGGACGATGCGCGCGCCGTTACCGTATACCGCGGGCATGAAGGACCCGATCGCGCCGCGTGTGATGCAGCGATCGTAGAGAGAGAAGTCCTGCACCTTATTCCATGGCCCCACGCCGAATGAACCCTGACCTCCGGTCCGCCGACGCTCCTGTCCGGCCGCTGTCAACGCCGGGACGCGGCCGTCGGCCGGATCGATCACCATCGAGGTGTAACTGAAATCGCGGCTGCCTTCCTCGTTGCGGAACGTGCCGGTGCGGGCGTCGTCTACGTCGCGCGCACCCTGACGCTGTTTCGCGCGTGCAGCGAACTCTTCGTCAGTCATATAGGGGCGGTTTCCGAACTGTTGCGGGCGTGACATCGGCACACCGCGCATGTCGTCAGTCGTCCAGATGCCTTCGAGGTCTGGATGACCCCATGGCGTACGCGGGGCTTTCCAATGGGGATTCACCTGCTTAGCGGCCGAGGCCTCCGCCGATCCCTTGGCTTGCGCCGATGCGGGAACGGCTCCTGTCATCACCACCACACAAATAGCGGAAATATAAAGGGCGCGACGCACCCATCGAGTGATCAAACAGTCCATGGGCGCGCAGCGTAGCACGACTGGCGCACGCCGTGCATTGGCCTCATTCCTGGCGCAGGGCTGCGACCGGATCGACGTTCAGGGCGCGGCGGGCCGGCACATAGCTGGCTGCGATCGCGACGGCGGCGAGCAGCACGGAGACGGCAATGAAGCTGAATGGGTCGAACGGGCTCACCTGGTAGAGCAGTCGGCGCGTCAGCGGCATGCCGAAGGCCGCGAGCACTAACCCCACGGCAACACCGGTCAGCGTCAGCGCAAGTCCCTGACCGAGGACGAGACGGATGACGTCGCGCCGGCCCGCGCCGAGCGTCACGCGAACGCCGATTTCGCGCGTGCGCTGCGACACCGAATACGCGAGCACGCCGTAGACACCGATCGAGGCGAGCAGGACGCCGACGACGCCGATGGTGCCGAAGATCCAGCCGTAGATGCCGAACTGCCAGTAGTCATTCCGTCGCCAGCCCTCGAGCGTTCGTACGGCGAAGACCGGCAGGTTCGGATCCGATTCGCGGATCGCCGCGCGAGCCGCGTTTGTGATCGCACCAGGGTCACCAGTTGTCTGGATCGTGAACCCGGTATTCGCGGCTTCGCCATACGCGTAAGGCGCGAAGGCAGTCGCGGGCACTTGCGAGTTGTTGGGATCGATTCCATACAAGTGCATGTCGGGCGCGACGCCGATCACCGTGATCCAATCAGGCCAGCCGAGGGGAGTGACCAGTCTGAATCGCCGTCCGATGGGGCTTTCGCCAGGCCACACGTGCGTGGCCATGGCCTCGTTGACGAGCGCGACGGCGCCGTTCGCATCGGCCTCGGTGAAGTCGCGGCCCTGGAGAACGTGAACGCCGAGCGTGCGCAGAAAGTGGGGCGTCGTCGTGATGAACGAAATGTCGCGCCTTGCCGTTGCGGCTGGACCGTCGATGTCGATCGTGGCATCGCCCCCTCCTCCCTGGAGCGGGACGAGATTCGAGGCGAACACTGATCGCACACCCGGCAGTGCCTGAACGCGCTGGACGATATCGTCAACACGTCGCGTCTTGGCACCCTTGGCGTTATACGTGTCGCCGCTCATGAATACGCGCATCGCCATCTGCGACGTGGTGTCAAAGCCCACGCGGAAGCTGTCCATGTTCGTAAAGCTGCGGACGAAGAGCAGTGCACCCACGAGCGCCACGAGGGCCAGTGATACCTGCGAGACGACCAGGGCATTCCGCACGATCGCGCCCCGGCTCGTGGTGCCGCGTGCACCTTCCTTCAGGTGCTCCTGCAATTCGCGGCGGGTCGTCTGCAGCGCCGGCACCAGGCCGAACACGAGCGAGGTCGCCAGGGCGACCGCGACGGCGTAGGCCAGCGAGCGGCCATCGATCGCAAACCGGATGTAGTAGGGGATGTTGTCAATCGGAACCTGCAACCAGAGCAGTCGTACTCCGGCCACGGCACAGAGAATCCCGAGTGGCATGCTTGCGAGCGCGACCACGACACTTTCAACGAGCAGCTGCCGCACGATACGTGCGCGACTGGCGCCGAGCGCGACGCGAATAGATAGTTCATGGCGCCGTGCCGTTGCGCGCGCCAGCAGCAGGTTCGCGACGTTCGAGCATGCGATGAACAGCACCAGCGTGACGCCCGCCATCATCAGGCCGAGCACGAGGGGCACGTCGTCCGGCAGAAACACCTCGCGTAGATTTCTGATCCGCGGCTGCCAGCCGTCGTTCGTCAGCGGATAGTCGTTGGCTAGACGGCCGGCAATCGTCTTCAGCTCGCTGAGCGCCTGCGTCGTCGTGACACCGTTCCGCACGCGTGCAAACGTCATGACGTATCGCCGATCGCGAGCCTCCTTGAACAAGGTTGGCTGCAGCGTGACCCAGAGGCGTTGATTCTCGGGAAAGGCAAAGTCTGGGGGCATCACGCCGACGATGGTATGAGGCGTGCCGTTGATCGTCACACCACGGCCGATCACGCGCGAATCGGATCGGTAGCGTGTCGTCCACAGAAGATGGCTGATCACCGCGACGCCAGCTGCGTTCGGCTGGTCGTCACTCTCGAGAAAGTCCCGGCCGAGGATCGGACGAATACCGAGTAGCCGGAACATATCCCACGAGACACGGGCGCCGAAGTAGCGCTCGGGCTCACCGGCATCGTCGGTGACCGTCAGGGAGCCCTCAACGAGACCCGCTATCGTCGTAAACGACTGTGACGTCGCTCTCCAATCGCGGAGGTCGGGAATCGATACACGGTCTCGCGCATCGTCGCGCGTTCTCCACGTTTCGAGGACGACGAGACGATCGGGGTCCTCATAGGGAAACGGCTTCAGCAGGACGCCGTCGATGATGCTGAAGATCGTCGTGTTGATGCCGATGCCGAGCCCGAGACAGAGAATGGCAACGGCCGCGAAGGCCTTGCTGTGTGTCAGGCTGCGAACTGCATAACGAAGCTCGCGTAACACGGCATGAGTCTAGCCCTGAGTGGGCGGGACTGCGACTGTCGGATCGCCGTGCGAGCCGAGCACCTGCGTGACGCTGGCGAGCAGCTGCTGCGCGGAGAACGGCTTCGACAGGAACGCGTAGCGGCCGGTGGAAATACCGCGGCGCAGTAATTCTTCCTGCACGTGACCCGAGCACACCAGGACCGGCATCGAGGGCGCCAGCTCTCTGGCGCGTTCGATCACCGTCGCGGTCTGGAGGCCGGGCATCACGCCGTCGATGCACATCAACGCGAATGCCTGGTCGTCAGCGAGTCGTCGCAGCGCGCCATCGCCGTCGCTGCTTTCAATGACATCAAAGCCGTGATGCGACAGGATGCGCGACATGCTGGTCCGGACATCGTCTCGATCCTCGACGACGAGCACACGGGCGCCGGGTGGCACCGCTGCCGCGGCGGTCTGCGCGGCGAACGGCGAGGGCGACGGTGAATGGGCGTGAGGCGCTTCGGGCAGCCAGATCGTAATTCGTGTGCCGGATCCGAGCTCGGACGTCGCGTCGATCGCACCGTGTGATTCCTTGGCGAACGCATAGACGGTTGCCAGGCCGAGTCCGGTACCACCCTTCTCGCTCTTGGTCGTGAAGAATGGATCGAAGACGCGGTCGAGCGTCTCGCGATCCATCCCTTGACCCGTATCGGAGATGCCGATGGAGACGTATCTGCCGTCAGAGAGCGAGGGAGCGCCGGTTATATCCTCGGTCTGCCAGGCAATCGTCACAGTACCGCCGCGGGGCATCGCATCACCGGCGTTGATCACGAGGTTGAGCAGCGCTCGCTCGAGTTGTGTGTCGTCGACCATCGCGACCGCGTCTTCAGCCGGCGGCCTCAGCTCCAGCAGAACGTCGTCGGCCAGAATGCGCTGCATCGGCGTTTGGAGTCGATCCATCATGCCGGCGATCGCTGTTGGGCGAGGCGTTGAGATGTGCTGGCGGCCGAGCATAAGTAGCCGACGGGACAGATCGGCGGCACCACCCGCTGCGCGCAACACCTCGTTCAAGCACTCCTCGACCTCCTCCGGATGATCGCGGCGAAGCTTGGCCATCTCGGTGCCGCCGACGATCACGGTGAGCGCGTTGTTGAAGTCGTGCGCGACACCGCCAGCCATCCTCGCCAGTGCTTCAATGCGGCGTGATTGCTCCAGCGCACGCTGTGCCTGCTCCCGCTGCTCCCGCTCGCGGACACGTTCCCGTTCCGATTGCTCGAGCGCGAGGCGCTGTTCACGCTCGCGGGCGGCGAGCTTCTGATGCACGTCCACTTGGTGGGCGAGACGCTCGACGACGTAGAGCTCGGTCACAGCCATGACGACGCCGAGGAGTGTCATGATGAACGTCTGCCGCACCCACACGGCGCCGTTCAGCGGGTCCCACATCTCGCGCGCCATCGGCGGCACAAACCCCTCAACGACGAGGACGCCACTCGTCACGTTGACCAGGATGATGGCCACCAGCGCCGCGATCGCGCCGGGTCTTCCGAAAAAGAGCGTCGACATCATGATCAGCAGGACGCTGACCGCGAGGTTCCCGATCGTGAGGCCACCGCGTACCGCCACCATCGCCGCGCTGAGCAACAGCACGGTCATCAACAGGAGCGCCGCCGTTCTAAACCGTATTCGCGAATGGAACAGACGCAGAAGGGGGAAGACAATGCCCCACGAACAGAGTGCCGACGTGGTGGGAGTCAGCGCGCCGGTCACAAAGGCCTGCCAGGCGAGAGCGACGCAGACGATCGGCATCGCGATGGCGAGGATATTCAACGCCACCAGGAGCACACGCGTTCTGACCAGGTGGAGAATGTCCTCGATCGACTCAGCGCGGGGTGCGACCGATGGCGCGGGCGCGCGCGGCGCAGATTCGCTCATGACGGGCCCTTTACTGTCGCTCCTCGCGGCCCGAACTGTCCAGTGCGCTGCCACGATACCGACCGTGTCTCTAGCCGCGCGTGTCGACTCCCCACGTCTATCGATAGGAGTTGACAGCCCGGCTGTGTTCGCTCGATACTCTCCATCGATAGACGATGGGAGCAACTCACGACGCACCGGAACTGCTGCCAGGCACACTTGACCTGCTGATCTTAAGAACGTTGCAGCGAGGCTCGGCGCACGGCTACGGCATCGCTCAGCATCTGCGTGTCACATCGGACGAGGTCCTGCAGGTGGGCGAGAGCTCGCTGTATCCAGCCTTGCAACGCTTGCTCGTCAATGGCTGGATCACCGGCGAGTGGGGCCTCTCCGACAACAACCGTCGCGCCCGCTATTACTCGCTGACACCGGCAGGGCGGAAGCGTCTCGCGGTCGAGCGCAAGGGATTCGACCAGATGGTCCTGGCAATTCAGCGCGTGCTGGAAGCGTAGAGGCCGATGACACCTCTCCTGCGCCGGATTGGGTATTGGCTGCGCGGACGCCGTGCCGCCGACGAGCTCGACGAAGAGCTTCAGTTTCATCGTGAGATGGTCGAGCAGGACATGCGCCGCGACGGCGTATCTGCGTCCGACGCGGAGCGTGCGGTTCGCCGGACCATGGGGAATACGACGCTGGCGCGCGAAGACGCCCGCGCACAGTGGGTGGCCCCGTGGATCGACGCGTTGTGGCAGGACGTTCGTCTCGGTGCTCGCAGCTTGCGCCGCAGTCCAGCCCTTGTGGTCGTGAGCGCTCTGTCGCTCGGCCTCGGCATCGGGCTCAACGCCTTCCTGTTCATCGGCATCAGCACCGTCTATGGCCACGAGCCGACGATGGTGGAGCCGGAACGAGTCGTCGGTGTGGAACCGGGCTACGCGAATCAGTTTTCGTATCCGGACTATCGCGATCTCAAGAGCAGTGGCATCTTTGCCGATGCGGTCGGATTCCGGACCGCGAGTCTCAACATGGGTGCGGGTGGTCGCGTGACGCCTACGTCGTTGGCGGTCGTCACTGCGAATTTCTTCGATGGACTTGGGGTGCGCATGCAGCTCGGGCGGCCGTTCACCGCGTCCGAGGCTGCGCCTGATCGAAATCCACGCCTGGCCGTCGTGAGCGCGCCGTTCTGGAAGGGGCGGCTGCGCGGCGATGCCACGGCGATCGGCGACACGCTCGTTCTGGGCGGTGAGACGTTCACCATCGTGGGTGTGCTGCCCGACGACTATCGCGCCGTGTTCGGGTGGATTGGCCCGGCGATTTATGTGCCGATCAGCCGATTGACGCTCTCGGTACTCGAGGATCGAGGTACACCGAGTCTCAGCGTTCTGGCGCGGCTGAAACCACAAGACACCTCCTCTCAAGCGGTGACAGCGGTGACAGGCTTCGTCGCGTCGCTCGAGCGTGCCTATCCGGAACGCATGACCGCGAAGGGCCGTTCGGCGCGGATCTTTCCCGCGCAAGCGATGCAATTCCGCGGCGCCGAAATCGGCTATCGCGCGTTCAGGATTCTCGCGCTGATGACCGGCGCGCTCGTCCTGCTCATCGCGTGTGTGAATGTGGCCGGCCTGCTGATGGCCCGAGCGACCGAGCGTCGTCGTGAGATTGCGGTGCGTGTGGCGATCGGTGCGGGACGCGCTCGCGTGGTGCAGGCGATGCTGATCGAGTGTCTGCTGCTGGTGATAATCGGTGGCGTGCTCGGCTTGGCGATGGTGTATGCGGTGAATTGGGCACCGTTGCCGAATGAAATGGCGCCGCTGCGGAACATCATGGCGCTCAACGCGCGCCTCGTGTCGTACGGCGTGCCGTTCGTGCTCCTGATCACGCTCATCTGCGGTGTGCTTCCCGCGCTCAGGGCGACGCGCGCACGGGTGGTTGACGATGTGCGACTGAGCGGCGACAGCGTCACGCCGCGTACGTGGATGCGACAGGCGCTGGTGGTCGGTCAGTTGGCGATGTCGCTGGTTCTCGTTGTCGCCACGCTGCTCTGCGTCCGCAGTCAGATCCAGATCGGGCACACCGATCTTGGCCTCGATCTCGACCACGGCATCGTCGCGCGATTTGGCCTTGACCAGCAACAGTATGCGGGTGGGGCCCGCGCCTTGTTCGCGGATCGGCTTGTGGAACGGATCGCGCAGGTCCCAGGTATTTCACTGGCGAGCGTGGCCAATTTCATCCCACTCGGCGGTGATTCGCTGTTGAGGAGTTTCCATCCTGCCGGCCGCACCGATATCCCCGGCACACGCCCGTCCAATTACAGTGTCGGGACGGAGTTTTTCCGCACGCTGGGAATTCGTCTGATCAACGGACGAGAGTTCGGACGAACTGACCGGGACAGTAGCCCGCCCGTCGCGATCGTGAACGAGACATTCGCGAAGACGTACTTCCCTGGACAGGATGTGATTGGTCAACACGTGCAAACCGAGGACGAGCTCGAGGCGGAAGTTGTCGGTGTCGTGCGTGACCACCGTATCGGGACGATCGGTGAGGCGCCGCAGTCGGTCGTGTATTACCCGTTCGCGCAGCGTCCGCGAACCCTGATCATTCACGCTCGCACCTCGTCACCAGACGGACTTGTGGGATCGGTGCAGAGCGCGATCGACGACATCGACGCCACGGTTCCCGTCAGCGTGCAAACGCTTCGCAGCGCGACGAGCCTGGAAATGAACATGCGGCGCGTCGGCACGATCCTGATGGGGGCGATGGGAGCCGTCGGACTTCTGTTGGCGATGATCGGGCTCTACGGCGTGATGACATACGTTGCGGCGTCTCGTACCGCCGAAGTTGGCATACGCATGGCGCTCGGTGCGTCACGTCCTCGCATCAGGCAGGAGATGCTGCTGCGCGCGTTGAAGGTCGTCGCACGAGGCGTGGCGTTGGGATCGCTCGCGTCTCTCGGCCTCACACCACTCTTTAGAACGTTCCTCGCCGGTGTCAGCCCATTCGACCCGGTGGCCTTCGTGACCGCCGCGATCCTGTTGACGATGGTGGGCCTCATGGCGAGTTACATTCCTGCACGCAACAGCTCTCGCCTCGATCCGATGCGCGCCCTGCGGCGCCTGTAGGGCGAGGCATGCCTCGCCACTACTAACGTCAAGAAGTTAGTACGTTCGCCATATTGCCGGACGCGTCATCGCGCGCCGACAATCTCGCGCGTACCCATGCTCATCAATCGACGTCTTTTGCGTGCGTGCTACACGCTTGTCTTGCCGCTTGTGTGCGCGCTCCCCGTACATGCCCAGACCATCGACGACGGAATCATGATGGGCCGGCGTGAGCTGCAAACAGGCAATCTGTATTCACACGTCAGTTGGGATCAGTACTGGGAAGGCACGCTCAAGCGCCGGAACGCCAACATCGGCACCATCACGACAGAGACAAACGTCTGGACCGCCAACTACGGACTGACCAATCGCCTGAACGTGATCGGCACGGTGCCGTACGTCTGGACACGGGCCAGCCAGGGCGTGCTGCACGGCATCAACGGTTTTCAGGACCTGACGCTCGCCGCGAAGTGGAGCGCGATCGAGCGGCCTGCCTGGGGCGGACAGTTCCGCGCGATCGCCGTGGTCTCGGCCGGCCTGCCGATGACCGACTACAACGTCGAACTTCTGCCGCTCTCCATCGGACTCGGCAGCACGCGTGTGTCGTGGCGAGGCACGGCGCACTTCCAGTCCGCGCCCGGCTGGTTCGTCACCGGATCGACCGCGTTCACCTGGCAATCGCAAGTACAGCTCGATCGTCCCTATTTCTTCACCGACGGCGAGTTCGTCATGAGCGATCGGGCAGACATGCCCAACGTCATGGACTACCTCGGAAGTGGCGGCTACATGAAGAACGGGCTGATGGCCGCGGTGTCCTTCTCGCTGCAGCGGACGATGGATGGCGGTGATATCCGGCGGCAGGACATGCCGTTCGTGTCGAACCGCATGAACGCATTCAAGGGCGGAGCGATGTTGATGTATCCGCTGCCAAAGCTTCGCCCGCTTGCGGTGAATGTCGGCGTCGGCCACGTCTTCGACGGCCGCAACGTGGGTCAGGGCACGTCGTTCACCATCGGCCTGCTCTACACCTTCAATGGGAGATCCGTGGAATGAGCCTGCGTCGCCGAACGGTCTGCACCTGGTTACTCGTAGGACTCATGGCTACCGCGCCAGCGAGTCCCGCATTCACCGCTCCGAGTCTCGACGCCGGCGCCGGAACCTGGCGAATGATTGCATTGAGCGGCCCGACGCAATTCACCGTTGCGCCACCGGCACAAGTCACCAGCTTCGACTATCAGTCAGAGCTGAACGCGATCAAGAACGCGCAATCCCGTTTGACCACGGCGCAGCGGAAGGCGATCGACTACTGGAGCAGCGGTGGCGTCTTGCGTTGGAACGAGATCATGATGGGCCTGGTGGCGCGTTACAACCTGCAGCCGGCCCCGAATTCCGACGACAGCTATCCGGTACCTGACGCGAACAATCCGTTTGCCGACCCGCAGTTCCCGTTTGCCAATCCACCGTATTCGGCACGCGCATACAGCTATGTGTCGGTGGCGCAGTACGATGCATTGAAGGCCGCCTGGTATTTCAAGTTCTTGTACAACCGACCCGCACCTTCGAAAGTCGACGGCGGAATCAAGCGATTGATGCCCGCGAGTGATCTGCCGGCGTATCCGTCGGAAGACGCGGTCATGTCGGGCGTGAACGCCGAGATCATGAAGCTGCTCTTCCCGGCTGCCGTGGAAGAGATCACGATGAAAGCGGCAGAGCAGCGGCAAGCCGCGCTCCTGTCCGGCAAGGCCACCGCCAGTGATATCGCCGCGGGCCTCGCCTTGGGACAGGCCGTCGCGGCCGTGTTCGTCGCGCGTGCGGGCACCGATGGTATGCGTACCGCGGGAGGATCACCGGCACTGTGGCAGGCGCTTGCCGACGGCGCGCGAGCGCGAGGAGAGATCGCGTGGAAGAGTCAGGACATCCCGGCGCGTCCGCCGATGCTGCCGGTGTTCGGCGCTGTGCGCCCCTGGATGATGACGGCCGAGGATATCGTCCGTGAGCGGCCCGCCGCACCGCCATCGACGTCGTCTGATCAGATGGCACGGGAAGTCGCGGAGGTCAGGCGCTACGTCGATCATGGAACGAGAGAAGAGCTGGCGATCGCCAACAAGTGGGCTGATGGTCCGAGCACGCCGACGCCACCCGGGCACTGGAACTTCCTTGCCGCACCCTATATTCGGAACGCCGGTTACAGCGAAGTGCGTGCCGCGCGCGCGTTTGCGCTGCTCGACATGGCGCTCCTCGATGCAGCCGTCGGGTGTTGGGACGCCAAGTACTTCTATTTCAATCCGCGGCCTTCGCAGATGGATCGCGAGCTCAAGACAGTGATCGGCCTTCCGAACTTCCCGTCGTACACGTCGGGGCACTCGACGTTTTCGGGTGCGGCCGCTGAGGTGTTGTCGTACCTGTTTCCCGCGGACGCGGCATACTTCGAGGCCCAAAAAGAGGAAGCGTCCATCTCCCGCCTCTACGGCGGCATCCACTATCGTTCCGACC
>Ga0065712_10000280_pt1 | contig 15006 bp, 12 predicted proteins | sample MisRhiReplicate1_FD_59099 | JGI IMG/M metagenome (GOLD analysis project Ga0065712, IMG submission 59099) | Miscanthus rhizosphere microbial communities from Kellogg Biological Station, MSU, sample Rhizosphere Soil Replicate 1: eDNA_1 v3... | ecosystem: Host-associated > Plants > Roots >...
CAAGCCGCCGAGTGGCAGGCGGAGTGGGAAGCCACAGTGAAGGCGGCGCGCAAAGAGGGAAAACTGGTCATCGCTATTCCTCCGAGCGCGGAACTGCGAAAAGAGTTAGAGCCATTGTTGAAACAGCGCTTTGGCATTGAAGCGGAGCTTAACGTTTCACGTGGGGCGGATTCGGCTAATCGAATCGCCTCGGAATACAAAGCGGGCGTGCACACCTTTGACGCATTAATTCAGGGAACGACGACAGCCATGTCGCTCCAAGACGGCGGCATGCTGGATCCGGTGAGCTCCTACATGATTTTACCGGAAGTCAAAGAGGCCAAATACTGGTGGGGCGGACATATCTGGAATGATAACATCAAGACGAACCGCTTCCTTTACTCTTTTGTTGCCAATGCGGGCAACGAAGGACTTTTTTACAATGCAGACCTGGCCAAACCTGAAGAGCTTCGCTCCTTCGATGATCTTCTCAACCCTAAGTGGAAAGGCCAAATCGGGTTGAACGATCCGCGCATCGGTGGGTCGGGGATCTCTTTATGGTCTTTCATGTGGGAGGTCAAAGGCGAAGAATATCTGAAGAAGCTTGTTCAGCAAGATCTCTTTTTGAGCCGTAATCTACGGCAGATTGCAGACGCCTTGGCGAAGGGAAAGCTGGCCATTACGATTGGTTTGGGTCGCTCCGAATACGAACCATTTCTGAGCGCGGGTTTGCCGATCAAAGAAGTGCCGACGCCTAAGGAAGGCCTGCCCGCGAGCAGTGGTTACGGCGTGCTGGGGATTGTGAAGAACCCGCCCCATCCGAATGCGCTCAAGGTCTTCGTTAACTGGTTCTTAGGCAAGGAAGGGCAGGAGTTTTACGCCAGAGTCATGAAGCAGGGCACGCGCCGCCTCGATGTCGATACTAAGTGGATGTCTCAGATTGGCGTGGATGCGGCGAAGGATGTTATGACGGTCGCGGAATATCATCGTCTCCGAAACCACCTCGAAGACAAAGTGATCAATGTCCGAAGACCGGCCGCGGAGTTTGCTGAGAAGGTTCTCAGTAGCCATTAAAGGCGGCTAGTTTCTGGATGCCCGCCCGGAGCCCCTCCCGACCTCTAGTCGTTAGATCGCATACAGCTGCTTGGCATTTTCGTACAGAAGCTTGTTTTTAGTCTTGTCGGAGACATCGGAGCGCTTCTGCGTGTGGTGCAAATTGGCCGGGAACTCGCAGTCCCAGTGCGGAATGTCGCTGGCGTAAACGAAGTGGCTCTCACCGACATAGCTAAAAGTCTCCGGCAGCAAGGTCTCGTCGGCTTCAAAGCTAAAAAAGATCGAATGCTCGCGCACGCAGTCGCTCGGGCGCTGTTTGAGTGAGGGCGTCTCGAGAGCGCCGCGCTTTTCCCAGTGCTCGTCCATGCGATCCAACCAGTAGGGCAGCCACGTCGAACCAATCTCGAGAAATGACAGGCGCAGTTTGGGAAAACGCGCCGGCACGCCCTGATAGATTATGTTGGAAAACTGCACGAACATGCCCACGGGAAAAGAGACGGTATGGACTTCGGTGAAAGTCTCGAAGGCGCCCGAGGCAAGTTCTTCAGCGCCATTGGTGCCGTGCACGGCGAGAGCGCAGCCTAAATTTTCAGCCTCGCGATAAATCGGATCATAAAACTTATGTCCGAGGGGCAAACGCAATCCGGTGGTGCGCACCACGGCGCCGCGACAGCCCAGCTCGCGCACCGCGCGCCGCAGCTCGATCACGGCGCTTTCCGGGTCCTGAAACGGCAGGATTGCTATGGGCCGCAGCCGGTCGGAGATTGTTGCATAGTGGTCGTAAACATAATCATTGTAGGCCTGGCAAAGCGCCGCCGCATAGGCAGGTTCACGGATGCGCGAGACATTGCCGAGCGCCGTCGGATATAAAAATACCTTTTCGATGTTGTGATCGTCTAAGAGCCGCAGCCAGTCCTGGGCGTCGGGCGCACTCGGAAAGGTGCGCGGCTCCGGCGGCAAGGTGTGCTGGAGATCGCGGTCCCAGGGCTCGGATGCAGTGAGCGGTCCGACGCGCTTATTAAACGGCGCTTTCAGATATTTTCGCAGATCGTCGGTGCGCTCAATAATGTGTCCATCTGCGTCGATCACCTTATTTGCTGGCATAGACCCCTCGCTTTTTAGATGCTCATCCTCTCCCAACGGTGCAGAAATTGGATCATGCTCAATTCTCCCGCTTTAAGAACAAAGGGTGTAAAGGGGGATTTGTTCGATCCGTACGTAGCTAGCGCTTCGGAAAATCTCCCCTGACCCCTTTTTTAAAGAGGGGAAACAAAACGTTAAGAGAATTGATAAACGACTCGGTGGTATGGCGATTTGGCAAATTCGATTTATCCTCTTACAATTTATACGCGAGCATGATGCCGTCGCGAAACGGCAGCAGCACGTTTTCCACGCGCGGGTCATTGTGAATCCGGTCATTCAGGAGGTTGACGATGCGCGCGTCTTCTTCCGTCGGATTGAGCACACGGCCGTAGCGCAGCATGTTGTCTAACACGATCAGCCCGCCTTGGCGCACCAGCTCTAAACAGCGATCGTAATAGTAGTCGTAGCTTGGTTTGTCGGCATCGATGAAGCAAAGATCGAACGCGCCTTGCAGCATTTTCAGCGTGTCGGCGGCGCGCCCTTCGCGGATCTGGATTTTGTCTCGATGCGGACTTTGCGCGAAGAAGCGCCGCGCAATTTCGACCGCGTGCGGATCGAGCTCGCAAGTGATGATGGAGCCATCCGGGGGCAACGCCTCAGCGAATGACAGCGCGCTGTATCCGGTAAACATGCCCACTTCGAGAATTTTTTTGGCCCGGGTCAATCGGACGAGCATTTTGAGAAATGCGCCCTCGATCTCGCCGACGAGAAAATTTGCCGTGGCAGTTTTCTCTTCGGTTTCGTGTAGCAGTTTCTCGTGCAAGCCAGTTAACGCGGTAGTATGACGTTCGCAGTACTCTTCAACGCCGTCGGGCAAAACCTTTACGCCGACGGCGCGTCGATCTTTTTTTTGTTCCATACGGAAAAACTCCTATAAAATTGGAGTGTCGTCGATATCCAGAGCCATGGGTGCCTCGTGTTCTGACTCGAAGCTATCACCTTAAGCATCTGCGTTGCTAGAATTTGTCGCAGCGCGACGGCCGTAATCATTAAAACCATCGTTGCAGAAAAGTTACCAGTGTGGCGGGCCAAGGCTGGAGTTTTTCCGGGGCCATGGTGTAAAAGAAAGAACATTCGACAGTTAGGAGAAACTATGGATATCGTTGCAGCGAAGAAGATGACGAGAGAAGGCGCGATGAAAGTGCTCGTCGCTGCGGTTGACCGAGCCCATGCATTGAATTGCCACGTGAGCATCGCCGTAGTCGACGACGGCGGCCACTTGATTGCTTTTACGCGCTCGGAAAAAGCCGAGCTCTATTCTATTGCGCTGGCGCAAGCGAAGGCGAAGAGCGCGGCTCTGACAAGATTTCCCTCGGGTAAAAAAAGCCCCACCGGCAATGAACGCGACGATCATCACGCACTGGCCATTACCCTGGCCGCGGGCCCAGGCTCGTTTGTCACAATCGAAGGCGGTTTTCCGATTTTTTCCGATGGGGAAATCGTTGGTGCGGTGGGCGTCAGCGGCGCGGCCGTCACGGATATCGAGATCGCGCAGACGGCGGCTGCGGTGTTAGGCAAATAAGTCTTGCTGGAGTGTGGGCTCGTTCGCCATTCAAAGAGCGTGCGCCAAGATTTGCTGGTAACACTTGGGAATCCGCGCGATACAGTGGTGAAACTCGTCCACCCCGCGTCGAGAGAGAGCATTTTGTCTCGCCGGAATAGGTGTTTTTGCGACTTCACCATGAAATGTATATTTCTCCGCAGAGTTAATCGGCAAATTTAGCCCGTGCGACGATGCGCCGTCTGCTTTTGTTAATTCTTATTTTTGGGCTGGTCGGCACAGACGCTGAACTTCTGTTATTGCAGCATACGAAAAGTTTATGGGAGTTGATCCCGGTTGTGCTGATTGGTGCGGCTCTCGTAATCGTGATGTGGCATGCCATCGCATGGCATGCGGCAAGCATTCGCGCGATGCAAGGAGTTATGGGACTCTTTCTCTTAGCCGGAGTCGCCGGCATCGCGCTTCACTATCAGAGCAGCATGGAATTCAAGCTGGAAACGAATCCATCGTTGGTGGGATGGGCGCTGGTTTGGGCGATCTTGACCGGGAAGGCGCCTCCGGTCCTAGCGCCCGGCGCGATGATTCAACTGGGCTTACTCGGCGTCGTCTACACCTATAAACATCCCGCGCTATTATTTGCCGACACGACAAAATCCAAAACAGGAGCGAAAAATGAATAAATCGAAGCCGCGTTTTTGGCTGACCCTCGCCGTCGCGACTTTATCGTTGTCTATCGCGGGCGCAGGAAGCGCCCAGGTTGGGCGCCATCAGGGGATGACGGAGCCCAATGTTGCCGATGAAAAAGAGCTGGTGAAGCTGCCGCACCTCAACCCTAGTCTTGTCAAAGGCATCGTGGAGCACCGTCCGTTCGCCAATATGATGGAGCTGCACAAATTTCTCAGTCCATCACTCGAAAGCAAACAACTGAACGAGCTTTATACGAAGATGTTCCTGCAAATTGACCTCAATACGGCGGCGCGCGAAGAGATCATGCTCATTCCCGGTATGGGAAATCGGATGGTGCGGGAATTTCTCGAATACCGTCCTTATACAGCACTGACCCAATTTCGTAAGGAGATTGGTAAGTACGTCGACGACAAGGAGGTTGCCCGCTTGGAACAGTATGTGTTTGTGCCCGTCAACTTAAATACGGCTTCGGACGAGACGCTCTCGAGCATTCCCGGCGCTAGCCCGCAATTGATCCGGGCGCTCAAGGATGCGCGTCCCTATAAAGACATGGAACAATTCCATCGCGAAATGGCCAAGTCCGTGAGTGCCAAGGAGGCGGCGAGGCTGGAACGTTACTTTGTGATCAAGTGAGAATCTATGTTCGTTCCCCATTGGAAAAAACCCGGCTAACTGCCCTTATTGATCAAATCGCTGCAACAATACGTTTATTCTCTCAGCTCTTCTCGTCGTAAATCAAAGGTGGCAATGATCAGAGCCGATGTTTCCAAAATCGTTTAGCGAAAGGCACCACCAATGACCAATGGGAAACCTCCTTTTCGCGCCGATCATGTGGGCAGCTTGCTTCGGCCGCCGGAACTTTTGCGTGCTCGCGAGCAGCGTCAACAAGGAAAGATCTCTGCCGAGGCGCTGCGCGCAATCGAAGACCGCTCTATTCGCGACGTCGCCAAGCTCCAGGAAGAGATCGGATTGCAAAGCATCACCGATGGCGAGTATCGTCGCACCATCTGGCATGCAGATTTTTTGCGACAGATTGAAGGCGTTACCGTCAAGGAAGGTGTTGCCGAAGGCGCGGGCGTTGCGCGCCGGTTTCAATCGGGTGGTCAGGAAATCGAACGATCACCGACGCGCTTTTATACGACGGGACAGCTCAAGCGCAGCCACGGCCTCGAGACCGATAATTTCAAGTATTTGAAGTCGGTGACCACTCGGACGCCAAAGCTGTGTATCCCATCGCCAACGATTCTACACATGCGCGCCGGCCGAGACGCCGTCGACAAGAAGGCGTATCCCGACATGGCTGGTTTCTTCAGCGACCTGGCGCAAGTCTATCGTGAAGAGATTCACGGATTGGCAGAGCTCGGTTGTACCTATCTGCAACTCGACGATCCGAACATGGCCTATCTTTGCGATGAGAAGATGCGCGAGAGCGTGCGCAATATCGGCGAGGATCCAACCCAGCTGCCGCGCACTTATGCAAAACTGATCAATGACTGTATTGCGGAGCGGCCGGCAAACATGGTCGTCTGCATGCATATATGCCGCGGTAACTTTCGGAGCGCCTGGGCCGCTGAGGGCGGTTATGATCCGGTGGCAGAAATTCTATTCAACGAGTTCAAGCTCGATGGTTTTTTTCTCGAATACGATTCGCCACGCGCCGGGAGCTTTTCACCGCTTCGCTTTGTACCTGAAGATAAGAAGATCGTGCTCGGGCTGGTGACAACCAAAACCGGTGAAATGGAAACCGCCGACGAGCTCAAACGCCGCATCGATGAAGCGGCCGGGTATGTGCCTCTTGAGCAGCTCGCGCTCAGCCCTCAGTGCGGGTTCTCGAGCACCGTCCTGGGCAACAATATCACCGTCGAGGCCGAAATTGCCAAGTTATCGCTGGTCGTGCGTGTCGCCAGCGAGGTTTGGGGTTAGTGGCCCGTCTTTTTCTTCTTCATGCCCCCACGCTACTACCTCAGGTAGCTCAACAGTTGCGCATGCCTGATCGCTGAGAAATCGGTACGCTCCGCCATGGCGACGCTCAATCAGGAGGCAATGCAAAAAATACAGACGATCGAAAAACAGGATAATTCGAACAAACAAAGTTCAGCAGCAGAGGAAATGAGGGAGGTAGAGCCGGGGTAAAGGCCGTCAGATTTCCTCCCCGAGGCGGGTGGCTCTCTCGTTGGCCGCTCGGAATCCTGTCGTAGCGCTAATTATGCGCAGCGTCGTTGTGATTGCGACCAGCGAGACGCCGTGATAACTCCGCTCATGGTTCGACAAAGCTCATTATGAGCGGTTCAGGTTTTGATGGGCTCAATCCCACGATGACCGGTTTAGGTTTTGGTAAGCTCGAATACCTCGGCGTTCGTCCTGAGCCTGCCCGGCGAACCGTGACTTTCACAGTCTGGCTTTCGATTAACTCCAGCCGTAAAACCGCTTAGCATTCTCGCTGAGAATTTTTTGTTTGCTCTTTTCTGAAATATCCGTGCGCTCTCGCAGTGTGGATACCGCCCTCGGAAATAAGCCGTCCCAGTGCGGATAATCGGACGCGAATAAAATCACCTCCGCGCCGAAACTATCGATGACATGGGCCAACTCCCGTTCGTCGGGCTCGGTAGCGCAAAACCAGTGGCCGGTTTTTAGGTATTCGCTTGGTTTATCCTTGAGCAGCGGTGCTTCGGGAGCGCGCTTTTCATATTCCTCATCCAGTCTCTCGACCCAGTAGGGCAGCCATCCCACACCGCACTCCAGAAAGGCAACATTCAGTTTAGGAAATTTTTCCGGCACGCCGCCATACATGAGACCGGCGAATTGAATCGCCGTCATGATCGGGCGGCCCACGGCATGTTTGAAGAGCAGGGTGTCGAAAATATTTTCTCCCGGCGGCGCATGGCGATTATGCACGCACAACGGCACGCCGAGCCGCTCGAGCTCGGCGTAAATCGACCAATAAATCGGCGATCCCAGGTGTTCCTTGAGTCCTTGGCAAGAGACGGCGATGCCCACCAAGCCGAGGTCGTCGATGGCGCGCCTGAGCTCGCCGATGACCGCTTCAGAATCGTAGATAACATTTTGGAACGGCAGCAAACCGATCGCTTTCAGCCGCGAATTGGTCTTGCAGACATCGGCGATGAAGTTGTTGTAGGCGCGGCAATAAGCAATTGCGTAATCCCGCTCGCTGGTCTGGCTGACGCGAAAGCTCGTCGTGGGAAAGAGCACTGATATGCTTATTCCCTCCGTATCCATGTCGCGGATGCGTGTCGGCAGATCATTGTCTTCGAGCCCTCCCAGGCGGCCGCCCATCAAACTGTCCTGTCCGTCCGAGGGCAAAAGCGAGCCGCTCCTTTTGCAATGGGGCTCCGGCAGGTAGGCTCTTATCTCGCTTTCTTTTTCGACGATGTGACCATCGGCATCGATAACATCCATAGTGTGAGTCCTCCCTCGAGCGATTTCTCGCCCGAAATTGCACGTAGTTCGTGGCAAAAGTCAACGGCTTTCAACCTTGCGTAATTGCGTATCGATCAAGTAGGATTTCGCGAGCACAACTCGGAGGCAGAGCGATGTTGCAGTTTATTCTCGCATCGACATTTTTCTTGGCGTTCTCGGCGGAACTTTTCGCCCAGAGCGCCGCCGTGATCGAGGCAGCTAAAAAGGAAGGCGGCAAAGTTGTCGCCTACGGCTCTTTGGAATCGGAAGCATTCGATGCTGTCAAGGCCGGCTTTGAAAAGAAGACCGGGCTCCAGCTAGAATACTGGCGCGCTTCCGGAACCAAGACAATGGAGCGGGCAGTGAGCGAGTACCGGAGCGGGAAACCGCTCTATGATGCGATTCTGCTCAATGCGAATGTGGCAAGGCTGGTGGCAAAGGAAGGGATACTGGCAAAATACGACTCGCCTTCCGCAGCGCAGTTTCCCAAAGAAGCAATCGATCCCGTCCTCGGCCCGAGCTATCGCAATGTGATCATCGGTGTCATTTACAACAAGGCCATGCTCAGCCCTGCGGATGCGCCGAAAGCATTGGAAGATCTCGCACGGCCCCAATTCAAAGGCAAGATCGCCATGCCGGATCCCGGCCAGCACGTGACCACCACTCAATGGCTGGCGAATCTGGGGAAGGTCATCGGCAAAGAGAAAGCGGAAAATCTTATTACCAGTCTGGCAGGCCAGAAACCGATTCTCGTTGAATCGTTTATTCCCTCAGCCGAGCGCGTGACCGGCGGAGAGGTACCGCTTGCCATCACTTACGTGATTTATGCGTATACCTATGCACAAAAGGGTGCCCCGGTGGATTACGTTCGATTGGGAAAGATGATGGGCGACGGACACTATGCGCTGCTCAGCAACAAAAGCCCTCGACCGAACGGCGGCAAGGCGTTTATCGATTATCTGCTCGGCGAAGAAAGCGCGAGAATCCTCGCGAAGATGGGGGAATTCGTCAACCGCAAAGGAATCTACCCGCCGCTTCCTGACGCCGAAAAGATCCAATTTGTTCCCATGGACGATTTCAGCATCAAAGAGTACGCCGACAAGAGAAAAGAATTTCAAAAGTTGTTCTCGCAATAATGGCAATTCAATAGCTGCGGGAATTGATGCACGAGTGTGAAAAGCACTAAACGATGCTGAGATGATCGCTTCCGGTTGCGCGACCGGGACAAGATCCCATTCGTCCGATGGGCGATTTTCAGCTTAAAGAGTACACCGACAATGAAAAGAACTTCAAAAACTCTCTCCGAATGATAATTCATCGAGATGCTCTTCGGATTGAATGACCATCCGTATTCAAGGACTTTGCACGGGAGTGACCGCATTCAGAACGCTAGGCCGGTGGGGAGGCTTCCCACGGCCTAGCGCGTTATGAGTTTGATCAGGAGAGTAGTTGTGCAGAGGTGGGTGTGAGGTTACAGCGAATCCAAGAAGGCCAGCAATTGAGCTTTCTCAGCAGCCGAGAGCGCGTTGTAATTGCTCGTTACGCCTGTGGCCTGACCACCGTGGCGTTGAATTGCATCCTGTTTGGTAAACGACAATCCGTCATGCATCAGCCGATTGCGGGTTCGAAGCGCCCACAACGGAGCGGTTCGGATCTGGTTGGCGGTTGAACTATATTCGGGCAAAGGCAAAATCGGGATGCCGTCGCCCGTCTTTATGTCGTGCAACAAGAAATCGCTGTAGGGGTGGATAATCTTGTTGCCTAGCGCGGTGGGGACAGTAAACGCAGACCCGTTTATTTTTGCCCCGGGCTTCGCAGTCGTGATCGAAGATGTATGGCAAACCGCGCAACCGATTTTGTTGAATAGCGCTTCCCCGGCAAGCACGTCGTCTGAAATCGGTCCGCGCGGCGGTGCCTTGGTGGCACGCATAAAGTCGGCGAATGCCACAACATCCTCTCCGTCATCCTCCGGATCAGCTACCGGATCATAGCCGGAGCCGAAGCCGACATAACGGCCACTCGAAGTGTTCTCCTCCGGAAACAGAGGAGAAGTAATGCCCATTTCGTTGAGGTAGGCGTCCGCCGAAAAAGATTCTAGGCTGGCATGCTGACTCTTCCAGCCGAAACGTCCGATGCGGGAGGTTCCATTAGCTTCGAGCACGGGAACTATAACAGCGCTGCCGCGCATCTCTGCAGGCTGTTTGTCCCGAATGGCCAGCAGGGTGCTGTTCGCGATCGCCTCTACGAAGCCGTTGCCCAGGGTATTGGTTGAGATGCGGAAAGTCCGGATCGCGTCCTCGGGAATGACGCGCTCGACGAGATCGGGGTGAGTGGCACGCGACTGAATAAGTGTTCCGCCCAGCGATTCGAAAAACTGACCGTTCTCTAACCGCCCGGATCGAAGCTCCGCGACCTGACTGGCGCCGCCTGTAACGACGTTCTGGTGGCACTCTCTACAGCTCTGAGCATTGTATGTGGGACCAAGGCCATCTTGAATGGTTTCAAACTCCTCGAAGATAAAACGATTGTCATTGAAAGAACGGCGCGCCACGACATTGTCCGCATTCAACGTTTCGTAAGGAGGTCCTTGCTCGATGAAGCCGTTCGTCAAGTTGTCAAAACCGGTGGGCGCCTCAGTTGCGTCGCTTCTCGGATCGCTACCAGCCGACCGATCTTCGTCCCAGATTACGCCGCTATGGCGAAATCGCTCTGCACGGCTCTGTCGTGCTTGAGAAAATACGTTTTGGTTTTGCAGAACAAGAAAACCGATCAGCCCCACCAATAAAATCATCAGCACAGTGGATCTATGGTGCATAGTTAACTCCTTTTTCTGATTTGATCGCCTAGCCAAAATTCAGCAGATGCTCACCGTTGAACACGACGACAGCAGAACGCGTCCTTTTTGGCGCCGAGCTTTACCGAAAGGGTGTTAACGCAACCCTTGCGAAACTTGGATCAGGCTTGACGTGCAGCTCGCCGGGCGACAGCCAGCAATTTTGTTTCGATTAAGATACGAAAAATTTGATTAAGTTAGGCTTAAGGTCAAATTAATCTTACCGAGATCTTTGAAAATGCTTTACTAGAAAATTCTTAATCCTTCCTCAATTTGCGTTGTACAAGTTTCATTGGCCGAGTAAATATGCTGCAATGATCGGCGGTGTTTAACATTGATGAGAATACTGATTGTTGAAGACGAGCCTCGACTGCTCCGGAATCTCGCCAGAGCTTTACGCGAGGAAGGGTATGCCGTCGATGTGGCCGCAGCGGGTGACGAAGGTCTTTACAAGGCTGAGAGTTACAATTACGACGCGATCGTGCTCGACATTATGCTGCCGCGTCTCGATGGCTGGGAAGTGCTAGAACGATTGCGAAAGCAAAAGCACACTCCGCTGCTGATCCTCACGGCTCGGGACACCTTCAAAGATCGCGTTCGTGGTCTCGATGACGGCGCTGACGATTATCTTGTCAAACCATTTGATTTATCCGAACTCCTCGCTCGACTACGGGCATTGATCCGTCGCTCGGCTGGCCAGACCACATCGCAGATAGACGTGGGTGGTGTCGTCATCAACACCCGCGCTCGCTCGATCAATCGCGAGGGGCGCCAGATTCCGCTGACGGCGCGCGAGTATGCGATTTTCGAATATCTCGCGCTGCACCGAGGAGAGGTCGTCACGCGCACCGCGCTCTATGAGCACCTTTTTGATGAGAATGAAGATACGATGTCCAATCTGTTGGACGTACACATCTTCAGCATCCGCAAGAAAATCGGACGTGACCTCATCAAGACTCGCCGCGGGCAGGGCTACTCCATTGAGCGCTGACTCTTTACCATGTTGTTCAAATCGATTCGCTGGCGCTTGCAGTTGTGGTTGGCGTTCCTGCTGGTTTGCCTATTGAGCGGTTTCGGTTTCACGGTCTATCAACTTCAACGCGTTAGCCAAGTGAAGCAGCTTGACGAGGAGCTGGAGCGTCGCGTTGCGGTGATCAGCGGAGCTATTCGTGGCGGCGCGCCTAAAACAGGTGTTTCCTCTCTGTCATTTGAGGGACGCCCAGAGAACCGCGAGCTCAATGGGGATAGCCGTCAGCCGAATACATCTCGCCGTTTTTCGGACGCCCCGGGTGTTCGCGACGATCGAAAAGGACCGTTCGGGCCCCGCGATTTCCCGATTTCGGAAGAGATCTCAAACCTTTTTGACCGAGGCGGTGCAAGCGCTTTTTACTTCATCGTCTGGTCCCGCGATGGCGCTATATTCAAGCGGTCTAGCAACGCGCCTGCTGAGGTCCCTCTGCCAACGCGGCTTGGTGAGATGGATACGCGAACCTATGCGCGGACGCGTGACGAATACCGTGAAGCCTTCCACTTTACCGAGCTTGCCGATTGCGTGCTCACCGGTAGGTCCATTAGCGCTGACCTGGCCAGCATGCGGCGTTTTAAATTTTTGCTGCTTGCCGCCGGCGGCATTGTTCTCGGGTTTGGTTTAGGTGGTGGGTGGTGGCTGACGTCTCGCGCCATGCGTCCGGTGGACGACATCAGCCTTGCGGCGATGCGCATTTCCGAGGGAAATTTATCCGAACGCATTAATGTATCCGATACAGACAGCGAACTCGGCCGGCTCGCTACTGTGTTGAACTCTACTTTTGCGCGGCTCGAAGCTTCCTTCGCTCAGCAAATGCAGTTCACTGCCGACGCGTCGCACGAATTGCGCACACCGCTAGCCGTCATTATCTCCGAGGCGCAGACGACCCTCGCGCGCAAACGGGGCGGCGCAGAGTATCGCGAAAGCATTGGAGTCTGTCTGAACGCCGCGCAACAAATGCGCCGTATCGCTGAATCGCTGCTCCAACTCGCGCGCTTTGATGCCGGCCAAGAACCGATGCGCCGCAACGCTCTCGATTTAGCAGAAAACGCGCGCATGTGCGTCGACGGCATTGGCCCGCTTTCCAAAGAGCGGGACATAAAAATTCGCTGTGATCTTCGCCGCGCTGAAATATTCGGCGACGCGGACCGCGTCGACCAGCTCATCACAAATCTTCTTACCAATGCCATTCAATACAATAAGCCAAATGGCGATATTCTTGTTACTACCGGCACTGAAAACGGTGACGCAGTGCTGAAGGTAATAGACAACGGCCAGGGCATAGCGGCTGAAGCCGTTGGCCATGTGTTCGAGCGGTTTTATCGCGTGGACAAGTCACGTTCCCGTATTGAAGGCCGTAGCGGTTTGGGCTTAGCGATCTGTAAGGCCATAGCCGATAGTCACGGTGGCAGCATCAACGTTTCGAGTGAGCTCGGCACCGGGACGACATTTATTGTTCGGCTCCCGGCGATGAAGGTGAGCTGACGAACTACAGGCCATTACATCGCGCAAGAAATGACTTGAGCGTGTTGTAGCCGTCAAGAAAACTCGCAAGTCTTGCTGTTGCGAAAAGGTGAATGTCCGCCGTCGAAGTCTCGAAAAACGTTTTGCCGGAAGGTTGTAAAAAGCAGAATCCGACCCTTCAGGGATCGGATTCTGCCGTTAGGCGACTGCATGAGTACTGCCGATTAATGGATGGGGCTCGGAACAGGGACGTGATACAGGTTCGCGACGTTTTCCCGTACGAGTTTCGCGCGCACCGGGGCCGGCAGATCGCCCAGGTCGCGGGCGACAATTTGCCGAGAATTCGGCCAGGTGGAATTGCCGTGCGGAAAATCGTTGGACCACATGCAATTGTTTTCGCCCCACCAAGACAGAATATGACCGCCGACGGCGTCGTTAAAGAAAGTTGTGTAGATTTGGTTATGAAAGTATTCGCTTGGCGTTTTTTTGATGGCCAAACCTTCGCGCTTAGCGCCGTGGCGTTTGAAATAGTAGTCCCACTGTTCCAAAACAAAGGGAATCCAGCCCAGCTCGTTTTCGACCAGGACGAGCTTTAGCTTGGGAAAGCGTTCCAACACTCCGGAGTAGATCAGATCGTAGAGGCTGTCCACCGACTGGAATAGTTTCATGTTGACGCTATTGTGCTCCGCGGTCATGCCGGTTGCGGTATCTCCCAGACCGAAAGATCGGCTTCGGCTGTATCCGTGGCCACTCAAGATATGCAAGTTGACCGGCATCTCGAGATCCTGCGAGGTGGCCCAGAACTTGTCATAGTGCGATGAGGAGAACGGCAGCTCTGGTGGCGGTACTTGCCAAATGACCGAACCTCGCATCCCCGCTTTTCGGCAGCGTTCCAGTTCTTTCACCGCACCATCGATGTCGTACATCGACAGCATGGCGATACCGATCAGCCGATCCGGCGCAGCGCTGCAGTAGTCAATCAGCCAATCATTGTAAACACGGCAACAAGCTGCCTCCAACTCATGATCGTCGAGGCTCAAGCATTTCAACCCATGGGTGGGATACAGGACTTCGGCGCTGACACCGTCCGCCGCCATCTCGGAGACTCGCTTGTTCTTGTCCTGCGCGCCTCCTGGGGTATCGTTCGGTCTTTGGCCGCCATAATCCGGAGCACGGTCCTGAAAGGCTTTTGGTAATTCTTTTTGCCAAAGACCCGCGGGCTCGATGACGTGCGAGTCGGATGAAATTAAAACTTCATTGATGCTCGCATGGTTTTGTTTGCCATAGGTACGTTCAAGAAACGGCATTNTTTTCTCTCCTTCCTATCTGGACAATTTGGATCCGCCCTCGCGCANTTCGCAGCATCGGCGATGCCCGTAANGCAGGGGCCACTTAGATGGGAATAACTCAGCAGGGGGNTGCGGTGCAAGGGTGAGTTGAGTGCGCGGGATGCTACACAAAACTCGTGGGCTTCGGCAAAAACCGTAAGTGCTGACCCAAACAATGCAGCGGAGAATGCAGCTGAGATGGTTTTCGCGAAAGAAAGTGGCTCCGCTTTAACGCAGACGAGCGCTACTTCATCATCTTCGCGTAAATCTGTCGGGCATCCTGGAGACTTTTATAGACCAGATCGGTATTGTTAGCTCCTTCGTTTTTGCCAACGACTTTGACGAGGATCCATATTAGAACCAAAAGTAAAATCAGCGCGACAAACAGAACCGCGAGCCAGAATCCGAACGTGTAAATCGTCCCTGAAGCAGATCCTTCAGAACCGCCACTCCCGCTCCGTGTTTCTTTCTCGTCTGCGCCGCTCGCGCCCGCGGTTGAAGATTCCATCGCTGCGGCGCTTTGTGACGTATCAGCTGAGGAATTGACGCTTGACGTCGCGCTCGCTGCCGCGAT
>Ga0065712_10000414_pt1 | contig 14965 bp, 13 predicted proteins | sample MisRhiReplicate1_FD_59099 | JGI IMG/M metagenome (GOLD analysis project Ga0065712, IMG submission 59099) | Miscanthus rhizosphere microbial communities from Kellogg Biological Station, MSU, sample Rhizosphere Soil Replicate 1: eDNA_1 v3... | ecosystem: Host-associated > Plants > Roots >...
GGTTGCGTAGACGGCGCGCCGGGCTTGCCCGCCGTGGCCTCTGCGAAGGCGGGCGGTCGCGCCCTACCATCGCGAAGCTCGCCTAGTTTCTCGATCACCTCATCGAGCGTCGCTTGTCCGAGACTCTGGATCGCCTTTATGATCGCAACTTCGAAATGGAGTTTCTTGTTAGGCGCCCATTTCATCCGGCTTTCAGCAGCGGCGAATTGATCGATCAGCTCGAGCAGACGATCGATGGAAACCAGTTCCGCGTGTGCTGCTAGCGATTTTCGAACGTCGGGATCGACGTCTTCGTTCACGGCATCGGGTTTGGCTTTAAACACGAGCAGATCGCGCAGATAAGCGATCAGGTCAGCCATAAGCCGCATCATATCTTTGCCGGCTTCGGATTGCTCATGTAGCAGATTGATTGCTTCCGGTGTTTCGCCCCGCAAAATCCGCCCGGTTAAATCGCTTACTGTTTGTTCGCTGGTGAATCCGAAAACATTGAGCACATCGCTCTCGGCAATTTTTTCTCCGCAAAAGGCAACGAGCTGATCGAGCATCGACTCCGCATCACGCAGGCCGCCTTCAGCGCCGCGCGCGATCGCGTGTGCGGCCGCAGGTTGCAGCGTGATCTTCTCCTTCTTCGCGATGAACTGCAGATGCTGCGCGATCAGATTTGCCGGGATACGATGCAGATCGAATCGCTGGCACCGGCTGAGGATGGTTGCCAGAACTTTCTGCGGCTCGGTCGTAGCAAAGATAAATTTCACGTGTTCCGGCGGCTCTTCCAAGGTCTTCAAAAGCGCGTTGAACGCGGCTGACGAAAGCATGTGCACTTCGTCGATGAGATAGATTTTGTAACGTCCTTTGGCAGGCGCATACCGAACGTTCTCGCGCAATTGGCGCACGTCCTCGACGCTGTTGTTGCTAGCGCCGTCGATTTCAATCACGTCGAGACTATTGCCGCCGGCGATCTCCCGACAGTTATCGCACATGCCGCATGGGGTAACTGTCGGGCCTTTGATGCAGTTGAGCGACTTCGCCAAAATCCGTGCCGTCGAAGTTTTTCCAACGCCGCGCGGACCAACAAAAAGGTACGCGTGCGCGAGCCGGTTTTGCGCCACGGCATTTTTCAACGTGCGCGAGACGTGGGTCTGACCGACCAAATCGTCAAACGTCTGGGGTCGATACTTTCTGGCGAAAACCTCGTAACTCACTTGGTTAAATCTAGAAGCTTTCTCAAAAATGTCATTTTGAGCGAAGCGAAGAATCTCTGATTTTCTTCGTGTACAAAAGACAATCCTGGATGTCTCGCTTCACTCAATTCGCCCCGGGACGAATCCGCCGTTGCGGACATGACAGTCTCTTAAGAATAAGAAAAGAGGCCCCGCCGGGTCTCCCAGCGGGGCCCTTTGTCAAACTGCCCGAATTATTCGGTCATTGTCATGCAGCAAGCGCCGGGGCAGCAGGCGCCGCCATCACAGCAGCNCGCGTCACTGGACGAGATCGTNGTCGCGCTCGTCAGCGCCATCATTGCTGCAATCAAGAGTAGATATTTCATNATTCTCTCCTGTTGAGATTTCGTGAATTCCCGGCTGCATAGCACACACGCAGTGCGCTGTGTTTTGCGCCGAGCCGAACGCTGTGTGAGAGAATTAAATCCGCGGCGGCGGAGTCGGTGGTCGTTCGACTCGCGCAGAGGCGGTTGCGTCGTTGATCGCCAAAGTATGGCCGTTAAAACGCGGAGTAGGGAACCGGTCTGAAATCGGGCAGAGAAGAATCAGTGTCGAGCACGAGACGGTGCAACAACTGCTGGGCTGCGATTCGTGCCCGCANGGCTGANGATTAGACGTCTGTTCATNCGTCATTTTGCACCGGGACATTGTGATGCAGCAATCGNGCGGTTTCGTCACCGTGGTCACGCTNGGCTTCGCCACTTCCGGGCAGAGAAAGGTAACGAGACAGACAATCAACAAAGTACTCAGCCCAACTCTGCGCATCTTGTCAGAGTTTACGGCCAGTCTGATTCAAATCAAAGAATTGGTTTCGAGCTCTAAATGCGTTGATTGCGGAGTCAAAATAGAAAACCATCAGCGAATCTGATTTGTTATGTTTACCACACCGAGATCGGCAATGGTCCTGCTTGTATTGCTCGCTGCCGTTCCGCTTGCTGCTGCCCCTCCGCCATCTCTCAAGGATCCGTTCCTCGATAATTTCGTCGGCGAGTGGAGTGTTGCCCGGAAAATGGGCAGCGGACGCATGATTGAAAGTACTATGCGGGGCGAATGGGTGCTGAAACACCAATTCATTCAACTTCATTACAACGCTGGCGAAAAAACAGAGGAATATGAAGCGTTCGTGTTTATTGGATTTGATGACACCTCGAAAAGCTATGTGTGTCATTGGGTGGACATTTTCGGCGGGCGTTACTCTGGCGTCGGTCGTGGCAAGCTTGATCCAAACCTGCTCGGCATCGAGTTTCGGTTCAATTTTCAAGATGGCGCGCTGACTAACAAGTTCAGGTTCGATCCAGAGACGAAAAGCTGGACCTCGCTGATCCGCCAGGAAGAGAACGGCCAGTGGAAGACCTTTGCCGACGAAAAATGGACAAAAAAATAAAAGCAATTGCCGTTGTCCTGCTGTCGCTAGCATTCGCGGTCGATGTCTCCGCGCGTGAGCCGATTAAATCACCGCCGCCGGTAAAGCAGATCGCCGAGGTCAAAGCTGTTCGCGCGCGCGATCTCGGTGTGCCGTTCGATGGCACGCCGGGGAAATTGAACTCGATCACGGATGTCGCCGGTGTGGAGGTCGGTTATACGACCTTGATCAATGGCGAAGGAAAACTGGAAGTAGGCAAAGGCCCGGTGCGCACCGGCGTTACAGCAATCATTCCGCGTGGACACGATTCCCTGAACGACCCGGTTTACGCCGGCTATTTCAGCTTGAACGGCAATGGCGAGATGACCGGAACCGCGTGGGTAGATGAGAGCGGGTTTTTGGAAGGTCCAATCGTAATTACGAACACGCATAGCGTCGGTGTCGCGCGCGACGCTGTCATCGCCTGGCGAATCAAACATGGGGCGCCCGATACGACTGGATACTGGTGGAGTTTACCGGTCATTGCCGAAACCTGGGACGGCTGGCTCAATGACATCAATGGTTTTCACGTGAAACCGGAGGACGTGTTTCATGCGCTCGACACTGCGCATGGTGACGTGATTGAAGAAGGGAGCATCGGCGGTGGAACCGGGATGATCTGCTACGAGTTCAAGGGCGGAAACGGGACTGCCTCTCGCCAGATTGACATTCGCACTTCCAAAGATGCCCCACCGCGAACCTTTGTAGTGGGCGTGTTTTTACAGGCGAACTTCGGCCGGCGGTCGCAGCTCATTGTTGCCGGCGTGCCTGTGGGTAAAGAAATCCCCGGTGAAGTTTACAAGCAGGAGAGCGGCTCGTGCATCGCCGTTGTCGCGACGGATGCACCTCTGTTGCCAAATCAATTAAAACGCCTGGCTCGGCGCGTGTCCCTTGGACTTGCGCGTACGGGGACCATTTCGGGCAACGGCTCTGGCGATTTGTTCATCGCCTTTTCGACAGCGAATCCAAACGCGGCGAATCCGGATCAAGTGACGCACAACGTTCAAACAATTCCGAATGATTTGTTGGATCCGCTTTTCACGGGCGTGGTTGAGGCCACAGAGGAAGCGGTCGTCAATGCGCTTGTAGACAACCATTCAATGACCGGCCGCGATGATCACCATGTGGAAGCGCTTCCGCACGATCGGTTGCGCGAGCTCATGAAGCGCTTGCGCTAAGAAAATCGTTCTATTTTGGGAAGTTTTGAAATGTCGACGCGCGTCCTCGCGCCGCTTTTCGGGAAATTGCCGATCGATTTTGAAAGCGATGCGGGGACACCTCGCACTCCTAAAGCGCTTCGCGCGAAATGCAGCACTAAATCAATGCGATCGCCACCTTCGCAGCTATCTCCAGCACACGGAGCGTCAGTTTCTCAGCGCGTTCCTGCTGCTGCGCCGGCTGGCTGTCGACAAAAACCCGAAGATCGCGTTTTTGGTTTTCTATGAAGAAATCGAAATCCTCCTTGTCGATCTTTCGTTTTTTTAGGAGGACGAGACGCCGATCGAGTTCCTCTGCGTTTTGCCGAATTAACTCGCTAGTGTCGCCTTTCGCCTGTGCGAGCAGATCCTGAAATTCATCCTTTGCCGCTGCGACCGATTCGTCGCTGATCTGATCGAGCGCTGAGTCGAGCTCGGATTTTTTCCGCGAAGGTTTTTTGTGCTTTTTCTTACCGCCCAAGGGCATGATCGTAGGTCTTGTTGATGTCGCTCTTCATCTCGGTTGCCAGCGCTGGAGTGATTTTGCCGCGGCTGGCTTTGCTTTTTAAATGCGCAGCATCAGCGTCGAACTGTCCTTTGAGATTGACGAGGACCGGACGACGCGCGGTGAATTTCTCATCGGCGATGGCCTGCTGAAACTTTGCGTTGCCTTCGTTCACTTTCGCGGTGAACGCAGCAGCGTTGAATTTTTTACCAGGCACAGCAAACTCGTCGACAAAGGCAAGTTCGAAATTGCGCAGGCTTTCGATGGTGGCATCGCTTCCGGTTTTCGTGAACGTCGCCGTGCCGCAACTCGCAATGAAGATTGCGGCAGCACAGAGGAAAACACTTCGAGACACAAGCGTCGAATTCATATGGCGGTCCTTTAAGTCGCCGATCTTGCGCGGATTCGGCCCCACGTGTCAAGACTTGAGGATCGTAGCTTAATTGGATCCGAATCCGGTAGTTTTGATGTGAATTTTATTGCTCGATAATTGCTGAAGTCGCCTGTGCGCTCCCTGCCGTAGTGGAAATGTCGCCAGGTTCATGACAATCATGACGAGCGCGAAGACAGACACTCGCATCCTCAATCCTATGCGAGCATGCATCACCAAAATACAACCGAGCCAAATCCGGCGCGTCCTTTTCAACCAAATGAAAACCGCATAATTGTCCGGGTGCTCCCGCCATACGGAGAAGGCAAGCCTTTTAAGGACTACTTCTCAAACCGGCTCGTAAGTTTCTCCGGCAACTTCCAAACCATAAACGTAAAAGTCGCAGCAACAGGATTACTTAACTTCTACGACTGGGAACCGGAACGCTGAGGGATATAGGCGTATTCAAGCACTGCGGGTGGGCGCTGGCTTGTTAGACTTGCCAGCAGAGCCATGTCCCGCCGGCCCTCCCACCAGGGAAAGCGACTGACAAAGCTACACCGCTCGTACGTAAAACAGCCAGTCCCAAGATTTCCGGGGACTAGCGCCGGGTGTTGTGTAATTACTCAGCAGCCCTAAAGAGCTGCTGCCACTGATTTCAAGTTCTCAGCTGCCGTATTGCTGTCATTAGTTCCTGGCAGGACCGCCTCCACAAACCACGCGCAACTTGGCTGCTTGACAGCGTAGAACGTTGTAGCTTTGTCCGTTTGAATGCTTTTCAACGTAACTGTGTTTTGGGTTTGCGTTGGCGTATGCATTGCTAGGGCACTGAGGCTAATAACAGCCACAGTTACTAACATAGCTGCAATTGTACGTACGGTGGGTCTGGCTTCGATGGTTTTCATAACTCCGCGTTTACCAGCACTTTGAATGACTGTCAATCCAAATCCAAAATCTTGCTGTGTCGTTGTTTGCAGCCGGGGTCGAAGTTAGCCCTTACCGCGCGACACTAGGTGTTGCGCCTGTGGCAGATCGTTCCGTAGCTTTCTTGACCGAACTAGACGTTTACGAAACGTCGCGCGTGCGAGTGGGTCGTAGTTCTGAAGCTATTTCGGCGCGAGTGAATTGACGATTACTTCGAAGCGCGGATCGCCTCGTAACGGGTCCCATAGCGGATGGAGGCGTAAGTACCCGTAGCTGACATGGCTGCCCGGCAGGCGTATTGTCTCAGCAAGGCGTTCGATTGCGCGATCTTTCTGACCGGTCCAGGCGTAAATAATCGCAAGGTATCGGACGAGAGTTGCACCCTCGATGGCATTTTTGCTAACCGGTGTTAACTCGACCGCGCGTTCGCCTTCGCGAATCGCATCGTCCTTATTCCCGAGTACGCCATCAATGACCCCGAGCGCGCAAAGTGCAGCCGCATAATCGGGTTGCTTCTGTACGGTTTGGCCAAGTTCGTTTCGCGCGCCGTTGAACGACTCTCGAGCTACCTGCTCGTTTCCGCGCAATCTTGCAAGGAGACCGTCGCACCAGCTGCTGGGGAATGGAATATTTTCGTCAAAGCATCCACAGCTAGCCGTATTGAACAACGCGCGCTGGACCGCTATCGGATCGCGTGCCCGCAAGACAAGAAAAAGCCATGGATTAACAAAACAAAGCGAGGCGTTCATGTCCTCAGCCAAAATCGCGTCAACAGCGGCGAGGAACAGTCCAGGGTCTGCACGTTCCTCCAGATCCACCAAGGAACGTCGCACCCGGCTGGGATTGTCTTTTGGAGCCATCGCCAGCACGCGATCAAGGCTGGCGGCCATTTCTTTATATCGACGTAATGCCTCATAGGTGAGAGCGATTTGCTGAAGTATCGAAAAATCACGCGGATTCAGCTCCAATGCTTGCTTCATCTCCTCGAGCGACTTGTCCCAGTTACCCTGGCGACGGTCAATATAGGCGGCCAAAAGAGATATCCGCGATTCGTTGGGCAGCGTTTGCTTCGCCAGGACTAACTCGTGCTTCGCCCGGTCGTAGTCCGCGTAAGCCCAATAATGATGCTGGGCGACCGCCAAATGTGCTTCTCCAGATCCCGGCCGCAGCCTCAGAATCGATTGAATCACTGTTTCAGATAATTTAAGACGCGCGGCAGTGTGGTCGAAACCGAGGAAATATGTTCGGTCATGCGCTCCAGCTAACTGGCAATAGGCGTCCAGGAATGAGGGGTCTCGCGCAACGGCTTGATCGAGCAACTGCACCGCTTGCGATAGATCTTCATTCTGGCGCGTACTAAAGGAGAGGTCATTGATGAGGTCTTTTGCCCGAAGGTACGCGTCGTACGCGACGAGATCTGTGGTGGGCGGCTCATCGATGGCAGCTCTTTCGGTGGATGAAACCTTCGCGCCGAGGCGATCGGCGATTTTTTGCGCGATTTGAGTTTGGAGCGCGAACACATCATTGAGGTCTCGATGGTATTCCTCCGACCAAACGCGAGAATCGTCGCGCGTATCAATCAACTGGACGTTCAGATGAATTCTGCCCGCGTCCCTTCGCACTGTGCCCACGAGAACATGGGCTACGTTTAATGCCCGCCCGATCTCCTGTGCGTTGCGAGCGCCGCGATACTTTGCGACGCTGTTGTGGCTTATAATTTTCAGGTGGGCCACTTTTGCCAGCTTGGTGAAGATCCCGTCGTACACCCCGTCGGCAAAGAACGTGTTTTCTTTGTCTGGACTCAGGCTTTCAAAGGGCACAATTGCAATGCCAGCTGGAGGTCCGGCGTCCTTCACAGCAACTTCGTTTTTCCAAATCAATACGCCGACAGCTATCGCCAGCGCGAACAGGAGCGCGGACATTCCGGCAACGATCGGACTGCGCCGTACCCATCTCCACGCATGCACCGGCGGCGATACCGGTCGCGCTACTATCGAACGGCCGTGCAGCCATCGCTCAAGGTCGTCGGCCAATACACCAGCCGAGCGATAACGGGCATTTGGATCACGTTCCAAGCACTTCGCGCAGATTGTTTCCAAGTCGCGATCCAGCGCTGGCGTCAGAGTGCGCAATTTGGGAGCCGGTTTTTCGGTTGCCTGTTGAATGGTCTGCAGCGCGTTCTCACCTGTGAACGGCGTCTGGCCGGTTAACAAATAGAACAAGACGGCACCCAGACTGTACACATCAGCCGCAGGTGTAAGGGTTCCCGTTGATGCGTTGACCTGTTCGGGGGCGATGTAGCCCGGTGTCCCAAAAACGGTGGGTGTGCGCGTAAGGTGCCCGGTCGGATCAAGCCATTTTGCCAATCCGAAATCGCTGACAAGAGGTTCGCCGCTACCGTCCAACAAAATGTTTCCCGGTTTCAAATCGCGATGCAGGATTCCCTGATCATGTGCGTATTGCACCGCCCGCGCCACTTTGGCCATTAGCGCAACAGCGCGACGCGGTTCGCTGCCCAGGGCTGAAGCCGCTTCGAGTAAACTTCCTCCGCCGGCGAACTTCATGCTGAAGAAGGGCAACCCTTCGTGGGTCTCGCCTACTTCATAGATTGGAAGAATGTTGGGGTGGTCGAGGTTGGCGGCAGCCTGAGCTTCGCGCCGAAAGCGCATTAGTGTGTCTTGGGAATCAGCGTGATAAGACAAAATGCGCTTGAGCGCCACGATCCGGCGCGAATGCCGTTGCCGCGCGCGATAAATTACACCCATCCCACCGCGTCCGATTTCTTCGAGAATTTGATAATTCCCGAGGAGCCAATCCGCGTCCTGACCTTGGATGTCGCGGAGCAGGTCTTCCAGTGTCGGTTCGCTCGCCGGATGCCCGCCGCTGCCATTAATCCCCGTGGAAAGAAGACACTTCAGACAAAGACCGCGACCCACCCGCAATGCGGACCCACATTTTGCGCAAACGCCTGACTCATTCTGGAGATGCAAAGAAACGTGACCGCCGGACAAGCTCATGAGGGGTTACAAGCATAAATCGAGGTTCAACCGTTGCCAATGCAAATGCACAGGTTATTCAGTTCTCCAAAAAGCTGGGTGAAACCTGAGTCAGTGAGACAAAATCAGCACGGCGCTGAGACTCCGCGACTAAGAGCGCGAAGGGTCGAGAAATTTGCGACGAACTATTCCCCTGCGCTTAACGCCACACAGAGATAGCGCAACTCGTCGTCGATCTCATTTTCTCCGCCTACGGTTTCGGCAACTTCTTCGCGGAGCAGAGCGCGATAACGCTCGCGCAATCGGTGTACGAGGTTTTTTACTGCCGTTTCCCGCAGGCCAAGAATCTTGGCAAATGTTGCATACGACACGTCTTGCCTGTCCGCGGTAAGGCAACTGCTCAGGACATCAAAGACACGCCGTCGGCCGTGCTTTTCACACTCGTCGCCTAATCGCCGCAGCGCGCGCTCCACTACCGTCGCCGCCCAGCGCACATCGAAAATTATTTCCGGCGACCAGTTGTCAGATTCGCGCTCTGGAATCGACAAGTGGGATGGCGCCTCCGTCATCCAATCATCCCAGGAAACGAAACGTAGGTCACCACCGCGCTTGCGCGCGTGGTGCTTGTCGACTTGATCGTGCAAGAAACGCTGCAGCGCCGTAAGCAGAAGTGAGCGAAGTCTCCCCCTGTTTCGGTCAGCCGATTGAAGGAGACGTCCTTTGAGCGCTTTCGCAAAAAACTCCTGAGCCAAATCCTGGGCATCAGGAACGGAGTGGCCCTGTCGGCAGATGAAAGCGAAAACTGGCTGCCAGTAGATCTTGCAGAGTTCGGCAAGTGCAGTCTGGGCCTTCTCTTCATCAATTGCAGAGTTCGAGCAGGATAAAACCATGCTCCAGCGGGTCGTCTTGAATCGCGCGTGGCCGAAGCCGTCAAGGGGGGTTTCTGGTTTCACAGCCACGGATCATCTCATTTCATCGATTATCGCGCAAGCCTTAGGGAGGCACCGGAAGCCCGCAGCGCTCCGAAGCGATTTGGGCGTTAAAATCTAAAGTTTTTTCGAAACTTCGACCTGAAAAATCCGAACTAGATGATGATCCCTAAGAATGGGGGTCTGTACTATGAGCTGGATCACCGTTGTACTTGAACGCCGGAGGCAGCAGAAAACAGCGTTGCTTAAGAGAGGTGTCGCGGAGCGCGCGCGGCTCGAACGTGACGTGATCGAACGTTGCGCCCGCGAACAGCGACGAATGGCCTATGACTTGCACGACGGGATAGGACAACAACTCGTCGGCATCGCGTTGAGCGCAAAGGTGCTTGAAGAACAATTGCGCACAGACCGGCCCGCCGAAGCGGAAAAGGCGTCGGCCATAGTGCGGCTCGCTAACGAAGCGGCCAGGTGGACGCGACTCACCGCGCGCAGTCTCGAAGGCGCCGACGGAGTGGGCGATTTGAGAACGGCCCTCGAGTCGCTCGCCATGAACGTCAGTGAAAATTGCCGTGTCAGAAGCACGGTTGAAGCCAATGGCGAGCCTTTGCCGCTAAGCGCTCCGGTGGCGGCTCAACTTTACCGGATTGCTCAGGAAGCGGTGCGTAACGCTGTGGAACACGGTGCTGCTCGCGAGGTGCTGATCGAGCTCGCTTTCGGTCACGAGGGCATATTGCTGACGGTACAAGATGACGGTGAAGGTTTTGACGCGAAGACGAATGGCCATGGCATGGGACTCCGAATCATGCGCTATCGCGCGCAGTGCATCGGCGGTTCGTGCGAAGTACATACCGGCGCCAGACAAGGGACCACCGTTTATTGCCGTGTACCGCTGCAAGCGCAGCCGTCCCTTTCTACGAACTCATGAATGCAATAAGACCAAGCAAAGAAGAATCGACCGTGGTCGTAGTAGAGGACCACCAAGTGCTAAGCGACGGGCTCAAGCAGCTAATCGACAGCCAGCCGGACCTCGCCTGTGTCGGGATCGCGGACGACATTTCGGGCGCCAAACGGCTCGTTGAAGAGTCCAAACCGGATCTAATGGTGCTCGATTTGCGCTTGAAGGGCAGCGACTCCCTCGATTTTATCAAAACGTTGCGGGTCGAATCTCCTCAGGTAAGGGTGCTCGTCCTCTCGCAATACGATGAGTTAATTTTCGCAGAGCGCGCTCTCCGTGCCGGCGCTTTCGGTTACGTCATGAAAGAAAACACCGCCGATGAGGTGTTGAGAGCAGTGCGCAAGGTCCTCGCAGGCGAATTGTATTTCAGCGAACGCGTTGCGGCAGCAGTTATGCAGCGGACCTTGCGCGAAAAACCAAACGGCTCGCGTCTCGGCGTCGAGCGTCTGTCCGATCGCGAGATGCAAGTATTTCAGCTTTTGGGGGCGGCATACAGCGCGCGCGAGATAGCAGAGCAAATTCATCTTAGCCGCAAGACAATAGAGACCCACTGCGAAAAGATTAAGCACAAACTAGGCTTCTTTACTGCAGGCGAGCTCAAGCGGTTTGCGCGACAATGGGCTGCTGGAAATCTGACGATGTCTGAACCGTTGTGTCCTCGTCCCGCAGAAAAGTAACTAAGTTGTTGCCGCCGTGATTAATGACTCCGGGCCTTAACCCCCAACATGAGGGCTCCGTGGGAAGCTGCGGAGCTCTCTATGTTGCTGCAGGTCGACTGTAAGCGATTTCCATTCGGACATCGCTCTTGCAGGGTCTGATTATCGAAACGCGACGGTGCCTGAGGCAGACGCTCTAGAACCTCACTTCGCTGTCTGCTGTAACGAGGAAGAGTCGTCGAGGAGAATCCATTCGACCACGGAAACCGGGAGGCTGCCATTCTTGATCAGGTCATCGTGGAATTCGCCGAGCCGGAATTTTTCGCCGGCCCGATCTTTATAACGGCCGAGGAGATTCATGATCTGCCATTTGCCGATGATGTAGCTGATTTTCTGCGTCGGACTTGATGCGGCGCCGGCCGCTTCGCCTTCGGCTGCCTCGCGATCCAATCCGCCGGCGTCCATGAAGTACTTCACTGCTTCTTCAAAGGTCCAGCGGCCGGTGTGCAGATTTACATCGACGCCAATGCGCGCGGCCCGGTACCGCGACAGGCGCAGGATTTGTCCTTGTGCCGGTGAGTTGTTTGGATACAGGCCGGTCCGGGAGAGCATTTCCTCGCCATAAAGCGCCCAGCCTTCAACGAAGACGCTATCGTCATGCTGGCGACGGATTTCATCGCTCACATGATTTGCGATGGAGAGCTGGAGAAAATGTCCCGGAATGCCTTCGTGTCCAAGGATCGGCCGCGGATCCTCAATTGCGGCGCGGATATAAAAATTCTTCGATTCCGGGTTGTAAGTCGGAATAAAGAAAAAGCCGGTCGGATCCTTGTCGTAAACGCCTGGAGGATTCATGAATCCTCCAGGACTCGTTGGCTTAAACGCTTCCGGTAACTGCCGAATTTGAAATGGGCCAAGGTAAGCCGGCAGCGTCACCAAATTATGCTCTTTGAGAAAATTAATCATCTCGGTTTCGCGACCCTCGTACGCTTTCAAGAACGACTCCTGATCGGGTGGAATATTCGGCGCCCGTTTCGGATCAGGATCAGCTAATTTTGGATCGGGCAGTAGCGCTTCGAGCGCACGGTAGCGCGCCAGTTCCGCGCGACCGATCATTTCCACTTCTGAGGCGTTCAGCGGCAGGAGCAGAACGTGTTTGAGATAGTAGTTGTAATTCGCTTCGCCCATCGGCGTGAAATCCACCATCTTTGGAACACGCTTCTCCAGATCGTCGGCGTAGGCGTGCAGAGCTGCCACTGCCGCGTCGCGCGCTTTCACTAATTCCTCATGCTCGTTAGGCGACAGATCCACATCCAGCGCCATCAGGCTGTTATTCAAAAGGGGATCAATCGAGCGGGCGGATTGAATCGCGAGTTGCGCGTAGAGTTTCACCGGCTTTTGCAAGTTGCTCAAGCCCTGCTTCAACAGCGCTGGCATTTGCTTGAGACGCGCAGTAGCCGCAAGGGCTCGATTCCGCGGCGTGTCGTATTCCTTCTTTAACAAGGAAAAGATGGCGTTCGTGCATTCCTCTGTATAGACCTGCGGATTTGTGAACTCGAATTTCAGGACGCGATCGCCAAACTCGACATTTTCGAGTTGCGCGCGGAAAAGAATCCAATCGATACGCTCGTCTTTCGGCCAGCTCCGAAAGTTTCCGCGAGCCCCGATGTTTTCGGGGTTATCGGTTTTCATCGCACGCACCTTGTCCATGAGCGAACGCACGTGCTGAGCGCGTTCGGCAATCTTGCCCGGCGAATAATCGGTCAGCCGGTCGTCCCAGGTATGGAGTCCGGCCTCGCTGCTGCGGACGGGATAATTTTCATTGCGCCAAGCGTAGTATTCATCGGCGAGCTTGTGCAGCGTTGCAGTTGCCGCGCTCACACTTTGTTTTTTGAACGCATCGGGATCGATGCCTGGAGTCGACTTTGTGATCAACGCCTTGTTGGAAACGTCAGGGTTACGCTGAGATGGCTGCTGAGCAGGGATGGCGCCCATTGTGAGCCATATCAGAGCAATGAAGAGAACAACTGATTTCATAAGCCTCAACCGTAGTGTTAAATGTCNAGGCGGCAAAGCATAGCCGTCCTCTTGCCTGNAGCCATCGCCCTATGNGCGACGATTGGCATACCTTGGGTGCGCTTCGCACCCACCTTCGTTCCACTCCGGCGTGGCAGGCAGCGAAGCGGCTACAATAATTCTTGCGCAAAACGGTCAATCCGCCTCGTCGAGTTCGCGCTGCAATTGCTCCTTCAAATGTCGCCGCGCAGCCTTTTTGATGCCGCGACGTTCGTCAGTTACTCCTTGCTTCTCGGCCTGGCGTTCCCGCCGTGTTCGCGGTTCCACAGACTGCGACACGTGGCGGATCTTTGGGCGTCGCGCGCCGATTTTTCGCTCTTTTGGTTTTGCGTACGGGTCCATGACTGTTTAGCGGTGCCGGTTGGCGACAAAAATAAGAGGAACCGCGACGTGTAGTGCCATAACGTAGGACATTCGTGGTTAACACATGAAAACGCTTGGGATCATCGGCGGTCTTGGACCGGAAAGCACCTTGGACTATTACCAAAGGATAATTGCACTTTTTCGCGAGCGCACCGGCGACAGGCATTATCCAGAGTTTGTCATCGTAAGCGTTGACCTGAGAAAGGGACTCGACTTCATGGACGCAAACGACCTCAGTGGCATGGCCAATTACTTGCTTCAAGGCATCGACAAACTCGCATGTGCCGGCGCAGGTTTCGGAATAATCTCTGCAAACACGCCTCACATTGTGTTCGATGAAGTTGCGCGGAAGTCACCGATTCCACTGATCAGCATCGTCGAGGCGACGCGTGCTGCGGCCAAAGCGCGAAACCTGAAACGGCTCGCCTTGTTCGGCACACGCTACACGATGCAGGCAAACTTTTATCCGAAGGTCTTCGCGCGCGAAGGTATCGATCTGCTTGTCCCCGATACACAAGACCAGGATTACATCCACGAGAAATACTTCAGCGAATTGGTCCCNGGAAAATTTTTGCCCGAGACTCGCGCNGGCTTGCTAGCCATTGTCGATCGGATGAAGACAACGAGCGACCCGCCTTCGCAAAGCTACGGCGAGGCAGGCATCGACGGAGTGATTCTCGCCGGCACTGAGTTACCGCTAATTCTTCGCGATCCGATTCACCACGGCATTCCGTTTCTCGACACAACGAAGATCCATGTCGAAGCCGCCGTCGCCGAAATGCTCTCGTGACAGTGCACAAATCCACTCGTGACTCAACACTTGTTCACTGAGAAACGTGGGCGGTGAAGGTTTCGAACCTCCGACCCTCTCGGTGTAAACGAGACGCTCTACCACTGAGCTAACCGCCCCAGTGTTTGGACTGTAGTGGCAGGCGTGTCGCCTGCAAATTCTCGCCACATGTCAATTGCCCTTGCTTTCTGAAGGCGGACAGAGAATCCACGTCTATGAACCCTTAGAAAGCAACTATCGCAATTCTAGTCACGCTCTCTGCACCGCTCGCACTCGCCGATGACTTCAAAACGTCCGATGGGAAAGAGTTTAAGAACTCGACGATCAGTCGCATCGAACCTGATGGTATCGTCGCTTAAAGGACGCACGATATGGATTGTGGACGCGCATGGCTATGGAAAGCGTTTCATTGTGCGTGCCGACGAAAGATGAGCGAGTTTCTGGAATTGGATCGGCGATACATTGCCTAGGTAAACTGCCCTAGGAAAAATAGTCTTGACACTATGTGTCGCCATTTGCCACAGTTGGATTCGCGCTAAGTCCGTTAGGCGTCTCCCATGAGCTCCACCTGACCCTCTTCCCG
>Ga0065712_10000323_pt1 | contig 14921 bp, 15 predicted proteins | sample MisRhiReplicate1_FD_59099 | JGI IMG/M metagenome (GOLD analysis project Ga0065712, IMG submission 59099) | Miscanthus rhizosphere microbial communities from Kellogg Biological Station, MSU, sample Rhizosphere Soil Replicate 1: eDNA_1 v3... | ecosystem: Host-associated > Plants > Roots >...
ATATCGGGCCAGCGTCAGGTTCTGGCCCATGCGCTGGAACTCGACGCCCTCGACAAACATCTTGCTCGCGCCCATCGCCATCACGTGCCCGCCGTAGAAGGGCGCTTCCGCCGCGTCCTCTGATCCCTGTAGACGGATATTGCGCGTCAGCATCGCGACTTCGCCACGTTCGTCGACGTCGAACGTGATCTTGCCGAAGTGCATGTAGTCCAGTTTCTTGTCGAGCGTGATCGTGTTGCCCTTGATGGCGGAGATCCTGCGCCGCTCGGCCTGCCGTGGATCGAAATCCGTGGAGGCCAGGACGATCTCGTCACCGACCCGCCAGCCAGACGCATCCAGGACCTGTATGGAGGTGCTGCCTGCGTTGGCCGTGTTGGCCAGCTTGCTCCAGGTGTTCTTGCGGTCACCGTGCAGGTTCAGGGTGCCGCCCATGAGCATGATCCCGCGGTCAACGCGGTCAGTCGTTCCACCCGATCCGCTGATGTCTTCGCCTTTGACGTTGTCGGTGAGGGTGATCGTCGCCTTGCGCGTGTGGGGTTTGGCTTCGGTGCCAATCTCCAACTCGCCGTGCAACATGACCCACTCGGTGGTCAGTTCGAGATCCTTGTCGTCCGCGAAGCTGAGTTTGCCGTCGATCGACAGACCGTTCAGCGCCGGCGGACTGACGTCGAGGATGACGTCCTTCTCCTTGGCAATGGTGACCTTGTCACCCGCGACTGGCACCTTGCGGTCCGGCCAGGTGGCGGGGTCGGACCAGCGCGCCTGCTTGGCCGCCGTCGATTTTCCTTCCTGAGCCTGGAGGACGGCGAATGCGCTGACGACCAGGAATGCTGGAAGGAGCAAAGCAAGAAGGAACGAGCGATGTCGCTTACTCACGGAATCAACCTCCGCACTCGAAGATTGCCAAGAACCGCAGCGGCACAGCATAGCGCGAGAATCGGGCAGGGCGGCGGGCGCCGTACAGGTTGTGCAGCTCGCGCCGACGCGTTCGATCCATTCATTCCAGCGCGACCAGCTCTCGTCGTGTCCGAGAGCTTTCCTAGTCTAGTTTTCTCGACATCGGATGAGGTGATTGTCGCCGAGCCTCGTCGCTCGTGCGTCCGAAGAGCGCTCGACCTGTTGGAGTATCGACCGGAAGCCGAAGATTGCTGACATGTTGACAACAGTCTTGACAACATGACAACAAAGGCCGCCATTTCTGGCGGCCTTAATTTTCTGCAAGTTGTTGATTCAAAAGGTGGTGCGGAAGGGGGGACTCGAACCCCCACGGTATTGCTACCGCCAGCCCCTCAAGCTGGTGCGTCTGCCAATTCCGCCACTTCCGCAAAGAGGGCGGGCGAGTCGAAAGACTCGCCACTACAAATCAGGCGGGTCTAAAGACCCGCCTCTACGTCCGATGTTATCGGACGGCAGTCACTTCTTCGCCGGGGTCTCTGCCGGTGGTGCAGGCGTCGCCGGTGCCGGCGCTGGTGTTGTCGGCGCCGGTGTCGGGTTCGGCGGTAAAGTCGACGCGGGCGGTGGCGCCGGCGCGCGTGCCGGTGCGCGTCCGCCAATCACCGAGCCAGGTCCACGCTGGCCGACGATTCCGAGAACCAGCGCACCGACGACGAACAGCACGGCGCAAACGGTCGTCGCGCGCGACAGCACGGTCGCGCCGCTGCGCGCACCGAACGCCGCCTGACTCGAGCCGCCGCCGAATGCGTTGGCGATATCGCCGCCCTTGCCCTGCTGCAGCAGGATGACGAGCATGAGCACCAAGCACGTCAGGACGTAGAGGGTTGCTACCAGGTAATACAGCATGTGTCTTGTCCGGCCCGTCGGAAAGGACTGGCCTTATGGCAAACCGCAATTATATCCCGGAGACTGGTCCGGACGAAGGCGAGAGCTATTGGGCAGCGGTGCGGGAGCGGTTGGTCCGGAGCAAAGCGTGGGGAGTGTATTGGCATACCTCGTTGATCGGAGGCGAATGCTGAGGCGTTCGGATCAAGTCGGTTTGCGGAGCGACCGACGGGTCCCGCTCCGCTGGCGGTCCGGCTAAAGCCGGACACTACACGGACATTGGCCGGGAGCGCGTCACGATCTCGAAAAAGCCGCGAATATCGAGGCTGGCGCCCCCGACCAGCGCCCCATCGACGTCCGGCTGCGAGGCGAGCTCCTTGATGTTGTCCACCTTCACGCTGCCGCCGTAAATCACATGACAGTGTTCGGCTGCGTCGTTCCCGAACCACTGCCGCAGCCGCTGGCGAATATGCCCGTGAGCCTCGGCCGCCTGTGCAGGCGTGGCGTTGCGGCCGGTGCCGATGGCCCACACCGGTTCATACGCAACCACCAGCAGCGCGAGTTGTTCACCGGTCAGCCCATCGAGCCCGACTTTGATCTGGCGATCGAGGACCTCGAACGTTGCGTTGCGCTCGCGCTGATCGAGCGTCTCGCCGATGCAGATGATGGGTGTAAGTCCTGCCGCGAATGCGGCGACGGCTTTTCGATTCACCGTCGCGTCCGTCTCGCCAAACAGCGTGCGTCGCTCGGAGTGTCCGACGATGACGTACTCGGCGCCGGCTTCGCGAATCATCGGCGCGCTGATTTCACCAGTGAACGCACCCTCGCGTTCCCAGTACGTGTCCTGTGCGGCGATGACGACATTGCTGTTGCGGGCCGCCTCCGCCGCGGCGTGTAGCGCGGTGAACGGTGGCGCGACGACGATCTCGACGTCGGCGATGTCCTTCACCAGACTGCGGAACTCTTTGACGTACTTCACGGTCTCGGCGACCGACTTGTACATCTTCCAGTTGCCCGCGATGAAGGGTGTTCTCATGATGTCTGTCATTCAAAATGCAAAATTCGAAAATGCAAAAGCAAACACCTCACATCTGCGCAGGCTCTGTTTGCATTTCGCATCTTGCATTTTGCATTACACCTTAGGGAGTGCCGCCACACCGGGCAGTGTCTGACCCCCGAGGAATTCGAGCGAAGCCCCTCCGCCCGTCGAGATGTGCGTGATGCGATCGGTGACGCCCGCTTTCTTTACCGCCGCGATCGAATCACCGCCACCAATGATCGTCGTCCCGTGTACTTCGGCGATCGCCCTGGCGACGGCCATGGTGCCCCGCGCGAAGTCGTCGATCTCGAACACACCCATCGGTCCGTTCCATACGACGGTCTTCGCGTCGCGCAGCGCCGCCGCATACGCCTTCGCCGTAGCTGGACCGATATCGAGGCCCATTCGATCGCCAATCGCCGCATCGTCTACGAGCAGCGTCTCTGTAGGCGCACCGGCTTCGACCCTCGGCGCCACGAGGTGATCGACAGGGAGCATGAACTGCAAGGGCGACGCCCCAACCTTCGCGCTGCCAGTCTTCGCAATGATCTCTCGCGCCAAATCGAGCTTGTCGTCTTCGACGAGCGATTTGCCGACAGGTTTGCCCATTGCTTTGAAGAACGTGTACGCCATCGCGCCGCCGATGAGCAGTCGATCGACTCGCGGGATCAGATTCTCGATGACCTCGATCTTGTCCGACACCTTCGCGCCGCCGAGCACCGCGACGAACGGCCGCTTCGGGTTGCCAAGCGCTTCACCGAGATAGCGCAGCTCCTTTTCCATGAGGAGACCCGCGCCGGCGTGTGCCACCAGGTGCACGATCGCCTCGACCGATGCATGCGCGCGATGCGCCGCGCCGAACGCGTCGTTGACATAGACGTCGCAGAGCGCGGCGAGGCCTTTCGCGAAATTGACGTCGTTCTTTTCTTCCTCGGCGTGGAAGCGCAGGTTCTCGAGGAGGACGACGCCACCGGCGGGCTGGCTGGCAATGGCGCGCTGGGCTGGCGGTCCGATGCAGTCTTCCGCAAAACCGACGTCCCTGCCGAGCAGCTCCTTCAAGCGAGTCGCTACCGGACGAAGGCTCATGTCGGGATTGGGCTGACCCTTCGGTCGCCCGAGGTGCGACGCCAGGATGACGCAGCGCGCGCCCGCCTTCAGCGCGTATTCGATCGTCGGGACCGACTCGCGTATACGCGTGTCATCGCCGATGACGCCCTTCTTGAGCGGGACGTTGAAGTCCACGCGGATGAAGACGCGCTTGTCCTTCAGATCGAGATCGCGAATGGTGCGAGTGGCCACGGATTACAGCCCGCGCGCGACGATCTTGCGAAGCAAATCCACGCAGCGGGTCGCGTAGCCCCACTCGTTGTCGTACCAGGACAGCACTTTCAGAAAGTCCCCGTCCATGACTTTGGTATACGGCGCATCAACGATGGACGAGTTCGGGTTGCCTCTGAAATCGATCGACACCAGCTCCTCGTCGGAGACGGCGAGGATGCCTTTGAGTGGACCCGCGGCTGCCTCGCGCAGCGCCGCATTGACCTCTTCGCCAGTCGCCTTCTTGTCGAGGATGGCGTTCAGGTCAACGATCGACACGTTGGGCGTGGGGACGCGCATGGCGAAGCCATCGAGCTTGCCCTTGAGTTCGGGAATCACTTCGCCGATCGCTGAGGCCGCGCCGGTTGTCGTCGGAATCATCGACAGTGCCGCCGCCCGCGCGCGCCGCATATCTTTGTGCGGCAGATCGAGCAGGTTCTGATCGTTGGTGTACGAGTGGATGGTGGTCATCCACCCTTTCTTGATCCCGAACTTCTGATGAATCACCTTGGCGAGTGGCGCCAGGCAGTTCGTTGTGCACGACGCGTTCGAGATGATCTGGTGCTTGGCCGGATCGTACTTTTCGTCGTTCACGCCCAGCACGACGGTCACGTCCGGGCCCTTAGCTGGGGCGGTTACGATCACTTTCTTTGCTCCGGCCTCGATGTGCTTCGCCGCGCCGTCTCTCGACGTGAAGATGCCGGTCGACTCGAACACGACGTCCACACCGAGATCCTTCCACGGCAACTGCGCAGGATCCTTCACGGACAGGACCTTGAACTCGTCTTTGCCCACCGCGATCCCGTCGCTGGTCGCTTTCACGTCCGCATCGAGGTTGCCGAGGATCGAGTCGTACTTGAGGAGGTGCGCCAAGGTCTTGGCGTTGGTGAGATCGTTGACGGCAACGTAGTCGATGTCCGTCGTGCCCAGCGCCGCGCGCATGATGTTGCGGCCAATGCGCCCAAACCCGTTGATACCGACCCGAACCGCCATCGCTTCCTCCGACGCGCAGGCTGAACCCGCGCTCTCTACGCCAAGAGCCCAAAGCCCAGAGCCAAAGTCCGATTGTAGTGAGGCGCCTTGAACAGGGTCAATCGCGGGGGCTATACTGCGTGCATTGTAAGACCAACATTTCCCACAACTTAGCGTGTACCTCCTTTACAGCGTCGCGACACTGTTCGCGCTCGTCGCGCTCGCGCCGTACTTCCTGTATCAGGCGCTGCGCCACAACAAGTACGTCGGCAGTCTCGGGCAGCGGCTCGGCTACCTGCCTGTGTCCTTCAATCTCGACGCTGAAGAATCGATCTGGGTCCACGCGGTGTCAGTGGGCGAGGTGCTCGCCGCGCGGCCGATCGTCGCTGGACTGAAAGCACGCTATCCCTCGCTTCGCGTCTTTCTCTCAACGACGACGATGTCGGGGCAGAAGCTGGCGCGGAGCGTCTCCGATGCTGATGCGGTCTTCTACTTCCCCTTCGACTTCACCTTCATCGTTCGCAAGACGCTGAACCTCGTGAAGCCGCGTCTCTTCGTGATGGTGGAGACCGAGATCTGGCCGAATCTGCTGCGTGAGTGCCGCCGTCGCAACGTGCGCACAGCGCTCGTCAATGGACGCATCTCGCCGCGATCGTTCCCGCGCTATCGCATCATTCGTCCGTTCATGCGTCGCGTGCTCAGCGACATCGATCGCTTCTGCGTGCAGAGCGAAGAGACCGCTCGTCGTCTTGGCAAGATTGGTGCGGATGCCAGCCGCATCACGGTGACCGGCAGTCTGAAATTCGACTCGCTCGATCCGTCCACCGCGCCGGGTCGCGGCCGAGAGCGAGTCGTGCGATTCTTCCGCATCTCGCCCGGTCGTCTGGTGTTCGTGGCTGGCAGTACCTCGAAGGGCGAAGAAGAAGCCGTCATCCGTGCGTTCAATCGCGTGCGGACGACGCAGGCTGGCAACAACGCGTTGCTGATCCTCGCCGCGCGACACCCGGAACGATTCGCCGACGTCGAACGCCTCTGCCAACGCGAAGGTCTGTCCACGAAGCGCCGCAGTGATCTGCCGATCGACTCGGAACCGCGCGTGGACGCGGTGATTCTCGACACCATCGGCGAGCTCGCGCAGCTCTATCAGATTGCGACAGCGGTGTTCGTCGGTGGCAGCCTCGTGCCGGCAGGCGGACACAACATCCTCGAGCCCGCCGTACACGGGCGGCCGATCATCTTCGGTCCGTACATGGATAACTTCGCCGAGATCGCCGACGCGTTTCTCACCAAGGGCGCGGCGATTCAGGTCCGCACCGATCGCGAACTGGAAGACGCGGTGGTGAGCCTGATGGCTGATCCGGTGCGTCGCTTGCGCCTCGGGGCCGCCGCTCGCGCGCTGGTGGACGAGAACCGCGGTTCCAAGGACAAGACGCTCAACGTGCTCGCGGAGCTGCTGCCTCCTCAAGGCCCGCGCGCCGTCGTCCGTCCTTTCCGTCTGGTCCATTGAGCGTTCTCAGCGCGGTCTATGGGCGGGTCGCACGGCTGCGGCGCTCCTGGTATCAACAGCGTCCGCATGCACGGCGTCAGCTCGATTCTCCCGTTATCAGTGTTGGCAACCTCGTTGTCGGTGGCAGTGGCAAGACGCCGCTCGTCAAAGCACTGGCGCAATTGCTGCGCGACATGGGCGAGCGGCCCGCGATCCTGAGCCGCGGATATGGGCGTCGTCGCAGTGAAGACGGCGTCGTCGTCGTGAGTGATACGGAGCGCGTGCTCGAGCCCGTCGGGCGATCCGGTGACGAGCCGCAGATGCTGGCGCGAGCGCTCCCTGGTGTACCTGTGCTCGTCTCGCCAGATCGGTATCTCGCTGGACGCCTCGGCGAGAAGCGCCTCGGGTGCACGGTGTTCATCCTCGACGACGGGTTTCAGCATGTGCAGCTGGCGCGGACGATCGATCTGCTGCTCGTGTCCCCTGCGGATCTCGACGAGCGAGTCCTGCCGTCCGGCCGATTACGAGAGGGGCTCGACGCGGCTCGCGTTGCCGATGCACTCATCGTGTCAGGAACGGCCGACGATGCCGTGCGTGTGTCGAGTGCGCTGGGCGTGAAGACGACGTTCAGAGTGGAGACGACGTTCGGCTCGTTGCGACCGCTCGGCGAAGGCGAGGCGCCCGTGCCGGCCGGGGCGCGCGTTGTGGCAGTCGCCGGCATCGCGCGGCCTGAACGTTTCTTTCAGGCGGTTCGTGCGCAGGGATGGAATGTGGTCGCCGAGCTGCGATACTCCGATCATCACTGGTACACGCCAAAGGATCTGGCTCAGATCAACAACGTCGCGCAGGAAACGCGAGCCAGGGCAGTCGTGACGACCGAGAAGGATGCGGTGCGTGTCGGCGAGCAGGCGTGGTGGGCGGCGCTGCCGATGCAGATCACGATCGAGCCAGCTGACGAGTTCACGACGTGGCTGCGCGGGCGGCTCCCGCCTTCGGGCGTTCAGCGCTACGAGGCAGGCACGTGAGATATCGCGTCGAATGGTGGCTGACGCAGGTGGTCGGCGCGTGCGTGCGCGTGCTGCCGATCTCGGCGGTGCGTGCCTGCGGAAGTGCGCTCGGCCACGTGGCGTACGTTGCTGACCGGTTTCACCGCCGCATTGCCCTGACCAATCTCGCGGCAGCATTCCCGACGCGTTCGGCCGCAGAACAGCGAGCCATCGCGCGGGCGATGTTCACGCACTTTGGACGTCTGGTGTTCGAGCTGATCAAGTTCGGCACGATGTCGAACGAGCAGATCCTCGCGCGCACCGAAGTGGACGGCGAAGACCGCGTGCGCCACGCATTTCAACACGGCCGCGGCGTGCTGTTCTTCACTGGGCACTTCGGCTATTGGGAGCTGCATGCGATCGCCCACCCGCTGCGGTTCGGAGAACATAGCCTCGCGGTGCTGGCCCGTCCGCTCGACAACCCGTATCTGCACGAGATGCTGGAACGCATTCGCACGCGTACGGGCAACTCGGTGATCTACCGGCAAGGGGCGATTCGCAAGGTGATGCGTGAGCTTGCGGCGAATCGCAGCGTCGCGCTGTTGATCGATCAGCATCTGCATTCGACCGACGCCGTATACGTGGACTTCTTCAATCGCCCCGCCGCGACCACCTCCGCGCTGGCGGCCCTCGCGCTCCGTACCGGAGCACCGGTGATCCCCGTGTTCGCACTGCCGCTGCCGGGCGGACGATACCGGTTCATCTACGAACGGCCGGTGCCCCCGCCGCGGGAAGACTCACCGGATGCGGTTCGTGAGTTCACGCAGCGGTGCACCGACGTGCTCGAAATGTACGTGCGCCGCGATCCGGCGCTGTGGTTGTGGATGCATCGCCGCTGGCGTCATCGCGATCCGCGGCTCGCTAGTGAGGCTGCCGGAAATAGTGACGCGGTGACGGCCGCCACAGAGTAGGGGCGACGATGCGTCGCCCTGTCGCCGAGCAATGACCATCGATCGCGTGAACCGCGTCCTCGTGCTCTCGCCGAACTGGCTGGGCGACGCCGTGATGGCGCTGCCGGCGATCGCTGATGTACGCCGCCGTTTTCCGGAAGGACGACTGAGCGTGGCGGCTCGCCGGTCAGTGGCCGATCTCTTCACGTTGGTGCCCGGCGTCGATCAGGTCGTCGCGCTCGAATGGAAAGGCAAGCTTCGGCAGCGTCGCGCGATGCGGCAGGACATTGCCGCACTTCAGGCGGTCGAGGCCGAGGCAGCGATACTGCTGCCGAACGCGTTTTCAGCGGCGTGGCTGGTGAAGCGCGCGGGTATTGGTGAGCGCTGGGGATACGCGGCGGACTTTCGCCGGCCGTTGCTGTCGCGCGCGGTCTCGCGTCCGCGTCACAGCATGCATCAGGGCGAGTACTACCAGCATCTCGTTCGACAACTCGGGATCGACTCGGGGGCGCTCGAGCCTGCCCTGCTCGTCCCCGATGATGTCGTCGTCGGCGCGCGCATGCTGCTCAACTCGCGCAATTGGGACACGTCGCGGCCGTTTGTCGCGATTGCCCCCGGCGCCGCCTATGGGACCGCAAAACGATGGTTGCCCGAGCACTACGCGACACTCGTGTCGAGCCTGGTGAGCAGCGGTGCGCAGTGTGTGCTGGTTGGCAGCACGGGTGACATCGAGACCACGAACTGGATCCAGCGCCTCGTCCCCGACAACCAGCGCCAGGACGTGCTCGATCTCACGGGTGTCACGTCGTTATCGCTGCTGGTCGGCGTGATATCGCTCGCCGGTGCCTTCGTCTCGAACGATTCGGGAGCGATGCATCTGGCCGCAGCGGTCGGGACGCCGGTGACCGCGATCTTTGGACCGACGCGCGAGTACGAGACGCGACCGCTGCCGCGTGCGGGTGCGGCCGCGCAGGTGCTGATTCACGACGTCTGGTGCCGGCCCTGTATGCTGCGTGAGTGTCCCATCGATCACCGGTGCATGAAGCGGCTATTGCCCTATCGAGTTCTGTCGAGTGTGCGTGAGTCCCTGGCGAGATGAATCGACCCGCTATCTTTCTCGATCGAGACGGCACCATCATCGCGGAGCGCGGCTACCTCGAGCGCCTCGAGCACCTCGAGATCTTCCCGTGGACCGGTGACGCGCTTCGGCTCTTGAAGCGCGCCGGGTTTGCCACTGTGGTGATCACCAACCAGTCGGCGATCGCTCGAGGTCTCATCGACGAAGCGTTTCTCAACCAACTGCATCAGACCATCGATACGCGGCTCGGATCGTCGGGCGGTGGCATCGATCGCTACTACTACTGTCCGCATTTTCCCGACGCCAAGGTCGAGCGGTATCGACAGGTATGCGACTGTCGCAAGCCTGCGCCGGGGATGATCGAGCGAGCCTGCCGTGACATGGACCTCGATCCCGCGCGCTCGGTCGTGGTCGGCGACCGCTGGCTTGACGTGGAGTGCGGGCGTGCGGCCGGTACGCGCGCCCTCCTGGTTCGATCGGGCCACGGTTCGTCGGAAGTCGACATCGCTCCGCCCGAAGGTGTGCGCGCGGATGCTATCCTCAACAATTTGATGGAGGCCGTCGGGTGGATTCTGCGAAGCTCCTCGCGCTAATCGGAGCGATGAGGAGCCGGACCGTCGCCGTGATCGGGGACGTCGTGGCTGACGAGTTCGTCTACGGGCGAGTCGCGCGCGTCTCGCGCGAGGCACCGGTGCTGATCCTCGAGTACGACTCGACGGAAGTCGTGCCGGGCGGCGGCGGCAATGCGGCGAACAACGTCGGCGCCCTGGGCGGCCGCGCCAATCTGGTCGGCGTCGTCGGCCGCGATGAACCTGGCCGTCGTCTGTCGGCATCGCTCCACAAGCGCGTCGGCCAGCGTGGGCTCGTTCGTTCGACGACACGCAGCACGCCGGTCAAGACGCGGATTCTCGCCGGCGGCGTGCACTCGGCGAAACAGCAGGTCGTGCGCATCGATCGGGCGGTCGGCAACAGCATCGATCGCGATTCACGCGCGAAGTTCGAGCGACATGCGCTGGCCGCCTCGCTCTCGGCCGATGCGGTGCTGCTCTCTGACTACGGATCCGGTCTGATTTCCACGGCGCTCGTCTCGAAGATCACGAAGGCGCTTCGACAGAGGAACCGGCCAGTTCCGGTGCTGATCGATACGCGCTATCGGCTGCTCGACTTCCGCGGCCTGACCGCGTGCACGCCCAACGAATCCGAGGTCGAGCAGGCGCTCGGCGTGCGGATCAACGACAACCTGTCCGTGCTCGAGAAGGCCGGACGATCCGTGCTCGAACTTACCGGTATGAAGGCGGTGCTGATCACCCGCGGCGGTCGTGGCATGGCGCTGTTCGTGCCGAACGCGCCGACCGTGCACATACCAATCTTCGGGTCGGATGAAATCGCCGACGTGACCGGCGCAGGCGACACCGTGATGGCAACGATGACGCTGGCGCTCGCGTCAGGGGCAACCTTCGAGAGCGCCGCGCGTCTGGCGAACTACGCGGGCGGCATCGTGGTGATGAAGCGCGGTACGGCGACAGTCTCGGCGGATGAATTGAAACGCGCTGTGAGAGCCGACGGTGTCGTGTCCGGCTTGAGCCGGCCCAAGGAGAAGAGTCGCGCGCGTGGGTGAGATCCTCTCGCGCGAGGCGCTCGTCGATCGCGTGCGCGCTGAACGCGCCGCGGGACGCACCGTCGCGTTCGCCAACGGCTGCTTCGACATCCTGCACGTCGGCCACGTTCGTTATCTCGATGGGGCAGCCCAGGAGGCCGACATCCTCGTCGTTGCCATCAATGACGATGCCTCGGTGAAGGCGCTCAAGGGCAAGAACCGGCCGATCCTTGCCGCCGAGCATCGTGCCGAGCTGGTTGCGGCGCTTCGCAGCGTGGACTTCGTCGTCATCTTTCCCGAACCCACCGTGACGCCGCTGCTCGAGGCGTTGCATCCGGACGTGCATTGCAAGGGGACCGACTACACCGTCGACACCGTCCCCGAGCGCGAGACGGTCAAAGCCTACGGTGGCCGCATCGCCATCGTCGGCGATCCGAAGAATCACTCGACACGCGACCTTCTGTCGCGCATTGCCTCATCGTCATCGTGAACGACCGCGAACCACGATTCCTGATCGTTCGTCTGGGATCGCTTGGCGATGTGATTCACGCCATTCCGGCGGTGGCGGCGCTGCTCGATCGCCATCGCGACACCCGGGTGGATTGGATCGTCGATCCACGCTACGTCGATCTCGTGAAGCGGGTCGAGCGGATCGGTCATGTCATCCCGTTTGACACGAGGCAGGGATGGGGCTCGCTGATGGGCATGGCGCGCCGGCTTCGTGGTGAACGGTACGATGCGGCGATCGATTTGCAGGGACTGATCAAGTCTGCGGTGCTGGCGCGCATCGCCGGTGCGCGCCGCACGATCGGGTTTACGAGCGCGCATCTGCGTGAGCCACTTGCCAGCGTCTTCTACACCGAGACGCACGATCCGGGTGAGGTCGTGCATGTCATCGACAAGGGTTTGGCATTGATGCGAGCGCTGGGTGTGCAGGACATGACCGCGACATTTCCACTCGACGTGCCTGCTCGCGCGACGCCGGATGGGTATGTCCTCCTTAACCCTGGTGCCGCATGGCCGAACAAACGGTGGCCGCCCGATCGCTTCGGCGCACTCGCCGCCGCGATTCGTGAGCGGCACGGACTGCGATCCGTGGTCCTCTGGGGGCCTGGCGAGGAAGCGGCGGCATCGGCCGTGGTCGCCTCATCACGTGGCGCCGCGGAACAGGCGCCGGCGACGAGCATCACCGACATCCTCGCCATCGCGAAAGGTGCGAGCCTCATGGTGTCTGGTGACACCGGGCCGCTGCACATTGCCGGGGCAGTTGGCACGCCGATCGTGGCGCTGTTCGGGCCGACGCGCGCGGAACGCAACGGTCCATGGTCGCCGGCCGACATCTCGATCTCGCGATTCGATCGGTGCGTGTGCCACTACGAACGCCGGTGCCGCCGTGATCGGCCGTGCATCGACGACATCACCGTCGATGAAGTCGTGGCCGCCGTCGAGCGGAGAGTCGCTGCGCGATGACGCCTCATCAGAAGGCGATGAGGCCTCCTCGCACAGGAACAGGCGATCGCACGATTTCGTTCCTCGCCAGGAAACGAGTACCGCTCGGTTTCGCGACGACGATCGCGGCGCTGATCCTGGCGCGGCCGACCTGGACCTCGTGGCGCTACGGCCTGATTGTGGCGCTCATCGGTGCAGCGATTCGTGTGTGGGCGGCGGGACATCTCGAGAAGGGACGCGAGGTCACCTCGTCCGGGCCCTATCGCTGGACCGGACATCCGCTGTATGTCGGGTCGTCGATTCTCGCGCTTGGCGTCGTCATCGCCGCGCGCAGCGTGCCGCTGGCGATCCTTGCCGCAATCTACATGGGGGCGACGATCACGGCGGCGATTCGCACGGAAGAGGCCTTCCTGCGCCGGACGTTCGGCGATACCTACGACCGGTATCAACAATCGCGCAACGTGCCCTCGTCTCGGCGGTTCAGCGTCGAGCGCGTGATGCGGAACCGCGAGTATCGCGCCTTCGCCGGTCTTGCTGTCGGCTTTGCGCTCCTTGCCTTGAAAGTTCTGGTGCCGATATAATTTCTTCTTTGTGCGCTCGTGCAGGAGCGCAGCAGGGGCGAGTGCAGCGCACTTGCGGGCTTGCCCCGCCGGAGCCCGCCGACGCGTGGCGGGTGATCAAGCCACGCAATGGCGTGGCGAAGGCGGGCGGTTAGCTCAGTGGTAGAGCACCGGCTTTACACGCCGGCTGTCGCAGGTTCGAACCCTGCACCGCCCAGTACCAAGTTGTGAAGTGCCAAGTTCAAAGTGCGAAGTAACTTTGAAGTTTGCACCTTGCACTTGAGCAGTTCGATTTGGGGTGGTAGTTCAGTTGGTTAGAACGCCGGCCTGTCACGCCGGAGGCCGCGGGTTCGAGTCCCGTCCACCCCGCCACAATCCCTCGCTTCGCTCGGTCTTGTGCCGGGGTGAACGTCCTCGGTCACGCCGCTGAAGCCTTCCGCTTCGGCGAGCGAGAGCGAGTCCCTTCTCGTGCATGATCCTCGCTATCGAGAGGCCAATCGAGTACAGTCTAGCCACTGCTTTCCTGAACCTGCTGCCTGATTCTCGCCTTCGCAGGCCTTTCACGCATCAGCCTTCATCAAAGCCCCGCGCGACACGGGGTGGGCGATGGGCGAGCGCAATCTCGGCTTACATCAACCAAGTGTCCGACATTCGCGATCGGTCTCGTTCAACGGAGGCCATATCGCCGGTAGCTGTGAGGAGCAAAGCGCGCATGACGCAGCCAATCCCAACGCGTCGTTTCAAGGAAGCGCTTGCACGCGTCCAGCATCTGTTCATGGAGACAGGCGGTGTGAAGCTCACAACCGCCGACGCCGCGCTGATGGCAGGCCTCGACCCACAAGTGTGCGGGGTCATGCTTCAGAACCTCATCGACACGGGTTTTCTCGAACGGCGCAGTGGAGGCGTGTTCGTCCGAAGGTCGTCGCTTCACTGAAGACTCCACAACCGTCGCTGAAAGCGCCCGCGACGGTTGCCGTTTTCCGGCGCTCACACTACGAAGGAACACGCCATGGCATCAATGAACGGCACGATCAAGCGGCTCGTCAGCGAAAAGGGCTTCGGTTTCATCATCGCGGGCGACGGCTCCGAGTACTTCTTCCACAATTCCGCCTGCCGTCAGACGGCCTTCGATGAACTTCGTGAAGGGCAGGCGGTCACGTTCGATCTGGGGCAGGGGCCGAAAGGGCCGAGGGGCGAGAACGTCAGGCTCGCCTGAGCGCGAGGGCGTGACAGGCACGATCGGGGTCACGCCGCTGAAGCCTTCGGCTTCAGCGAGCGCGGTCCCGCGAGTCCCTCAGTTCGCGAAGCAGTAGAAGTATCCGTTGCCGCCCGTGGCAATGAGATTCTGCTGCGAGCATCCTTTCGAACTGTGCGCGGAGTTCCATGACATCGGAGCGGTACCGCCGCCCTGCTTGTTGTGATGACCCACCATCGCTCCGCCGCTCGACTCGGCGCTGGTCCAGTTGCCACACGGTGCATCACCGGTCTGCAAGGTTCCGTCTGCCTGCGAGCCGGTGAGGATGTCGTGCTGGTTGCCCGGAACGGGCGCGCCTTTCTCGGTCAGCGATGTCTCGCCGCCAAGATTGTTGGCGTCGGAATGGAGATCGGCCACCGACTTGGCGACCACCACACCCTTCACATTCATCCACGGTCCCTTGCCGATGCGATCGCGCGCGTTGACCGCTGGCTGCCCGGCCGCGGCCGCGGC
>Ga0065712_10068099_pt1 | contig 14846 bp, 10 predicted proteins | sample MisRhiReplicate1_FD_59099 | JGI IMG/M metagenome (GOLD analysis project Ga0065712, IMG submission 59099) | Miscanthus rhizosphere microbial communities from Kellogg Biological Station, MSU, sample Rhizosphere Soil Replicate 1: eDNA_1 v3... | ecosystem: Host-associated > Plants > Roots >...
CCGCTTCCGTCTGGGCTCTCGATGCTGCAGCTGCCATGTATTCGGCTTCCGCCTCTTGCTGAGTGACTGGGCCCTCGCCTTCCATTTCGCCTTCGCCCTCGAATTCGGTTTCAAATTCCAGCTCTCCTTCCAGTTCTCCTTCTTGCAGGGCTCGCGAGGCTAGATTGCCGAGTTGGCCGCCAATCATCGTGCCAAAGGGGCCGCCGACCATGGTTCCAACGGCTCGCCCGACAATCGGTGCGGCAACGCGGGCAACGCTTCTCAAAATGGGTGCGGCACGGCGAACAAATCCCCCAACGCCTCGGGCAACGCGGCGGAGTCGGCGGAAGAACTGTTCCCCTTCGAATTCGCCTTCAAATTCGCCTTCCATTTCCCCCTCGAGCTCGCCTTCCATTTCCCCTTCGAGTTCTCCTTCCATCTCACCTTCGAGCTCTCCTTCAAGTTCGCCTTCAAGTTCGTTTTCGAACTCCCCTTCGCCCTCGAGTTCTCCCTCCATTTCCAGTTCACCTTCCAATTCACCTTCCAATTCCGATTCCAATTCTCGGTAGACGCCTTGTGACATGTGAGAACTCCCCTTGTTAAAGAGTCAAGAATTTGAGAAATCAACTGGAACACTTGCTGTCTGCCTCGCATCGCATCCGGCAATCAGCAGCGTCGAGAGCAAAATATAGTTCCCTCGCATATGGCCGTAAGTCACACCTTCGTGTGAACGAGTTTGTGTGACCATGAATGCACTACCTCATTTGTGGGAACGAAAATGAGGTCACTCATTGGAGTGACGAGCAATTGAACAGATCAATCACACTCTTGTGGGGAAACCTCACCGCGTCGTGACTAGAGGACCTCGCGTGGCGCGGCTTCCAAGACGCGCGCGACCATCGACGCTCGAGTGCCGACGCCCAGCCTCGCATAGATTCGCCGCAGGTAGGTGGCCACGGTCCAGGTGCTGATTTCCAGGACGGCGGCAATGGTCTTGTTGGGGTGACCTTTGATTACCATCCGCACGATTTCCTGCTCCCTCGGGCTGAGAATCACTGCATCGCGTTCTAGGCCCTGTTTCTCGCAATCCGGTTCATGGGTCGGCTGCAAAATGATGCAGCGCACGCCATTAGTGTCCATGTCGAGAAGGACTTCTTCTCGCCCGCTCAAAACCGGAAAGGCAGGTTTATTGATCCGATCACCCTTCGACTTGATTTGCCGTGCTCGTTGCACCAGTTGCTCCAGCAAGTTCTCGATACCGTCGTCTCGAGAACTCGCCGCAGGCTTGGGAGTCACCCTGGCCTTGCCCGATTCTTTGATCCCGCGTTTGAGAATAAGCGAAGCGTTGCCCATAAAGCCACTCTCCAGAATTCACTACCAAAGCCTGAGTTGGAAATGGCGTGACCTTCAGATAAGAGTGAATCCATTCAAATTGCCGGGAATTGGAGTTGGCGAAACCTCCGCGTGGCGGCTTTGAGACGTGAAGAGCTGCCAAAAATCTTGGTGAGTAAAGCACGCATGATTTGCCCCTTGCGAAGAGTGGAGAGACAAGACTCCGAACAGTTGGAAAAATCGACAGGACGATTCGACCTCGATCTCAGCCGCGATTTTGGTGAGCAGCTTAGTGGGAGCGATGCCGTGAAAGGCGCGCTTGTTCGGACATTTCAATGCACGTTGATAGGGATCCCCGAGAAATGGAGAGTGGATCAAGTAGCCGACCAGAAATGAGTTCCCGGACCCGGGAGTTATTACCCCGAATGTCGCTCGGTGTGAGATTCACGCCGGGATGAAGTCTAGCGTTTGTCCAGCCGAGGTCGAGAACAGCAAGATAGTTATTTTAACTATCGTCATCTGGCCGGCCGAGAACGGCGAGCAGGCAGATGACGAGTTCTTCCCGCGACTCCACTCCCAGTTTTTTTTCAATCGTGGAAATCTGATTGCGAACTGTTTGTGGCTTCGTGCCCAGTTGTCGAGCTACCTTTTTGTCGCAGGGATCTTCGAGATAGAGTCGCACAATATCGCGTTCTCGGGGTGATAGCGACTCGAATCGACGAGCCATCAGGTTGGCAGTCGGCGAATGGTGGATCTGCGACCCATTCCCCTGAGAAAGGCGGGCAATCGTGGCCTTTGCTTTCGTGAGCTGTGCTCGCAGAGTCTTAATCTCGTCATGAAGTCTGTCCAAAGACTCCGAATTACCTTTCACTCCACTCCGCCGTCGTGTGGGTTCCATGGATCGCTCTCCTCGTGCGATTGCATGAGTTGGCAGGCGCCAATTTCCTAAAATGGGGCGACAATACAGAGATTCGAATCTCCTGGAAGAACTCATGCCGCCTGAAATGCCCTATCTCTTAAATCGCAATTGGCGCGAAAAACCGGGCCGGAATTCCGGAAAGATTTTTGGCAGGGGCTGCACAACCTGAGATGCGATGGAACGCAAGTCCTAGGCCGACTGGACGTTAGGTTGTTCGGCCTGGGAATCGGGGGGTTGGTTTCTTTGAAGAGTAAAGCATACCGAGTGCCGCCGTCTTCTCACGCGGATAACTCCCAGAGTTTCCGGGGTTCGACAAGTCATGCGTCCCGCTTGCCTTCACCATTTGCCGAAGACGATGTCTCCGCAAGTTAGTCGACTGCACACTTCGGACGGCCAATGCGCAAGGAACGACAATGTCGTACAATGACTACGCAATAGTCCTTTTGGAACACAGGATCCGTGAAGATGATGATGAAGCTTTGCAAGCGGCCCCTCTCTTTCCTCGGCATATTCGTCACATTATCGACAGTCGGGGGCGTCTGTCGGGCCGACACTAAAGACGGTATTGATTTCCAAAAGGACGTGGCACCCATCCTCACGAGGCATTGCATTAGTTGTCATGGCCCGGAGATGCAACTCGCCGACCTGCGTCTGGACCAGCGACGCTATGCGATTACGGAAGGGCAGGACCGCGAGCTCATCAAGCCCGGTCACAGCGCCGAGAGCCTGCTGATTCGCCGACTCACGGATAAGAAACTGGGTCTGCTCATGCCCCCAGGATTTCCATTCTATCCACAGGATGAGCTAGGGCTGCCGCAGGCACAAATCAAGACACTTTCGCGGTGGATCGACGACGGGGCTGCCTGGCCGGAAGGGGTTGTGCTGAAACTCGACGAGAAGTCTACGCATGGTTCTTCGGAAGCCAAGGCGCTACTCACCGCAATTCGCGCCGCCGACCAGCCAGCAGTCGCACGTCTGCTTGCCAATCGCTCGCTAGCGAGCGGAGCCGACCGGCATGGTTCGACCCCGCTGATGTACGCGACGTTGTATGCGGATCCGTCCCTGATGGGCCTTTTGATCGAACAGGGCGCCAATGTGAATGCTGCCGACGAAGCGGGCACCACCGCGCTCATGCTGGCGGCAGGAGACGCCGACAAAGTTCGCTTGTTGGTGAAGCATGGAGCGAAAGTGGATGTGCGCAGTGAACTCGGACGCACCCCGCTCTTGATTGCGGCAACGTATGTCGGCAATACCGAAACTGTGAAGTTGTTGCTTCAATCAGGGGCCAAAGTGACCGATCGAGACAAGTTTGGCGAGACGGTCCTCACGAGTGCCGCCAAGCGGGGAGACGCGAACGTGCTCGAGGCACTCATTACAGCTGGGGCCGACATTCGAGCCAGCGGCGGGTTTCAAGGGCGCTCTCCTCTGGCCTGGGCTGCGGAAGAAGGGAGTCTCGAAGCGATTGCGTGCCTGCTGAAACACGGTGCGGGAGACGACGCCAAAAGCCTTAATTCCGCTCTCTTTAACGCGGCAGTCCGCGGACCTGCGAGTGCCGTGCGGCTGTTGCTGGAGCATAAAGCAGACGCCAAGATCCCGTCCGGCTTCGCCGGCTACACGCCACTCATGGGGGCAGCCTATTCCGAGAATCTCGACACGGAAGTCGTAACACTCCTCCTGGAACACGGAGCCGATGTCAAAGCGAAGGCTGCCACAGGGGACACGGCGCTGTCGCTGGCGCGCCGGCGAGGCAATACTCCGATTGTGGAATTGCTCGAAAGAGCGGGGGCCAAAGAGTAATGATTCCCTAAGCACCGATGAACAAACAGAAATTCCAACCATTGAGACTTTCATGACCCGTAACTTATTGACTCTCGGATTCCTCATGCTCGCGGCTCACCTGCTGCGGTCACCAATTCGCGCCGCATCGCCGGACGAAGTGAAGACGGCGGCGGAAAGGAGCATCGCTCTCCTGCAGAAATGCGGGCCGGAGTTCTTTCGAAAGTCAGGCTGCGTGGCTTGCCATCAGCAGTCGGTGACCTCGTTTGCCTTGGCGGAGGCTCGCTCGCGTGGCCTTCGTGTGGATGAACCGGTGGCCCGCGAACAGGTGCACGTGACGATCACGACACTGGAGGCGTTTCGCGACCGCCTCTTGCAGCGCGCCGATCATCCATTGAATAGTGGTGAATCGACAGGCTACCTGCTCATGGGACTTGCCGCAGAAAAATATCCCCCCGACGAAACAACCGACGTTCAAATCCTGGAGATGGCCAGCCGGCAAGCGCCAGATGGATCTTGGACGGCTTTCGGGCACCGGCCGCCGCTGGAGTATTCGCGCGTCTCTTCGACCGCCCTGGCCATACGAACAATGCAGATCTATGGTCCACCAGGACGGAAGGAAGCCTTGAGTAAACGCATCTCGCGGGGACGCGACTGGCTCCTGGCGTTCAAGCCGACGTCGAATACCGACGAGTGTTTCCGGCTTCTTGGTTTGAAGTGGACGGACGCGGACCCAAAGCTGATCGATGCCCAAAAGGCCGCGATTCTACGCCATCAGCGCGAGGATGGCGGTTGGGCACCGCTCGACAAGCTTTCCAGTGACGCCTATGCCACGGGCCTGACGCTCTACGCGCTGCATCACGGCGGCGGCCTGGCGACCGCGGATCCGGCATACGAGCGAGGGGTGGGATATCTGCTGCAAACCCAATTGCCCGACGGTTCTTGGCACGTCAAATCCCGGTCGTTCCCGTTTCAGACCTACTTTGAGAGCGGATTCCCCCACGGCCCTGACCAGTGGATCTCCGCTGCCGCAACCGGTTTTGCAGCCGCTGCCGTGATCGATTCGCTGCCGCCGAAGTAGGGCGGACAATTTGATGGCCCATATTTACTTCCCAGTCATCTGGCTCGGCGTCATCGTGTTGCCAAGGTGAAAAGCCAAGTCGAACTGGCACCACTGGGAAATCGCAATTTGGCTTAGTGAACCTTAGTGTTCTTCGACTTGCCAGAACCAAGCTCGTTCATGACAGCAGCGAGAGCCTTGGCATGGAACACATGATTATGGCCACTTCCTCCGTCGAATGTGTTGTTTCCACCACCGCCGTTCAGATCATCATTGCCAGCTCCTCCCAGGAGTTGATCGTCTCCAAGTCCACCTTGAAGGTTGTCGTTCCCAGCTCCGCCGTCTAAAAGGTCATTGCCGCCGTTGCCCAGGAGCTTATCGTTTCCAGCGTCCCCGAAGATCCGGTCGTTTCCGCCGCCACCCGCCAGATGATCATTGCCTGCCCCTCCATGCAACTCTGCGCTGGTAGTGATCCGCGAATCGACCACCACGTGATCATTTCCCGTCAGGCCGTAAACCACAATGCCGCTGAATGTCGCGGCGTCGAATGTTCCCAGCACTTTGTTGCCCAGCTTGACCTGTATCTGGTTGTTGGCAAGCAAATTGATGTCGATGTGATCGCTCTTGGCGGTTCCCGTCACGAGAAGAATATTCTGGCTGGCATCATTCGGGTTCGTCGTGATCACTGCCGTCCCGGGAGCCAAAATAAGGTCGATATCGGCCGCCGTGTTATTGACCAGGTTGGTGTCCGTTACACCACTGGGCGCAGTGACCGTGGCCGTGTTCGTCACGGATCCGGTTGCCGTCGAAGCCACCGTCCCATGCACCGTATAAGTGATCGTCGAACCGACCGGCAGATTAACCGTATCGTTAATGCTGCTGCTGCCACTGGCTGTAAATCCACTTGCACCCCCCGTGGCTGTCGCGGTGAAGGTGAGACCAGTCAGCGTGGCCGCAAAGGCATCGGTTACCGTGGCCCCCGTCACATCGCTGGGACCGGCATTGGTGACGAGGATCGTATACGTCGTGCTGGCGCCGGGCGTTAACGTGGTGCTATTGTCTGTTTTCGTGATTTGCAGATCGGCCTGTACCGTGAGCGTATCCGTATCCGTGGCCGAGTTATTCGTCAGGTCACTATCATCCACGCCCTGCGGAGCCGTCACCGTGGCGGTATTGGCGAGGCTGCCGGTCGCGGAGGCGCTGATCGTTCCAGAAACGACGTAGGTAATCGTACTGCCGGAGGGAAGATCGACGGTATCGCTAATATTGCCGCTGCCGTTGGCATCAAAATTTGCCGCCCCTCCGGTTCCCGTCGCGGTGAATGTTGTTCCGGTCAAGGTGGCCGGAAGCTCGTCGGCTACCACTGCTCCCGTCACATTATCTGGACCGTTGTTGGTGACAACAATGTTATAGGTCACGCTGGTACCGGGAACGGCGCTAGAGAGGTTGTCGGTCTTCGAGATTTGCAGATCGGCCGCCAGGAGTTCCCGGTCTTCTAATCTCTCGAATATCGGCTGATAGGCGATCCGTCGATTGTGGCGCAGGCGTTTCACCTTTCTGCCAGAGCGATTTGCGACATGGTTCCAAGAAGAAAAAAATGGACGAGCAAACATTTCCAGGCCTCCCCACGAGTATGAAAAATCCTCACTCACGCGATCTTGCCCGACGAGTGCGAGAAGATAACGGCGTGCTAACAAACTCTCCCGTTGGCCGGGAGGTGCAAACTTAATGCCAGTAGAAAGCACCAAAAAAGAGAGGAAACCCACGGCAAAAACGCGGGAAGTCGATCAGCGGCTGAATTCTCATCCTGGAGAGCGCCTTCGAAACATGCACCATGACTGCCCAGGTATCACCAGCCGGCGCCTTGGCATATGAAGCTCAGTGATATTTACTGACATGTTATGACAACTGTTTTTAAAATTTGGCATTCTTGCTGCGTAGACAACTGCCCTGGCAGCGTAACCCGCTAGCTGGCCTTCATCTCGTACAGGAGGAATGAGGACGAGCAAAGTCGCCAATTAAAACTGTTGAAATCGAGCAACCAGAACAAGGTTCTTAGCCACGCATTTGCTACCGCTCAGTTCCGCCAGGCGGTGCTGCGCCACTTGACCATCGTGGACAATTCGTCCCGCCGCTTTCCAATCCTATGAAGTCTCCGTCCGCGACGTGCTGCTGCCCGGATGCGATTACGGCTTACGACCCGTTGGTCGTTTCTTCTTGGACTCCCGATTGAAAACCCGGCGGGCTAATACACTTTCCACTCCTCGCCGCGCTTGTGTCAGCGGCACCAGGTCATTCGTCATCACAAACAGAAAATTCGCGGCCAGGAGCATGGCCTGGGTTTCAAAAACCGCCTGCGCCACATCGACGCTGGGGTGGATTTCTCCGCTCCTCTGCGCATCAAGGTAGCAGTCTCTCAGTAGGGCAAGCCACTTTCCTTGCACTTCGACCACGCGATCGCGCGCCGGGCCAGGACGCGTATCGAGTTCCATCGCAACCGCGGCGAAAAAACAGCCGCCTGGAAATACTCGCCGCTCGAGATGCGCAAGAAACGAATCAGCCAGGGCCCGGACCCGCTGAGAGCCCGCGGGAGCCGTCATCGCGGGCAGTAGCACTTCACGGTCAAAAATATCGGAAGCCGTTTCAATCGTCGCCAATTCCAGTTCTTCTTTAGACTTGAAGTGGGCATACAGTCCGCTCTTGCTCATCCCCACTTCCGCGGCCAGGTCTCCAATCGACAAACCGTCCAGGCCCTTAGTGGTTGCCAGTTTCGCGGCGGCGAGCAGTATGGTGGCGCGACTGGACTGTCCTTTGGAGCGTTGGGGTTCGCTCTCTTCCGATTTGGTTTTTGGTGATGAAGCAGCGACCATCACTTGATAATAGCACGAACGGTCGTAATACTCAAGCCTACCTAAAAAGAACGACCGTTCGTTCTTTGTTTTCCGCACGCTTTTGCCCAGGAGATTTCCATGATTGCCATTGCCGACACTGAGTCATACCAACAACCACTCCCCGCCCCGCCGCCGGACCTTGCCGCCGTCAAAAGGCGACAGCAGGCAACCTGGGCCAGCGGCGACTTTTCGGTCGTGGCCACCCGAATCGTTCTTCAGGCGGAACTACTGTGCGAGGCAGTCAATCTGCAGGCGGATTGGCGCGTCCTGGACGTGGCGACCGGAAGCGGGAATGCCGCACTCGCGGCAGCGCGACGTGGCTGCCGCGTAGTCGGCGCGGACTACGTCCCGGCATTGCTGGAATCGGGACGCGTTCGGGCCAGGTCGGAGCATCTGGAGCTTGAATTCGTGGAAGGGGATACAGAAAATCTCCCCTTCCCAAGCGCGTCATTCGACGCCGTCCTTTCGATCTACGGAGCGATGTTCGCACCGGACCATTACAAGGCGGCAGCCGAATTGGCAAGAGTTTGCCGAGCGGGGGGCGTCATCGGCCTGGCTTCCTGGACGCCGGATGGATTCATCGGCGAAATGTTCCGCCTGGTCAACAAATACATCCCCGCTGCCTCAGGGCTCGCGCCGCCGGTCCGCTGGGGGGACGAAGTTTACCTGAGGGCAATCTTCGGTGATGCAATCGGCTCGATGACCAGCCAGGTGCGCACCGCGGTCTTTCGATTCGCCTCCGCCGAGGAGAATGTCGCCTTCTTCCGCAAGTACTACGGCCCCACACTGAAAACATTTGAGGCACTCCCAGGTTCACGCCGCAATGACTTGGAACGGGAGATGATCGAACTCAATCACAGGTTCGATCGCAACGGCGGAAAAGGGGGACCGATCGCGGTCGCGGCTGATTACCTGGAGACTGTCATGGTGCGGGCGTGACAGAGAAGCGACCCGCCACGATCTGCCAAAGAAGTAGGTTAGTCGCAGCGCAGCAACTGGGCCGGGGCTTCGGCACCGGCCTTGTCGGTCTTCACCTTCGCTTCGGCGATCGCCTTGACCTTAAGTGGATTCCTCGCGACCCCAGAGGATGCTGGAGATCCACTACCAGTCAAGGCGTTGGTAGTTGCAACGCTCGTAATCGTTTGGGCGCGAGGTGTACCTGACGTCAACCTGGAAGTGTACCACCAGTCAACTTGTGGTCCGACCTTGCTACTTGATACTTCAACTAGGTGATCCTCGCACGGGCCGGCGATCGGGTCGTTTCGCTATCGCCTTCGACAGATTGGGTTGTACTGACGTTCCATTGACACAGGTTTGGTGACGCATGAACACAATTAGAAGGATTGCCTTGAAGTTGGCTAAATGGGGCAACCGCGCGGCAATCTTGCTTGTCTTTTCCGTTGGTGTGACGGTGCTCCTCTTATGGTTGGCTGGCAATTTCGCGCCCAAGGTATCAGCGCCGCCAAAACGCGTCCCAGCGAGTGACGACAAGGCACCCGGTAGCGTTGCAGGGGTACGACTGGTTCGGCTGCCACTAGTCGAGACGGCAGTGGGAACTATCCGGCCCGTCCATGAAACCACGATCGGGGCCAAGCTCCTAGCACGCGTTGTTGAGGTCAACCTGAAGGCCGGTCAGGTCGTCAAGGCAGGAGACGTACTTGCGCGTTTGGACGATACGGATTTGCTGGCTAGGCGCCGGCAGGCCGAAGCAGTACTCAATGCTGCGGAGGCAGCCCGCATTCAGGCCGAATCGGATGCGATTCGATCGACTAGCCTGTTGACGTCCAAAGCCGTAAGTCGACAGGAAAATGAGCGAGCCGGCACTGCATTCAGGTCAGCTGATGCGGAGCTTAGCCGCGCGAAGGAATCGATAAATGAGATTCAGGCCACGCTCGATTGGGCCACCATCCGGTCACCGATAAACGGAATCGTGATCGACAAGAAAGTCGACAATGGCGACATGGTGACACCGGGACAAACGCTGGCGACACTTTTTGACCCCAAGCGGATGCAGCTCGTTGCCAGTGTCCGCGAGTCGCTTGCTCACCGACTGAGGGTCGGCCAGCCGATCGAAGTGCAAATTGAGAATTTCAACAAGCAGTGCATTGGTACGATCAGCGAGATCGTGCCCGAGGCAGAGTCAAGCAGCCGAGCCTTCCAGGTAAAGGTCACTGGCCCTTGTCCGGAGGGCGTGTACAGCGGCATGTTCGGCCGAATCCTGATTCCACTCGACGAAGAACAAGTACTGGTCATTCCGCGTCAGGCGGTGCAAAGCGTAGGGCAGTTGGACCTGGTTAAAGTGGCAACCCATCATGGTGCAGTCAGCCGCCGGGCCGTTCGATTGGGACGGACGATCGGCGACGATGTCGAAGTACTGTCCGGACTGCGAGAAGGCGAATGGGTCCAGGTGCCAGTCAACACGGTAGCGACAAGAGGGGCCAGCCATGGATGATTACAACAGAGTTGGCTCGGCGCAGGGACACCACTTCACGAACAAGATTGTGAAAATCTTCCTGAGCTCGAACTTGTCGCTGATCTTGATCTTGCTCGCATCGATTCTAGGTTTCGCGGCTCTGTGGTTGACGCCACGTGAAGAGGACCCTCAGATTGTCGTGCCGCTCGCCGATATTTACGTCAACTTCCCGGGTCATTCTGCGGCGGAAGTTGAGCAACTGATCGCCACGCCTTTGGAAAAAATCCTCTATCAGATCGATGGCGTGGAATTTGTCTACTCAATGAGCCGCGAAGGCCAGGCCATCATCACCGTTCGCTACTATGTCGGTGAGGATCGCGAAAGAAGCCTCGTCAAGCTCTACAAAAAGATCGATGCAAGCCTGGACGCGGTGCCCAGCGGCGTGAGCGGCTGGGTCGTCAAGCCGGTTGAAATCGACGACGTTCCAGTCGTAACACTGACGCTCGCGAGCCCTTCTACGGACGATATGACGATCCGCCGCGTGGCGGAGGAGCTCGCACAGCGCTTGGCAGGAATTCAAGAGGTATCGCGGGCCTACGTCGTGGGAGGTCGGCCACGCGTGGTCCAGGTGCTTATGGACCCGGACCGAATGGCCGGATATCACGTCTCGCCGTTGGAGCTGCAGCGGGCGGTCCAGGTTACGAACGTCCGCCAGACGGCCGGTGATTTTCGTACCGGCGACCACTTGATACGTGTGGATGCCGGCGAACCTTTCGCAAACGCGCGCCAATTGCGAGATCTGGTCGTCGGCGTATTCGACGGGCGGCCGGTGTTTCTCAAAGATATCGCCCAGGTCGAGGATGGGCCCGACGAAACAGCGAGCTATGTACGCCACGGCTGGGGGCCAGCCCGTGGATTCACAAAGCACGAGTACTTTCCCGGCACGATTCTGGGCGAGCTCGACAGTACGTCAGTGAAGTCGTCCGAAAACGGTGGTGCTCGGCCGGCCGTCACAATCGCGGTTGCAAAGAAAAAGGGTTCGAACGCCGTGTGGGTCGCCAATGCCGTGCTGCAACAGGCCGAAGAACTGCAACAGAAAATTGTGCCGAGTGACATCGAACTGATTGTCACTCGCAACTACGGTCTGACGGCCAACGAAAAGGTCAACGGACTTCTCGAAGGTTTGGCCGTTGCCATCTTGATTGTCGTCGCACTTCTGACGATCGGGCTGGGGTGGCGCGAGGCGCTCATCGTGGCGGTCTCGGTGCCGGTCGTATTCGGACTGACGCTGGCCGCCAACCTGGTGCTGGGCTATACGATCAACCGCGTCACCCTCTTTGCGCTAATCTTGTCTCTGGGACTACTCGTGGATGACCCCATTGTGGACGTGGAAAATATCACCCGACATTTTGCGCTGCGCAAGAAGGCAACTCGTCAAATTGTACTTGAGGCTGTGGCCGAGATTCGTCCGCCGCTCATTACTGCGACGTTGGCGATCATCGCCAGTTTTCTTCCGATGTTCTTTATCACCGGAATGATTGGGCCCTACATGCGGCCCATGGCGTTCAATGTCCCGGTCACGATGCTCATGTCGATGATCGTGGCTTTCACGATCACTCCCTGGCTTGCCTATCACGGGCTCCGTCGAAAATATCTCGCGGGAGGCAAGAAAACGGACAACCACCACGATTTGCACGACTCGGACGCTGTCAAGCAATCGACGCTTTACAAGGTCTTCTACCCCTTGATGGCTCCCTTGCTTAGATCGCGGCTCGTGGCCTGGTCGTTCCTGGTTGGCATGCTGGCGCTGACGGTGGGAGCGATGGGATTGGCTGCTTTGCGCAGCGTCCCGCTCAAGATGCTGCCGTTTGACAACAAGAACGAACTTCTGCTGGTATTTGACTTCGATCGGGGCACAACGCTGGAACGATCGGACGCAGCGGTGCGTGAAGTCGAAGCATACCTGGCCAAGGTCCCCGAGGTCGCCGACTACACGAGCTACGTCGGCTTAGGGGCACCAATGGATTTTAACGGCCTTGTACGTCACTACTATCTCAGGCAAGGTGATCACGTTGCAGACATTCGGATCGATCTGGCAGGCAAAATGAACCGCAGTTTGCAGAGTCACGCGATCGGCCTGCGTATGCGGAATGTACTCCAAGAAATTGCTGACCGGCACCGTGCGCGCATGAAACTTGTCGAGACACCACCCGGGCCGCCAGTCATTTCTAGCGTTGTGGCCGAGATTTATGGACCACCGGATACCCGCTACGAGGATCTGTTGCTCGCCGCCGATACGGTGCGGGCTCGTCTGGCGGTCGAACCGGGCGTCGTTGACGTCGACGACGGACGCGAAACAGCGCAAGAAAAGCTGACCTTCGTCACGGATACGGAGAAAGCCGCGCTGAGCGGTATTTCGGCTGATCAGATCGCCAGTACACTCCAAGCCGTCGTAGGTGGAGCGACGGTAGGTCTGGTACGGAATGATAGCGAACGAAATCCTCTGCGGATTCAGTTGCGAGTCCCCGTGGACCAACGGACCAGCGCCGCTGACTTGGCGCGAGTGCAGGTCAAAGGGGGCAAAGGCCAATTAGTCCCCCTCTCCGAACTTGGACGTTGGGATACGACCAGGGTGGATCAGATGGTCTATCACAAGAACCTCCAGCGGGTGGCCTACGTCTTCGCGGAAACGGCCGGGCGGCCCCCGGCAGACGTCGTGGTCGATGTCTTGTCGGATGAGAGCGACAACGTCAAGACACCCATGGATGCCAAATACGTTGGCAACGGATGGATGGCTGACGTCGCCGCCAGGCCAGTTGCAGAGCGAACTTTTCTATCAAGTGGTGGTGGTATTGCCTGGGCGCTGCCGCCAGGATTCACAGTGGATTTTTCCGGCGAGGGAGAGTGGAGAATTACGCTCGACGTATTCCGCGATCTCGGGTTAGCGTTTGGTGCTGCAATGGTTGCGATCTACATCTTACTCGTAGCACAGATGAGGTCGTTCGTCATTCCACTGGTGGTCATGCTGGCAATTCCACTGACGATCCTCGGCGTCATGCCCGGTTTCTGGCTGCTCAATATCATGAGCGCACAGCAGGTCGGTGGCTATCTCGATCCTGTCTACTTCACAGCAACGGGAATGATCGGCATGATCGCCCTTTCGGGCATCGTGACCCGCGATTCGATCATCCTTGTGGACTTCATCCACTTGTCGTTGGCGCGAGGACGCTCTCTTTTCGACGCCATCATGGAGAGTCGCGTAGTACGCTTGCGGCCGATTCTATTGACGGCTATGGCAGCCATGCTCGGTGCAGTTCCGATCATCATCGATCCGATCTTCTCCGGCCTCGCCTGGACGCTGATCTTCGGACTCTTCGCTTCCACCCTCTTCACCTTATTTGTGATTCCGGTTGCCTACTGGCTCCTGTATGCCAACACGCCTGGTCACGGAATATCGGTGTCCGCCATGGATCAAGAGGAGGAGCCGGCTGTCGCAGCCGAGCACGTTGTTTCCGGCCGCCGCGACCGGAGCGCGAGAGGGCAAGTAAATCGCTTACCTCAAGGCGCACATGCCGAAATCGCACTGGTTCTGGACGAAACTGCTGCTGAAAAGTGAGACCGACGGCGCCGACTGTGGTCATAACCGTGTTTATTTAATCGATTGCTGATCCGCGATGGCGATCAATTGTTCACTTCCAACGGGTTGCAATTGAGAGTAGGCAGAGCCATAAAAAGGTCGCCAAAGCCTGACGATAAACGGACAGTTCTGTACTCGCGGTCGGCAAAACAACGTAGGATTACCAATGAAAGCCACTTTGCTTTGCCCAATCTTGGCAGCCATCGCGATCGATTGTTGCTGTGCGGCGGACGCCGCATCGCGGGTACCCTCCTGGAACACGCGTGGCGTTGGCCTGCTGCCGCAACAGGGCATCGCCTGTCTCGATATGGCAGAGGATGGCTCGCAGGCGGTCGTGGGAACGTTTGCATCGCCGGGTGACCCGAATGTGTTTGTATTCGATCGCGAGGGGCGCTTCGTTCGCTCTCTAGTCGTCGGACAGAGGGCGATTGGACAGGTGTCGCTTAGTGGCGGGAGCCATCTGCACGCGCTCTGCACGATGCCTGAAGGGCGGGCCGGCGATGGGCCAACTGCGTTCGCGTGCCACGAACCGGCCGTGCCGATTCCCAGCGGATTAGGTGAAGCCGGCTATCCCCGGACGATCTTCCATTATGGCGATCGCAGCAATCACACAGGCGTGCAGATTGGTGCCACGCGCAAAGAGAATGTCGTGCTTTACGGCAATCAGATGCTGTGGCTCGACGAATCCGGTAAACAGGCCGCTTTCACCGCGCAGTTGCCGTGGTCGGCCGAAGCGGTGGCGACTGCGCTCGCCACGCACTCCTCGGGCGCAGCGGTGGCGGGCTTTGCGGTCCTCAAGTCAACTGCCGATCCGCCGGATGCGAATCTGTTCCTCGTCC
>Ga0065712_10068097_pt1 | contig 14844 bp, 14 predicted proteins | sample MisRhiReplicate1_FD_59099 | JGI IMG/M metagenome (GOLD analysis project Ga0065712, IMG submission 59099) | Miscanthus rhizosphere microbial communities from Kellogg Biological Station, MSU, sample Rhizosphere Soil Replicate 1: eDNA_1 v3... | ecosystem: Host-associated > Plants > Roots >...
GGCCCGCCTTGCCGGCGTCGCGGCGCCTTGCATCTGCCGGCACGGCGCTCGGAACGCGGCCCATGCCATGACTCGGACAGGCTCCTAGTGCTCCTCGTCCTGCGGCTCGTTCTCGTCCCCCTCCTGATCGCTGCTGTCACGCTTGCGTCCCGCCGATGGGGACATCGTGTCGGCGCGTTCGTGACGGCGTTGCCCGCGGTCGCCGGACCGACGCTGTTGTTCTACGCCATTCAGCAGGGCGCGCTGTTTGCCGCCGACGCCGCGCGCGGCTCGCTGCTTGGGCTGGTCGGCGTCGCCGCCTTCTGTCTCGCCTATGCGCATGCATCGACGCGGCTGCACTGGTCGTTGTGTCTGTTGATCGGATGGGCGTCGTTCGCGATCGTCACGGTGGTGATGTACCGCGTGCACGTCGGGCCGATCGCGGCGTTCATCATTGCCGTCGCCGCCCTGTTTGGTGCGCGCGCCCTGTTGCCATTGCACGGGCCAGTCTCGTTGGCGAACGCCGCGCCGCGATGGGACCTGCCGATGCGCATGCTGTCTGCGGCAGCGATCGTGTTCACCCTCACGTCAGCGGCCGAGCGACTGGGATCGAGCGTCAGCGGAATCCTCACGCCATTCCCGGTCGCGACGGCGATCCTTGCGGGCTTCACGCACGCGCAGCGCGGATCGGCCGCGTGCGTCGAGTTTCTCAGGACCTACACGCCGGGATTGTGCGGGTTCGCGATCTTCTGCGTGATGCTCGCCTTGACGCTGTCGCATCTCTCGATCGCGGCGTCGTTCGGCATCGCATTGGCCACGCAGTTGGTGTTGCAGACGGCGCTATTCAGGCGCATTTGACGCAGGACCGAGGACCGAGGACGGACCAAGGACCAGTGACCAGGGACCAGGGACCAGGGACTATTAAGGCCGCGGCAGCATGTCGGTCGCGCCGCTGAGACGCTTCAGGATGACGATCGTCTGCGCGTCTTCGCCCTGTTGGTTGCGAGTCGCCGGCAGTTGCACCGTGAGCTCGTCGCCTGATATCACCGCCGACCGTCTCAAGATCGAACCGCCGATCGGACTCACGCCGGCCAGGATGTTGTGGAACACCTGTCCCGGATACACGGTGAGCGCGCCGTAATACCCGATGTATCCGCGCAGCGCGCCTTGCGCTTCTTCCGGCGTCGGCGCGTCTGCCGCGAAGGGCTTGCGATTGAGCGGCGGGAAATGCACGCCGACGAAACCCGCGGGCGTGTAGACGATCACGCTCGGCGATCGCTTCGTCTCGGATCCGACCGTCCCGGTCGTCGGGTTCACGCGCTTTTCGACGATGTGTCGCCAGAAGCCGACGACGTTGCGATACAGCGGAGACAGGTTGTCGATGACCGGTACTCGATCCCACACCCATCGCGTGCCGGCCGTTGTGTACGGCTCACTCGTGGACGTGATCGTCAAGCGGTTCTCGTCGAGCGAGAACGATCGCGAGAACTCTTTGCCGCCGATCTGCGGATGCAGGCCGCTCTCGGGGCGATAGGTAATCGTCTTCTGCGTCTCATCGACGCGGTACTGACCCCAGAATCCACCGTACGCCGCGAACGCGGCGGGCGCATCGGCGATTGGCACCTGACCCGCGGCCGTACGCTGCGTTGCCGAACTGGTCACGAACTCGAACGCATGCCCGGCTGCATCGAGCACGAGCAGGCCGCGCGGATTGGTCACGCGCGCAGCCGGTCCACCGCTGACGCCTTGCTCGAACGTGGTCAGCGTCCACGTACTGACAAGTGAAGCAGCGGAGGGTGCCGGGTTGGTGGACTGACGGGCTGTTAAAGGATGCGCCGCCCATATGAGGACGAGTGCGAACGAAACGGCGAGGGCTCTAGTGGGCCGGTTGTAATTCAGGAACGACATACCACGAAGGCTCCGCATCATGTGCGCTCCGCGCGAGTGCCACGCCGGCGATCGAGCATCTCACGCACCCTGGCCGCCAGCGCGCTGGGTGAGAACGGTTTCTGGATGAAGTCTACAGGAACAGAGGGCGTTGCCGTGTCCTCACCGAGCGCATCATCCATGTAACCGGACATGAAGAGCGTGACCAGATCCGGACGCTGTTCGACGAGACGTCTGGCCAGCTCCGGACCGCGGAAGTCGGGCATGACGACATCGGTAATGAGCAGATCGATGGGGCCGTGGTGATCGGCAGCGAGACGAAGCGCCTCGCTGCCTGATTCCGCTGTCAGCACGACGTAGCCGACGCGCTCGAGGGTCATTTGCACGAGGGCCTTGATGGCCACCTCGTTCTCGACCACAAGCAACGTCTCAGCTGCTGACATGAACCCCTGAAGGAATTTTAGTCGTCGACCTCCACCCGCGTCGCCGTAAACGTGCCGTCGGCCGCACGCGTACCCTTCACTTCGACTCGCAGGCCGTCCTTGATGTTGGTGCAACGGTCTTCGAATACGGTCGCGCTGCCGGTCTTGACGACAAGAGTCCCGAGGTTGAAGTTCACTGCGGGGCACGTCCCGGTCAATGCCGAGACGGTTCCCTTCACCTCATTCGCGTCATCGTCGCTGTCGTCATCATCATCGGCGTCGTCACCATCGTGGCGGCGGGTCTCCGCTTCGATGCGGGCGCTATTGCCACTGATGCGTACTTCGACTCTGATCTCGTCACCAGCGTTCACGTTGTTCAAGGTGATGCTCGCGCTCACGCCTTCGCCCGTGAAATTCAGCGTGACCGCCCCCGGTGGCACACCGGTCATCGTGAACTGACCCACGCCATCCACATTGCTCGAAATGTTCGTGCCCGCGATCGTGACGCGTAGGGTCGTCGCCGCATTCGCGCCGGTTGATGCTGCCGTTGTTGCGTCGAACGTTGACGAACGCAAGCTGATCCCGCTGACACGGCCCGTGATCACCGCACCACTCCCGCCGCCGCGCGAGACTCCGCTCGGACCGCTCAATGATGCTGACGAGTCGCCGCAGGCGGCGACAATGATCGCTGCCAGGATCGCTGGTAGTAGCCGCATTACAAAATGAGCACTTGCCACGCTGGCCTCCTCAGGGGGGAAACGCGGCGATCAAGGCAAGCGGCGTTCCGTACCCGGCCGAGTCGGCGATCTTGTCGGGACAATGACTTGCGGGCAGCGCACCCCCGGCCGTTTACCGAGGGTGTGCAGCGATTACGTAGGAAGTACGCGTCCTTACCCAGTTGTCTAGCGGCCGCGACGATGATCCGATTCGATCGTCGCGACGCCGTTGTCCACACGAACGTCGAGAACGATGAGCTGGTTCACGCCGACGTTGGTGAGAAGGATGCCGGCGCTGACACCGTTCTCCGTGAAGACCAGCGTCACACTTCCTGGAGGTACGCCAGTGAGTGTGAAGTTGCCGTCAGCGCCGACCACCGTCGAAATACCTGGTGGACCGATGCCAACGCGTGGTGCCGTCAATAAGCTCTGGGTGCTCTGATTGAAGTTGGTGCCCGTGACACGGCCGGTAATCACGGCGCCGGTAGATACACTCCCAATGGAGGGAGGTCCGGAAAGCCGGTTGGTGAATGGTGGTCCCGTGGGACCGGTAGGCGCGATGTTGTCGTTGTCGTCGCAGGCGGCTAAGGCGATCACACAGAAAACGATAGCCAGCAGCCTGGGGTGCAGAAGAGTTCTTGCCACTGGTTCCTCCCGAGGGCATAAACCAGTGGCAAGTGTTGTTCCCGAAATTTCTCAGAACTTGAAGACGACGCCGCCGCTCAGCCGGCCAAAGTCGAGCTTTGTATCGGCGATTGGAATCCCAAGCACCTCGAGATCCGAGAAAGCATGGAAGTACCGCAGATCGCCGCGGATGCCGAAGTGATCACCGAAGTACCCGATCGCGCCGCCGCCGATGTCCCATCCGAAATGGTTGTCGCTGTTTTCGAGAAGCTCGCCCACGGTGAGCTCGGTGTGTGTCTTGATCAACCCGAGACCCACAACTCCGTACGGCTGCAGCACACCAAACTTCGGCGCGAACATCACGTTGCCCATGAACGTGAGAACCGACGACGATGTGCCCGGGATGTCGCCGAAGAAGTTGTCGATGTACGCGAACTCCGCTTCGGTGCCGAAGACGCTGCCGATCGAGCCGAAGGCAACACCCAGGTTGCGCCGCTTGTCCTCACAGTTGGTCACTTCAGGGCAACCCGAATCGCCCCCGAAGTTGTAGCCAAGGAATGGACTGATGTACGCCTGCGCCGACGCCTGATCGGCTATCCCGAACACGAACAGGGCGGCGAACGCGCCCGCTGCGACTACCCGTCGAACCTTCGATCTGTTCATCGTGTGCACCTCGTTGCTGGGCTGGATGCAAGAATGAGCCCGGCACGAAATGCCGTGATCTACAATTCATTCCCACGTCGTTCCAGCTGAGCTGGGCATGAAGACCTGTGTCTCTTTGGATCGAGAATCGGGTGTACAGACCACAAACGAGGGCGTCGTGATCGCGATCGAGTCACTCCATCACATCGGCATCACCGTGACCGATATCGAACGCGCCAAAGCGTTTTACGGCGGCGTCCTGGGGCTGCGCGAGCTGCCGCGTCCGCCATTCGATTTCGGCGGCGCCTGGTATCAGATCGGCGATCGACAACTGCATCTGATCGTGCATCCTCCGACACGAACACTGCGCGGTACGCGCGACATCGATGCGCGCGACGGGCATCTGGCGATTCGTGTACGGAGCTACGACGAGACCGTGCAACATCTGCGCAGTCATGGCATCGAATGCCTCGAGTCGCCGCGCAATCTGACGCCGTGGGCGCAAATCTATGTGACGGATCCGGACGGCAACGTCGTGGAATTCAATACTGACATTCCAAAAAGCTAGGAGGTTTCATGCGAAGGATCGGCGCTCTCGTTGTCCTTGCCGCTGCGGTTATCGCCTGGCCGATCACAGCGGCCACGCCGACGGCGAAGCCGGAAGAAGTTGGCTTTTCGTCAGAGCGTCTGCATCGGATTAACGATCTGGTGCAGCGTCATATCACCGCCGGCGACTTCTCGGGCGCGGTGACGCTCGTCGCGCGCAACGGTCGCATCGCGCACTTCGAGGCCCAGGGCCTCATGGACATCGAGTCGCGGAAGCCGATGCAGAAGGACGCCATCTTCCGCATCATGTCGATGACAAAGCCAGTGGTGGGCGTCTCGATCATGATGATGATCGAGGAAGGCAAGGTCAGGCTCACCGATCCTGTATCGAAGTTCATACCCGAGCTGAAGGATTTGAAGGTGGCCGTGCCGATGACGGGCGCAGGGAACGTGCCCGGGGGCGCAGGGAACGCGCCGGCGGGTGGACGCGGTGGCGCCGCCGCAGAGCCGCGGTACTACACCGTTCCTGCGGAACGCGAGATCACGATTCGCGATTTGCTGACACACACGTCGGGTCTCGTCAGCGGTGGATTGAGCAACACCGAGGCGCGGAAGGTGGCGCTCAAGGGCAAGGAGTCCCTCGCGGACTACATTCCTCGACTCGGTGGAGTCCCGCTTGATTTTCAACCGGGCACGCGTTGGGCCTACAGCGCGCAGGCCGGCTTCGACGTTCTCGCGCACGTCGTCGAGAAGGTGTCGGGCATGCCGTTCGGTCAGTTTGCGAAGGCGCGCATCTTCGATCCGCTCGGCATGAAGGACACGTTCTTCTATCCCGCCGACGGCAATCCGCGCATCGTCACGAGGTATGTCCGCGGGCAGCAGAGTGGCAAGCTCGAACGCCAGGACACCCTGGCGAATTTCATGAACGGCGTGTACTTCTCGGGCGGCGGCGGTTTGATGAGCACGGCCGAGGATTATCTGCAGTTCGCGCAGATGTTGCTCAACGGCGGGCGCGCCAATGGCAAGGTGTTCCTCAGTCCGCGCACCGTGGAGATGATGGGATCGGTGCATGCGCCGGACACGCTGCCTGGCCGTCCGCGTGGTGAAGGCTATGGGCTCAGTATGCGCGTCGTGAACGATCCCGTCGCGCGCAATACGTTCCTCTCGCAGGGCAGCTTCGGCTGGAGCGGCGCCTTCGGCACGCACTTCTGGATCGATCCGAAGGAGAAGATCGTGGCGGTGCTGATGACGCAGACGTCGAACAACGAGGTCCGCGCCGACTTCGAGAACGCGGTGATGTACGCGCTGGTCGGCGGGGCGGCCCCGAGCCCCGGGACGAATTGACGGCTTGAGTTGGCTTTGGGCTCTTGGCTTTGGGCTTTCGGCTTTTTGCCTAAAGCCTAGAGACCAGAGCCTAAAGCCGGGCAAGTGAAACACCGTAAAGCACTGAGCCGTATTTCGGTTGTTCGACACCCGTCGTTGTAGGATCCTCTGCCCAGAAGGAGATCGTCCTCATGAGGAGCCGGGCACTTGGCCTCGTTGCCATTACCCTCACGTCCACGTTGGGTCTCGCGGGAACTGTCGGTCTAGCCCAGTCGCAGCCGGCCGCCGCAGCCCGTCCGACTACCGCAGCCAAGGGGAAAGTGCCGCGCACTCCATGGGGTGATCCCGATCTGCAGGGTGTCTGGGACTACCGGACGATCACGCCGCTCGAGCGCAACCGCGAGCTCGGTACGCGCGAGTTCTACACCGAGGAAGAGAAGAAGACGCTCGAAGCCCGCGCCGGACGTCGCATGGATGGTCCACCGGAAGAGATTCGACCGGGTCTGAACCACGCGCAGTACTGGACCGATCCCGGGCGCTTCGTCTCCGATGGCTATCGCACGTCGCTCATCATCGACCCGCCCGACGGTCGCATTCCCGCGCTGACGGCCGAGGGCAGGGCGCGTCAGGGTCGTGCGCCCAATCGCAACAACGCGGTCAATGCGTCGTGGCTCGACCGAGGCGATCAAGAGCGCTGCATTACCTACGGGTTGCCAAGTGCCAGTCTGCCGACGCTCTACAACAACAACATCCAGATCGTGCAGGCGCCGGGGACGGCGGTCATCGTGCACGAGATGATTCATGAGGCGCGCGTCATCCCCCTCGACGGCCGTCCTCGGCTGAACGACAACGTCCGCGCCTGGATCGGTGACACACGCGGCCATTGGGAAGGCGACACGCTCGTCGTCGAGACGACGAACTTCAACGGCAAGCACAACTATCGCGGGTCGACGAGCGGTCTGCATCTGACCGAACGCTACACGCGTATTGACGACGGGCGGCTCGAGCTTCGACTGACCGTGAGCGACCCGACTGTCTGGGAGAAGCCGTGGACCGTGCTGCTGCCGATGCGTCCGACCGAGGGTCAACTGCTGCTCGAATACGCGTGTCATGAGGACAACCGGAGCATGTTCAACCTGCTCGAGGTCGCGCGCGACGCGGAGAAGGCCGGCAAGGCGCCGACCAGCGGAGGACCCGTGGACGACAGGCAAGAGCGCTGACTCGCTTTCACGATAGGAAACCACGAACTATGTCTAAAGCACGCGTCGTATTCGTCGTCCTCATCTTCGCTGTTAGCGTGTCGTCATCTCTTCGAGCACATCACTCCTTCGCCGCCGAGTTCGATGCCAATCAGCCGGTGACGCTCAAGGGCACCGTCGTGAAGATGGACTGGGTCAATCCGCACACGTGGATTCACCTCGACGTCAAGAATCCCGACGGCAGTGTCACGCGGTGGATGATCGAAGGTGGCACGCCGAACACGTTGGTCAGGCGTGGCTTCACGAAGAAATCTCTCGAGGCGGGCACGGAGATCACCATCCAGGGGTACCGCGCGAAGAACGGCGCCAACCGCGCCAACGGCGCAGACATGATCCTTCCGGATGGCAAGCGGCTGTTCCTGGGTTCGTCGGGAACCGGGGCGCCGAGCGATGGGCCCGACGCCGGTCAGAAGTAGATGTAGTGTCCGGCTTTAGCCGGACCTGATCATGTAGTGTCCGGCTTCAGCCGGACCTGAGTTAACGTAAGGGCCGCTGCAGGGCGGCCCTTACTACGTACGATGACCAACAAAAACCGACGACGTCTTCTCCAGTTGCTCGCGGCGAGCCCGCTCGCGTCCTTGCTCGATCTCCCGTCGCTGATCGCGCAGCAATCGGGATCCACGTCCGCTACGCCCGACCTTATCGCCAATGTCGGCGACGCGCTGAACGTCTTCGATTTCGAAGCGGTCGCGCGGACGAAGCTGCCGGCGTGGCACTGGGCCTGGATGTCGAATGGCGCAGAAGACGGCGCGACCATTCGCGCCAATCGCGAAGGCTTCGAGCACTATCAGCTCCGCGCACGTCGGCTGGTGGACGTCAGCAAGACCGACATGTCGGTCACGCTCTTCGGCAAGACATGGGAGACGCCGATCTTCCTCTGTCCGGTGAGCGGTCATCGGATGTACAACCCGCAAGGCGAGCTGGCCACGGCGCGTGCGGCGAAGGCTAAGAACCACCTGCAGATGCTTTCGACGATGACGACGACGCCCGTTGAGGAAGTGAATGCGGCGCGCGGCGAGCCTGTGTGGTTCCAGCTGTACACGCGGCCTGAATGGTCGCAGACACGAGAGCTCGTCAAACGCGTCGAGGCGGCCGGCTGTCCGGCGCTGGTGTTTACAGTCGATCTATTGGGTGGACGCAACACGGAGCTCTTCTCGCGCGTGCAGCAGCGCAACCAGCAGCAGTGCGCGTCGTGTCACAAAGGGAACCCGCTCACCGACGTGACGAACCGGCCAATGGTGAATGCGCTGCGGAGCAGCCCCGATTCGATGCCCGAGATCGCCACGCCGACGTGGGAATACATCAAGCGGCTGAAGGACACGACCAGCATGAAAATCCTGGTCAAGGGCATCGTCACGCGCGAGGATGCGGAGCTCGCGATGCAGCACGGCGTCGATGGCGTGTTCGTCTCCAATCATGGTGGCCGCGCGGACAACACGCAGCGTTCGACGATCGACTGTGTGCCGGATGTCGTCGCCGGCGTGAAGGGTCGCGCGCCGGTGATCGTAGATAGCGGCTTCAGGCGTGGCGGCGACATCTTCAAGGCGCTCGCATTGGGTGCGACGGCGGTGGGCGTCGGCCGTCCGTACATCTGGGGACTCACGTCGTTCGGACAGGAAGGCGTCGAGACGGTGCTCGACATCCTGCGTCGCGAGCTGCAGCTCGTGATGCGTCAGTCCGGCGTCACGTCTGTCAAAGGCATCACGAAGAACCACATCGCCGCGCTGCCCGGCTGGCGATAGACTTTGGGGTCTGACCCGGGGTCTGACCCCGGGTCAGACCCCGGTTGCAGAAATTGCCCACTTGGAGTTCATAACGTGAAACGAGTCCTGTTGACCGCGGTCGTCGCGGTGCTCGCCGCCGCAGCCCTCATCAACGCCCAGCAGAAGCCGCAGCCGTTCGTCCCGGTCTCGGAAGAGATGCTCCTCAAGCCGAGCCCGAACGACTGGTTGATGTACAGCCGCACCTACGACGCGCAGCGCTTCAGCCCGCTGAATCAGATCACGACGAAGAACGTCGGCCAGCTGAAAGAGGTCTTCAAGCAGGAGCTTCCCAGCGGCGTTGTCGAGAGCATCCCCATCGTGTATCGCGGCGTCATGTATTTCCTCTTGCCGGGCAACGCTGTCCGCGCGGTCGACGCCACGACGGGCGCGCTGGTCTGGGAGCACAAGCGGCCGGGTGGAGGCGCCACGCGGGCCAAGACGATCTCGATTTACGACGACATGATCTTCAACAGCACGGCCGACGGATTCATCGAAGCGATCGACGCGCGAACCGGCGAGCTGCGCTGGGAAACGAAGTCGTCGGGCCGCCTGACCGCCGGCACGGTGGTCATCGAGGGCAAAGTGATCTCTGGCCGCGCGTGTGCACCAAAACGCGAGGACTGCTACATCGCCGCCCATGATGCGAAGACGGGCAAGGAAGTGTGGCGCTTCTTTACCGCGGCCGCCTCGAACGAGCCCGGTGGCGACACGTGGGCCGGCGCGCCCGACGAGACTCGCGCGGCGTCTACGTGGGCACTCCCCGGCGGCTACGATCCCTCGCGCCGACTGATCTACTGGGGTGTGGCGAACCCGACGCCGAACACGCGCGCCAATCGTCACGGCGGCAACTCCAACGCGATCCCCACAGAGTCGCCCGCCGACTTGTATAGCAACTCGACGATCGCGCTCGATCCCGATACCGGCAAGCTGAAGTGGTACTACCAGCACCTCCCTGGCGACGATTGGGACGAGGACTACGCCAACGAGCGCACGCTGTTGCGTACGAAGCTCGATCTCAATCCGAAGTTCGTCAAGTGGATGAACCCCGACCTGAAGCGCGGCGAGCAGCGGGACGTCATCGTGATGATCGGCGAAGGCGGCGGGCTCTTCGTCAACGATCGCGTGACCGGCCAGTTCCTCTGGGCGAATCCGTTTCCGTTCGATACGCCTGACTTCCTGATCTCGAACATCGATGGGAAGACGGGCAAGGTGTTCCTGAACAAGAACAAGGTCTTTACCGGTCCATCCGACCGCCGGGTGATCTGCTACTGGAACACGCGGAGCTACTGGCCCCCCGCGTATCATCCCGGCGCCAACTCGCTGTTCGTTCCCTATGTCGAGAACTGTCTCGACATGACGAGCGCCGGACCGAACGGCCAGCCTCGCGAGCAGCGCGGCGGAATTCCGCGGCCCGGCTCCGACCCGAACACGTGGGCAGGCCTGATGAAGGTCAACATGACGACGGGTGAGATGAAGCCGATCCATGTCGGTCGCGCGCCGAGCAACGGCGCCGTGCTCACCACCGCCGGCAACGTCGTCTTCTTCGGCGACCTCGATGGAAAGCTGCGCGCCTTCGATGCGGACAGCGGGAAGATGCTCTGGGAGCAGACGCTCGGCGGACCGGTCCAGAACAGCACCATCACTTACTCGGTGAATGGCAAACAGTACATCGCCGTGATCTCGGGCAGCGGGGCGCTGTCCGGCGCGTTGATGGATCAGGCAGGGATCAAACCGAATCGGAATTACAACGCCCTCTATGTCTACGCGCTCCCGTAGAGAATTTCTCGGCGCCGTCGGCTCGGCGCTTGTCGTCGCGCCGCTGGTGCGCGCCCAGCAGGCGGCTGCACCTGACGATCTGATCGCGGATCTCGTTGCCGGCAATCGGATCCTGGCGATGGAGAACGTGCTCGATGCGATGGGGCACATCAGTGTGCGCCATCCATCGCGTCCCGATCGTTTTCTGCTCGCGCGCTCGATGCCGCCCGAATTGGTGACGGCCGCCGACATCCTCGAACTCGACTTCGACGGGAATCCGGTCGACAAGAGCGGTCGCGCCTCGTATCTCGAGCGCTTTATCCACAGTGAAATCTACAAGGCCCGCCGCGACGTCAACGCCATCGTCCACTGTCATGCGCCATCGCTGATCCCGTTTGCCGACTCGGATGTGCCGCTGCGCGCGATGTACCACATGGCGGCGTTCATCGCCGACGGCGTACCCGTGTTCGACATCAGACAGGCCGCCGGCATGACGGATCTCCTCGTCCGCGATGCCAAGTTGGGAAAAGCCCTGGCCGCGTCCCTTGGCAACAAGTCCGCAGCGCTGATGCGCCACCACGGTGCGGTCGTCGTGGCGACCTCGATCCCGAATGTCGTCGGCCGCAGCGTGTATCTGGACCTGAATGCCCGCGTGCAGATCCAGACCATGAGCCTTGGCGGCAAGTTCACGTCGGTCGATCCAGCCGAAGCCAAACTGCGCATGACCGACCCGAACGAGTACTCGCGTGCATGGGAATTGTGGAAGCGGAAGGTTTCGCGCTGAATTCCCCTGTTCTTTTCTCCGCGCTCGTCGTCTACTAATCACACGCCCCCAAAACTGATCCGGAGTAGACAGTCGATGCGTGTGTCTTCTGACATGTGTGTGCGGCCACGTGTGCGCGCGTGCGCGCGCGCCATCGCCATTGCGGCCAGCGTGTGGATCTGCGGAGCCGTCAATGGGTTTGCGCAACCAGCCCCGGTCTTCTCGTTGGATCCGCTGAATGTCGGCGACTGCCGTGTCGTCGTGAAGATCGTGAGTCCTAGAGGCGGCGATCAGGTCGGCGTCATCGTTGACCAGACGCTGATGCGCGAGCAGACCGTCGTGGCAGGAGGTGACCCGCTGACGTTCTCGTTGAGTGAGCCGCTGCGCGCTGGCGCGGTCGTTCGCGTGCGGGTCAACGGCAGCGAGTCGGTCAACGCTGGCCCGGTCGCCGGACTGAGAGTCACGGTCGCCGACAAGCCAGGCGCGAGGGTGTCCGGTGCCTGCGAGGAAGAGTCTGAAGTAGACGAGTCACCGTTCTCGGCCTCAGTCTTCTTCGGCGGCGTCGTCGATACATTCGCGCCTGACAAGGTCGGCAACTACCAGAACCCCAGCGCGGGCAACCGGAAGACACAGGAGATCTTCGGCGTCGATTTCGACTATCGCGCGCTCGGGCGGTCGGACAGCCGCCTGCAGTTCTGGATCAACGGCGAAACGTCGCACGGCATGCGAACCGCCGACATCGACTGCAATCCTCCCGATCCGAAAGACATACCGCCGGTGTGCGGCAAGGACCTGAAGCCCACTGATTTTCCCGATCGAGCGCGCTACATCCTCGAACACGCGACCAGCCTCGAGGCCTATGTCAGTCCTCGCCTCGAGTTCCACACACTGCAAGGAGGAACGGACTCGTCGGCCAATCTCTATGTGACCTCCCGCATCGGATTCCTGTCGTTGGAAGACGCGCCAAACGTCTTCGCCTCGATTCACTTCGCGCTGGGACTGCTGGCGAACGAGGGCAACTACGCCGGCAGCTACATCGAGGCGGGGTGGGGCAAGAACGAGTTGTTCACCAAGAGATGGAATCGGCTCAAGGTCGATGGTCTGCTCAGTTTCAGCCTGGAACGTATTCCCGGCATCGGCAACCTGGGGCGGTTCTTCGTGCAGATGGTGATCGACAACGACTTGAAGGACGAAGGGCCCGATAGCATTCGGACGTACTTCGGCTTTGATGTCGATCTGAAAAGTGCCATCGGTGGGTTATGAGACGCTGCACTGGTTCGTGGTTGGTGGTGGGTAGTTGGTGGTTGAGAACGTCCACTATCGCCGCTCCATGTGCAGTAGCCCTTGCACTGGCGCTCGCTGCAGGGACGATCGCTGCCGCGCAGGAGCCGACGCTCTCATGCACGAACTGCGTCGAGGCGCGGTTCTGGGAAATCAATCCAACGTTCTGGAACTCGACGACGCCAGGTGAAACGCCCGAGCGCGAGAAGCTCGTGCAGCTTCGGAAATTCGACGTGGGCATCGCGTTCTCCGGTGGCGGAACGCGATCGGCGTCGGCGACCGTTGGTCAGCTGCGTGGTCTCGAGCAGAACGGATGGCTGGCGCGCGTTCGCTACATGACGGCGGTCTCGGGTGGATCGTGGGCGGCGGTCCCATATACCTATTCGCGCAATATCTCAGCGGCCGAACTGCTCGGCGACAGCAAGCCACTCGATCTGAAGACGATCGAGACGATTCCGTCCGGCCTGATCGCGACGCGCATCGTCAATTCGGGTCTCGGTCACGTCGGGGTCGTCGAAGCCCCGAGCTTCCTGCCCGACACGATCGGTGGCCGCGATCTGACGCAGACGCGCCGGTATCTCAAACTCGCGCGAACGGCGATTCGCAAACTGCGCAAGCGCGACGTGCCGGAGCCCGATCGCCAGAACAAGACGTACGCCCACATGCTCGGCCAGGTGTTTCTCGACGGCATCGTCGAGGACTGGAGTCGCAAGCAGTACGCCTGGGACGATGCGAGTGCGGTGGAGATGAGCACGTCGGGTAAGCCGCTCGGCGAGTTCATCACGATGGATGCCGCGGATCGTCCGTTCCTGATCGTCGGCGGTACGCTGGTGAAGCCGAACGGCGCCGATTATCCGCGGTTGATTCCCGTCGAATACACGCCGCTCTACACGGGCGTGCGGCAGCAGTTCGGACAGCTTGGCGGCACCTATGTCTCACCGTGGGCGTACGATCGCCTGACGATCGCGCCGAAGTCGAGCACGCACGTGCTCGTCGGTCCGAAGCCGACCGAGCGGCCGTTCTCGCTGGCTGACGTCATCGCCAGTAGCGGCGCTGCACCGCAGCTGACATTGATGCTTGGCGACAAAGTGCCGGAGAAGTTTCGTCCGGCGCTGCAGCAGGCGTCACTCGCGTTCCCCGCGTTCAACAACCTCGCCGTTCGCGCCGGTGCGCCGAACCCGGTGTCTGCGGAACTCGCGCACGGCGATGGTGGCTTCACCGACAACTTCGGGATCATGCCGCTGCTCGCCAGACAGGTGCGCAACATCATCGTGTTCGTGAATTCGATGAGCGAGTATCGCGATAACGAGCAGCTGCAGTCCTACTTCATGCCGCTGGACATTCGCGACGGCAATGGCGACAAGACGATGAATCCCGTGTTCGACAAGGAGAAGTATTTGCGGGTGCTGCGCGGATTCGATGCCGCGACGAAAGCGCGCGGCGGCGCGATCTTCTGCGAGAAGAACTGGACGGTGAAGAGCAACGAGCTTTACAACATCCGCGGATACAACGGGCTCAACATCTGCTGGGTCTACAACTATCTCGGCGAATCATGGCGCGATGGTTTGCCCAATGAGATCAAAGCCTGGCTGAAGCCGTCCGATCCGACGCATCGCTCGCAGGAGGCCAAAGACCTGCAGCACTTCCCGTATTACAAGACCTTCGGTGAGAACCGGACGAATGTCATCAAGCTGAAGCCGCTGCAGGTGAATCTGTTGGCCGATCTTGCGGCCTGGTCGATTAGCAGCAAGCAGGCCGTCGATGCGATCGTGCAGACATTCGGCGCGGATGTACTGCCACCACCGAAGACGACACGGTGAAGTCCGGCTAAAGCCGGACACTACAAACTGTCCGCGTGAAGTCCGGCTAAAGCCGGACACTACA
>Ga0065712_10000930_pt1 | contig 14821 bp, 16 predicted proteins | sample MisRhiReplicate1_FD_59099 | JGI IMG/M metagenome (GOLD analysis project Ga0065712, IMG submission 59099) | Miscanthus rhizosphere microbial communities from Kellogg Biological Station, MSU, sample Rhizosphere Soil Replicate 1: eDNA_1 v3... | ecosystem: Host-associated > Plants > Roots >...
GATTCAGCCAATCATGTTCGGGGGTGCGCACGAAAATCAGCGCCGCCCCGGAACAGAAAACGTCGCCGGCGTCGCAGGGATGGCAGCGGCTGCCGAGTGGGTCTTGAGCGACGCCGATGAGGAGAGGCAACGGCAAACGCAATTGCGTGATGATTTCTGGACACGTATCGCAAAGATTCTTCCAGACGCGCAGCAAAACGGTGATCCAGCTCATCGGCTCGCAAACACGCTCAACGTGAGCTTTATCGGCGTTGATTCGGAAACGATGCTGATGGCGCTGGATTTGGAAGGCGTTTGCGCGTCGAGCGGTTCGGCTTGCATGGTTGGCTCGGTGAGGGCGTCACATGTTTTGCTCGCCATGGGATTGCCAATGGAAAGCGCCAGGTCTGCCATTCGTTTTTCGCTTGGCAGACGGACTACGGCGGAAGAGATCGCCAACGCAGCCGATGCACTCGAGCAAATCGCGAAGCGAACCAAAGACGCCCGCGAATATGCCGTCGCTTAGGCAACTCGAGTTCGCATTCGAGCAATTCGCAATACGTGTCGTCGAGAGGCGCGATGCTGTTGTAGGGCAGGCGCTCCGCCTGCCAACTCTTCAGACGGCAATCCCGAACGCTTTCGGGACTGCCCTACAGTTGGGCGGACGCGATACCGATCTTGAAATAACCGCCCGCCAACTCTTGTGTTCGTTAGGCGCAAAACGAATCGCAACAGAACTTCGCGTCGAATGGAATTCCCGTCTCAAAACCGCCGCCGGCCGCGCTGATTATCGCTGGAAATCGATCTCGCTAAACCCGCGCCTGGTTGAGCATCCCGACGAGATCGACCGCACGCTGCGACACGAGCTCGCTCATTTCCTCGCCCAATTTCGAGCAGGCCGGCGGCGGATTTCACCGCACGGATCCGAGTGGCAGCAGGCTTGTCGCGATTTGGGAATCGCAGGCGAGAAGCGGTGTCATACGTTGCCATTTCCTCCGAAACGGCACACGCCGCGTTTCATTTACCGTTGCCCGAATTGCCGGCGCGATTTCCCTCGCGTACGCAAGATCAAACGCACCGTCGCCTGTCTGGCCTGTTGCCGCGCGTATAACCGCGGCGAGTTCGATGTGCGTTTTCGATTGAAACTGCTGACCCTGTAGCGGCGTTTGTATTAAATGCCGGCGCGCACCGCCGCAAGCGCCATTGGGATTTAGCGGCGTGCAGCATTCGCATTCCAAAAGCTTCGCGAAAGCGAGCGGCGCACAATTTGATTTCGCGCGAAGCGCTTGGGGAGTGCGGTGCGTCCTCGCATCGCTTTTTCGCTGCTGCGGCGCTCTCCGAGCGTCGCAGTCGCTTCGGCGATCGGAGACCGCCCGCGACAGTTCGTCTCCCGTTTTTCCGTTTTCTAGGCGGCCCAATTCAGCTCGTCGCCCTTTTTGCAAAGATGCACATCCGTGGATGTTGCGTATTACGAAGAGTTTTTGAAAGGCGCTTATGCAAGTCCTCGCAAACCACATTGCTAAGGAATTGAAGACGGCGAATCATTGCGCCGTGTATGAACCGGAACTGACGCGTGTCTGGCCGAGTAACGGAAAGGCGCGTGAAGCTAAAGTTGCCTTGTTCGCAAAACAGAATGGTTGGCGGCTCCGGTTCTATAAGGACGGCTTTTGTGCAATCTTTGATAAAGCGCCTTCTCAGATTGGCGCTTTATTTCGCTAGATTTCACGCGCCACATCACGCCGTTCGCTGTAGCGGCGCAGCAAGCTAAGGTAGGGCTCGCACTCCCTTGCGAGCCGTGCGTGTCCCGAAATCGGCGCGCTGGACTGCCCGCCCTACCTTTTGGAAATCTTGGATTGGATTTAGTAAATGGCGCAGAAACTGGTACAGCACTCTTTGTGCGCCGCTTTTCTAGCGCGACGATTCGAGCAAAAGATATTAGAGATTCGTCGCCTCCGCTCGGAATGACACTGTTGTAGCGGCGCTCTCTGAGCGTCGCTACTTTCGGCGGTCACGGACCGCCGCTACAGATCGATGGCTTCGCCCTTACTCGCTTTCTGGCCGCGCAATTTCGCCTGGATAAACATGTCGATGTCGCCATCCATCACCGCTTGCACATTGCTTGTCTCGGCGCCGGTGCGGTGATCTTTCACCATTTGATATGGCTGAAACACGTACGAGCGAATTTGATTTCCCCACGCGATCTCACCTTTCTCGCCGTATTGTCGCTCTATCTCGGCGCGTTTCTTGTCTTCTTCGAGCTGATAAAGTTTTGCTTTCAACATTTTCATCGCCAGCTCGCGATTGCGTCCCTGGCTGCGCTCAGCCTGGCACGCGACGACGATTCCACTCGGTTTGTGCAAAATCCGCACAGCAGTTTCGACCTTGTTCACGTTTTGCCCGCCTTTGCCGCCGCTTCGAAACGTGCCGATCTCGAGATCGGCCGGATTAACTTCAATGGGTGCAGTGTCGGCGATTTCGGGCACAACGTCGACACTCGCAAATGACGTGTGCCGCCGTTTATTCGCGTCAAACGGCGAGATCCGCACAAGCCGATGCACGCCACGCTCGGTTTGGAGATGTCCGTAGCCGTACTCGCCTGTTACCAGCAAGGTCACTGATTTGATTCCGACTTCTTCGCCCTGCTGAATATCCACTGTTTGCGATTTGAAACCGCTGCGCTCGATCCAGCGCTGGTACATCCGAAGCAACATGTCCGCCCAATCGCACGATTCAGTTCCGCCGGCACCGGAATGAATCGTCACAAACGCGTTGGCCCGATCGTTTTCGCCGGAGAGAAACTGGCGGAGCTCGAACTCATCGAGCTTATGCGCCAGACGGTCGTGTTCGATCGCCACTTCTTTTTCCGCCTGCGCCCGGTGCGCCGGATCGCTTTCTTCCGCGGCGAGTTCTTGCAGCGCGCTGAAGTCTTCGATCTCGCGTTCCAATTGTTGGAACGGATTGATCAACGAACGCAATCGCGAAACTTCTTCAACATCCGCCTGCGCGCGCTCCCGATTTGACCAGAAATCGGACGCAGCCATCCGCGCTTCAATTACAGCTAGATTTTTCTGAAGCTGTTCGACGTCAAAGAAACCTCCGCAACTCGCGCACGCGCGACTTCAGATCCTCAGCATCTGGAATGGAGATTTCCGTTGGCATGGGAGACGATAATTTAACTCACGTCGAAGCGCAAAGGGTAGCGCACGCGTCTCGCGTGCTGGTTTCGGCGTCTCGCCGAAACAATCTCTTTTTGATCTCCGCCGACTCTGCAGAGGAGCGCTGAAATACAAAGTCCGCGACCGCGAGGACTCGCTCGCCAGCACGCGAGACGCGTGCGCTACCCTACTTGCGCGCGGGAGCGACGGGTTTTGCTTTCGCGCGCGCTGTTTCCAAGCGGAAAATCGTTTCGCCTTCCTTCATCAGATCAAGGCGGTCGCGCGCGATCGTTTCCAGATAGCTCACGTCGGTCTTGAGCAAAGTGACCTCGCGCGTCTGCTTTGCCAGCAGAGTTTGTTGCTCGCTAACCTGTTGCTGAAGATTGTCAATCTCGGTGCGGCTCTGCATCAATTTTTTATACGGAGGCACGAACAGGCTTACGATGACAAGCCAGATGGCGATGATCAGCAGAACGAGGAGAATGCGGTTAAGTCGCTGCCAGACTGTGGCCTCGCGACGCGCGCGGAAATCAGCGTACCCGTGCTCCACTTCAGCGGATTGTAGCGCCGTACACGGCTTTGTCACCAAGTTCTTCCTCGATGCGTAACAACTGGTTGTACTTGGCTACGCGGTCGCTCCGGCATGGCGCACCCGTTTTGATCTGGCCGGCGTTTGTTCCTACCGCGATATCAGCAATGGTCGTGTCCTCGGTTTCGCCCGAGCGATGACTGATCACGTTCGTGTAATCATTTTTCTTTGCCACGTCGATCGTTGCCAGCGTTTCCGTCAGCGTGCCAATCTGATTTACCTTGATCAGGATGGAATTCGCGACGTGCTCGGCAATTCCTTTTTCGAGAAATTTCACGTTCGTAACGAAAAGATCGTCGCCGACCAGTTGTATCTTGGAGCCGAGTTTCCTTGTTAATTTTTTCCAGCCGTCCCAATCATTCTCTGCGCAACCGTCCTCAATGGAGACGATCGGGAAGCGCGCGCAAAGGCCGGCGTAATAATCGACCAATTCTTCAGCGGTTTTTTTTGCGCCACCTGATTTTTTGAAAACGTAAAGCTTTTGGTCGCAGTCATAAAACTCCGACGCAGCCGGATCGAGCGCGATGAAGATCTGTTCGCCGAGTTTGTAACCGGCCTTCTCAACGGCCGCGGCAATCGATTCCAAAGCGTCTTCAGCGGAATCGAGTTGCGGCGCAAATCCGCCTTCGTCGCCAATGGCCGTGGAAAGATGCCGCGCTTTCAAAACAGATTTGAGGGCGTGATAAACTTCTGTGCCGTAACGCAGCGCTTCGGAGTAACTCGGCGCGCCGCGGGGCACGACCATGAATTCCTGAAAATCGATCGGCGCATCCGAATGGGCACCGCCGTTCAGGATGTTCATCATTGGCACGGGAAGCACTCGTGCGTCAGGTCCGCCGAGATATCGGAACAGCGGCAAGTTTTCAGCGACTGCAGCCGCACGGGCGACCGCCAGCGAAACGGCGAGTGTGGCGTTAGCGCCGAGATTTTTTTTGGTCGGCGTACCGTCGACCTCGATCAGTTTATTATCGATCGTCGCCTGGTCCCGTACATCCAGTCCCTTCAGAATCGGCGCAATTTTGTGGTTCACGTTGGCAACCGCCTTTCTCACGCTTTTGCCGCCGAACCGGCTTTGGTCGCCATCGCGCAATTCCAATGCTTCATGTTCGCCTGTGCTCGCCCCGCTGGGCACGGCCGCTCGTCCAAACGCGCCGTTTTCAACCCGCACATCTGCTTCGATGGTCGGGTTGCCGCGCGAATCCAAAATTTCGCGCGCGTGAATGTGAGTAATGCTAGTGCTCGCCATAAGTTCTGCGCGGACTAGAACAGCTTTGCGTTCGCGAGGCAAACTCCATCACGCATCATCAAGCCGCAATCTGCCTTGGAACGGCCCGAACCTTCACATCGCGCCATTTCAATGCTGAATTAGTCTGAATACAGCCTGCTACTATTCTTGGCGGAAAGATCCGATTTGTTGTCCCGCTTGGTGAAGTACTTCTTTTCGACGCTGCCAAGCGCGTTTACCAAGATAGCCGGACGGTAGAATTTGCTGCGGCAGCAAAGGATCTTTTGTGACCGCATTGAGCCATGCCTCGTGCTCGGCCCCTGCCCAGCGTTGCAGCGCACTGGCGGCGGCTTCGCTTCGGAGCAAACTGCTCGGCCGCTGTTTTAACACGTTTAGGTGATGAGTGTACCGGTTGTTGATGCGTTCAAAATCCCAGGCGCCAGCGACGATCTGCTCATCGGTTTCGTCTGCGCACGGTCGCGCATCTAAAAGGATGAGCGACTCTACGTCGATTCTTTCGCGCGCCAGGAACTCGCGTTCCTTTTCCAGTGGATCCGGTGTAATCCAAACGCTGTTCTGCAAANATCCAAATCTTTTATTGCGCAGATAGCTCCAAAGCCNTCGGCGCTGGGCGTCGTTACCCAAGGGCAGGTCAAAAAGAACCATTCGCCATTGTCCGTCCCAAGATCGCGTCCAGCGTTGCTCGGGATCGCGCCCACCCAACACGTGCAGGCGCCCTTCTTCGGTTAGGCGATATATTCGGTCTTTGGGCGCGCTTGCCTTTCTCTCAATCCAACGTCGCCGCTCCAAGCGATGTAGTTGACCGAGCAGGCCTTTGCGATAAGCCCAGCTTTCATAGGAGTCCGTTAAATTGCGGAATGTGGGCCGCATCAATTGGTCCGCCGTCCAGAGAAGTAAATTGAGGAATTCCGCTGACCTGGCTTTCACAAGCCGCAGCATGAGCAGAGCCTGCGAGGTCGAGCAAGCACGCATTTTCAATGTTTGATCACATATGTGAGCAAACATTGAAATCGATGAGTCACGTAATTGAGGCCTCACGACTTGATAGATTCCGATTGGCAATTTCGCTGAGGCGCGCATAATCTTCGCGATGATTCGTTTGGTTGCACTCACCGTGCTAGCGTCGGTAGCTGCTATTTCCACAGCAGCGGCCGAGGAAGGGCAACGTCTATCGTCGGATCAAATGGCAAAAGCTGTCAAAAGCGATTCCATCACTGTCCCGACGCCGGGCGAGCTGTTTGCCGCGCTTAGCAAAGCTGGAAAAATAAACTGGTCAGCTCAATACCGCGCCCCGATTCCTGTGACGTACGCCAATCGCGCGCAGATCGCCCTCAATCTTGGTGGTTTGATAGCCGATGGGTTCATCGCCGTAGAAGCCAAGGATGGTCAACAGGTCAAGAATATCGGCTCGGACATCATGAAGCTCGGCAAGGCGCTCGGAGTAAGCGAGCAACTGCTCAGCCGCGGCAATAGCATTAATGAATTTGCCGAGACCAACCAATGGGACACGCTCCAGGAGGAATTGGAAGCGACGCAAAACGAAGTGAAATCCTCAATGCAATCGCACGCCGACCAGGACCTGGTTATCCTCGTTACGCTTGGTGGATGGATCCGCGGAACGCAGGTGGTCACCGGCGCGATCATGAAAAATTACAGCGAGCCCGCCGCAAAGGTTCTGCGCGAACCGGCTTTGGTTCACTTCATACAATCAAAGCTGAACGCGATTTCGCCTGAATTGCGTCAGGAACCCCTGGTCAAAGATGTGAGCGAACAACTCTCCGGAATTGAGAAGCTCGTTTCGTTTCCTGAGGNAAAGGCGCCGGCCGCGGAAGACGTGAAAAAACTGAATGAGGCTGTCGGCAAACTGATGACAAAAATAGAGAGCAAGGACTCGCCCAAATGAAACGTTGCCTACGGCTTTTCTTTTTGATTGTCGCGCTGGGCGCGAGCGTTGTTCTCCGCGCGGACACAGACGCTGAAGTGAGTGCTCGCAAAGACGCACTCGAACTTGCGGGAGCATTTGGAAATGATGGGTTCAAGATTCGTGATGGACATTCGTGCGGCGTGCTTAAGTCACACGATCACGCCTTGATCGCGGTGAACCTTTATGCGGGAAATCAGTATTGGTTTTCTGTGGGCACGGCAGAACCGCTAAAAAAAGTGGCTGTCAGCCTTTACGACGAAACGGGGAACCAAATGACTACGGAGAACTTCAGCGAAGGGGACAAAGCAGCGGCCGGCTTCGCGCCGGAGAACAGCGGCCAGTACTTTGTTTCGGTTGATTCGGTCGGGGACCAGGAAGGCAGTTTCTGTCTCGTCTATTCGTATAAATAGACGATGCCGGATTCTCTCTTGGAGCAGGTGATGATCTCGCTTCAGGTGTTTTATGAAGGTCACGTCCAGGGCGTCGGGTTCAGGTTCACTGTGCGCCATATCGCCAAAGGCTTTGATGTGACCGGTTGGGTGCGCAACCTGCCGGACGGCCGGGTAGAACTTCAGGTTACAGGGGATGAGAACGAGTTACGCGCGTTTCTCGATCAGGTGGCTCAAAGCGAACTTCACTCACTCATTCGCCAACAAACCGAGAACAAGTTGAACGAACCAGTCGCTGCCCGCGGCTTTGAAATTCGCCATGACTGATCCGGCCATTGCTGTTCACGGGTTGACCAAAATCTTCCCTGTTCCGTTTCATCCCACTCGCAGAGTTATCGCGGTAAAGGACCTCAGCCTCCGCATCGAACCGGGCGAAGTGTACGGATTGCTCGGACCGAACGGCTCGGGCAAGAGCACCACACTGAAGATTATTCTCGGCCTGGTGTCGGCGACACGTGGCCGTACCGAAATTTTTGGACGAGACAGTCGTCTCGTCGAAAGCCGCGAAGCGGTTGGCTTTCTGCCCGAGAACCCGTATTTCTACAAGTATCTCAGCGGCGCAGAAACACTGCGTTTTTTTGGGCGCCTTTGCGGAATGAAAGGCGCAACATTGAAGAGCCGCGTAAACGAACTGCTCGATCTTGTCGGGCTAGATAAGGCGCGCGACCGCCGATTGGGCACGTATTCCAAGGGAATGCTGCAACGCATAGGGCTGGCGCAGGCATTGATTCATGAGCCGCGGCTGGTGGTCCTGGATGAACCGACGGCCGGCGTTGATCCGGCGGGCTCTCGCGAAATTCGTGATTTGATCATGGACCTGAAGCACCGCGGAATCACCGTGCTGCTTTCGTCGCATTTGCTGGCGCAAGCGCAGGAAATTTGCGACCGCATTGGGATTCTCGCCGATGGTGTGCTGGTTCGTGAAGGGCGCTTGCAGGAATTAATCGCAATCGAAAATCAAACCGAACTTGTGATCGCGGATGCTTCCGATGAACTCGTGCACGAGATTGAATCGTGCATCGGCCGGTCAAACGCGAAATTGCTGGAGCGGCGAAAATCGACCACCACGCTGGAAAGATTGTTCCTGGAATCGACCGGAGGGAATGAGAAAAGCTCAACTCGCGAATAGCGAACTAACAAAACAAATGACAGACGGCGAAACCGCTTCAACGCTTCAACCATTCAACGCTTCAACCATTCCGCAGCGCCATCGCTCGTTCTCTCTGTCACGAATTTTAGCCATCACCGGCAACACGCTGACTGAGCTGACGCGGCTGAAAGTTTTCTATGTGCTGCTGGTGTTCGGGCTGCTGTTGATTGGCAGCTCGATTTTCATGGCGCAATTCTCTTTCCAGCAGGAATTCCAAATCCTGAAGGACGTCTCGCTAGGCGCGATCTCGATGTTCACTTCGCTGTTGGCGATCGTCGCAACGGCGCGAATGGTGCCTCAGGACATCGAAGACCGCACGGTTTACACCATTCTCGCCAAACCGGTGCCGCGTTTCGAATACGTGGTGGGTAAAATCGCAGGAGTTCTTTTGCTGCTTGCGATCAGTACTCTGGTGATGGTCGCGGCGTTCCTGGCTGTTCTATACATGCGCGAGCAGGCAGTGTTGCAGGTCACCGCGAAACAATTGGCCAGCGCGCCACCGGATCAGCTCGCCGATGCTCTGCGCGCGGTTCGCGCGTCTGCCTTGAACTTCGATCTTCTCCCCGGAATCATTATCATCTTCCTCAAAGCGTGCCTGCTCACAGCCCTAACGCTCTTTGTCTCGACATTCGCCACATCAACAATCTTCACCATCGTGGTGATGGTTTTTATTTATTTTATCGGACACTTGGAAGCCACTGCGCGCGAGTATTGGCTCACCTTCCACGGCGGCGGTTTGGTCACACGCGTTTTCCTTGCGATCGTGGCGCTGCTCTGTCCCGATCTGCAGGCTTTTAATCTCGTTGATGACATCGTTGCCGGCACCGCCATTTCGATGGCAGTGTTCACCAAGACCGCGCTGCTCGGCATTTTCTATACCGTGATCTACACATTGCTGGCGGTCTTTGTGTTTTACGGAAAAGAATTATGACGCGAGGCCTGATCGCGCTGGCGGTATTGATTGTGGTGGGCCTGCTCAAATTGCCAGTCGAACGCGATCTCGCGCGTCTTCACCGACAGGAACATTTCGGCGGCGTCGAATTCAATCTCGATCTTCGCGAGAAACTTGGGCAACTCGGATTCATCGCCGCTCTGAGCGGGTTTCGAGGCGTTGTCGCCGATGCTCTGTTCATCCAGGCGCACGCGGCTTGGGAAAACACTCAATGGGGCCGGATGCTGTGGTTGTTCCGACAAGTCACGACGCTCCAACCACGGGTACTCATGTTTTGGGACATAGCCGCGTGGCATATGGCGTGGAACGCGAGCGTCGCGGCGATGAACGACACCAACCAGCCACGCCAGGCGCTGCGAGTCAAAGCGCAGCGCGAATATTTCGCGATCGGCAAAGAGTTGCTCGAACGCGGAATAAAAAATAATCCCGATCGACCCGAACTCTATGAAGCGCTGGCAAGATTGTACACGGAAAAATATAAAGACCACGAGCGCGCCTCCGAATATTATGCCAAGGCTGCTAAATTACCGGAAGCAGCGCCGTGGGACCGGCGTTTCTCGGCGTACGAGCTTTCCTATTGCGAGGGTCGGGAGCGCGAGGCGTATGAGCGCCTCCGCAGCCTCTACGACGAGGGCGAAAAGGAACGGCTTCCGAACGTGATCAAGCGGCTGCAGTTCCTTGAAGAAAAACTGGCGATTCCGCAGGAGCAACGAATTCCTGATAAACGGATCAAACGTTAAGCGATTTCAAGCACTTAATTCCTTTAGGTCAGTAGCGGCTACAAAATTCATTTCCGCACCAAAACGTTGGTGCGTCCGCGTGCTTCCGTTGTAACGTTCTGACTTTTCGGTGGTTTACAGGTCCTCATGCGGTTCGCCATTTTCAGTGACATTCATTCCAATCTCGAAGCGCTTGAAGCCGTGATGGCGGATGCGCGTCGTCGCAGATGCACACACTTCGTCTGTCTGGGCGATGTGGTGGGTTACAACGCAAATCCGGGTGAATGCATCCAGCTTGTCCGTGAGCTCCATTGCCCGGTGGTCAAAGGCAACCATGACGAACAAGCAACGTTCACTGAGTCATCGGAACGTTTCAACGAGCTGGCCGAACGCGCGATCGAGTGGACGCGCGAACGTCTGAACGAGCAGGACAGAGAGTGGCTGGGCGGCCTGCCGTTGCAGCAACGGGTTCACGATTTTACCATCGTGCACGCCACCCTCGATACGCCCGGCCAATGGGGCTACGTATTCAATAATCTCGACGCCGTGGCGAGTTTCACGTATCAGCGGACAACTGTCTGTTTCTTCGGCCACACGCATGTACCGATGGTATTTGTGCGCGATGACGGCGTCCATCGTCAGACCTCCGAGCACATTCATATTGAGACTGGCAAAAAATATTTCATTAACGCCGGCAGCGTGGGCCAACCTCGTGACGGAAATTGGCGCGCGGGATATTGCATTTACGACGTCGAGAACAAGCTCGTCGAATTGTTGCGAATAAAATACGATCTCGCCACCGCGCAGAAGAAAATCACGAAAGCTGGTCTGCCGCGGCTGCTCGCCGAGCGGCTTGCGATGGGACGCTGACGACAAAAGAAATTAGCGGTAGGGCGCGTCACTTCGTGCGCGTCGCGGCGTGAATGTGAACGGCGTGCCCCGACAGGTCGGGGCCCGCCCTACCTATGATTCTTTTCTCGTTCTCGGAGAATAAAATCCGCGAGCGGCAAATCACGCGGGTAAGTGATTTTGAAATTAAAGTCGTCGTTGAGAACGAGAGCGATTTTGTGGCCGAGTCGCTCGACTGCTGAGACTTCGTCGGTAACGGACGCCTTCTCCGCATCAACATCGCGGTAGGCGTCCTCGATTAATTTCCGCTCGAAAATCTGTGGCGTTTGCATCGCGTACAGCTGATGCCGATCGACCAAACCGACAACCAAAAGATCCGCATCGGCACGTTTTAACGTGTCGTTGACTGGTTGCGCCAAAGCGGCTGAGCCATGGACGCGGCATTGTTCAAATGCGCGCTCTATTTGTTCCGGAGTAATTAACGGGCGCGCAGCATCGTGCACGGCGACATATTTCGCTGCGTGATCAATCCGATCGAGGCCGGCACAGACAGAATCCTGCCGGCGTTCGCCACCGGGCTCGATTGACCGCACTTTTTTGAAGCCTGCAGCACGACTGATTTTTCTGATTTCATCATGTCGTTCGTTACGCGCCACGACTACGATTTCGCTTACGGAACTTGCGTGCTCGAACGCACGAATTGAGTGGGCGATCACAGGTTCGCCCGCGATTACGGCGAACAATTTATCAAACCCCATGCGTTGGCTGCTGCCGCCGGCTACGATGATGGCGCTTAGCATAGCGCAGAAGAGAAACGCCCAACGCCCAACGTCCAACGTCCAATCTCGAAATCAGAATGCAGCCATTCGGCGTTGGGCGTTGAGCGTTGAGCGTTGAGCGTTTTCCTCACGTTAACTGCTTTTGCACTTCCGCGCTGAGCGTCTTGCCATCGGCGCGACCGCCTGCCTTCGCCTGCAACGCTTTCATCACTGCGCCCATTTGGGCTTTGGACGTGGCGCCGACTTCAGCAATGGTTTCGCGCACGATTTTCGCCAGTTCATCGGGGCTCATTCCTTGTGGCAGATAAGTGTTCAAGATCGCCAGCTCTTCTTTTTCTTTGTCAGCCAATTCAGTTCGGCCGCCCTTTTCAAAACTCTCGATCGAATCCTGGCGTTGCTTCGCTTGTTTGCGAATGACCTGAACGGCTTCAGCGTCATTGAGCTCGGCCTCCGCGGCGGATTTTGCAATCGCCGCGTATTTCAACGCCGATTTAAGCATACGCAGCACGCCCAGTTTGGTCGCGTCTTTGGCCCGCATCGCCTCTTTCAGATCCGAGTCCACACGCTGTTGCAGTGTCATAACCGAACAATTACGACGCCACATTGCAATTGTCGATGTTGTAGCCGTCGCCCTGTGGGCCACGATTCCAGCAAACTTGACTGGCGCTTCGCACAGCGAAGCGGCTACAGCGCAGCGCCGAACTTGCCAACCGATTCGGTGTCTCCAATCGAAATGACGGCGATATTCCGGTTCGTGCGTTTCGTTAAGCCTGCGAGCACGTTACCCGGGCCGAGCTCAATGAAAAGATCGCAGCCAAGCTGGATGAGACGCTGCATACAATCTGTCCACCGCACGGTTCCAGTGATTTGATCGCGAAGAGTCTCGCGGATTTCCTCAGGCGTTTTTACTTTTTCGCCGGTCACGTTGCTGATCACCGGGAAGCGCGGCGATTCCATCGGTACATCGGCAAGCACTTTTTCCAATTTCACATAGGCACTTTCCATGAGACGCGAATGATATGCGCCGGCGACATTGAGCATCGTCGCGCGCCCAATACCGTATTCTTTCGCAACACCAACAGCGGTTTCGACGTTCGCCATCTCGCCGGAAATGACGATCTGATTAGGCGCATTGATATTGGCGATATCGACATCTTCATCCGCGGCGAGCCGGCGCACATCGTTTTCCAAGCCACCAATCATGGCCGCCATCCCCCCTTGCGTTGTTGCGCACGCTTCATCCATGAATTCGCCGCGCTTTTGCACAAGCTTCAGACCAGTTGCAAAATCGAACGTGCCCGCCGCTGCGTGCGCGGTGATCTCCCCTAACGACAGGCCAGCCGCGCCGCCGACTTCAAACTCGCCGAAAACCTCGCGAAGTGCTGCCAGTGCCGCCAGCGCGTGAACGTAAAGCGCTGGCTGACAATTTGAAGTTTTGGTCAATTCCTCCATTGGACCGTTCCACGCAATATCCTTCAAATTTCGACCCAGAATTTCATCCGCCTGACGAAACAAATCCGCTGCGACAGGATATCGTTCGGCAAGATCGCGCCCCATACCAACGCATTGCGCGCCCTGACCGGCGAAAAGTAGTGCGATTTTTTTTGCCATAGGCGCCGTAGTTAACGCGGGTCGCTGAAGGTTGCGAGCGGAACTTCCGGGTAGTGCGCACGTCTCCAGTGTTGGCGAAGCTGTTTTGGGACGACAACGAACCATTTCAATGTTGGCTCACATATGTGAGCCAACATTGAAATTGAGCGCCTTATGAATCGTGCGTTTACCACGGAGCCAACAATCCAAGAACTTCGTTCCGGCGCGAGGCCAAGACCAGCCGGCGAATCGCGTGCGCTACCCAATGGAAATCGCGTTTCGCGCCGAAGCGCGAGCGGCTTTTGGGGAGCGCACCCATGTGGCGTGCTGGTTGCGGCATTCTGCCGCAACGAACTTTGTTTACTACGAACAGCAGTTCGCTTCGGCAAAGCTACAAAAGTTCGCGATGGCAGAATGCCATGCGCTGCCCAGAATTTGCTTGCGCAACCATTCCGAGTCGCCAGCGTAAATCACCTATCGAGCTTATGCCCTTCACCACGCGTGAGATCGAATCACCGGACCCGGTTACGCGGGTGGCCGCAGTCGATGCGGCACTTCGCGAGCCGGGCGAGGACGACATTGGCGAGAAGATGGTGCTCAACATGGGGCCGTCGCATCCAGCCACGCACGGCGTTTTGCGGCTCGTGCTGGAGTTGGATGGTGAGATCATCACCAAAGCCACGCCGGATATCGGTTTTCTCCATCGCGGCGACGAAAAGATCGCCGAGAACATGCAATACAACCAGTTCGTGCCGTATACCGATCGGCTCGATTATCTCGCGCCGCTCTCGAATAACGTGGCCTACGCGCTTGCGGTTGAAAAATTGATGGGCTGGGACATTCCCCCGCGCGGAAAAGCGATCCGCACGATCTGCTGTGAGACATCGCGCATTTCGTCCCATCTCCTTGGCCTCGGCGCGATGGCTCTCGATCTCGGTGCCATGTCGGTCTTTCTGTACACGTTTACCGAGCGCGAAAAACTCTACAACTTGTTCGAACTTCTGACCGGCGCCCGGTTCACCACGTCCTATACCCGCGTGGGCGGACAAATCCGCGATCTTCCGGAAAGCTTTATCCCCCAACTTGAAAAATTCCTCGACGACTTTGGTCCGAGTCTCGATGAATGCGACAGGTTGCTGACCCGGAACAAGATCTTTGTCGATCGGACAAAAGATATCGGCGTCATCTCGAAGGATCGCGCAATCGCGTATGCGATTTCGGGCCCAAACCTGCGGGGAAGCGGAATCGAACACGATTTGCGCCGCAAACATCCGTATCTCGATTACGACCAGTACGATTTCGATGTGGTCATCGGCAGCGCAGGCGATTGTTACGATCGTTATCTGGTGCGACTCGAGGAGATGCGTCAGAGCGCGCGAATTTTGCGGCAGGTCATCGATAAACTGCCCTGCGGTCCGATCAATGTTTCGAATTGGAAAA
>Ga0065712_10000301_pt1 | contig 14816 bp, 17 predicted proteins | sample MisRhiReplicate1_FD_59099 | JGI IMG/M metagenome (GOLD analysis project Ga0065712, IMG submission 59099) | Miscanthus rhizosphere microbial communities from Kellogg Biological Station, MSU, sample Rhizosphere Soil Replicate 1: eDNA_1 v3... | ecosystem: Host-associated > Plants > Roots >...
GCGGCAGTCGCGTTATCGCGAAATGTTGTTGGAAGGCATTCTGTCGATCGCCGAAGGTGAAAACCCTCGCTCTATTGAGTTGAAGCTTCAGGGCTTCATGGATTGATGGGGGTAATGGACTATGGCTCGTCGTCGGCAACCTGAAGAACATGTAAACCATGAACGTTGGCTGGTTTCGTACGCCGACTTCATTACGTTGCTGTTCGCTTTCTTCGTGGTGATGTACTCGATCTCTTCGATCAACGAAGGCAAGTACAAGGTTATTTCCGAAGCGTTGATCGGGGTCTTTACCGACTCCGACCGCGCCCTCAAGCCGATCCCGATCGGTGAAGAGCGACCGAAGACCGTGACCCCGGCCAAGCCGCTGGTTAAAGACGCCGAGCAGGTCGACGCCGGNATCGCGGGTGCCAGCGATCCGCTCAAAAGCATCGCCGACGACATCAGCGCNGCGTTNGGCGACTTGATCAGCTCCAACCAGATGACCATTCGCGGCAACGAGCTGTGGGTCGAGATCGAACTCAATTCCAGCCTGTTGTTCGGCAGCGGCGACGCCATGCCCAGCGACATCGCGTTCAACATCATCGACAAGGTCGCTGCGATTCTGAAGCCGTTCGACAACCCGATTCACGTCGAAGGTTTCACTGACGATCAACCGATCCGCACCGCGCAATACCCGACCAACTGGGAGCTGTCCTCGGCCCGTTCGGCGAGCATCGTGCGCATGCTGGCGATGCAGGGTGTAAACCCCGGTCGCCTGGCGTCGGTGGGGTACGGCGAGTTCCAGCCAGTGGCCAACAACGCGACGGCCGAGGGGCGGGCGCGTAACCGTCGCGTGGTGCTGGTGGTGTCGCGAAATCTCGATGTACGCCGCAGCCTCACGGGTACCGGAACGGCCAATGCGAAACCGGATGCCGCGTTGAAGCGTGCTGGCACACAAACTGCACCGACCCCGGTCAAGTCGCCGGGACGAGAGAGTGCCGTCAATTCTCCGTCACCCGCATTAATACGTTGAGCTATTTCTCGGTCCGCCATTTCGACCGGGAGGAACAATCCGAATGAGAGTCTGGGCCGTTGCCAATCAAAAGGGTGGTGTTGGTAAAACCACTTCCTCTATCGCTTTAGCCGGTTTACTGGCTGAGGCGGGCAAGCGCGTGGTTGTGGTCGATCTCGACCCCCACGGCTCCATGACCAGCTACTTCGGTTACGACCCCGACAGCCTGGAACACAGCAGCTACGACCTGTTCCTGCACAAGGGCAGTGTGCCGCAAGGCCTGCCCGGTCAGTTGCTGTTGCCCACCAGCCACGAGAGTATTTCCCTGCTGCCGTCGAGCACCGCGCTCGCGACCCTCGAGCGCCAGTCGCCGGGGCAGAGTGGCTTGGGCCTGGTGATTGCCAAGAGCCTGGCGCAACTGTGGCAAGACTTCGATTACGCCGTGATCGACAGCCCGCCGTTGCTCGGCGTGCTGATGGTCAATGCCTTGGCGGCGAGCCAGCAATTGGTGATTCCGGTGCAGACCGAACACCTGGCGGTCAAAGGCCTGGAGCGCATGGTCAATACCCTGGCGATGATCAACCGTTCGCGTAAACAGGCGCTGCCGTTCAGCATCGTGCCGACCCTGTTCGACCGCCGCACACAGGCGTCCCTCAGCACGCTGCGGGTATTGCGCGACAAATACCCGGAAGAAATCTGGCAGGGCTACATCCCGGTCGATACCCGCTTGCGCGACGCCAGCCGTGCCGGCGTGACGCCTTCGCAGTTCGACGGCAAGAGCCGTGGGGTGCTGGCGTATCGCGCGCTGCTCAAGCATCTGCTGGCCGCACAACTTGTCCCGCAGGTGGCGTGAGATGAACTCATTACCTGTAGGAGCAAGGCTTGCCCGCGAAAGCTTCACTGCGGTTTTCATCGCTACACCGAGTTATCGTTCATCGCGGGCAAGCCTTGCTCCTACAACAACGGTGCGCGCATGAACCGCCCGGTAAAAATCACCTCGCGTCCGCAACTGGCGCTGCAGTCTTATCTGGACAGCTTGCTGATGGAGGCGACTGAAGAGTTGCCGCCGGAAATCGAAGCGTTGGTTGAAATCGTTGAGGTTGTTGAAGCGGTCGAAGTTGAAGCTGCGCTGGACGAGTTCCAGGCAGCGGTGCTTGAAGAGCAGGCTCGCGATGCGCAGAAACCCGCCGTGGTTGCCGCGCCAGTAGCAGCGCCTGTGGTGAAGGCTCCAGTGGCGTTGATCGAAGCACCCGCGCCGGTTCTCGCGCCGGTATCGACCATCGCACCGCTGCTGCAAGCCTTGGTGCCGCCGGTGGTCGAAGTCCATCGGCCGCCGAGCAACACGCCGCCACCCGTGGAAACCGATGGTCGCCCGTCCTGGGCCGCCGAGCCGTTCGAATGCCTGTTGTTCGATGTTGCCGGGTTGACCCTGGCGGTGCCGCTGGTGTGTCTGGGTTCGATTTATTCGTTGGCCGGCCACGAGCTGACGCCGCTGTTCGGTCAGCCGGAATGGTTCCTCGGGATCCTGCCGAGCCAGGCTGGCAATCTGAAAGTATTGGACACCGCGCGTTGGGTCATGCCCGACCGTTACCGCGACGATTTCCGTCAGGGCCTGCAATACGTTATTTCGGTTCAGGGCTACGAATGGGGGCTGGCGGTGCATCAGGTCAGCCGCTCGTTGCGCCTGGACCCGAACGAAATCAAATGGAGAAGTCATCGCGGTCAGCGGCCATGGCTTGCCGGCACGGTGATTGAGCACATGTGTGCGCTGCTGGACGTTTCCGCCCTGGCCGAGTTGATCGCCAGCGGCGGGGCAAAGCACATGAGCGGCAGCAAGCCGCTACACAAACCGACATAGCTGCCGACATAACAAGTATGCGACGGCATTGTTGAATGCCGCCTGAAGAACACACACCGCCAGAAGCGGTTTTTCGAGGGGTCAGGGTATGAGTAATCAAGCGACGAATGCAAAAGGTTCTGAAGATCCGATCCTGCAATGGGTAACCTTCAAACTGGACAACGAAACCTACGGCATCAACGTGATGCGCGTTCAGGAAGTCCTGCGTTACACCGAGATCGCCCCGGTCCCGGGTGCCCCGAGCTACGTGCTGGGCATCATCAACCTGCGCGGTAACGTGGTCACCGTGATCGACACCCGTCAGCGCTTCGGCCTGATGAATGCCGAGATCAGCGATAACACCCGTATCGTCATCATCGAAGCCGACAAGCAAGTCGTCGGGATCATGGTCGACAGCGTGGCCGAAGTGGTTTACCTGCGTCAGTCGGAAATCGAGACCGCGCCGAACGTCGGTAACGAAGAATCCGCCAAGTTCATTCAAGGCGTGTGCAACAAGAACAACGAACTGCTGATCCTGGTCGAGCTGGACAAGATGATGAGCGAAGAAGAATGGTCGGACCTGGAGAACATCTGATTGATTCTTGAGGTAGCGGTCATTGTCCTGTTCCTCTTCTGGGCAGGCACGCTGGCGATGTTTCTGGCGTACATACGAGGCCAACGACTGATCGCCGCGCAACAGGCTCAGGGCGATGCGCTGCGCGATCAGCGCATCAAGGACCTGGCCAGGCGCGTCGAGGACTACCAAAGCGGCAACGTGCGCATGGGTGAAGACCTGCACGAACTGCGCGCGGTGGTTGGCCCGTTGCCGGACAAACTGGCTCAGCTGGAACAGCGCGATCCGTCGAGCCTGTCGTTTGCCCAGGCGGCAAAACTGGTCGGTATGGGCGCGAGCGTCGATGAACTGACTCAGTCCTGCGGCTTGACCCAGGCTGAGGCGGAGTTGATGAGCAAGTTGCACAAGAACTAAGCAATCAAGAGATCGTAGCCTTTGGCAGTGCCTGCTGGATATTCAGTGTAGGCACTGCTGAACGCTACGATTTTTTTTGCCTGGATATTGAACATCTTGTGCATTTTGGAGGGGGGAAGTCGAACTGGTTAGTACGATTGTTTGGTGTGTGCGCCCAAAATCCACATTCCAGTATTTAATATTTAAATTGTAGCGATATTTTTACGGGGTATCGCATAGGTAGCCGTTTTTTGATGGAGGGTCCTGTTGATTTATATTATTTCAACTGATAAGTTTCCAGCCTTCGATTTTGTTGTGTGTTTTCGTGATACATAACGTCAGGATATCCATAAAAATAATACAAGGATGATCGGGGATGTTGTCGGACAAGGAGTGCATGGATGCCGAGCCCAAGGAAAGACTTTATCGACTTCATGATGGTCGGGGCCTGTATCTTGAAGTGAAGTCCACGGGTGTAAAAGCGTGGCGTTACCGATTCACCCTGCACGGCAAGGCTTCGATGTATGCCTTGGGTAAGTTTCCCGAACTAAGCCTGGAAGACGCACGTCTGGCGTGTATTGCAGCCAGCCATCAGGTAGAACGCGGTATCAATCCGGCTCACGCGCGCAAATCCGAAAAAATAAAATACATCCTTGATGCTTCCCAGACATTTGAGCTGATGGCGCAACGTTGGCTGGTGTCCCGCCCGTGGGCGTCGATCACTAAAATTCGTCGGCTTTCATTGCTGCAAAAAGTGGCTTTTCCGGTTATCGGAAAACAACCCGTGTCCGCAGTTACCGCCGACCATATTCGCTTTATTGTCGACGCGGCGGTAGAGCGCGGTGCGGTCAGCGTTGCCTTGCAAGTGGGGCGAACAATCAACGCTATTATTGAGTTTTCGCTGCGCAACAGGGGAGTGTTCCATGAAGCCCCGTCGCATTATTACAATCCAAAGCACACAACAGCCCAGGCATTACCCGGTCGCGATGCAATATTGACTGAGTATGAGGCGCGACAGCAGAAGTTGAAGTTTCGGTGTTATGCCGAGCTGCAGAAGTTGAGTTCCTGCGGCACCCAGACTCTGTCAATGGCCGAGTGGCCCGAGTTCAATCTTGATCAGCAAGTATGGGAAATCCCCGCGCAGCGTAGTCCGACAGGGGATCAGTTGTCGCTGCGTCTTCCCGGGTCGGTCGTGGGGTTGTTGAAGGAGCTGGCGGCTATCATTGGCCAGCAACGGTACGTGTTTCCCAACAAGCATCGCAGTGGCCCTATGTCAGTGCGGTCCTTGAAACAGGGCCTTGCCGTTCTATCCTGATCTTCACGGCCGGGCCTTTGTTTCGCTTTCTCAATCAAAAAATTCTCCACTCTCTTCGTTGTATTGACAGGTCGGCTGCCTCGGCACCGGCCTGTTATTCATTTTTGACCTTGATTAATCATGATGTTGCCGTCGCCTCGGTTGATGCGGTCTTATGGGGCTGCCTCAAAAAAGTGCATTCGCGTCGAGTGTGAAATAAAAGGGGGTGATTAATCTTTGGGTCAATAATACTTCATCAGTTTGTTTGTTCTCGAATTGACAAAGTATCCATCGTATCTGGCTTTTTAGATGTTCTCCTTGTCGAGTATTATGATGAGTACAAATCTGCACTATGTCGCTCGGAAGCTCTATTTTGCTGGGCCTTGTATTGGTTGAATTGCACGGAGTGCAATTCTGATATAAAAACTGTATTGGGGGTAGAGGGACGCTCAAAAAAAACAATTGATTGTCTCTTGGGTGAGGGGTTTTCTTCTGTTTGGATTTGAAATACCTTTTGTGTCGGGATGATATCTGCAACACAAAACAGCATCGACTATCGAATGCTGAAAATAATAAGGAATTATATGTATCTCGATAAGGTCAAGGAAATCACCGCGAATATTCTTTTTCTGGATTCGCCAAGCAATATTGATGCTGACGCCTCTTTTGAGCAAATTGGTTTTACTTCAATTGACTTTATTGACTTCTGTTATGAGGTCAAGGCTCAAATAAGCCAAGATATCGAATCGCATGATATCTGGCCGTTTGCGCAACTTTTGGTTGATCCCCTGTTTTGTTCCGCAGGGCGTTGGACCGAGAAAGGCAAAGCGCGTGTCAATGAAATATTAGGGCTTGAAGCCGATGTTGAACTTGATCCAAAGTCTCTGGATAAATACTGGACACCTGGATTCTGCGCCCATCGGATCGAGACCGTTCTGAATGCCTAGTCTATTTATCACCGGCTATGGCATTGAACAGGCGGCATTGAATACGGATGAACTGCTTCAACGCTTGGCTGAGCCGCCGGTTCCTTTGCTGGACCATCAGCCAAGGGAGGCTAAGTTGTCAGCGGCGCTTGTTCCACACATCGCGCGCGAAGATCGCGCGATGCTGACCCCGCAAACGATATGTAGCCTTAATGTCGGTTTCGCGGCCATGAACATGGCCGAGCAATGTGTTGCTTTCACGCCGGCTGAGAAAGATGCCATGTGCGTGTACACCACCTATGAAACGGTCCGTGATTTTCATGAGGTGGTCTGGCAGTTCAAATTCTCCAGCGAGGCTTATGCCGATAAGGCGGATTTGCTCCACAACCTGGGGAAAATGGCCAACGCCGTGCATCCTTTGCGACTGTTTCGCAAGTTGCCCACCAATGGTCTCTACCATTTATCAAAGCTCTTCGGGCTTCGTGGGGGTGGTTATCCGTTGCGCAAGATGTCATTGGGGGGACTCTCGTTGCTGGAGGAGGCTTTTTATAACCTGCCTTGCAGCGAGTCGAGCGGCGCCTTGATTTGTGCTTACGGTGACATGTTGAAAGCCGATAACGCCCAAGTGTTTAAAAAGATGGGCTTGATCGATACCAGCGAGCCACATCGCTCAAACGTCCAGGGTGCCAGCGGTGCGGTGTCGCTGGTGGTCGAGACCGGGGAACGGGTTTCCCGATCTCAGGTCCAGCCGCTGGCAGAAGTGTTGTTGGCGATCAGTCGGTTCTCTACCAGTATGTTCGCCACTCGCCAGGATTGGGTCGAGGCGTACGCACAACTTCAACCGTGGGTCCGTGAAAGTCATCCGATCGTGGTGCTTTACGACAATGGCGCACCCGGTATCGGTGAGGCGGAGGTGCAGGCATTGGAGAGCAGCCTGAGCACATTCGAATTACGTCGATACAAACCCTGGTCGCGGTATGCGGTGGCCACCAGCGGCCTGGTCGATCTGGTGTGCGCATTGGCCGACCCGTCGATCGAGCCGGGACGCGTCATCATCATCCATGGCGAAGGTGCCGGGATGGGGTTGGGCTTGATCGTGTTGCGCAAGTTATCAACGCCATCAGCGAGGTTGTTGTCATGAGTCAGCAAAGGGTTGTCATCAGCGGCTTCGGCTGTTGCACACCGTTGGGCGATCACTATGCAGCCATTGAGGAATCGCTGCGCGATGGATGCTCCGGCGTAAGAAAAATCGCCAAATATGACACCGCTACGTTCAAGAGCCATTTTGCCGGGATTCCCGAATCGGGAAACTTTCCAACCCAGGGCGTACTGCAGCGATTCAGTCATGATGAGTTCTATACCCGTACCGCCATGGAAAATCTGCTGGCCTCGGTGTGCTTCGATCCAGGCGCGATCGGTGAGCATCGGATCGGTTGTTTTCTGGGGGTCGACGAACCCGTGGTGGACATCGCGCAAACGGTCAACCTGGCGTACGACCTGAATAAGGTGGATGGGCAGTTCTCCAATCTTGACTCGGCACTCGAGAAGCATTTTCGCGTACAGGACTTCATTCGTTACGATCCGACCAATGCGTTGCGGACCGTGCATAAGTTCGTGCCGTTCAAGGGCCCTGCCTCGGTGCACCTGGGGTTGTGCTCTGCTTCCCTGCAAGCCATAGGCATCGGTTTTCAAGCCGTACGGCAGGGGCGCGTGGATGCAGCGATCGTTGGTGGTATCTCGGCCAAGGTCACCGCTGAGCATTACATTGGGCTTGAGTCGGTCGATATTATCGCCACCGATGAACGACTCGATCCCACGGGGCTGTCACGGCCCTTCGATACGCGGCGTTCGGGTTATCTGCCCGCTGAAGGTGCGGTGCTGTTTCTTGTCGAATCCCTGGACGCTTGCCTGAAAGCCGGGCGTGAACCGTTGATGGAACTGGTGGGTTTTGGTACCAGCACCAACGCCAGCCATATCGTCAAGCCCGCTCCCGACAGTGCCGAGATGAAACTGGCCATGACCCGGGCGTTGAGTAACGCCGGATTGCAGGCGCGTGATATTGGCATGGTCAATGCGCATGGGACCTCGACGATCCTGAATGACTTGCACGAGTCCGCAGCCATTTGCGCAGTGCTTGGAGAACAGGTGCCTGTCACCGCCAACAAGTCTTTGCACGGGCACATGATTGCCGCCGCTGGGGCCATGGAAACGCTCAATACATTGATCAGCCTGCGTTCGGGGTTTATTCCGGGAACGATCAATCTAGAGTCCAAGGATCCTGACTGCCTGGCCAATGTTTCTCCGTTCACCCTGCGGCGTCCTGTGGATTACTGCCTTAAAAACTCCTTCGGAATGGGCGGCCTGGCCGCGTCGATGATATTTAAAAGAATCGGATAATGACTATAAAAAGCCGCACTTCGTTTGATATCGAGAAATTCAACAAGATGGTTGGAGAGTATGCGGAACAGGCTTACCCGCTGGATTTGCCAACGGTCACGGGGTATGACGATTTCGTGCAGAAATACCCGCCATTGAGCAAGAAAGCGCTCATGGAGGTGAGTGATGCGCTGATTGACGCTAACAAGCTCAAACATTGTTATGTCATCTCTACATCGGGTACCACCTCGGCACCCCTGGTCCTGGCCAGTCGTATTTTTCAGCGCGTCACCGAGGACAGCTACCCCTATCAGGTTCGCGGTTTCATGGCCGAGCATGTTTTTTGTGCTGACGATACCGTGGTGAACCTGCTGACCGCCGGCTGCCTGGGTTACAACTACGAAGGGATGTGCCGGATGCTCGAACCGATCGGCTCGACGGTGTTGCCGGTGGGGCGTCCCGACGTGATGAACAACATGCCGTCGTTGCTCGCCACCATGCGCCGTTTCAACGCAAACGTATTAGTAGGTTCACCGACCGGGATCATCCAGGTTGCGCAGGCAGCAGAAAAGCTCGATGTGGATCTGGCGATCACCAAGATCGTTTTTGTCGGGGAGGCATTCCATCTGGGCAAGCGCGGATATATTCAGCGCCTGTGGCCCAAAGCCCGGTTCTATAGCTTGTACGGTGCCACGGAACTGGGGTTTGCAGCGGTGAACACACCGGCCATGGAGCCGCATCAGCACTTGATACTGTCCGACTGGTTCTTTATGGAACAGACCGATGCCGGCGAGTTGCTGGTCACCGATCTGAAGGCCCCGGTGGTGCCCATCATTCGCTACCGAATAGGTGATGTCGCAGAGCTGACCCAAGGGGAGGACAATCACTACTACCTCAAGATCGGTCAACGCGTCGCCGAGGAGTTCAGTCTCGGCGGTCACCGGATCAGCCTGACGCTGATCGAACAGGCCTTGGTCGCCGCCAATGCGCCGTCAGAGGCGTTTCAGGTACGTCTGTCGACCACCGATGCCGGCAAGGACTGTGTCACGGTGCTCGTCGATGTCGAGCCATCGGTCATGAATGCCTCTTGGTCGGCACGCCTGGAAGATCAACTCTTCCATATTCCGAAGTTGAAGGAGGCGGTGACGCGCGGTGTAGCCGTGGTCAAGTGGGCGAGTAATGCAGACTTCTCCTATAACCCACGGGGTAAGCTCAACCGTTTGCTCGACCATCGCAATCAACCTTCGATTGCGGGCTGATCGTCACTGTTTGTCTCAGGCATGTGCAGTGCCAAGGGGTTTCTATGTTGGACATTTTGCGTGGTACGCCGCTGTGGGTTTATGCGGTTTTCTTCATCGTGACGTATTACGGCGTCATTGCCTGTTTCAAGAATCATGAGTCGAAAAGGTCGCTGCAAATTACCCCGGTGATTTTCGTCGCCATTTCCCTGGCCTCGCTGAAGCTCTCCCACGGGTTCGTGATTCCGCTCTCGGTTTATGCCCTGGGATTGCTGGCGGGATGGTGGCTGGCTTTGCGCTTCTACTCGTATCACAACGTGGAACGCGAGGGTGAGCACCTGGTGCTGGGTGGCACGATCAAGGTATTGATTGTTTATTGGTGTTTCTTTGCCTGGCGTTACTACAGTGGTTACCAGGCGGAGATGCATCCCGAGCGAGCGCAAGACGTGTCGTTGGCGGCCTGGTCGGCATTGGGGTCTGGACTTATCAATGGTTTGATTGTCGGCCGCTGCCTCAGGTTGCTGCGCTTTTTCAAGGTCGGAGATGTGACAGCGGCGCCTTCCAAATGACGACTTATCTGCAGATGTGCCCCCCCGTCGACCAGTCGGAACATGGCTGGAGCAGTCGAGTGAATGAGGGCGGCTTCGATCATTACATCGAAGGCTATGGCGCAGTCGTTGTGCTATTCGAACTGCTCAATCAGTTTGCGGTGCGATGTGTCCGCGGGGCTTGCGGCACGACACCGTCGACACACTACGTCCCGGCATTGATTACCGGTCTGCGAGTCTTGAATCCCAAACGGATATCGCAATTGACGGGGCGGGTCAGCATCGACAACGGCGCGGGGCGTGTCGAAGTGTTCGCTACGCTTGATTGCGGCGCCCAGGATTATGCGTTGGCGACCATCACGGTTTTAAGCCTGAAGGAGCGGCAGCCATGATCAAGCTCATGATTCCATGGCTGTTGTTTCCTTATCTGATTGAGTGGTTCAACGGCAACTTTGCGAAGGCGGCCCTGGCGGTCTCCTTTTTGATGTTTGTCTTGTGTTACGACAACCTTCGAAAGGGCTTCGTCATTGAGTGCTCGCTGGTTACTTGTCTGCTCGGGATGGCATTGGTGTCGGTGTATTGGCCAGGGCTCTCTACGTTCGAAAACGTCAAACTCCTGCTATATGGCGTGCTGACCGGTATCGGATGGTCGAGTGTATTGCGCGGACAACCGTTCACCTTGCAGTACGGCGGCGAAGGCGTTGATGACAATGCCCGTCAGTCGACTGAGTTTTTCGATATCAACAACACCATCACCAAGGCATGGTGCATGACCTTCTCGATAAACGCGGTATTGGCAGGTTTGAGTCTGGTGTTTGAAGCGTACTGGCCGGTTTTCCTGATCGGTTCTTACATGAGCATTTTGGTGGCATCGGTCATTACGGAAGTCTTCCCGGATGCCTACTTCAGCAAAAGGATTTCGGCTAATGGATGAGTTGCAGATTTTTCGAGAGGACGCCGTTGTGGTCTCGGCCCAGCGCTTCGACGCTTGCCTGACCGTCAACGCTACGGCGCCGATCTTCGCAGAGCACTTTCCCGATTATCCGATTGTCCCAGGCGCTTGCATCATTGGTTTCGTCGGTGACTGTATCGCCCGGATGAAAGGGACGGCTGTCGAGGCGTTTACGGTTTCACGGGTCGCTTTTCTCGAGCCGATCATCCCAGGGTTGTCGCTTCGTCTGGTGATCGATAAAAAGCCAGGGGGTCAGAGCCCTGACAACCAATACAGTTTCAGAATCCATCACGAGCTCATTAATTTTTGCCGTGGCGTGATTTCGCTGGAAGGAGAGGGCGCATGAGCGGCATTGCGGTAGTGACGGGTGGCACCCGGGGCATCGGTCGTTGTATCGCCGAACAGTTTCTTGAAGCCGGTTATAAGGTGTTCGTTACCTATGCTCGCGACGAACAGGCTGCGGCCCGTTTCATGGCGGACTTCCCTGGCTTGAACGCTGTGCAGCTGGATGGTCGGCGAATTGATCAGGTGCAGGCCTTGTGTGATCGCATCCGCCTCGAAGGCGTGCCCACGGTGCTGGTCAATAATGCCGGTATCACCGGAGACGGGATTTTCTTGAATACCAGCCATGAAATGTTTCAACAGGTGATGGACACCAACTTTGGCAGTACCTTGAATTACTGCAACGTCTTCGCACCGGTGATGGCCGCCGCCCGCTTCGGCAATATCATCAACATCAGTTCGGTGGCCGCGACTAAAGTCAAACTTGGCAATACCGCCTACGGATGTGCGAAAGCAGCCATTGAACGATTGACGCTTGGGTTGGCACTGGAGTTGGCAAGATTTAACGTGAAAATCAACGCCGTTGCTCCGGGGTTTGTCGATACTGATATGTTCAAGGCCTTTGCCCAAGGGGGCGAGCGCGATATTTTAAAGTCGATACCGGGACGAAAGATAATGCAGCCTGAGGAAGTAGCCAATATTGTCTTTTTGTTGGCGAGCCGTCAGTTCAATACAGCCGGCTCTGTTATTAAAGTGGGTAACGGCGAAAATATCGGGTAACCACTTCCTGGTTCTAATCACGCCAACATTCCTTCTTCCGATATAAAAGATTCCGCCCTGTTTTAGCGAGGTTGCATCTGTGAGTGCCGAAACGGTTTCATCGTGCCTGCGAGAGGCGCGCGCCTCTTTAGTACCTGACTGGCTGGCGCTTTACTTCAAGAGAATCAAGCTGGATGTACCCACCGATATAAGTGCCGACACGCTGACTGATATCCACTTTGCCCACGCCAGTACCATCGCGTATGACATGCTCGATGTTTTTCTTGGCATCGCGCCTTCCTTTGACATGGATCAGATCGGCGACAAATTGATTTCGGGCGGCCGGGGCGGCGGTTGCACGCAAATGAACGGTTTGCTGGCCGTGGTGCTGGAAACACTTGGTTTCAGTGTCCGGCGAAGCCTGTCGGCGGTATCTCGTGAAGACGGGGCCATGAACCTGTCGACCCATATGGTGTTACTGGTGCGGGTCGAGGATGAAGAGTGGATATGTGACGTTGGATTTGGCTATCGGGGCTTTTTGTACCCCTTGCGCTTATTGCACAACGCGCAGGTTGTGCAAGGTGTTCATGAATATCGAGTGCAACGGGTTGGCACCTCCATGTGGGGCATCCAATATCGGCGCGGTGTGCAATGGATAAACATGTATGTACTACGAGACGCCAGTTACGACGCTCATGAATTCGTGGTCGGGCAGTTTTTCAACGCCTACTCACCGTTGTCACCCTTTAAAAACAATCTGGTGTGTGCCCGGCCATCTCTTCAGGGGGGCTGCTATCTAATCAATAATGTTTTGGTGTCCATCCAGCAGCATGCGCGCAATCGCCGCATTGTCACGTCATGCCATGAGCTGGTGGAGGTGTTGGATGAATACTTCGATATTGAACTTGAGGCTTGCGACTTTGTGTCGCTGCCCGTCGATATATTTAATGGTTCACGGTCACTAAAGGAATAATAAAATGCCGTCTTGTTTAATTGCCAACCCTGTATCAAACGCCAATATTCTGGTTCGTTATCTGAAAGAGCGAGGGGTTGATTGCTACGCGATCATTGAACTCGATAAAGTGGCGCGGATTCCGAAACTCAATGCGAAAAAGAAAGGTGAGTTTCAGGCCGAACTCTATAAAGGCATATTTACCAGCGAAGACCAATTACCTCCCGTGGAGAGTGGTTTGTTCGATGCTGTGTTGGCGGGCAGTGAAAATGGTGTGTTTCTAGCGGAAAAACTCGCCGCTCATTATTCGTTGCCAGGGAACGACCCGGCTACCTCCTTTCGACGTCGACACAAGGACCAGATGCAGCACTCGCTGGCACAAGCGGGGCTGGCATTTATTCCCACCCTTGTCCTCGACGGGCCCGAAAGTGTAGGGCCGGCGATTGCAGAGTGGGAGCACTATCCCTGCATTCTCAAGCCACAATCGTCCGCCGGTGGCGAAGGTGTGCAACGGTGCAACAACCGCGCTGAGCTGCAACACGCGCTGGACAGTACCTCTTGGGACACGTTTTCTGCGACCTGGACGGTCAACGACCACTTTTTGATCCAGCCCATGATTCGAGGGCCTGAGTATGTGGTGGACATGGTGGCTTGCGCCGGCCAATACGTGGTTTCAGCAGTTTGTCGCTATGTTCGCAGTGACGAACTAGACATTGTCGGCTGCGACTTCGTCAAAAAGTTCACCTTCATGCTGCCGCTCGACGCGCCGGTCTGCCAGGCCTTGAGCGAGTACGCCAAGCGCGCTGCCAAAGCCCTCGACATCACCTATGGCGCGGTGCATATGGAGTTGCTCATGGGGGCGGACGGGCCGGTGATGATCGAGGCTGCGGCTCGCATGCACGGCACCATCACCCCGAAATTGTTCGTCGAATGCTACCAATCATCGCTACTGGAGCAGGTGTACGAGGCGTATTTCGGCGATGCCGGCAACATGCGCGATGCGGTGCTCAAATCCCCGGCCATTGTTTCTGATGTCATTTGCATCGAAAGTGGTGTTTTTTCAATCAGCGAACCGTTGCTGGAGCAAAGCCTGGCGCAATTGAAGTCCTTCAAGGGCTATGTCTGCGTCATCGGTGAAGGCGACGATTACAAGCCGACCCACGATTTGATTTCGTCACCGATGAATGCTTGTTTCTGTGACACCGATACCGATCGGTTATGGGCCGATGTGACCGCGTTTGATCAGGCGGCAGAGCGCCTGTTGGGTGGGGTCGCTTTTGGCGAGGATGGCTGGCGCTCGATTCGCCGTACCTATGACGAGTACCTGGTGGGCTGACAGGCTCGGATGACGAACGCCGCCCGAGGGGCGGCATTCTGAGCAGGAGGGTGTTCGGTATCAAGTCAGCCATCAACGTCAAAAAATCACCGAATCAATAGTCATCCCCGCGATCGGTAATGTCCTTCTCCACCATCGGCGTATCCGGATCATGCCCCGCCGGGAACTTGCCCTTCAGATTCCACGCAAACGCAATAATCTCGGCAATCGTGCGATACAACTCCTGCGGAATACTCTCCCCCAACTCCATCCGCGCCAACAGTTTCACCAGCTCGGGGTTTTCGTAGATCGGTACTTCGCATTCGCGGGCAATCTTCAGAATGGCTTCGGCCAGTGCTTCGTCACCTTTGGCCGTGAG
>Ga0065712_10000474_pt1 | contig 14806 bp, 10 predicted proteins | sample MisRhiReplicate1_FD_59099 | JGI IMG/M metagenome (GOLD analysis project Ga0065712, IMG submission 59099) | Miscanthus rhizosphere microbial communities from Kellogg Biological Station, MSU, sample Rhizosphere Soil Replicate 1: eDNA_1 v3... | ecosystem: Host-associated > Plants > Roots >...
AATAAACGATGGCTTTTTGAAGGTTTTCAAAGAGATATATCGCTATCAGCCAGCGTATGCAGATCATATTCTCTCATTCAAAGGTTGGTTGCGGAAAATAATGTTATATACTTCGATCGATCATTTTAGGAAAAATNATAAGCATCGCTTTACAAAGGAATTGGATAGNGAAGTTGGTTGGTTACCTGNAGCAGATGAAGATGCACTTGATAGGATCTCACATAAGGAGATTTTAAGATCAATGCAAAAATTAACTCCAGGATACAGGATCATTTTCAATCTTTTCATAATTGAGAATTTTTCTCATGAGGAAATATCAAAGCGGCTCGGAATTTCAATTGGTACCTCCAAGTCAAATTTGGCAAGAGGAAGGAAACAATTACAAAAAATATTACTTAAGCAAAACCAGCTAACACTATCTAAAGAGATAGGGAGGACCAATTATTCGGAAAAATTTATATCAGAACATGAAGAGAAGGAGAATCTGTGTCAGAATATCTCTCTTGCATAGGGAAAATATTTTTTAATTATACAATAAAAAATAATGAACCGCTTTTTTATGATTTTGACTCTGTCAATTCTGATTGTCGGTAATATTGATTGTAAAAAAAATGAGGGAAATCTACTTACGACAGATTCATTATCACATGAAAAAAAATGGCTAGTCACTACAGTTGCAGGTAATGGGTTAGCCTACTTTGCAGATGGTCCTAATTTAACGGCGGAATTCAGAGCCCCCCTGGATGTAGCTGTTGATGAAGATGGAGCTATCTATGTCACGGATGCGATAAATCATCGTATCCGAAAAATATTCCAGGGTCGGGTCTCTACTTTTGCAGGTATCGGCATCCAGGATACCACCAGCGGAAACTCTACCACCGCCGGATTTGCTTTTCCCAGTTATCTCGTATTTGATAAGGTCGGAAATATATACACGTTAGATATCGAGGATCCACGTGTACGCAAAATATCATCTTCCGGCTTTGTATCGGTTGTTGCAGGATCTGGGGTTGCCGGATTTACAGATGGAAGAGCGGATACAGCCAAATTTGGCAAAGAGTGTTTGGGTCTTGCTATAGACGAACCTGGAAATATTTATGTATTGGATTGGAAAAACAGGCGTCTTCGTAAGATCAGCACTGATGGCAATGTTACTACCATTGCCGGCAACGGTAGTGCAGGATCTGTGAACGGCAATCCGAATACTGCACAATTTTTGGACCCCGCAGGACTTGCTATTGATAAACAAGGAAATTTATTTGTAGGAGATCGCAATGTTATTCGCAAAGTTACTCCGGCAGGACTTGTTTCCACTTTTGTAGGTAAAGACTCAATAGGATATAGAGATGGTTCTGATAAAGAAGCTCTTTTTTCGGATGTTCAGGATATGGTAATAGATGACCAGGGAAATATTTATGCAACTGATGAAAATCGTATTCGTAAAATAACACCACAAGGAATAGTCTCAACTATAGCTGGAAGTACAGTGGGATATAAAGATGGTGATGGAGTTTCCGCAAGATTTAATGACCCTGTAGGATTAGGAATAGACGGCCAGGGAAATATTTATGTAGCCGACGACCATAACAACCGCATTCGCAAAATAAGTTATCAATAAGAATAGATTATTAGAATATATTATAGAAAGAAATTAACTACTAATATGAAAATCCTGGCAAAAGTAAATACCTCAGTTGTTACTGTACCACTGATTAATGTTATAAGTGATGCTTTTACAAAAAGGATTATAAAAGTGCGACCTCCACGAATGAAGAAAGCAATCGTTTCAACAATAGCAGGGGACGGGACATCAGGTTTTCTTGATGGTCCCGCAGTAACATCAAAATTTAAGTCTCCCCTGGATTTAGCTGTTTTGCCGGACGGAACAATTTATGTTGCAGATGCATTTAATAGCTGCATAAGAAAAATAGAGAATGGAATAGTAACCACGTTTGCTGGTAATGGAAATGCAAATATTAAAAATGGCAACGGCTCCAATGCCAGGTTTAAAATACCAAGCAGACTTACTTTGGATGATGCCGGGAATCTATACGTTTTAGATGCGGCTGATTCTCATATTCGGAAAATAACTGCTTCTGCGGATGTTTCCATTTGTGCAGGTTCAAATTGTTTCGGATTCAAAGATGGTGAAGCAAGGACTGCACAGTTTGGACAAAGTTTCGGTATTGTACACGATCTGAATGGAAACATTTATGTCGCCGATTCACAAAACGACTGTATCCGCAAAATTTCTTTTCACGGTGGGGTTACAACAATAGCTGGTGGCAGCGTAAAACAATTTCAATTTGTAACAGGAATTGCAATTAACAAACAAGGTGATTTATTTGTGTCGGACGTCTATCAAATAAAGAAAATTACACCAAAAGGAATTGTTTCCACATTTGCAGGCAGCTATCAAAAGGGCTATGCAGATGCGAGAGGCGGAGCAGCTAAGTTTTCACAGATCGAAGATTTGATTATGGATCAACAGGAAAATATTTATGTAACAGATGAAAATCGAATACGAAAAATAACTCCGCAAGGAATAGTAACTACAATTGCGGGTAGTGTTGCTGGTTATAAAGATGGCGAAGGGAAAACCGCAGAATTTGACGGACCACAAGGTTTAGGGATCGATCGGTATGGAAATATTTATGTGGCAGATTTCAATAACAAAAGGATACGGAAAATAAGTTTTGAATAAACTTATGCAACAGGAGAGAGGAAGCTACTATGTCAATAATGGCAGATCATACACCTATGAATCTTATTGCAATAAAAGATAAAACTGGCAGGATTGAATCGATCGATCTTTTAAGAGGGATAGTAATGATCATAATGGCATTGGATCATGTTCGTGACTATTTTCACTACGATGCTTTTATATATAGCCCTACAGATCTTTCGAAAACAAATGTTCTATTGTTCTTTACAAGATGGATAACACATTTTTGTGCACCAGTATTTGTTTTTCTTGCGGGAGTATCCGCTTATTTGTACGGAGTGAAAAAAAGGAAAAAAGAATTGTCCTTTTTTCTTTTAACAAGAGGGTTATTTCTGCTGTTCATCGAATTATTTGTCCTGGATTTTTTCAGAACATTTAATCCATCCTTTCCATATTTCAATTTGCAGGTAATTTGGGCCATTGGTATTTGTATGATTGTATTATCAGTAATCATTTATCTGAACTGGTATTTTATTTTGTTGATTGCAGTTTTATTAATTGTTGCACATAACCTTCTTGATCCTATACATATTCCAGGCGATAACTTGTCTGCGTTTCTTTGGTCTTTTCTTCATGAAGTAAATCATTTTAATGTTGGGAATGTTACAGTGTATGTTCATTATCCTGTTTTACCATGGATAGGAGTGATGGCGGCGGGGTATTGTTTTGGCAGATTATATGTTCCGGATTACGAAGCTGACAAAAGAAAAAAAATGCTTTTACTTATGGGCCTGGGTGCAATTGTTCTTTTTATTATCCTAAGGTCAGGTAATTGGTATGGTGATGCTGCAAATTGGTTTATTCAAAAGAATTTAATGTTCAGCACAATGTCTTTCTTAAACGTTACCAAATATCCACCTTCTTTGCTTTATGTTTTAATAACAATTGGCCCGGCATTAATTTTTCTGTCACTCGCAGAGGGACGATTAAACAAACTGAAAACCAATATTGCAATCTTTGGAAGAACTGCTATGTCTTATTATCTGGCACATATTCTTCTCATTCATGTATTTGCTCTTGTCGGTGCATTAATGTGTGGCTATAAGCTCGAGGATATGATTTTATCAACCAGCGTAAATGACAATGAACATCTAAAGGGTTATGGTTTTGGATTGATCATTGTTTATTTTATATGGGCAGGGCTGGTGCTTCTTTTATTTCCGTTCTGCAAATGGTTTGATCATTATAAAAGAACTCATGTGGCTACTCAATGGTGGTTAAGTTATTTATAATATTCAATAACAATAAAAAACAATTGTATGTCAAAAGTAAAAGAAATGATAGTTGAAGCCGTACTTCCCGCCATTAAAGCAGTGGGCAAAGTAGAAATGAAAAGTGTGCTTTCAAGTGTTAAGCAGCATAATCAAACAGAAATTTACCAAAACACTCTTAAAGGATTGTATGCAAACTTTTCTTTATTAAAAGAAGTGGCATCTAAAACTAACACAAGAATTGATGATGGTATAATTGAGCTGATCCTTGAATCAGTGAATGAAAGCGCCGAAATTGATGGAATTATTCTATCGTAGCAACTTTTCGTCTTTAGCAGTTTGGTTAGTTATCGAAGGCCGTCTCAAAAGGACGGCTTCTTTTTTTATGATCTTAATTTCCTTCATCCTCAAGTAATCTTCTTTAAAGAAGATTGACGGATGATAAGCTCAGACCGCACAATAATCCTGTTTGTTATTTGCAATAAGTTTTTATTATTAAGTTGATCGATCAGGTTACGGGCTGCAATCTCTCCCAGGTCTTTTCCTGGATAATTAATAGTAGTAAGACGAGGTTGCACAAGTTTACTGATATCATCATTATTGAAACCAACTACGGCAATATCAGCAGGTATATTTATACCATGATCAATTAAAATTTGCATACATATAGCCGCTGAAAAATCATGTGTAATAAAAATTCCATCGGGAAGGGGATTCATCTTCAATATCCGGTTTGCATTTTCGGTAGCTGCTTTTTCGCTAAGATCATTTATGATCACCAGTTTTTCACTATATGTTAGGCCATTATCATGCAGGGCATCTTTATAACCTCTGTGGCGTTCACGATAAACATTTCGTTTGAGACTGGAGGTTGAAATTGCAATTCTTCTGCAACCCTGTTCAATGAGATGCCGGGTGGCCTGGTAACCGCATTTGTAATTGTCTATAATAACAGAAGTATTATGATCATTATTCTCTTCAACCCTGTCAAAAAACACGAGCGGTATTCCTTTATCATTAAATGGCTTAAAATGATTAAGATTTTCTGTTTCGAATGTAAGAGAAGCAATCAGACCATCTACACGCTGGTTAAAAAAATTTTCTGCATTTGCAATCTCTTTTTCAAAATTCTCTGATGAGTGCGCAATAAGAAGGTTGTAACCTGCGGCTGTAGTAATTTTTTCAATGCCTGACAATACTGAAGTAATAAAACTGCTGTTTAGTTCATGAACAAGGAAGCCGATTGTATTCGTTTGCTGTTTTCTCAGGCTTCCGGCAAAATGATTGTAGCGATATCCAAGTTCTTTCGCTTTATTTAATACTTTCTGTTTTGTTTGCTTTTTAATGGAAGGGTGATCCTGTAAAGCACGGCTTACCGTGGCAGATGAAAGAGATAAATGTTGGGCAATATCATATATTGTTATATCTTTTTTTTTCATGAGAATGTTACATTAGACTGGTGAAATTTTAAATGGGGTATGTTCTATTTATGAACTACAAGTTTGCAATGAATTTGGATATGTTGTGCGGTACGCATATCGACCGAATCTTCTTTTTTGATGATGTCGAAAAGCAACTGTGCGGCCTCTTCACCCATCTCGTAAGAACTTTCTTCAATAGATGCAACCGGTTTGTGATCAAGATAAGGAAAGAGGGGCAGGTTACCGAATCCTGTAAAATCGATTTTATTCACCCTTCCTGGAAATTTCTTTTTAAGATATTTGATAGCATCAAGACTAATGTAATTCTTGAAAGTAAAAATCCCTGATGGAGGAGATTTCATTTTCATAAACTGGCTCATGGCAAAAAAGGTTGATTCTTCTGTTAGGTCTACAATCTTTACAAGGTCGGGATCAAATCCGATTTTATTTTTTTCTAAAGCTGTCTTATAACCCTGCAATCTTTTTTGACTTATAGCCATGCACTCGGGTCCCATAAGATGACCAATACGATTATGACCCTTTTTAATTAAATATTCAGTTGCTTTAAAGGCACCATCTTCATTGTCTGCTGTTACATAATCAAAGGAATCATCTTTGGGGGGACGGGCAAAGAAAACTATAGGAATACCGATATTTTTCAGATTTAGGAATGGAGACATATCCTGTGTCTTTTTTGTGATAACAACAATTAATCCGTCCACCCTGTTTCGTTTCATCAGATCAACAATTCTTTCTTCATTGGCCGGGTCTTCATGCGATTGAGAAATGATCACATTATATTTTTCAGTTGCAGCTATTTTCTCTGCACCATTTATTGCTAACACAAAGAATTGATCCAACATATCAGGAATAATGAGCCCGAGTGTAAACGTTTTGCAGAGTTTGAAGTGACGCGCCGCTTCATTCGGAATATAATTCCAGTCATTTGCAAGTTGTTTAACTCTTTCTTTGGTGGGAGTACTTATCGAAAGATCGTTGTTGAGAGCTTTTGATACAGTAGAGACAGACATATTCAGTTTCAGGGCAATGTCTTTGATTGTAATTCCTTTTTTCATCAAGCAGATCTTTTCAGAATGACCTTTACAAATTAATAAAAAAATCAGGATTCTAATCAATTTCAATCGTTGTAGTGCTCCTTTCTTTCCTTATGGACCTTAGATGTGCAATAAGAACACTCAAATTTTAATACATTTAAGTGAGATTTGCTTTTAGAAGGAACTAATTTTCTATATCAAAGATTCGAAAATTGTTCTGACACGAGAAAACTAACTGGCTTGCTTATGAAACAAAAACTGCTTTTTGGTTTCTGGATTTTTCTATTCTCCTCGTTATATTTTTCATCCAGAATGATCGTCAATGTAAAGTATGAATTTTCATTAGGTAATAAGGTTATTGCAGTTACCGGTAACATCGGCATGACAGCATGTTCTTTTATTTATGAGTAGATAAAGGAGGGAGCGATTACTGATAATTTGGAAAGAAATGCAGAATAAAGCTCTGGTGTTGTATTTGATTCATATTATTGAGAATAAGAAGGACTTGATGTATTTTATTTCAACGTTACAATAATCGTTTTTAGCAATTGAATTTTTCCGGTGTTTGTGAGTTCTATACCCTATGTATATTCCTCTTTATTTAATGGGCTATCAGTGTTGTGGCTTAATAAACAAGTTTTTTTATTGAGATCTTTTTAATAACCCGGCAATGTGATAGCAAATGATTTTTGTAAAACCAAAGCTTGCGATATGTATAAAACACTACAACTACTACCTATTGCCATACGTGGCAATATCCTTCGGCAAATTGGTTGCTTTCTTTTTGTTTCAATTTGCCTCCCGCTGTTTCTTAATGCAAAATCTCCTTTTCTTACTGTTTCAGGAAAAGTCACTGACAGTAAGAATAACCCGCTCCCGGGTGTGAGCGTTGTATTAAAAGGAACAACCAAGGGAACTACTACTGGTTCAGATGGCAGGTTTCAGTTCGCCGATGTTCCGGAAAATGGAGTCCTGGTATTTAGCTATACTGGTTATGCGTCCCAGGAAATTTCAGTAAAAGGAAAAGTGACCATTGACATTGCACTGACTGAAATTGTTTCTTCTTTGAATGAAGTAGTAGTAACCGGGTATGGCACCGCCAAGAAAAAAGATCTCACAGGAGCTATTGCACAAGTAAAAGCCTCTCAATTTGAAAATGAAAATCCAAAATCAATTCAAGATCTGTTAAGAGGCAATGCCCCGGGATTAGATGTTGGTTTTGATCCCAGCACCAAAGGACAAAGTGGGAGCCTGCAGATCAGGGGGAAGGGAACCTTAACAGCCAGCTCACAACCTTTGATAGTGTTGGATGGGGTAATTTATCCAGGAACACTTGCCGATATTAATCCCAATGATATTGCTACAGTCGACATCTTAAAAGATGCCAGTTCAGCTGCTGTATTCGGTGCAAGATCTGCCAACGGTGTTGTACTGATCTCAACTAAAAAAGGAAAAGCGGGTAAACCAATAATTACATTGAATAGTAATTTTGGTATGAATAAGCTGGTAAATCAACCCCATTTATTAAATGCAACTGAATTTTTACAATTCCGTTCAGACGCTATGTGGGCTAAAGCCAGTTTTGACTCTACTACTAAACCGGGTATCAAGTATATTTATACGGACCCTACCAAATTACCATCAGATTTTACATTAGCTCAGTGGTTAGCATTAGATGGATCCACCGGCCTCAATCCAACTGATGTATGGTTTCAACGCAATTTGTTTAAGCCTATTGAATTGGCGAATTACAAAGCGGGAAAATCTCTTGACTGGGAAGACTTGATCTATAATGACAATGCCATACAACATGATCATACCATAAGTATTACACAGAGAAAAGAAGATTATAATTATTATTTTTCACTAGGCTATTTAACCAACGAAGGGTTAACGGTTGGTGATGAATATAAAACGTTCCGCACCCGTTTTAATTTAGAAGCAAAAGCGGCTGAATATTTCACAGTGGGGTTGAATTTTCAATATTCTAACAGGGATGAAAGCTCCGTACCTGTTCGATTTGGTGATATTGCTTCTACTACACCCTGGGGCTCCTTCTATGCCGCCGATGGTGTAACCCTAAGGCAGAGTCCCAATGATGATCCGGGTTCCAATACTCATCCATTTTTAGACCAGGCTTATACAAATCGTTTGTATAAGTATGATGATTTTTTTGCCATTCTATATGCAAAAGGAAATTTGCCATTTGGGTTCTCATACCAGGTCAGCTTTTCTCCGCGGTTAGATGTATTACGCGAATACCAGCACCTGTCTTCTAAAAAACCCGATATAGTAGCGAGAAAAGGTGTTGTAAACAGAAGAAATCAAACTGTTTACTCCTGGCAATTGGATAATATCCTGCGCTGGAATCAAAAGTTTGGCAAACATGCTATAGAAGCTACACTCCTCGTTAATGCGGAAAAATTCCAATCCTGGAATACAACTATCCAGGCAGAGAATTTTGCGCCCAGTGATAACTTAGGTTATAACGGAATTCAATTCGCAACTCTACCTCCCATCACTGTTAGTGATGACCAATATGAAACAGGAGATGCCTTGATGGGAAGGGTTACTTATAATTATAATCAACGTTATTTTTTAACCGCAACTGCCCGCAGAGATGGTTATTCGGCATTTGGGCAAAAAAACCCAAGAGCTACTTTCCCTTCACTAGGATTGGCATGGGCATTTAGTGACGAAAAGTTTATGGATGGGTTAAAATGGCTGGATTATGCCAAGCTTAGAATTTCGTATGGTGAAAATGGTAACAGGCAAATTGGCCGTTATGCTGCCTTGTCCAATTTAGGTGCCGGTACTTACGAGTTTATAACTTCAGGCGGAGCCCGGTATAATACTTCTTATGTGGCAGGAACGAATTTAGCAAACCCTAATCTAAAATGGGAAAGGAATAGTTCCACAAATCTTGGTTTGGATTTTTCTATTTTTAAGGGAATAGTAAGTGGTTCATTTGATATTTATAACCGGACCACCAAAGATCTGTTGGTTAACCGCACACTACCTACCGTTACCGGGTTTACCAGCATATTGACAAATCTCGGAGAAGTGGGAAACAAAGGATTTGAAATAAGTCTGAATACCCTAAACATGCAACGAACCAATTTTTCATGGAATACTGTTTTTGGATTTTGGTTAAACAAAAATGAAATTAAGCATCTATACGGACCTACTCCTGATTATGATCCCGTAACAGGAAAGGAAATTGGCCGTTCAGAAAAAGATGATATAGTCAATAACTGGTATATTGGAAAATCCATCTCTGTTGTTTACGATTATCCTATGCAGGGGATTTGGCAAACTGCAGATAAGGCATTAGCAACTAAATATGGATTTCAACCCGGTGATGTGCGCCTCGTTGATGGAAATGGAGATGGCAAGTATACTATTGCTGATAAAAGATTTATGGGTGATCTTGCTCCTAAATATTCATGGAACATGAGAAACGAATTTAAAATTTATAAGAATTTCGATTTCTCTTTTACCCTGTACGCCAGGACCGGCCAGCTGAGTACATTTAATGAAGCCACTAATGGAGCCAGGAACAATAGTAATAATATTTTCTATGATCGGGTGAACTTCTATGAAGTACCTTACTGGACTCCTTACAATCCTACTAATGAATATGGAAAACTCGGTTCTACAAGGGGCGGTGGTATTACCTGGAACGTTTATAAAAAATCTTCCTTTGTCAGGTTAAGTAATGTTAGTCTTGCCTACACCATCCCAGCAAAAATTACACAAAGATGGAAAATAGGTTCCCTGAAATTTTATGCCAATGTGGTAAATGCAGCAGTATTTTCAAAATGGGATTACTTCGATCCTGAATATCATGGATCAGATGGTCTTTCGAACATCACTCCCGTTCCAAGGACATATAATTTTGGATTAAACCTAACCTTATAAGATAACCTAAATAATAAACACATGAAAAGTTTATATAAATTACTTAGTCTCTCTGCCATCATCGTTATTGGAATGGTGGTTTCTGAAAGTTGTAAGAAAGATTGGTTGATACCAAAACCACTTTCCTTCTTTTCTCCTGAAAATACGTTAGTAGATGTTGTGGGATTCAATGCAGCCTTAAATGGTTGTGCAAGAAACCTCCGGGACGAATGGTATGGTGACGGTGCACCGATCATTTCTGAAACCATCTTTTCGGAAGTAGCCGTTGAAGGAACAGATGATAAAACAGGTCCTGCACAAAATTTAGACGTATGTATTAAACCGGATGCAAACCTGAATAGCACAGATGCAAATAAAATTGGTTGGTACTGGGAACAGGAATGGGTTGGTATTCGTTTAGCAAATACTATTGTTTCCCGGCTTCCGACAGCAACTGCTATCCCTGATTCTACTAAAAACGTCATTAAGGGCAAAGCATATTTTTACAGGGCTTATGATTATTACCGTTTAACTAACCAGTTTGGTGATGTTCCTTGTCCTTTAAAAGAATTGACCGATGTAAAAACAGATTATGCGTCGGTAAAAAGAGAAGTGATCTTGCAGCGAATGAAAAGAGATCTTGACAGCGCTGTTCTTTGGGTGCCCTGGAAAGCTGATATGGGAGATGTAAACAAGGGAGCCATCTATCATTTATTAGCAAAAATAGATCTTGCATTAGGCCTGTTTGATGATGCAATTGCAGCAGCCAGTGCTGTAATTAATAATGGTACATATAAATTAATGATTAACAGATTTGGCGTGGATGCAGGTATTGCCACCAAAAATGTTATCTGGGATTTACATCGTCCAGTTAATAAAGGTGCCGCAGCCAATACTGAAGTTTTGTTTTTAGTTACGGATGGCTTAGCAAACCCAGGCGGCTATTATCAGGGCCGTACACCTACTAATCCCGGAACCGGTGGTATTCAATCCATGCGTAATGCAGCTCCCGGTATATCCATAGCGGGTATCAGAACACCAAATGGCGGTACCGGTATTTCTCCACTTGCTAATATTGAGATTGATAATATGCAATTGTATGGTCGTGGCATCGGTCGTTGCCGCTCAACTCCTTATCACTATAATGAAATATGGGATGATGTTAATGACCTTAGGCATGATTCAACATCCGGGAACTGGATGTATATGGAAAACCTGCGATATAGCAACCCAGGTTTGAAAACTAGTACCCCTCCTGATTCTTATTATGGTCAAAGATTACGTTTGTATAGTGCAACGGGCACACTTTTATGCTCCGATACTTTACGTCAATGGTATCCATGGCCACACTATAAAATATATATACCAGATGTTGAAAATACTCCAATGAGGGGTGGTCATACAGAATGGTATGTAATGCGCCTTGCAGAAACTTATCTGATCCGTGCTGAAGCATATGTTTGGAAAGGAGATATGGCCAATGCAGCGGCTGATGTAAATAGAGTAAGACAAAGGGCAGGCTGTGCTCCCTATACAGCAGCGAATATGAGTATAGGTACAATATTAGATGAAAGAGCCAGGGAATTATATTATGAAGAAGGCCGGAAAACGGAGTTGACCAGGATCGCTTATCTATTTGCAAAAACTGGTAAACCTTACAATGGTAAAACCTATTCACTAACTAATTTTTCTGCTTCTAATTTTATGGTGGATAGAATTTTGGAGAAGAATGTTTTTTATAGGACCAATTTTATAACTATCCACCAGGATATGTTCAAGATAAGCCAATTCCATGTATTATGGCCTATTCCACAATCAGCTATTTCAGGTAATACAGATGGACGTATCAATCAAAACATTGGATACTCGGGTGCAGAATTAAATGTTCCTCCACTTGATGTAATTCCTGAGTAATTTTGTTATTATCGATGCATGCATTTAAAGTATTCATTGCTATTGAATGCATGCTTTTCTTTTTTTTTAAATAAATCTATGGATCATTTGAAACTATTTAATAACCGCAGAAAATTTTTAAAAGATACTATTAAGCTAACAGCGGGAACAATTATGAAAATGAAAAAAATATTTATCCTGCTGATGCTATGCTGCTGCATTTTATTTTCATTAAAAGCACAAACCAATGACTCAAGCGATAGAATGAAATGGTGGAGAGAAGCAAGGTTTGGAATGTTTATTCATTGGGGCGTATATGCCGTGCCAGCCGGCATGTATAAAGGACAAAAAATAGATCGCATTGGTGAATGGATCATGAATCGGGGAAAGATCCCTGTAGCCGAATACCAGGAGTTTGCCAAAGAATTTAATCCTGTAAAATATGATCCTGAAGCATGGGTAAAGATGGCAAAGGATGCCGGGATGAAATATATTGTGATCACCTCAAAACATCATGATGGTTTTGCGCTGTTTGATTCGAAGGCAAGTAAATGGGATATAGTAGATGCAACGCCTTATGGAAAAGATCTGTTGAAACCGTTGGCTGAAGCTTGTCGCAAGTATGGTATCAAACTAGGTTTTTATTATTCCCAGGCGCAGGATTGGAATAACCCCGGTGGTGCGGCAGCAAGAAAAGTGGCCAGTGAAGGATGGGCAAATCCAGACTCTGCAAAAATTGATGCATACACAGAAGCAAATAGCGGCCATTGGGACCTGGCACAAACAACAAAAACAATGTCACAATATATTGATGATGTCGCCGTACCACAAGTAAAAGAATTATTGACTAATTACGGTGATGTGGCTGTACTTTGGTGGGATACACCAACAGGCATGACAGATGAGTTTGCGGAGAAACTGAATGCTCTTTTAAAATTGCAACCGAATATTATTACTAATGACAGGTTGAAACGTCCAAACTATCCTGGAGATTTTAAAACACCTGAACAAAGAATACCCAACCTTAGTGAACTGGATGGAAAAGATTGGGAAACCTGTATGACGATGAATGAAACATGGGGCTATAAAAGTTGGGCCAATAACTGGAAAAGTCTTAAGACAATTATTCAAAACACAGTTGACATTGCATCAAAAGGTGGTAACTATTTATTGAATGTGGGACCTAAAGCAGATGGAACATTTCCACAGGAAAGCATTGAACTCCTGAAAGGAATGGGAGCATGGATGAAAGTAAATGGCGAATCAATTTATGGAACAAAAGCTAGTCCATTTGGTTTTTTCCCATGGGGCCGCTGTACTAAGAAAGAGAATGGACAAAACACCCTGTTTTATTTTTCAGTATTTGATTGGCCAAAAGATGGTAAGCTTTCAATTCCTGGCCTGAAAAATAAAATTGTATCTGCAAAACTTTTGGCTAATGGAGTTTCGTTGAAAACAGAAAAGAAAGATGATGGAGTTATTATTAATATCCCAGAAAAAGCTTTGGATGAAAATGCGACCGTGATAAAAGTGGAAGTACTTGGCGGCTGATACGAATTATATCTCCAATTGAAAACATAGAAGAACTGATAACATTAAAAGAAATAAGTATCGTCTTCTATTCGCTTCAATTCCGCCTCTGATAAATATTTTATCCGAAAATAAAAAAGGCAATCCTGAAAAGAATTGCCTTAAATCTGGTTTTGTGCCCTTTACTAGCTTAAGTTCGAACCATATAATTGAGGAGTTTAAAAATATTCTGCTATACTATAAATAATAAATCTCAACAGACTAATTAATATGCGAGGCCTACTCAATTTTGCAATACTCTAGTAGCTTAGGTTTGTTCAATAGTTTTGTTCTTTTACCATCGAGATGAATAGCGGTTTCTTCTGCTAATTCATTCATGATCTTGAAAAGTGTTTCATAGGTAGTACCGGTATAGGAGGCAAGGTCTTGTCTTGAAATTTCGATATTGATAAATCCATCAGCATCTGTTCCGAATTTATCCTGCAAGGTGAGTAGGGATTGGCCGATCCTTCCTTTGGTATTCATGTGAGCAATATTGCGCATTCTTTTTTCTGATTCTTTTAATTCGGCAGCAAAGAACATCATCAGGTCAAACAGGTAGTCAGGGTTGACTTTTAAAGTGGCCATAAAAAAATCAAGATCGACGAAGCATATATCTGAAGGCGCTAAAGCAGTTGCTGATACTGGATATATTGTATCTCCACCCAAACCCCTGTGACCAACTATAGCTCCATCTTTCGCAAATCGAAGGATCAATTCTTTACTGTCGCTCCATTTTTTATGAACTTTTACCAGGCCAGAAAAAATAAAATACATGCCATTCACTGTATCGCCTTCATGAAAAATGGATTCACCTTTATTATAATGGATCAGCTTCCTGTTTACATCAATTGCCTTAAGCCATTCTGGCTTGCAACTCTTACACATTGAGCAGGTTGCCAGGTCACAGTTTGATTTTTTTACTTTCATAAGTGGATAAGTATAAAGCCAAATTTAAACATTAGAAAAAATACTATGTTTATAAATCATTAATTAAAATTTGTTTTTATCATATAAATTATCTTATTTTTA
>Ga0065712_10001687_pt1 | contig 14739 bp, 10 predicted proteins | sample MisRhiReplicate1_FD_59099 | JGI IMG/M metagenome (GOLD analysis project Ga0065712, IMG submission 59099) | Miscanthus rhizosphere microbial communities from Kellogg Biological Station, MSU, sample Rhizosphere Soil Replicate 1: eDNA_1 v3... | ecosystem: Host-associated > Plants > Roots >...
TCTTCTCGCCGCGGTGGTCGCCGGATGGCCGCCACATCGCGGCGCTCTCGCTGGACTCCCTGCGCCTGGTCGTCTTCGACATGGCGAGCAAGACCTGGACGGATCTCGTGCCCGCCGGGTCATTTTATGGGTGGCCGTACTGGTCTCCCGACAGCACGTCGATCACCGTAGTCGCCGGCAACGACATCAAGCGTGTCACGATCGCCGATCGACACGTCGAGACCATCTTCGGCGATGCGGGACTTGACCTCGCGCAGGGGCAACTCGGGGCGTGGCTGGGGACCACGCCGGACGGCTGGCCGGTGACCACACTCGATGCCGGCACGCACGACATCTACGCGCTCGATTGGGAGGCCCCGTAGCCCAAGGCTGTAGCCTGCAGCCTGATTAATACGTCGCCCGGCCCCCGCTCAGGTCGAACACGGCGCCGGTCGTGAACGAGTTCTCCTTCGACACCAGCCACGCCACCATCGCCGCGATCTCCTCCACCGTCACGAACCGCCCGCGTGGAATCTTCGACAGCATGTAGTCGATGTGCGCCTGCGTGCACTGCTCGAGGATCTTCGTCTGCGCCGCGGCGGGCGTGATGCAGTTCACGGCGATGTCGTGCCCCGCCAGCTCCTTGCCGAGCGACTTGGTCAGCGCGATGACGCCGGCCTTCGAGGCGCTGTAGGCAGACGCGCTCGGGTTGCCCTCCTTGCCCGCAATCGACGCCGTGTTCACGATGCGCCCGTAGTTCTGCCGGATCATGTGGGGGAGGACGGCGCGGCAGCAGTTGAAGACGCCGGTGAGGTTGATGTCGATGACCTGCTGCCAGGCCTCCACGGGGTACTCCCACACCTTGAGATTCGGTCCGGCAATGCCGGCGTTGGCGACGAGGATGTCGATACCTCCGAGCGCGCTGATGGTGGCCTGGGTCGCCCCCTCGACAGCCGCGGCATCCGAGACATCAGCGGCAACGTGGTGCACGGTCCCGTGCGACGACAGCTCGTCTCTGACGGCCTCGGTGAGCGACCGGTCGCGGTCCCACAACGATACGGCAGCCCCGGATGCCAGCAGCCGCTCGGCAATCGCGCGGCCTATGCCCTGGCCACCACCGGTGACGACCGCACGCCGACCTTTGAGATCGATCTGATTCATGGACGCTCCTGTTGACGCTAGTATCGCCCGGCATCGCCGCGGCAGCTCAACCGCGATTGCGAAGTGAGTCGATGCCAGCGTAGGCTTGCGCAATTCAGGAGGGCGACAATGAGGATTCGTACGGCAGTTTCGACGCTATCGTTGGTCGTGCTGGGCACGGCCATAGGCATCGCCGCCAGTCCGCAGATCGGCTCGTGGAAGCTCAATGAAGCGAAGTCCAAGTTCTCGGGAGTGGCGAAGAACACTCTTGTGGTCTACACGGAAGCCGGAGACAGCGTGAAAGTGGCAATCGACGGCATCGACGCCGAAGGGAAGGCGTTCCACAGCGAGTGGACCGGCAAGTTCGACGGTAAGGACTACGCCGTGACGGGCGACTCGTCGTCCGACACGCGGTCGTACACCATCCTCAACGCGAACATGATGGGTTTCACGACGAAGAAAGGCGGCAAGGCGGTTTTGAGTGGAGAAATCGTCGTGGCGGCCAACGGCAAGTCGCGCACCGTGACGTCGAGCGGCACGAACGCGAAGGGTGAGAAGGTCACCCAGTTGGCGGTCTACGACAAGCAGTAGCGCGAAAACGACGAAGGGGCCGCCTCGTGCTCGAAAGCGGCCCCTCGCACTATTAGTATCCTGCACGGCCCTCCGTAGTTCAAGACTGTTTCTTGCAGCCGACGGCCGGTATCATCACTGGCCCATGCCAGAGGACCGCACCCGCTCCAACGTCCTCGCCCGAATTACTGCCGATCCGCAGCTGGCGCTTGCGGTGCCACACCTGCCGCCCGAAGTCCTGCATCTCGCGATCGCGCACTTCGGACTTCAGGACTGCAGTGAGCTGCTGACGCTGGCGACACCCGCACAGCTGACGGCCGTCTTCGACCTCGACCTGTGGAAGGCCGATCGCGCCGGCGCGGACGAGCAGTTCGACGCGTCGCGTTTTTGCGAGTGGCTCGAGGTGCTCGTCGACGCCGGCCCGGAGATCGCCGCCGACCGCGTGTCGAAGATGGACGAGGCGCTGGTCGTCGCCGGGCTGTCACCCCAGATCAAAGTCTTCGACTCCGCGGTGTTCTCTCCCGTGGCGGAAGAGAGCGGCGCCGACCCGACGCTGAACGCCGGCCGTGAGCGCGGCGTGCACGCGGAGATCGGCGGCTACCTCGTGGTCGCGCGGCGGACGGATGGGTGGGATGTGATCGTCTCCCTGCTCGTCGCACTCGCGGAGCAGCACAGCGGCACGTTCCATCGCGTGATGCGGGGCTGCCGCAGCCTGTCGGACTCTGGGTGGGAAATCGACGGTCTCGACAATCTGCTGTCGGATGCGGGGCAAAGACGTTTCGACCTGTCGCAGAGCCGGGAGGGCCGCCGGACTCGGCTCGGGTTCCTGCCGGCCGACCAGGCGCGCGCCTTCCTCGATTCGGCCCGTCGCGTGTCACTCACCGCGTCCGCACCGCCTCACGATGACTTCGTGTTCGGCGCGTATCAGCGGGCGCTGGAAGTGGACGAGAGCAACCCTCAGGCCGCCGAGTCAGACAGCGCGCAGACCGCCGAGCCTTCAGCGGACGCGGCGCCATCGACGGCCGCGGTGATCGACGTCCTGCGCGAGGGCGGCGTGCTGGCCGATGCGTCACGTGCGCTGCTCCCCGGCACGCACGACGTGACGGAGCCAGTCACTCCGGCGCTGCACGACTACCTGCGCGGCTGGGCCGAATCCGACGCGGCCGGATGGGTGGCCCGGAATCAGGAGCTCGCGTTCCTCGCGAATGCGCTCGTGGCTGGCTCTTCGGTGCAAGCGAGGCCATTCACGCCGCGCGAGGCGACGGATGCAATCGCCGCGACGTGCAATCTGGGACTCGATTGCTGGCCACGTCGGTGGCCTGCCGCATCGACGCACGATCTTGTCATGGTGTTCCGGGTGGGATGGACAACCTTGCACAACGAGGTGTCAGTGGCCGCCGCCAAGCAGGTCATCCACGTGCTGGACGGCATGCAGATAAGCGATCGGGATCTGCAGTTCGAGCTGCGCGCGCTTCGTCGCGAGCTGCGCCAGCAACTGCGGACCGGGACGCCGTGGCGCGCGCGCCGCCGGCTCGACGTCCTCGCCACGCTCGATCTGCCCGCATGGGCGGCGCTGATGGCGCTCTTCGACGAGTGTCCCGTGATGCTCTCGAACGTCAGCGCGTCCGGCGATCGGCAGCAGCTTACGGTGAACCCATCCGAGTTCCGGTTTATCGCGGACGCAGGCAACGTGGCTGCCGTGCACGCGTTTCTCAAGTCGCTGCCATCGCTGCTCACCACCTAGCGACGGTCATGCGACCGTGAGCGCATGACGAATTGTCCAGGTGCATGCGCCAGCAGCCGTATGATCTGCCACGATGGAATACCGGGTGCTCGGCGCAACGGGGCTCCTCGTCTCGGTGCTTGGATTTAGTGGCAACGACCTCGGGCGGGACAGGCGCCGCGACATCGCCGCCGAAACGCTGCGGACGATTGCCGCAGCGCTCGATCATGGCGTGACGTTGTTTGACACCGCCAACTCGTACGTCTCAGGTGACAGCGAGCGGATGCTGGGCCACGCGTTGGCCGGACGGCGGCAGGACATCGTGCTCTGCTCGAAGGCGGGCCACGGGTTCTGGGCGTCGCTGCCGGCCCAGCGTCTGGTCGGGCCACTCAACCGCCGGTCGTCGCGAAATTTCCGTCCCTCCGCACGTCGCGCTGGTCGGGCGCCAGCCATTCGGGCACGGCGACCTACTCACTTCGCAGGTGCAGCCCGAGTGGGCCGCCTCGCCAGTGTGTACTCCGGCGCGCACGGCATTGACCTACGCCCTCCGGCTCGAGGGGTTGGCTAGCGTGCCGGTGGGCATGCGCCGTTACGAACATCTGCACGAAAACGTCGACACCGTGGCGTGCCTCTCCGTGACCCGCCAGTCGTGAATGAAGCGACCACGGTCGCCAAGCTCTACCACTTCGACACCGACCACGATCGCCTGTTCCGCAAGGCGAGCNCCACACCTTCACGCGCGGAGACATGAACCANNGCCAAGCAGAAGTTCACGAGCGTCACAGAGCAGAAGCAGCTGAACAGGCGCGCGACGCGGGCATCTCGTGGAAGAAATGGNGACCTACCTCAGCGAGCGGCAATGAGACACCGTGCGCGAGGACCACAGCGAGGACCGCGTGGGACTCTGNTGAGAGAGAGTGCGACCCTAAAAAGTTGCCGTGACACGTTGCGAAGTTGTACTACAATACGTGCCGAACTTGACGAGCAGGCCAACATCTTGTGGCGTCGTTCGCCAGCCTGCTTCGCGGCGTAACCGCGATGGTTCAAGGAGGGCAACTTGGCGAAGAAAGCAGTGAAGAGAGCGATGGCAAGACGCGCCATGAAGAAGCGCGCCGTGAAGCGCGCTGTCGTGAAGCGTCGGATGGTCAAGAAGGCCGTGAAGCGTCGCGTGGTCAAGCGTGCTTTGGTGAAGAAGGCCGTGAAGCGTCGTGCCGTCAAGCGTGCTGTCGTGAAGCGTGCTCTCGTGAAGCGCGCGATCCGGCGCGCCGTCCTCGCCCAACTGCTCACCGAGTCGGGCGGTTCGAAGTAGTAATCAACGGTGACTATCACGCCCCGCCAGAACTGGCGGGGCGTGATCCAACGACTGGGAAGACCCACCGTCCGATTCCGTCCTCCCCTCGAATCAACGGGCCTGGTTGGCTATCTGATTCTAGCGAACCGCAGGGTCGGGATTCGTCGCGACCCATCCCATGAACATCTGGTAACCGAGCGCGAGAAGCGTGGCGCCGACGAACATACCCATGATGCCCGCCGCGGCCATGCCGCCGAGCGCGCCGAGAAGGATGACCGGCATCGGCGCATCCACGCCGCGGCCGAGCATCAACGGTTTCAGCACGTTGTCGGCCGTACCGGAGACGACAAGGAGGACCGTGTAGAGGATGGCACCGCCGGTGCCGTAGTTGCCGCTCGACCAGAGGTAGGCGATGGCCGGCAGCGTGGCGATCAGCGCCGGCACCTGCGCGATGCCGAGCACGAGGACGATCACTGTCAGCACGCCTGCCCACGGTATGCCGGCGATGAGCAGGCAGATGCCGACGATGATGGCCTGCAGGAACGCGACGCCCAGCACTCCTTTGGCGACCGCGCGGATGGTCGCGGTGGACAGGTCGACGAGTGCTGCTCCGCGCTTCCCGTCGGCGAATCTCTCGAAGATCGAGCGTATCGCGCGCGCTCCTTCTTCGCCGAAGGCCATCATGATGCCGGCGACGACGAGAGATGCGAGGAGCTGCAACAGCCCGCCACCGATGCCGGCGACGAAACCGAGCGCCGCCGTGGCCAGGTTGCCGATCTTCGGCTGCATGCTCTGCACCAGTGCGGGCAGATCAGTGTGCGCCTTCGTCCAGAATGCGTGCACCCGCTCGCCGACCAGCGGCCACTCGGCGACGCCTGCTCTTGGCGGCGGCACCTGGAGCGTGTTGTTCCGCACGTCGTTGACCAGTCTGTGCACCGAGTCGCCGAGCGAGTTCATCAGCGCCGCAGTCGGCACGACGACCACTACGATTCCGAGTAGCACGAGCAGCGTCGCAGCCAATCCCTGGCGGCCGCCGATCTTCGCGGCCACCGACTGGTGCAGGGGGTAGAGAGTAACGGCCAGAATCAGAGCCCAGGTCATCAGGCTCAAGAAGGGGGAGAACACCTGAAAGCAGATCATGGCCAGGGCCAGGGCGAGGCCGGCGCGAATGAGGACGTCGAGAAGGAGAGCGGAGACTCGCCCTTCGAACTCGGGATCGGGATCGTGCAGAGTGCTCATAGGTGTTCCCCTCATGGATACTCTTGCGATATGAACGCGGCCAAAGTCGTCGATCAGATCGCCCGGGGTGACCGAAGCTGGATGACCTCGAGATCTTCTCTCGGAGCAGCGGCGATCCTGGAGGACGCATTGGCGCTCCCCCGTGAGGCCCGCAGCTGCACCTCGAGCAAAATGGGAAAGTCCTGGTCCCTCAGCATCGTGTCTGGGGGCGGCGAATGCAACATGGGCCAGTTGGGACAAGGCTTGAAGAATCCTTCAAGATCCCACTGAACAGAGCTTCGCTGGAAGCGAAGACCCCGCCAGAGAATCCGCTACAAATCGCTGACAGCTGGTGCGATGAAGGGTTGGTACCGGTACGGGGATTCGAACCCCGGTCCCGTGGCTGAGAACCACGTGTCCTGACCCCTAGACGATACCGGCACTCAGGAGGAACCTCCAATGGTACCCGGGCGCCACGGAGGCGTCAACCGCTGGGGCCGTCGGACCGCTCTTCCGCCGTGAAAACGGCGGCCGCGGAGTAGAATCGCCGGGCATGAAAAAGCTGCTCGGCTTCCTGTTGCTGTTCGCGATCGTCGGCGCGGCCGGCGCCTGGATCTGGTCGGGGCGCCAGCCTCCGCCCGCCATCACGATCGTCAGCCCCGGCGCGGCCATGGGCGCGACCGGCGTCGTCGACCTCACCATCGAGACGCCGCGCGGCCAGCTCACCCTGCTGGACGTGGTGTTCGAACAGAGCGCCAAGCAGACGACCCTGTTCACGCTGGCGCAGCCGGGTGGTGCGACACTGACGCAGGCGGGGCCCGATACGCTGCACCTGACCCTGCCGGCCACGCGAAAGCAGCTGCCCGATCTCAAATCCGGCGAGGCGCGAGTGATCGTGCACGCGGCCCGCACGGTGCTCCGCGGGCTGCGCACGCTCCCCGCCGACGTGGACAAGACGTTCCGCGTGCAGCTCGAGCCGCCTCAGGTCTCGGTCGTCTCGACGCATCACTACATCAACCTCGGTGGCAGCGAGTTCGTCGTCTTGCGCGTGACGCCGCAGGACGCGACGGCCGGCGTCCGCGTCGGCGACAAGACGTACCCGTCCTTTCCCGGCAGCGCCGTCGGCATCGCCGATCCGACCATGCGTGTCGCCATGTTCGCCCTGCTCTACGACCAGGACCTGACCACCCCTATCGGCGTGTTCGCGTCGGATGCGGCGGGCAACCTTTCGACCGCGCCGCTCGACTACAAGGCGTTCCCGAAGGTCTTCAAGCGCAGCCGCATCGATGTGCCAGACGCCTTCCTCCAGCGCGTGGTCCCGCAGATTCTTGGGAACTCGCCGGATTTCGCGCCGGAGGTGGCGAACCCGAACGATCTCGTCGCCTCGTTTCTGGCGATCAACGGCGCCCTGCGCCGGAAGAACGCGCAGCAGATCGCCGGCTATGCGAAGCAGACCGCGCCGCAGATGCTTTGGGTCGGACCATTCCAGCAGCTCGGCAACTCGCAGGTGGAAGCGTCCTTCGCCGATCACCGCACGTACTTCTACAACGGCAAGGAAATCGATCAGCAGGTCCACCTTGGCTTCGATCTCGCGGTCACGTCGTCTGTCGAAGTCGTCGCCGGGAACAACGGCAAGGTGGTGCACGCGGCGTTCCTCGGCATCTACGGCAACTGCGTGATCATCGACCACGGCCTCGGGGTGCAGTCGCTCTACGCCCACCTCTCACAGATCGGCGTCAAGGTGGGCGACACGGTGACGAAGGGCAAGGCCATCGGCCGCAGCGGCATGACGGGCCTCGCAGGCGGCGATCACCTTCACTTCACGATGCTGGTGAACGGCCAGGCCGTGAACGCCGTGGAGTGGTGGGATACGAAGTGGATGCAGGACAGAGTCCTGCGCAAGGTTCGAGAAGCGGGAGGCAGCGTTGTGGGAACTGACGGTGCCAAGTGACGGCCAGGTGCCTCGACCCGCTATAATTCGTAGTTCCGGATGTCTTCCTTGAGCGACCAGTCCCAGCAATCGAGCCTCGCCGTCAGCCAATCGCGCCCGTGGGTGGACTACGTCGCGCTGACGAAGCCGCGCGTCAACCTGCTCGTGCTGGTGACGACGACCATCGGCTTTCACCTGGGGAACGTGGGACGCACGGATCTCGCACTGCTGTTCCACACGGTCGTCGGCACGTTCCTCGTCGCCGGCGGAGCCGCCGCGTTCAACCAGGTGCTCGAGCGCGACGTCGATGCGCTGATGCGCCGAACGATGACCCGTCCGCTGCCGGGCGGACGAGTCGGCCCGAAAGACGCGGCGCTGTTTGCCGCTGGCCTCTCGGCCGCGGGCATCCTCGAGCTGGGACTCGGCGCCAACTGGCTCGCTGCGGCCGTCGCCATGGTCACGCTCGCCAGCTACGCGCTGGTCTACACGCCGCTGAAGCGCGTGACCTCGCTTGCGACCGTCGTCGGCGCCGTCCCGGGCGCGCTGCCGCCCCTCATCGGATGGGCCGCGGCGCGCGGGTCCATTGGGCTGGAAGCGTGGGTGCTCTTCGCCATCGTCTTTGTCTGGCAGATGCCGCACGTGCTGGCCGTGTCGTGGCTCTATCGAGAGGACTACGCGCGCGGCGGGATCCGCGTGCTTCCCGTCGAGGACCCGGACGGGCGGAGCACCGCGTTCCAGATGGTGAACTACGCGGCCGCGCTGGTGCCGATCAGCCTGATGCCCACCGCGGTGGGCATCGCCGGCCGCGCATATCTGGCCGGCGCCATCGTGCTGGGCGTCGGGCTGCTGGCGCTGACCGTCCGCTTCGCCCGCAACCGGACGCCCGAGGGAGCGCGGCGCCTGTTCGTCGCCTCGCTCGTCTACCTGCCCGTGCTGTGGCTGCTGATGCTCGGCGACCGCCTCTAGCGGTCCATTCCTTCCAACGGGCGTGACGATCCAGGATCTGCCGGCGCTGAACGCCGCGCTGAACGCGACCTCCGGCTGCCTGCTCGCGGCCGGGTACTACTTCATCAAGCGAAAGCGCATCGCGCCCCACCGCGCGTGCATGATCGCGGCGCTCGTGGTGTCGTCGCTGTTCCTGATCTCCTATCTCGTCTACCACGCGCACGTCGGCTCGAAGCCGTTCCCGGGCCACGGGCCAATCCGCGCGCTCTACTTCACCATCCTGATAACTCACGTCATCCTCGCCGCGGTCATCGTCCCGATGGCGCTCGTCACGGTGCGGCGCGGCTTGCGCATGGACGTCGCGCGGCACCGGCGCATCGCGCGATGGACATGGCCGCTGTGGATGTACGTCTCTGTGACGGGGGTGGTGATTTACGTGATGTTGTACCGGTTGTACTAGTGGCACAGGACTTTAGTCCTGTGCCTCACTGTCAGCGTCGGCGTCAGTGTCACCGCTGAGCAGGACTGAAGTCCTGCTCCACAAGTGTCATGCGGCGTGTACATGGAGCGCGCCCGAGCGATCGACCCTGATCGTCTCGTGATAGACGACCTCGCCCGTCAGATCGCGGTACTCGGCCCGCAGCTCGCGCCCTTCGAAGTCGATCACGCCGTAGCCGTTGTAGCCGACATCGATGCCCTCGTCGTTCGGAAACGGACGATTGTCCACGAAGAACGGTGGGCACTCGCGGTGCCGCAAGGGACGGTCGGGGTTGACGCGATCGACCGGCATTCCGCCGTGGCCGAGGCATCGCCCGTGCGCCGTGATGCCGCCGCCAAACGCGTGGGCGCCGTACACAATCATTCGGTGCTCGTGCCCCCAGAACCAGACGACCGGCCGCTTGATGAACTCGGCGAGCTGCTGGGCGGGCTTGAGGTACCACTCGTCGAAGGCCGAGTAGTACTGATGATGGCTCAGGAGCACGATCCCGCGATGGTCGCCGCGCTCGCCGAGCTTCACGTCGTCACGCAGCCAGTCGACGAGCGCGTCCTCGAGCCGGCCCGTCGGCCGCAGGATGTTCTCGATGATCGGCCGGCCGATCGAGTTGTAGCCCGTGTCGAGCCCGATCACGCGCCAGTCGTCGTTCTCGAGGCAGAAGAAGCTCGCCTGCTGCCGGCGCCGCGGCGAATGCATGCCCATCTGCGGGAGCAGGAGCTCGAAATAGGCATCGCCGAGCGCGTACATCTCGTGGTTGCCGTTCAGCGCGAAGCTGCCCACTCTGCCCGCCGGCCACGTGCACGGCGTGTAGTCGTTGTGGGGATTGTCGACCCCCAGGAAGTGCTCGTTCACTTCCGCCAGCGAGCCTACGTAGTAGATGTCGCCCAGGTGGATCGTGAAGTCAGGATGGCTCTCCGCCATCTGCCGGCCCACTCGTCGCGCCTCGTCGGTGCCCGACCCCCAGTCGCCGGTCAACGCCATCCGCACCCTCCCGCCGCCATCTGCGCTCTTCAGCGGATAGATGCCGCGATCGGCCTTGCCTGGCAGATAGAAGTTGAACTTGTGCCGTCGGCCGAGTCGGTTCTTCACATACGACCGAATCCAATCGGACCAGGCGCGCGGGTTGTAGAGCCTCAGCTCGGGAAATCGCTCGAGTACGGGCGGAGGCGAGCCAGGAGGTACAGGCGCTGTCGGCGACTTCGGATCGACGGCCTTGCGCAGGTACGAGCCGACCGGCGTACGCGGGAGGTTCTTGAAACTGTGAAGGTCCTTGCCGCCGCGTTGCGCCATGGCGTCCGTCAGTAGAGCAGATACTTCGCCCGCAGCAGCCGCCAGCGGGCTTCGTCACTCACCCACTTGGCGGCGAGCGCGGCCGGATCACCCCCCGCACGCAGCGCAGCGACCTGCTCGCTCGACCCCAGCAACAACGGAGTCTTCCCCACGTCGTAGCGGTCGCCGTACAGACGAACGAGAGCCGCGGCGACCTCCAGGCCGAGCCGGACGGGCCGCAACGCCTCGCGATCCGTCACGACGAAGAAAACACCCTGGCACACCTCTCCGGCGTAGTTGCTCGACGCCGGCGTGAAGCGCACCGGGTAGATGCGCACGCCGGGAATGCTTCGCGTGTTGAGCAACGATGCCAGCGCACGACCGTCGATCCACGGCGCGCCGATCTGCTCGAAGGGCGTGTCGGTTCCGCGCCCGACCGACAGGTTCCCGTACTCGAGCATCCCGATGCCTGGGTACAGTGTCGCTTCCACGAGGTTCCGCATGTTCGGCGACGGGTTCACCCACTCCAGAGTCGTTTCGTCGAACCACGCGCTGCGGCGCCAGTTCGCCATCGGCACGACGTCGAGCGTGCAGTTGATCCTGGCCTCGCTGTTGAAGAGCCTCGCCAGCTCACCAATCGTCAGCCCGTGCCGGACGGGCATGGCTGGCAGATACCCGGTGAAGGCCGCCTGATCGAGTTTCGGCCCTTCGATCTGCCACCCGCCGATCGGGTTCGGCCGGTCGAGCACGACGACCGCAATGCCGCGCTTCGCTGACTCCTCCATCACGTAGGCCATCGTCGCGGGATAGGTGTAGAACCGTGTGCCGACGTCTTGCAGGTCGATGACCATGGTGTCGATGCCCGTGAACATCTCACCGGTCGGGCGTCGCGTGGCGCCGTACAGCGAATGGATGGGCAGCCCCGTGGCCTGGTCGGTCGTCGACGGGACGTTCTCGTCGAGGATGCCACGGATGCCGTGCTCGGGGCTGAAGAGCGCCACGAGCGTGAGGTCCTTCTGCGCGTGCAGAAGATCGATCGTGGACGTGCCGTCCGCGGCCCGGCCGGTGTGATTCGTCACCAGGCCGATGCGCTTCCCTCGCAGCCGCGCGAAGTTCTCCGCGCGAAGCACGTCGATGCCGGTCTGAACGGCGGGTGACGCGACCGGCGCCGGACGAGCCGATGGCACGAAGTCGCGGCCGGTCATCGTGACATCCGGCGGGAGTGTCACGCCGGTGGCGGCCGACGCCACGATTGAGGCGACTCGAGCCCGCAGTGCGCCGACGTCACCGTGCCCGTCCGGGTGCACGCGATTCGACAGGAAGATGACCCAGACTCCGGTCAGCGGATCGACCCAGATCGAGGTGCCCGTGAATCCCGTGTGACCGAACGAGCCGACCGGCAGCAGCTCACCGCGGTTCGACGAGTACGCGCTGTCCAGATCCCAGCCCAGCCCTCGTCGGGCGCCGCCCACATCGGCAGCCACCCTGGTCATCGTGGCCACCGTCAGCGGCGACAGAATGCGCACGCCGTTCCACGTGCCACTCGCCAGCAGCATCCGAACGAAAACCGACAGGTCCTCTCCCGTCGAGAAGAGGCCGGCATGGCCGGCATACCCTCCCATGCGCCGAGCCGTGGGATCGTGGACAACGCCTCGCAACATCGGGGCGCCTGATGTGCCGCACGGCCACGCGAGCCTCTCGCACGCTTCCGTCGGCGCGATGCGAGGGACCAGTGACGCCGGTGGCAGGAACGTCGTGTCGTGCATCCCGAGAGGCCCGAAGATCCGGCGCGCAGTGTAGGCGCCGAGCGTCTCGCCGCTGATTTGTTCGACGATCGCGCCGAGCAGGAAGAAGTTGATGTCGGAATAGATGAAGCGATCACCGGGCGCCGTCGTCGGCACTTCCTCGATGGCGCGCTGAATGGCCTCGTGCTTCCCCTCGAACGGCACCTCGAGCTCGAGATCCGGCCGCAGTCCGGATGTGTGCGTCAGCAGGTGCCGTATGGTGATGCGATCCTTCCCGTAGCGCTCGAAGCCGGGGATGAAGGCCGAGGCGCGATCGGCAAGCCGGAGTTGTCCGTCTTCAACCAGCTGCATCACGGCGGTCGTCGTGGCGACGACCTTGGTGAGCGAGGCGAGATCGAAGATGGTGTCGAGCGTCATCGGCTCGACGGACGGCCGAAGAGCACGGTTCCCCATCGCCCTGCGGTACACCACCTGATCGCCGATTCCCGCGACGACAACGGCGCCGGGAAGCTGGTGATCGGCAATCGACTGCGTCACTAGCGGCTCGATCAGCGTCAGGCGGTCGGAAGACAGGTATGGTGCGTTAGGTGCGCTAGGTGCGTTAGGTGCGCTAGGTGCGTTAGGTGCGCTAGGTGCGACAGGGGCGACAGGGGCGACAGGTGCCTGGCCAGACGCAGTCACGCATGCCAGCAGAGCGACGACCGCCGTCACCAGGGAGCGATACATCACGACGGCGGAAGCTTACCAGACGCTCCGGCTACTTGAGCGAGGTCTCCGCCTTCATGCGGTTGCTGGTCGCCTGCGCGAAGAAGGTGACCCACGCGCGACGGATGCTGTCCACCTTTGTCACCTGTGTCTGATCCACGGCCGCGCCGGCCGACACCAGGTAGATGAACGCCTGCCGGTGCACCCGTGAGCTGTTCGACGAGGTCGGGTTCCTCGCGCCCATCGCGGCGATCACGTCTTCGACCCTCAGGTCGCGCCGCGTCCCGTTGAACGTGACGCCGATCTCCGGCGCGCTGGTGGCGTCGCGCCGCGGCACGACGTTGGTCGGCGCGTCTACGTAGAAGAAGTCCGGCACCTGCGACGGCGACAGCAGTCCCATCGCGTACTGGTCCAGCGCGCTGTATCGCTTCACGGCGTCCACGGTCTTGAACGCGCCGCCGCCGAGGTCGTCGATCTTGTTGCCTTCCATGACCGACGCTTCCGAGTTGAGAAAGAAGCTCCAGTGCGCGAGATCGCGGCCCAGCAGCGAAGTCGAATTCCGGCCGTTGACGTCCTTGAACTGCATGAACGCCAGCCAGCGGTGACCGGCCTCCTGCCCCATCACGCTCAGCGTGTTGTTCTCCCCCAGGAATTTCTGGGCCGGGTTGTCGGGGAACTTCGACAGCGTGTCCATCATGACCACGCTGCGCAGGCGGCCGGCGCTGCCGAAGTCGGCGCTCGAGTTGAAGATGTCCACGCCTATGCCCCGGATCTCGTTGGCGACAATGGACTCGTACGAGAACGTGTTGCCCGACACGACAGACGTGTCGGTGAAGATCATCAGCTGGTCGTAGTTGTCGGGGTGCGTCTGATAGAAGTGCTTCGCCAAAGCGACCAGGTCGACATCGGACTCGCCCGAGAATCGCTCTCCGATCGCGACACTGCTCGAGACCTGCCCCGTCGTGCTCAGGTCCACCGGCTGGAATTGTCCCGAGTGCCCGGGGGCGATGCCGACGACGGCGTCCTTGATGCCCACGTTGGACGCATAGTGGTACTCCACGCTGCCGTCGGGCAGGAGCACGGCCTGCGCGGTGACGGTCTGCGCCGTGTCGAACGCACGGACGTTGCACCACGTGATCGTCGCGCCGTCGGCCCCGGTTGCCAGGAACACGCGGCCGCTGCCGGTGGACGGATCGAGATCCGAGAAGAACGGCGCCACGCGCGGCGGTCCGGTCAGGAACCGCGAGACGCTGCGGTCGGTGCTCGCGGTGTCGGCTTGCTCGAACGTGATGTTGCCGTCCGAGTTGAGAAACGCCTGCGTCTGGTCCTTGCCGTAGAACGAGAACGTGAACGGCACCGTGAACTGCGACGTGTCGTCGTCCGAAAGCGTGATGCGATTGCCCAACGCGGAGCGGAAGCCGTCCGCCGTGCGCGCCACGTCGTAGCTCGATCCGCTCCTGGTGAACTTCAGGTTCAGGTTCTGCAGGTCGAACTGGTTGGCGCTGACGATGATGTCGCCTGGATCCTGGAGCACGGCGACGTTGCCGACGTCCTGAGAGTTGGTGCCCGTCTCGGCGAGCGGCAGCGCGAAGCGGCCTGCCGCGGCATGCAGCCAGAGGCTGTTCAGGACGCTCCAGCGGGGATCGCCGTCGAGGCGCGGCAGGCGCTTCGAGTCGGCATGGGCCTGGGCCTCGGCTGTCGGCTCCTCTTCCTCAGTCTCCGTCTGCG
>Ga0065712_10000319_pt1 | contig 14732 bp, 12 predicted proteins | sample MisRhiReplicate1_FD_59099 | JGI IMG/M metagenome (GOLD analysis project Ga0065712, IMG submission 59099) | Miscanthus rhizosphere microbial communities from Kellogg Biological Station, MSU, sample Rhizosphere Soil Replicate 1: eDNA_1 v3... | ecosystem: Host-associated > Plants > Roots >...
ATTATTAATTGTTGGATTCGGATAAGTTCCGGTTAGGTCACCACCAGCAGGACCAGTTGCACCACCACTACCCGTGTTATCAGTTCCAGGCACCCAGCCAGTTCCATTAAATTTTAAAACCTGGCCGCTTGTAGCACCAGTTGCAGTAATATTTACTCCTTGTATTTTATTTAGAGTCGGATTTGGATAAGAACCGTTAAGATCACCTCCTGCTGTTCCGTTTGGAGGTAATGAAGTTGGAATAACACCCACAGCAAGTTTCGCACTGGTAACTGAAGCATCAACAATTTTTAAAGTTGTTACAGAGTTATCAGCAAGCTTCGTTGAAGTGATTGCGGAATTACTAATTGCTGGATTTGGATAAGTGCCTGTAAGATCACCACCAGCANGTCCGGTAGGAGCACCGCTTCCACCGAGAATTACATCGGGGCCAAGCTTTGCTAAAGTTATCGATCCATCTAAAANTTTTGCGGTCGTTACAGCGTTATCTGCAATTTTATTTGTTGTTACGGCGTCATCAGCAATTTTTGGAGTGATCACTGCACCATTAGCAATTTTTGGAGTAGTCACTGAACCAGAAGCAAGGCTTGGGTCAGGATAGTTTCCCTGAAGATCACCACCGGCCGAGCCTGTTGGGCTACCTCCAGAACCAACAATATCGGTGGCCGGCACCCATTGAGTACCATTGAATTTTAATACCTGTCCATTTACAGGAGCAGTGTTGCTCACTGATGTATTTTGTATTTTATTAACTACAGGGTTAGGGTANGAACCGGTCAAATCACCACCAGCAGTTCCATTTGGAGGTAANGTAGTTGGAATAACACCTGCNGCTAACTTAGAACTTGTGACAGATGCATCAAGAATTTTTGCAGTTGTTACAGAATTATCAGCAAGCTTGGTTGTAGTGATCACTCCATTATTAATAGCTGGATTTGGATAAGTTCCGTTCAAGTCACCACCCGCAGTTCCATTTGGAGGTAATGAAGTTGGAATAACTCCAGCAGCAAGTTTTGCACTTGTAACAGAAGCGTCAACAATTTTTAAAGTTGTTACAGAATTATCAGCAAGTTTAGTTGTAGTGATCGCTCCATTATTAATAGTTGGATTTGGATAAGTTCCGTTCAAGTCACCACCAGCAGTTCCATTTGGAGGTAATGAAGTTGGAATAACACCAGCAGCAAGTTTTGCACTGGTAACAGAAGCATCAACTATTTTTGATGTCGTTACAGAATTATTTGCAAGTTTTGTTGAAGTGATCGCTCCATTATTAACAGTTGGATTGGGATAGATTCCAGAAAGATCGCCACCTGCTGGTCCCGAAGGTGCACCACCTGAACCAAAAATTACATCGGGACCAAGCTTCGCCATTGTGATTGATCCGTCAACAACTTTTGAAGTTGTGATCGCATTGTCCGAAATTTTATTAGTAGTGATCACCCCATTTTTAATAATCGGGTTAGGGTAAGTTCCGGTCAGATCGCCATCAGCGGTTCCGTTTGGCGGCAATGAAGTTGGAATAACGCCAGCTGCAAGTTTTGCACTTGTAACAGAAGCATCAACAAGCTTTGATGTTGTAACCGAATTATCTCCCAACTTGTTTGAAGTAACTGCACCGTTATTGATATCTGGATTAGGATAAGTTCCGGTTAGATCACCGCCAGCATTTCCATTTGGAGGCAAAGCAGTTGGTATTACTCCATTCGCCAGCATTGATTGTGTAATGACACCATTAGCTATTGAGGGATTGGGAAAATTTCCAGTTAACACACCACCAGCAAGACCAGTTGGTACTCCTGTAGAAGAACGGCCAGCATATAGTGCATACGGAACAGACAATAACTGGGCAGCACCCATATTTATAAAATTGGATGAACCATCAGGATCAATTTCCACTTGTATAAATTTTGCAGCAGAGCCCCAATCAACTGCTCCAATAGTTCCGGTAGTGTTATCAGCGCCGGCGCTACCAATGGCAACATTGAATAAACCGAAATTATTTGTAGTGATCGTTCTTGTTTCTTTATAAAGAACAGTTCCGGCAGGACTATCGTCGTGAATGCTTAAACGAATCGCAATCTTTCTGTTTGGCAATACATTCCCAACAGAATTACGGGCAACACCCTGGTAATTGATCTGGTTAGGAACCTGGCCATAGGCAAAGAAAGAAGTTATAATGCCGGCAATTAGTAAAAGTTTTTTCATTGGAAGTGGATTTTATTCTGAGAAAATTTGATCTATTGTTTATTTGATTTTTATTATTTTATAAACTCCTTTTTTCGCAACAGACCCCGGGTCAGGATCAAGATCCACGTGAAGCATATATACTTCATTTGGCAATTTGGTAACGGGAATTCGTTTGATCATACCTACACCGTAATACCAATCTGTGGCAGCATAGATTTTTTTTCCTGAACCATCATAAAAGCTGAGAGTAATACGACCTTTTTGTTTGGTCAAAAAATTTATTTCGACATAGCTTGATGCGGGGTTGGGAAAAACTTTTATCTCATCGGTTCCGAAAATATTATTGTTATTGTCTCTTACAGGGTATTGAATAAATGGTTGAATAAAGCCATTCGTAATAACAAAAGAATTATTGGCGCTGCTCATTTCTCCTATAAGAGCCAATTCACCAATACTCCATTCAAATTGATAATATCCAGATTGAAAAGACCCGCCACCTGTATTAATGACAGATGGTGCAATGCTTTGTGCGCTGCAATGAAAAAGTGAAAAAAATAAAATAGTAAGTGTAATTGTTCTTTTCATAGAAATGGATTTTACTCACTAAAAAGTTCGGTTTATTCGGGAATAAAAATAGAAGTTCATCCATTATATTGAAAGGGATTAATAAAAACCCACACTTAATCCATATCAATAGTGTTTTTACTGGTTCCGCAAAAGGTTAAATATTAGAATGAAACAAAGAAAACGAGCTTGTAAATAATAAAATCTACTATGCAATTGTCGTAGAAAAAAAGTGGTTTATCAGTAGCCTTCCGTATTTTCCGTAAGAGCAGAGGTCATCAATATTCAATGATTTTTTTTATTGATTCATGAATACGACTCGCGGCCATAAAATTTTTTTCCAACTCAATATTAAAAGGAATAGGTGTATCCAACGATGCGCAACGCATCACCGGTGCATCAAGTATTGCAAAACAATTTTCAGCGATCCATGCGGCAATTTCTCCGCCGATGCCGCCGATCAATGTGTCTTCGTGTAAGATCAAAACTCTGCCGGTTCGATGCACTGCTTCACGAATAGATAAATAATCAAGCGGTGCAAGAGTTCTTAAGTCTAAAATATCAATAGAAATTTCAGGATGCTCGGCTGCATAATCTTCGGCCCAATGAACTCCTGCCCCATATGTGATAATAGAAATTTCATCACCTTCTCTTACATGTCTTGCCTTGCCAATTTCTATTTCATAATAATCTTCCGGCACTGGTCCGCTTATTGATCGGTACAATGCCTTATGCTCAAAATACATTACCGGGTTTGGATCATTGATCGCTGCGATCAATAAACCTTTTGCATCAATTGGTGTTGACGGATAAACAACTTTTAATCCCGGCACTTTTGTAAACCAAGCTTCATTGCTTTGACTATGAAACGGACCTGCTCCAACGCCGCCGCCTGTTGGCATTCGAATCACTACATCTGCATTTTGTCCCCAACGATAATGGATCTTTGCAAGATTATTTACAATCTGGTTAAAACCCACTGAAACAAAATCCGCAAACTGCATTTCCATCATACTTTTAAAACCTTCGAGAGATAGACCAAGCGCAGTACCAACAATTGCGCTTTCACATAACGGTGTATTTCTTACTCTTTCTTTTCCAAATTCTTTTAAAAAACCTTCTGTTATTTTAAATGCACCTCCGTACTCAGCGATATCTTGCCCCATTAAAATAAGATCAGGATGTTTCTGCATTGATTGCTTTAATCCTTCACTGATGGCATCAATTAATCTTTTATCGTGAGACGTGAAAGGTGAAACGTGAAAAGGTTTTGAATTGTCAATTACTTTGACATTTGACGTTTCACTTTTCACGGCATAGATGTCTTCCAATTCTTCTTCAGCATCTGGGTTGATATGATCTGTATTAAAACCAATCGCCATCTCGCTTTCTATTTTCTCTTTAAACTCATTTTTTATTTTATCGATGGTTATTTCATCTGAAACACCGGTTGACTTTAAGTACTCTTCAAAGTTTTTCACCGGATCTCTCAGCTCCCATATTTTAAATAATTCAGGTGGAACATATTTAGTACCGCTTGCTTCTTCATGTCCCCGCATTCTGAAAGTCATGCATTCGATCAGATATGGCTTTTGATATTTGATGCAGTATTCTCTAACACCTTTTATGGTATCATAAACATTTAAAATATTATTTCCATCGATCATCACTCCTTCTATACCATAGCCTTTTGCTTTATCTACAAGACTGATGCAGCGGTACTGTTCACTCACAGGAGTACTTAAACCATATCCATTATTTTCAATAATAAAGATCACGGGCAGATCCCAAACAGCGGCAACATTCAATGCTTCATGAAAATCCCCTTCACTTGTTCCGCCTTCACCGGTAAAAGCTAATGAAACTTTATTTTCTTTTCTTAGTTTATGTGCTAATGCTACACCATCTGCAATTGCTAACTGCGGACCGAGATGTGAGATCATACCGCAGATATGATGCGAAGCATTTCCAAAATGAAAACTCCTTTCCCTTCCTTTACTGTAACCTTCTTGAGCCCCCTGCCATTGCATAATTAATTTATGCAGCGGCATATTTCGTGTAGTAAAAACTCCGAGGTTGCGGTGCAGCGGCATTACCCATTCATCTTTCTGTAATGCTAAGGTTGCTCCTACAGCAATGGCTTCCTGCCCAATGCCACTGAACCATTTTGAGATCTTCCCCTGGCGCAACAAGACCAACATTTTTTCTTCGATCATTCGTGGCCAAAGCAATGAACGATAAAAACTTATAAGCTGTTCGTTAGACAGATCCTTGCGGTCGAAAGTCATGCTGCAAACCTATTAAATAAAGCTGTATGGAACTTAAAATGTTAAAACAAGAATAAAAGACCGGACTGCTTATGCAAATAAAAAAGCCGGCGCATCTTATAAAAAACTTTTTAACATGAACCTGCTTTTTAAACCAGCCATTGCCTTTTTTTCTTCTTACCTCGTTCTTAGTTTTTCTTCACCCGTAGATCATAGAACGGAAATTGAGACTCCAAAAAAAATAAAGAACAATCCAAAGATCCAGGCTGCTATATTGCTGGATGTAAGTAATAGCATGGACGGTCTTATAGAACAGGCTAAAGCGCAATTATGGACAATGGTGAATGTAATGGGCAAAGCAAAATGTAATGGTGAGACACCAAAAATTGAAATAGCGCTTTATGAATATGGAAGAGATAATAATGATCTGCGGAAAGGATATGTAAGACAAATAGCTCCTTTTACTTCTGATCTTGACAATCTTTCACAAAAATTATTTCAACTTACTACAAATGGTGGTGAAGAATATTGTGGTTATGTAATTCATACTTCGTTGAATGAGTTGAACTGGGATACGGCATCTTCTAATTACAAAGTAATTTTTATATCAGGCAATGAAGATTTTTTGCAGGGAAACATTTCCTATACTCTTGCTTGCACAGAAGCAAAAAAGAAAGGAGTGATAGTAAATACTATTTATTGCGGCGATCGTTTGCAAGGAATAAAAGAACATTGGAATCTTTTAGGTGAATGTGGTAACGGAAGTTTTACAAATATTAATTCGGATGCAAAGCCTGAAGATATTCCGACTCCTTACGACAGTACTTTAATTACATTAAACAATAAATTGAATGGCACCTATATTTATTATGGTGTGGCCGGCCGGGGTAAAAAAGAATTACAAGGTTCAATGGATGAGGCTAATTTGTCAGTCAATAAATATGCAGGCGTAAACAGGGCCGTATCAAAAGCTTCTTCAAAAACCTATAATAATAGCAGTTGGGATCTTGTAGATGCAAAAAACGAGGATAAAAATATTTTAGAAAAAATTGATCCCAAAACATTGCCCGATAGTTTAAAAAACAAAAATAAACAGCAACTTGAAGTGATCGTAAATCAAAAAAGCAATGAGAGGTCAGGAATACAAAAAGAAATTCAGGATATAAGTAAGAAAAGAGAAACATATATAGCCGCAGAAAAAATTAAAAAAGCCAAAGTCGGCAATAATTCAAAAACTTTAGAAAGTGAAGTTGAAAAGATCATTCGGGAACAAGCAACAAGATTTAATATGAAGATCGAATAAGAAATTAGCTAAACCCGCTGCCGATCTTGTTTCTCTTTTTTATCGATCGCAGAAGTTATGATCGATAAAATAATACTGAACAGCAAGGCCCACCAGAAATTATCAATGCTAAAACCATCAACAAACTTGCTGGCCAGCATAATAATAAGTGTATTGACAACGAATAAAAAAAGTCCAAGAGTTATAAAAGTAACCGGAAGAGTGACCAGGATCAAAATTGGGCGAACAAACATATTTAAAAGCGCAAGCACAATTGCAAAGACGAAGGCAGTCCAGAAATCAGTAACATGCACTCCGCTTAATAAATGAGCCAGCCCAAAGGAAACGGCTGCAACAACCAAAACACGAATAAGAAAATTCATGCGATAATAATTTAAGTGAAGTTATACAACTACTAACTCATAGAACTCATCGGGATTTAAATATTTCTTTGCGAGTTGTTGTAATTCTTCGGGTGAAACTGTTCTGATCGTATTGATTGCATTATAAAAATAATCTCCATTAAGATCATTCAAAACATAGTTCTTCCATCTTGCTATGATATGAAACGGACCGTCGAGGTCGCCCAGGATACTGCCCATCATATAATTTCTCACTAATTGCATTTCATCTTCACCCACCGGTTCATCCTGTAGCTTTTTCATTTCTTTATAAACCTCACGGATCGCCGCATCGCAAACATCTTTCCCGGCTTCTGTGCTTACCAGCCATCCAGATTGCTGAATATGATCCTGCAGGAAACTATGAATACCATATGTATACCCTTTATCTTCCCTGATATTCGCCATTAGTCTTGATCCAAAGTAGCCGCCGAAAATATTATTCAGCACCATTACTTTTAAAAAATCCGGATGATGACGATTCGGGAATTCTCTGGCAATACGGATCGAACCCTGTACACCATTTTCATCATTGGTGATCCTGAATTTTTCACCCGGTTTTTTTGTTGATGAAATTTGATGAAGCGGTTTTTGAAAATTATTTCCGAATGGAAGTTTTCCAAAATGTTTATTCAATAGTTCAAAAAGTCCCGGAGGAAGTTTACCCGCCGTAAAGATGACACAGCTGCCATTCTTATAATATTTATTATAGAAGGAGATCAGTTCTTCCCTGTTCAACGCATCATATTCTGCATGACTGGTGTATTTTCCATAAGGATGTTTTTCTCCATATAGGTAGGAGTCAATTAGTCTGCTGGCAACAAATTCACTTTTTTTCAAACTGACGCTTAATCGTTGTTTCTGGTTTTGCTTAAAAATTGCCAGTTCTTCTTCCGGGAAAATAGAATCGGTAATTAATTCTTCCACCACTGGCAAAAGTTCCCCAATATGTTTATTAAGGCAATGAAGAGTAAGCGTTGAAGTTTCATTATAACAGGCACGATTTAGAAATGAACCGTAATATTCAAAATGTTCATTGATCTGGAATGCTTTCTTTTTTGAAGTACCATTTTTCAAAAGAAAATTAGTAGCGGCAGCAACAACATTTTTTTCTTCAAAGCTATTGCCGGCAAAAAAAATAATTTCTACACTCATCACTTCTTCAGCACCTGCATTGATGGCATAAACAGGCACACCATTATCAAGTGTGAACTTTTCATAGGGCTTCAGTTCAAGATGGAGGTTGACTGCATCAACGATGAGTGGCGCAATCTTTCTATCAACAGTAAGTAATTCCATTGTCAATTCTTTGAATAATAATAAAGCGTATTGCTGTTCTCCGGTCTGAAAATTATCCGGCTTTCATTTAAAATATCTTCTGCAGTAACTACATTATATTTTTCCAGTTCGTGATTCATTTGCTCTGCATCACCCAGCAATTCATAGAACGCAAGGCTATTGGCACGATTTGTAAGACTCATATCTTCAAAGGCGATAAGGCTCTCTACTTTATTTTTTACTTTTTGCAATTCAGTAGTTGTTACTTTTTCTGTCCTCATTTTTTCTAACTCAGTTTCCACCGCTTTTTCCGCATCTTCCATTTTAATTCCTTTTACCAGCTTGCCTTCGATCACCAATGTGCCTGCATCCAAGCTTCCGCTATGATAACATTCAACGGCACTGAACATTTTCTTTTCTTTTACCAACGATTGAAATAATCTCGATGAACCACCCCCGCTTAAAACCTCTGTGATAAGATCGGCTATATAGTATCGTTTATCATTACGCGGATAAATATGCCAGCATTTATAAAATGCATCGAGTGGCACTTCAGCTTTTACTTCCAGCTTTCTTGCTTCGTTTTGCGGCGGCTCTTGCGGAAGCTTACGAACATGTTTTTCTCCCGCAGGAATATCAGCAAACCATTTTTCTGCAAGCTCTTTTACTTTTTCAACAGTTATATTTCCCGCTACTACCAGTATGGCATTATTTGGACGATAATGTTTAAAAAAGAAATTCTTTACATCATCAAGCTTTGCATTTTCAATATGAGAAAGTTCTTTACCGATCGTCATCCAGCGATAAGGATGGACCTTATAAGCAAGCTCTCTCATCTTATGCCAAACGTCGCCATAAGGTTTATTGAGGTAATGTTCTTTAAACTCTTCGCAAACAACTTTACGTTGCACATCCAGGCTTTTTTCACCAAATGCAAGAGAGAGCATACGGTCACTCTCTAACCAAAATGCTGTTTCCAGGTTTTCTGCGGGCAGTTGAATATAGTAATTGGTAATATCGTTTGACGTATAAGCATTATTCTCACCACCGGCCATTTGTAAGGGGCTATCATAAGTGGGAATATTGATGCTGCCGCCAAACATTAAATGCTCGAACAAATGAGCAAACCCTGTTCTTTCAGGATCCTCATCTCTTGCTCCCACATCATACATTATATTCATTACTGCCATCGGGGTAGAAGTATCCTGGTGAACGATCACCCTCAAGCCATTTTGCAATACAAATTTTTCAAATCGTATCATGATAAATTCAATATAAAAAGTTTGTAAAAATAGGCCAATTACCGCAGAAGGGAATTCTAAAGTATGTCCTTTACTTTGAAAGTATGCTCTTTATCTTGAAGCTGAATTCCATCAATTTGCCATCACGGGTAACAATTACTCTTACTTTTTCACCCGAGGCCTGTAATGCAGTTTTATATTGCTGAATGTTTGCTCCCAGCAAATTATTGATACCGACAAGTATGTCGCCTTCCCGAAGTCCGGCTACTTCAGCCGGCGAAGCTGTTGCCACATCACCTAATATAATCTGTCCATCTACATAATATAACTCGATACCTGAATAAGCATAATCAAAACCCTCCTGGTAATGGGAGTTAGGCATGAAATAAAATTCACGTTTTGCATAATTGAGGATAAGGTTGAATCGCCTCAATATATCATTGCCAATGATACCACTTAAGTAAGGGTAAGAAGTAAGATTAAATGTATCATCAAACACAAACACGGGTATATTTTTAAAACGATAAGGACCCATTCTCATTTCTTTTATCACTGTCATATGCATATCCACTTTACCTCCTACACCTTCCGCTTCTTTTGCATATAACACTCTTTTCTTATTTAAAAAATTACTGTCTTCAATAAAATCTTTATTCAACATCATACAAAGCCCGGCGCCTATATCAAATAGAAAACGTGAATTGGTGGTTACTGCATCTTTGATTCGTGCAGATTGTACAGGCAGTGTACGCAAAATAGGTTCATACAGCCAGCCACCGCGGGGATATCTCATTCGGCCATTTGAAAAAATGGAAATTCTTGAACTATCATAATTGATATTAAAAATATAGCGGCTCAGTAAAGAATAGCCGATGATCCCATCGATCTTTTCACCATATACCTGCGTGAGAATTTCATAATTGTTTATATGAAAATTCAGGCTGTCGACCGTAAGACCAGGTAAACGCAGTTTTTGATTGTATATAAAACTTACTTTGCGAATACCCGCAATACCCAGAATGGTCATATCCGAAGGAGTCGGAGTGATACGAAAATAATCTACCGTTGTTGAATCAAGTGATATACCGCCACTGCCCGTATCTAAAATAAAATTGAGTGTATCAGGGAAATTCGCAAACCTGGCATTGAGCATGACAACGCCACCTGAAAGTTGTTTAAATCGAAATGAAGTTAAAAGTTTTGCAGGACCATCAACGAATTGTTCCTGTGCTGTTGCTGAAATAGACGCAGCTATTAAAAAGCAAAACAATATGTGTGTTACCGGCTTTCGCATTACTATTTGGCAATCATTGCGACGCTCCGTTCATCTTCCTGTATTCTATCGAACAAATGCGTCGTCCCGGCTTAACCGGGATCGTTCAGATAATTGTCCAGCAAATAGACGGATAGTTGCCCTCATTTGCTGCATCTGCGCAACAAGTTATAATAATAATCCAATAAATAATTACAGGCTGCAATTAATTGAATGATTTTCCCTTCTTTACCTTTGCGCTTCTATTATGATGCAGTTACCCGATCTATACCAGAAAGCCTCCCGGTTTGAATTCTTATCAAAAGAAGAAGGCGTTTTTCTATTTGAAAAAGCACCACTTACCGAATTGATGTTCTTAGCAGATGAACTCAGGAAGAAACAAGTGCCACATGGAAAAGTAACCTGGCAGATCGATCGGAATGTAAACACGACCAATGTCTGTATTGCCAATTGCAAGTTTTGTAATTTCTATCGCATACCGGGTCATCCGGAGGCATACATAACGGATATGCCAACATACAGGAAGAAGATCGAAGAAACAATTCGCTGGGGCGGCGATCAGTTATTATTACAAGGTGGTCATCACCCGGAATTAGGGTTGGATTTTTATGTCAATACTTTCAGCCAGATCAAAAAGGAATTTCCAGCGATCAAACTGCATACACTGGGACCACCTGAAGTTGCGCATATCACCAAGCTGGAAAAAAGTAACCATCATGATGTATTGGTTGCATTAAAAAAAGCGGGTATGGATTCATTACCTGGCGCCGGTGCGGAAATATTAATTGATAGAGTAAGAAGATTAATAAGTAAAGGAAAATGTGGGGCACAGGAATGGCTTGATATTATGCATGAAGCACATAAGCTTAATATCACAACTTCCGCTACAATGATGTTTGGTCATGTGGAAACCATTGAAGAACGTTTTGAACATTTGATAAAAATAAGAGAAGTGCAAAGCCGCAAGCCTGAGAATGCAAAGGGATTTCTGGCTTTTATTCCATGGACGTTCCAGGATGTGGATACATTACTTGCAAAGATCCGCGGGGTACATAATCTTACAACACCTGATGAATATATCCGCATGATCGCAATGAGCCGCATCATGTTGCCTAATATTAAAAACATACAGGCGAGCTGGCTCACCGTTGGTAAACAAGTTGCGCAACTTTGCTTGCATGCCGGCGCCAATGATTTTGGAAGTATCATGTTAGAAGAAAATGTGGTAAGTGCAGCTGGTGCACCACATCGCTTTACATACAAAAGCATTCAACAAGCCATTCGTGAAGCAGGTTTTGAACCACAACTTCGCAACCAGCAATATGACTGGAGAGAATTACCGCAGGCTATCGAAGAACAGGTGATTGATTATTGAGCTATATTCATAAAATGAAATCTGCAGTTAATAAAATCTTTCTTGCTGTTCCTTTTATTTTTTTCTTTCAAGTAATTTATAGCCAGCAACCCGATAGCTATCGGGTCTATTTCCCCGACTCTAACTGGCAAACAAAAAAACCAACAGAATTAAAAATGAATGCTGCGCTAATCGATAGTGCCATAAGTTTTGCGATTCATAATGAAACAAAAACTGATCATGATCTGCGCATTGCTAATTTAAAAGCGTACGCAAATGAACCTAACTATAGAATAGCTGGCCCAATGAGAGAAAGAGGAAAACCTGCCGGAATTATATTAAAGAATGGTTATATCGTAGCGCAATGGGGAGATGTAAAAAGAGTAGATATGACTTTCAGTGTTTCAAAAAGTTTTCTTTCAACTGTTGCGGGCCTTGCTGCAGATGATCATTTAATAAAAAATATTGATGACCATGTGAATGAATACCTGTGGGACGATAAATTTGATAGCGAACACAATTCAAAAATTACATGGCGGCATTTGTTAACGCAATCTTCTGATTGGTCAGGCTGTTTGTTTGATGTTTGTGATTGGGCCGATCGTCCGCCAAAGCAAGGTGGTATTGATGATTGGAAAAATAGAAAATTATTAGAACCGGGTTCGACATTTGAATACAATGATGTTCGGGTGAATCTGTTAGCATATTCATTATTGGAAGTAATTAGAAAGCCATTACCGATTGTGTTGCGTGATCGAATAATGGACCCGATTGGCGCTTCAACAACATGGAGATGGTATGGTTATGATAATTCATTTGTAGACATTGATGGGCAAATGATAGAATCAGTAAGTGGCGGTGGTCATTTTGGTGGAGGTATTTTCATTAACACACTTGACCAGGCGAGATTTGGCTTATTGTTTTTAAGAAAAGGCAAATGGAAGAACAAGCAGTTGATCTCTGAGCAATGGGTCAATTCTGTCGGACAACCTTCTGCTGCTAACAGATCGTATGGATTAATGTGGTGGACAAACCAGGAAAACCAGTTGGGCGATATTTCAAAAAATATTTACTATGCCAATGGTTTTGGTGGCAATTTTATTGTTGTCGACAATGAACATGATCTTGTAATTGTTGTAAGATGGCTGGAGCCAAATAAAATTGGTGAACTTGTTCAATTAGTTATCAAAGCAATTGAAAACAAATAATAAAGCCATGAGTGCAGAGTTTGTAAAAGTCATTCCTGTTCTTGAATCTGCTGATATTGCAAGAGATATTTCATGGTACAAAGAGAAAACAGGTTTTGAGGTTTTTTTTCTCATGATAAAATGTATGCAGGGCTTGATATTAATATTTTTTTTGCTCATTGTATTGAGTAAAAGCTAAGTTGACTCAACAAAAAGAAAAAAAACGGGAAGAATTTCAACACTGATAGTGTTGGCGCTTAATATCAACAATTTAATCTTTGTTAAAAATAATTTCACTGATAACATTCAATAACTTGCAGCCATGCGATATGCAATTATAATATTAATGGCTCTTGTGTTAGCCAATTGCAGCAATGGCGATAAGAAAATAAACGAAACAGAATATCTTATTGGCGATAGTATACTTGCATGGGACACAAATTTAGATTCGATGATCATGAGAAGGGACAGCACTATTCCTGATAGTGCGATCACTATTAAAAGGATTATAAATGGACTGATTGAAAAATATCCTGAAGTGTACATTGATTTTCTAAGGCAAAGCGGGGATACAGCTTATACAGGGGTTCCTGATGCAGATTATCTTGGTGAGCAAATGGGTGATGCTGGAGCTATGGCCTGGTTTGCTGATGCTGTCATCAACATTACATCGGTTCCAGGTATTAATTATGTTTCATTTAAAATGGATGCTCACAGCCATGCTTCCAGTACGGTCATTGGTCGTGAACAATATAATGACTGGAAAAAGAGTTAATAAAAAACAATTAATAGACAGGTATGAGCAAAAAACTTTTATGGCTTCGCAAAGCGGGTATAGCTGAAGGGATTTCTTTTTTGACTTTATTGTGTATCGCTATGCCGTTGAAATATTTTTTGCATCAACCGATAGCTGTAAAGATTTTCGGTTGGGCACACGGAATTTTATTTGTTACATTTCTTTCCCTTGCATGGGAAGTAAAAACAGACCGGAACAAATCATTGAAATGGTTTGCCACAGCATTTCTTGCAGCCATTATTCCAACAGGAACTTTTTTCCTCGATAAAAAGCTAAAGGAGGAAGAAAAGATCAGTTCGTCCCAAGTTGGTTAGCCTTAAAAACTCTCAAAAAATTTTCTCCCAAAATTTTACGGATATCTTTTTTACTATATCCTCTTTCTAACAATGCTTTTGTGATCAAAGGAAAATCCTGAACACCATTTAATTCTCTTGGCCCGGCTTCGATGCCGTCAAAATCTGAACCAAGACCAACAAAGTCAACACCGACGAGTTTTACAATGTAGTCAAGATGATCGATCAACAGGGAAAGCGGCGGACGTATTGCATTTGTTTCTTCTTTATATTTTTCCATTGTCATTATTCCTGCATAGTCAGGTTGAGTGCCATGAGCAACCAATGAATCAATTTCAGGTTTGTGTTTTGCGATTAACTGTGCAGCTTTTTTTTCATAAGTGCTATCAAGGAAGCCGGCATAAAAATTAAGTTGAATAACACCGCCATTTTTGGCGATCGCTTTTATCTGGTTATCTTTTAAATTCCTGCGATGATGGCAAAAAGCCCATACACAGCTATGCGAAGCAATGATCGGTTTTTTTGTAAGCTTTATCACATCCCAAAAAGTTTGTTCTCCATTATGACTTATATCGATCAGCATTCCCAGGTCATTCATTCTTTGAACGA
>Ga0065712_10068101_pt1 | contig 14731 bp, 12 predicted proteins | sample MisRhiReplicate1_FD_59099 | JGI IMG/M metagenome (GOLD analysis project Ga0065712, IMG submission 59099) | Miscanthus rhizosphere microbial communities from Kellogg Biological Station, MSU, sample Rhizosphere Soil Replicate 1: eDNA_1 v3... | ecosystem: Host-associated > Plants > Roots >...
GCCGGTGCTTGGGGGCGTGAGCGGTGCCGACCATGTGCAAATGGTATGACAACATTGTATCAGTAGTCAATACAGCTCGGCCGGAACTGCATGATGTGCCTACTTGTATGTTATTGAAATATATGTACTTAACTCACAGTGCTTGACTGGACCCGCCTAAGGCCGTAATATTAATGGCGTACCTGTCATATCAACTTATCACTGGAAGTGCTACTCCCCACTTTGCACCTAGCACTTCCCACTTGGCGCTATTTAGCACTTCCCACTTGGCACTAATGGAGGGCCCCGCATGACGACCGGCCCGGTTGACGCCACCAGGCACTATCTGTTCGCTTCCGACTTCGACCAGACGCTCAGCTTTCACGACTCGGGGCGCGTATTGGCCGAACTGCTCGGCGTGTCCAACTTCGATCAGAAGGTCGCGGGCCTGGCGCAGACGAATCTGGTCCAGCAGGGCGGTGAGCTCGCGTACCTCATTCGCCACGATCCGGAGTTCCGCAGCGTGCGGAGTGAGCATCTGTGGGAGGCGGGCCGGCGCGTCCGGCTGCGCACGCACATCCCGCATCTCGTGGACTTCCTCGCGAAGGGGATCGACGGTTTCAAGTTCTCCTTCTACGTGATCTCCGCCGCACCGCGCGAGGTGATCCTCTCGGCGCTCGAGGGCATCGTGCCGGCCGATCACATCGTCGGCACCGAGCTCGACTACGAGCCGAACACGGGCGAGGTGCGTTCGATCGCGCGCGTGCCGGCGGGGTACGGCAAGGTGGCCGCCGTCGAGCGGCTGGAATCCGAGCTCAATATCAACGCGAATCGCACGATCTACGTCGGCGACGGCAGTTCGGACGTGCACGTGATGCTGCACGTGAACAACCGCGAGGGCTTCACGATCGCGGTGTCCGAGAACAAGCACATCGCGCGCATCGCGCGGCGCACGGTGCTCAGCGACAACGCGTTGAGCGCGCTGGTGCCGGTGCTCGAGGAGATCGCCGGCTGGACTCCGTCGGCCATCCGCGGGCTGTTCGAGTCCTACGGGCTGACCTTGCAGGAATGGGAGAAGGCCCACACCGACTGGCTGACGCTCAGGGAGCTGCCGCCCGCGCAGCCGGGCGAGGCGGTGGCGTAGTCATGCGGCTGGTCGATCTGATTGGCTGGACCGCGACCGCGGTGTTCGTCGGGTCTTACGCGTTCCGGCATCCCGATCGCCTGCGGCAGGCCCAGATGGTGGGCGCCGCCATCTGGGTGGGCTACGGCGTCCTCATGCAGGCTCCGCCGATCATCGTGGCCAACCTGCTGGTCCTCGGGGCCGCAGGGTGGGCGTCCTGGCGACAGCCTCACCGTCGGCCGGAGGTATCGGCCTCCCCTGCCCGCATGGTAGACTAAGGGTTTCCGGTCGCCCCGAAGGCCGGCCCGGGCAAACCCTTATGTGGCTCTACTACCTGGTCGCGACGCTTTACGTGATCACCTGCCTCGTGCTGATGCTGGTGGTCCTGATCCAGCAGGGCAAGGCCGGCGATCTGGCCTCGGCGTTCGGCGGCGGCAGCAGCCAGGCCGCGTTCGGCGCGCGCGCCGGCGCGACGCTGCTCACCAAGGTGACCTGGGTGTGCGCGGGGATGTTCGTCGTCTGCGCGCTGGCGCTGTCGATTATCGGCCAGCGCGGGCCCGGTTCGGTGCTGGGCTCTGTGGCGCTGCCAAAGCCGGCCGCCACGCAGCCGGCTCCAGCGACACCTGCGCCAGCGACGCCGGCGCAAAGCGCACCGGCGCAGCCGGCGCCCTCGACACCCGCCCCCGCGCAGCCGAAGTAGGACAACTCCTCGTTCGCGCCCCGCCTCAGGCTCGCTTCAACACCCTCGTGAGCGCGACGAGGATCACGGCGCCGATGAAGGACACGATCACGGAGCCGAGGATTCCGCCTGAGGGCCAGACGCCCAGCGAGCCGAATACCCACCCTCCGACAATCCCGCCCAGCAGCCCGAGGACGAGGTCCATCAGCACCCCGTAGCCTCCGCCTCTCATGACTTGCCCGGCGAGCCAGCCAGCGATGATGCCGACGATGATCGCGTAGATCATGGGGTTCTCCTTTTCATGCAAGTGACGGGAGTGACGAGTTCTAGCCGGTAGGTGAAGGCTTGTCAACCGTCAGCTGACCTGCTCCGGGCCTGCCGAGCGCGCGCACGGTTGGCGCCAGCCGGGTAGGCTGATAAAATGACTCGTTCGGGTATTCGCCTCTATCGCGGAAGTGGCGGAACTGGCAGACGCACCAGCTTGAGGGGCTGGCGTTCGCAAGAACGTGGGGGTTCGAATCCCCCCTTCCGCACCAACGCTCGCCTTTCGGCTCGCTCTGGCGCGTCAGGCGGGCTTCAGGCACGCGGCGCGCGCGCTTCGCGCACGCGCCAGCGGGCACGACCCCCCCTTCCGCACCAACCTTCAATTACGGAACAGATTCAGGAATTCGGTGGGGTTTAGCTAACGGAAAGCTAACCGCGAGCGTGCAGCAGTCCGCCGATGGCCGAGGCCGCGTCCTTCTGCGTGGCGGGCAGGACGTGGGCGTATACTTCCATCGTCACGTTGACCCTCGAGTGGCCCAGTCGTTCACTGACGACGTGGACGGCGTGCCCGCCTGCAAGCAACAACGTCGCGCTCGTGTGCCGCAACTCGTGGAACTTGATCCGACGCAGTTCGCGGCTTGATCAACTACTTCGCGTACTCGCTGGTGCCCCAGGTTGCTCGCGTGTAGCGGGGAGCCCAGCGATGCGGGCATCGGCATAGCAGACGCCGCTAGCTCAGCTTTTTGGTGACTTTTGTCGCTGTGACGGATGACTATTCACTGGGTATCACCGAGATAAGAGTCATGAAATCAGCGTGTTACGAAGAACTGTAGTCTGGCACTACGCTTGTGTACGCCCAACACCGGAGGATAAACATGATTCGACGCCTCGCATTCGGCTTTGGAATCTCGCTGATGACAGCTCCGGTTCTGTTCGCTGCGCCATCGCTCCCCTCGCAGGCCACGGACCATCTGCCGTGGGCACACTTGGCGGCCCAGGCCGCGACCGCTCTCTGCACGTACCTCGGCGTCGGCTGCGCCTAGTTTTCCCTCTTAGCTTTCGTTGGCTTGGTCATCGGCCCGCCTTCTTCAACGGCGGGCCGTTCTTTGTACGCCCTATTCCAGCGCCGCCGCTGTGGGAGCCGGCTGGCGAGGACCGTCGGGAGCGGCTCGAACGTCTCTTCGGCGCCGACATGCCGACATCCTCTACACGCGCTGTAGCCGGCCGCTCGTCGACGAGGTAGACCGGCTGCGCTGGATCGTGGGCGACAACGAGATCGGATTCGCCGTGTTCGACTAATGTCGGCTTGCCTGCGATGACGCGCCTGAAGCCGCGGAGTTCTCTGAACGCTACTTTCAGGTGGTCGGGCAGATTGGGATCGGCTCGCTGCACGTGGCACGCGTCAGTAAGGCCCTGGACGCGGACCAGAAACCTTTCGGCTCAGCGATCTGCCACAACGGCGCCCGGGGCATGAAAGCCCGGCTGGCGAGAGCGAGCGCCAGGGACGACTTCGCCGCGCCGCCGTCGCCGAAGACGATGGTGGGGTGCCGGTCGAGTAGCGGCAACCCGTCGATGGTGATGGCGTCCACCGCGGCCGGCCGCTGCTGGGTGCGGAGCGATACCGCCGCTCGCCGCTTCGCTCGGCCCTGACGACGTGCTGCGCAAACTCTTCGACCAGCCCGGTCCAGTCGAGATCCATCGCCTTCGCCCGCTCGGCCAGATACTGGGCGCGGTCCTCGCGGGCGCGCTACGTGCTGAAGTTCAGATCGGCGACACTCAACACGCCGTCGACCGCGTGTGCGCCCGCTAGCGAGCACTCATGCGGCCTCGCGGAGAGAGGAGCAACCCATTCGTGCGCCGGCGCCTGTCGAGCTCGGCGTGCGCGAGTTCGCGCGGGCGACCGTGTCCGCTCAATCATTCACCGCCAGTTCGACATGCAACCTGTTGCCATACATCTTGCCGTAGCGTGCTAGCATCGGGCTCTATCGTCCGTCCCATCTCGCGCGGCCGTTCGAGGGGAAGTGTCATGGGATCACAGGCCCGCAGCGGACTCCGCCACCGTCACGTGCTGCTCGTCGTGCTGCTCGCTTCGGTGAGCTGCAGCGAGGCGACCCCGCCCGGCGCCCTCGACTCACAAGTGACCCTCGAGCCCCGACCTGCTGCCCAGTCGTCCGGGCCTCCAACGACGATTCGCCTCGTCCTTCAATTGCAGCAGGACGGGACGTTCCGCATGATCTCGGCTGAGCCTCGGCGAGGCGAGGTGACGCCCGATCCCTCCGTCGAAGACAATCGGCCGGCTCTGGCGGAGGGCCGCGCGAAGCTCGTCGAATACAGTGCTCGAAACGCTGGGGGCGAGGTGGTCGCGACCGGCAGGTTCATCGTGCCGTTGGTCGCAGTGTCGGAGTTCCAGGATCCGAACGCTTCAACCCGAATCAGACACAGCGAGGAGCGGCTGACAACGCCGACGATCAGGGTCGCGGTCCCGTATCAGGCCTCGATTGCCATGATCGCTTTCGACAGCCTGGAGCCAGGCGCCAGCGCCGAGCCGAGGGAGTGGAAGCGCACGACGATGGGCGAGGTCAAGGTGCCGCTCGCTCCCCAGAACCAGCAGCCCAGGTAAGCGAATCAGACGGTGTTCATCATGACGCGAAGACATCCGCTTCTCTCGCCGCGTCGAGGGATTGCGCTGCTCGCCGCAGCGCTCGGCTGCGTGATCACGGTCGGCGGCGCCCGGCAGATTCATGCGGACGGCGGAGTGGTGGACGGCGTCACGACGCTGCTTCTGAGCGGCGACACCGCGACCAAGATCGATCTCGTCTTTCTCGGTGACGGCTTCACGCGCGATCAGCAGGCCGACTACAACGCGAAGGTGGATGAAGCAGTCACTGCCTTTCTGGGCGCGCACCCGATCAAGGCGCTGCGCAGTGCCTTCAACATCCACCGCGTGAACGTCATTTCGCCCGAATCGGGGACCGACAAGTTCGCGACATGCGGCACGAGCACCGACACGGGCGACTCCGACGTCAGCCGGCGCACCGCGATGGACTCGGGTTACTGCAACGGCGGAACGGGATCGGTCTATCGCTGCATGGGCACATCCAATCCGGCGCTCGCCCAGGGGTTCGCCGCCAACGCTCCCGACGACGACGTCGTCATCGTGCTCGTGAACGACTCGGGCTACGGGGGCTGCGCGTTTGGCTCCCAGACCTTCCTCACGCTTACCAGCCGCTTCGCGCCGATCGTCGTTCACGAGCTCGGCCACGCGATGTTCAACCTGGCCGACGAATATCGCTACGACAGCGACGACACCTTCACAGGCACCGAGCCGCAGCGAGTGGACATCACCATCGCCACCAGCCGCGAGAACCTGAAGTGGGGCGACCTCGTGCTTCCCGGGACTGCTGTTCCGACCCAGAATCAGGCGCCCAACTGCGGCAAGGACGCCGACCTGCCCGACAGAAGCGTGGACGCCGACCTGGTCGGCACGTTCGAAGGGGCCAATCACAATCGCTGCGGTATTTTTCGGCCGCAATATGACTGCCGGATGCGCGAGAACGACCTCGAGTTCTGCTCGGTCTGCCGGCGAAAGATCATTCGCGACCTGGTTACCAAGTTGAACGACGATCGGGCGGTGTTCTTCGCCAACCTCCTCATTCGCGACGACGAAGATCCGTGGCCCCGAGGCAACGGCGAGATTTACCTGCACTACGACCTGCACTCGGGTGGCCAAACCCTGAGCGGACGCTGGCCCGCCGAGGGCGAATCGTCCTTCGACGACGGAGATGCCAAGGACATCAACTTCTTTGCCGGAGTGATGCCCCAGCCGCTCCCAGGTGAGCCGTCGAGCATCGATCTGCGCGTGCGCGAAAGCGACTGGCCGGACGGTGACGACGACCTGTCGAGCGACGCGACCGAGCCGCTCCCGGTCTCCGGTGCGTTCAGCGTGGACCGCGACGATTACAGACTGAACGGCAACGTCGAGTCCGCCGATCTCCGCGTCCTTCTCGACGTGCTCAACGTCAAGGACGATCAGGACGGATTCTTCACCGGAGACGGTGACATCTATGTCGAGTACACCGTGTCGAACGGAAGCCAGAGCGTGACGGGCCGATGGCCGGCGTCGGACACCCACTCGATGGGCGATCACGACACCGCGTACATGAATGTGCTGGCCGCCTCGCTTCCGGCGCCTCCGGCCGATGGTACGCTCTCCATTCACCTTCGAGTGTTCGACGAGGACGGCTTCCTCGCCGACGGCGACGATCAGATTGGCGACGACACCTTCACGTTCTCGAGCGCCGATGACTTCGGCGCGACGGCCACGACACACGTCCGTGATCTGAGCGGATATCGAATCACGTTTTCGATTGCGAAGAGGCCGCCGCCTGTGATCGGCCGACTTCGTACGAACCAGGCAGGGCTCGAGTTGGCGAGCGCGCCGATCCGCGGTTCACTCGACGTGACGAGGGCGGCCCCCGCAATCGTGCGGGCCGGTCCCCGGCCCGAGAGCCATCGTGCGCTGGCGCGCATGCAGACGGCTTTACCCTGACCCGAGGCGCGAGAAGGCGCCTTCAGATCCGCACCATACTCCGCCCGCGTCCGCTCGACGCGCGACGGAGGAGTAGTGCCGTGGAGCGTCTCGCATGAGGCACCGGAGCCTGCCTTGTGACATCCTATTTCTACGCTTGCGGCACGGCTGTCTCGACCGTCGGCCGTCAAGGAGATGAAGGAACCCCAATGAAGACTGTGCCATTCTGGCTGGCGATCACCGTGGCCCCTGCGCTCGCTGTCGGCGCGTTTCAGCAGCGACCGGCCGCGCCAAGCGGGCCAGTCGCTTTCGTCGTCTCGCAACGCATCTCGAATGAAACCAGCGAGGGGAAGGCAGGCATTGCCCGGATGCAGGCATTGCAGCGCGAACGCACGGCCGAAGCTCGAACCAAGCAGGAGGCGCTCCAGGCGACGCGTCGTCAAATCGACGCGACCGCGGACAGCACCGACCGCACCCGTCTCCAGGCCCAGGAGCAACAGCAGCGCACCGAGCTCGAGAAGGCCGTGAGCCAGAGTCAAGTCGATCTGCAGAACCTGCAGCGGCAGATCTCGAACGAGTTGGGCATCAAGGTGAAGGCGGCGATCGAGGACCTGGTGAAAGGCACTGGTGTTCAGGTCGTCCTGAGCGCGGATACCACGGTGGTCTGGGCAGCGCAGGGACTCGATCTGACCTCGTCAGTGATCGAGCGCCTGAACGCTCAGGCCGCGGCGCCGGCGCCGAACAAACCCTGAGGTTCGCCTGGCTGGAAGGCAGGCCGCTCGCTCATCCGTGGCAGCCGTCGTGATCCGCATCCGGTTGCGCCGTGATGCGGTAAGCTGTGCGCATCGGCCCGGCGTATGCGCGCACAACACCATCCCGGCTGGGTAGTTCTCGCTGCCGCTTCCTGTTTCGGTTTCGCCCTTTCAGGCACTGTCCGATCGCAGGCGCCTGCCGACACCAGGGACAAGGCGGCGTCGGCCCGGCCGATCAGCTTCGACGTCGACATCCGGCCAATCCTCGCGGAGAACTGCTTCGCGTGCCACGGCCCGGATGAAAAGCAGCGCAAGGCCAAGCTGCATTTCGACACCCGCGACGGCGCCTTCTCGCGGGCCAGTGTCATCGTCCCCGGCAATACGGGGAAGAGCCTGCTGATTCAGCGGATTACCAACGACGATCCGGACGAGCACATGCCCCCGCCAGACTCGGGGCACGCGCTCACGCCACGCCAGATTGCGCTGCTCACCCGGTGGATCGCCGAAGGTGCCAAATGGGACATGCATTGGGCGTACGTCGCACCCACGCGCCCGGAAATGCCCGTCGTCACGCAACAGGGATGGGTAAGAAATCCGATCGATCGGTTCGTCCTGGCCCGGCTCGAGCAGGAGGGCCTGCAGCCCTCCCCAGAGGCTGACAAAGCGACGCTGCTCCGGCGCGTCACCTACGATCTGACGGGATTGCCGCCCACGCCCGCCGAGATCGACGCCTACCTGTCGGACCCATCGCCCGATGCCTACGAGACGCGCGTGGATGCCTTGCTGAAATCGCCGCACTACGGCGAGCGCATGGCCGTGCCCTGGCTTGACACCGCTCGGTACGCAGACTCGCACGGCTATCACATCGACAGCCTGCGCGAGATGTGGCACTGGCGCGACTGGGTGATCGACGCGTTCAACCGCAATCTTCCGTTCGACCAGTTCACCGTCGAGCAGATCGCGGGGGATCTGCTGCCGCACGCTACCGACGCCCAGAAGATCGCCTCCGGGTTCAACCGGAATCACATGGTCAACTTCGAGGGCGGGGCGATTGCGGCCGAGTACCAGGTCGAATACGTCATCGATCGCGTCGAGGCCACGTCCACCACGTTCATGGGCCTCACGATGGGCTGCGCGCGGTGCCACACGCACAAGTTCGATCCGATCACGCAGAAGGAGTTCTACCAGTTCTTCGCGTTCTTCAACAGCGTGCCCGAGGAGGGGCTCGACGGCCAGCGGGGTAATGCCGTGCCGTTCATGCAGCTGCCGAGCGACGAGCAGCGGGCGAAGCTGGAGGAGCTGAAGGCCGCCATCACGTCGCGTGAAGAGGCGCTTGCGGACGGAATCGTCGCGCCGCTCCAGGAGAAGTGGGAAGCGTCTCTGCGTGCGGCGCCGGTGAGCATGCACACCGACGGACTCGTCGCGCACTACGAGCTCGACGGAAACTTCTCGGACATCTCCGGTCACTATCATCACGGGCACGTCGTCGCCGGCGATCCGGGGTTTGATCACGGCAGCGTCGGCAAGGCCGTGTACTTCGACGGCGACACCGAGGTCAGCTTCGGGAACAGCGCCGCGTTCGATCGTGGCCATCCCTTCACGCTTGCGGTCTGGTTGAGGGGCGGCTATGGCAACCAGCCGATTACGGCGTTCCAGAAGCTCGATGCCGATCGCCGCGGCATGGAGTGGACATTCGACGACCTTGCGCTGATCGACATCCAGCGCTGGGCGGGCAAGCTCTCGATCCGGTTGGCTGCAGCGCCCGGCGCGGGAGCGATCGAGATCCGGTCCACCGAGCGGTTGCCCGCCGCGGACTGGCACCAAATCAGCCTGACGTACGACGGGTCCGGCCGCGCGGCGGGGCTGAATCTCTATCGCGGGGGACAGCGGCTCGAGTGCGACGTCGTGCACGACGATCTGACCGGCGACTTCGCCACCGGCGCGGAGTTGACGCTGGGCCACCGGACAGGCGCCAGGCCGTTCCGCGGGGCGATTGACGATCTCCGCATCTACGATCGCGTGCTACCGGCCGCGCAGCTCGAACAGCTTGCCGTGCACTATCCGGTACAGGTGATCGTGTCCGGAGTCAGCGGGAAGCGGACCAAGGAGGAAGCCGACCACGCCCGCGAGTACTTCCTCACATTTGCCGCTCCCGACGCGCTGCGGACCACGTACACGGAGCTGACGGCGCTCCGGTCGCAGAAGGCCGACCTCGATCACGCCATCCCGACGACCATGGTGATGGCGGAGATGGAGAAGCCCAGGGACACTTTCGTGCTGGCGCGCGGCGACTACCGCAACCAGACCGAGAAGGTCCAGCCTGGCGTACCGTCGGTGCTGCCGCCGCTCCCGAAGGACGCGCCGCTCAATCGCCTGACGCTGGCCAGATGGCTTGTCGATCCGTCGCATCCCCTGACCGCGCGCGTCGCCATCAACCGCTTCTGGCAGATGTACTTCGGTCTCGGTCTGGTGAAGACGCAGGAGGACTTTGGCGTCAGGGGCGAACCACCCTCCAACCCCGCGCTGCTCGACTGGCTCGCGACTGAATTCATCCGAGCGGGTTGGGACGTCCGGGCGATGCAGCGGCTGATCGTGACCTCGGCCACCTATCGGCAGTCGTCGAGGGTGACGCCGGCACTGCTCGAAAGGGATCCCGAGAACCGCCTGCTTGCCCGGGGCCCGCGCGCAAGACTGCCGGCCGAGATGATCCGTGATACGGCGCTCGCGGCTGGCGGCCTGTTGAATCCGGCCGTCGGCGGCCCCAGCGTCTTCCCCTACCAGCCGGCAGGGCTCTGGGAGGAAATGGCCTTCGGCGACGGGTTCTCGATGCAGAGCTACGCGCAGAGTCATGGCCCGGATCTGTATCGCCGGGGTCTGTACACGTTTTGGAAGCGCACCAATCCACCGGCCTCGCTGGCCACCTTCGACGCGCCCGATCGCGAGAAGTGCACGGCGCGGCGGACGCTGACCAACACGCCTCTCCAGGCGCTCGCGCTGATGAACGACCCCACGTATGTCGAGGCCGCGCGCGCGATTGCGCAGCGGGCCCTGCTCGAAGGAGGCCGGGACGTCGACGGCCGGATTGCCTATGCCTTCCGGCTCGCGACCGCCCGGCGGCCGTCGGCTGACGAAATGGGAGTGCTGCGGGCGCTGCTGGCGAAACGGCTGGCTGGCTTCCGCCGCGACAAGAAGTCGGCAAGGGATCTGGTGGCCGTCGGCGAATGGAAATCGGACCCGAGGCTCGACGTGAGCGAGCTGGCGGCGTGGTCGATGGTGTCGAGCACCATACTGAACCTCGACGAGACGATCACCAAGGAATGAGACGATGGCCATCAACCGGGAGCTCGATCTTCACATCACTCGGCGCCAGCTCTTCGGCCTGACCGCCAAGGGCATCGGCGTGGGAGCGCTCGCCTCCCTGATGGGCGTCGAGGCTCTGGCGGCCGGCGCCGCGGAGCGCGATCCCAGGACGGGAGGCCTGATCGGACTGCCCCACTTCGCGCCGAAGGCGAAGCGCGTCATCTTCCTTCACCAGTCCGGCGGCCCGTCGCAACTCGAGACGTTCGACTACAAGCCGATGCTCGATCAGTTCCAGGGCACGCAGATCCCTGATTCGGTGCGCATGGGTCAGCGCGTCGCACAGACGATGGGCCAGTCGTCGCTGCCGGTGGCGCGCTCGATGTTCCCCTTCTCGCGGCACGGGCAGGCGGGGACGTGGGTGAGCGACCTGCTCCCGCACACCGCGAAGATCGTGGACGACATCACCGTCATCAAGACGATGAACACCGACGCGATCAACCACGACCCGGCGATCACCTTCATCCAGACGGGCTTCCAGCAGCCGGGTCGTCCGAGCATGGGGGCGTGGCTCAGCTACGGGCTGGGCAGCGAGAATCAGAACCTGCCGGCTTTCGTGGTCCTGTTGTCGCAGGCGCAGGCCCTCAACACCGATCAGCCGCTCTTCTCCCGTCTCTGGGGCAGCGGCTTCCTGCCATCGAGCTACCAGGGCGTGCGCTTCCGCGCGGGGGCCGCTCCCGTCCTGTATCTCGAGGACCCGCCCGGCGTGGACAAGACGTCGCGGCGTCAGATGCTCGACGCGGTCGCGAAGCTGGACGCGATGAAGTTCGCCGCCTACGGGGATCCCGAGATCGAGACGCGTATCGCGCAGTACGAGATGGCGTACCGGATGCAGACGTCCGTGCCGGACCTGATGGACCTGTCGAAGGAAACCGACGCGACCTTCGAGATGTACGGGCCGGACTCACGCAAGCCGGGCACGTATGCCGCCAACTGCCTCCTGGCGCGGCGTCTCGCCGAGCGCAACGTGCGCTTCATCCAGCTCTATCATCGCGGCTGGGACCAGCACAACGACCTGCCGCGCGACATCGCCCTGCAGTGCCGTGGCACGGATCAGCCGACGGCGGCGCTCATCACGGATCTCAAGCAGCGCGGTCTCCTCGACGAGACGCTGGTCGTCTGGGGCGGGGAGTTCGGCCGGACGGTCTTCAGCCAGGGCAAGCTCACCGACGCCAACTACGGGCGCGATCACCATCCGCGCAACTTCTGCATGTGGGTCGCCGGCGGAGGGATGAAGCGGGGGACCGTGCTCGGCGAGACGGACGATTTCAGCTACAACATCGCCTCGGACCCGGTGTCCGTGTATGACCTGCAGGCGACGATCCTGCACGTGCTGGGCATCGACCACAAGCGTCTGATCTACAAGTTCCAGGGACGGGACTATCGGCTCACGGACGTGCACGGAGACATCGTGCAGAAACTCCTCGCCTGATCGTCGTGCCCGGAGCGCACCACGGCGGCGCACTCCGGCCCTCCCCTATCGCGCCTCGAACGCCGACCCGAGCGTGAGCGGCCGCGGGTGATTGCCGAGCCACACGTTGCGGTAAATGGTCCCTGCAATCGACGCGGATTCGATGCCGCTCCGGCCCGCCGGCGTGCCGAGGTAGGCGTAGTGATCCTTTGGTGTGTACGCGACGCTGGCCTCGACGCCGAAGTCGTAGAGCGGGCTGCCGTTCTGACCGCCGTCGAGTACGGTCAGGTGGAAGCCGTTGCTCCACGTCGCCTTCCAGTAGTAGTCGTGAGTCGGATCGAGCAGGAAGACCGAGGCATAGCGCTTCGCCGTCGGCGGCTCGATCTTGTCGTCGTTCGACCCGAACATCGCACGCCACTGGATGGCGTTGGGCGGCGAGCCCGAGCTTCCGCGATACTGCGCGTCCACGCGGTACCGGTTCGTGATGAAGTCCCCCTGGCCGTCCTGCATGCCGAAAACCTTCGCCTTGTTGCCGGGCGCGTTGCCCTGCAGGCCCTCCACGTCCATCGAGAACTCACCGTCCGAAATGGTCTGCGGCAGGTGGTAGCGGACGTAGGCGGTGACGGCGGTGAGCTTGGCGCCTCGGCCCGGCACGAACTCGACTGGTCCGACCAGCTCTCCGACGCTCTCGCCGTGGATCAGCGGATCGTACAGCTCACCGACGCGGATGTAGCCGACCAGCCGGCTCTTGAAGTGGCCCACGGGCGACCACTCGGACACGGTGTTCCCCTGCGACAGGCGCACCCGCCAGTAGAACTTCGTTGTCGGCTGGAGGTCCGCGTCGACCGTGAAGCTCGTCGTCCCGTTGGCGCCCTCGGGGACGCCGGTCTTGGAGACCAGCGCGGCGAAGTGCACGCTGGCGCCCAGCGAGACGACGAACTCGGAGTTGTCGGCAATCTGGAACTCATAGGTCCGGGCACCCGAGGCGACGGTCGACGTCCCGTTTTTCACGCTCAACGTCGGCCGCAGCGTATCGAGTTGCTCGTTATCGGCCGGCGTCCCCAGCGCAGGCGCGGTGAGCGTCGGGTTGATGACGGGGGTTGGGCTGGCGGGCGACTTGCTGCCGCCGCAGGCGGCCAGCATCAGGCACAGGAAGGCAGCGATCGGGTACAGACGTCGTGGCACAATACTCCCCTGTTCAGGCACACCTCCACGGCGTCGAGGCGGCGGCACGAATGAATTTTCACGTGGAAAGCACTACGGATGAAGGAATTATAACAGGAAAATGATGCCAGGTTTCAAGTCGAAGCGAGGACGCCCGCAGAAGTTCAATCGGCCCGCCCGTCAGGTCACGCTGACGCTGCCGGATGACGTGATTTCGCGGCTTTCGAGAGTGGACGAGGACATGGGCCGCGCGGTGGTGCGACTGGCCATGGCGGCCAGGCCCGCGGCCGAGTCCCGGGGAGCGGAGCTCAGCACGTTTGGCGGGCGCGCGGTAATCGTCGTGGCGCCGACCAAGCCCCTGGAGCGGGTGCGCGGCGTGGAACTGGTGCCGCTCGCCGACGGCCGCGCCCTCATAGCGCTGTCAGAAGGCACGACGGAAGCGGACTTCGAACTTGGCGTCCGGGACCTGCTGGAGAGTGGGTCGCTCGACGACGCCGACAAGCGGACGCTGAAGTTGCTGCTGAACTTCGTCGCCGATGCCCGCCGGCAGGGTGGGCTCACCTTACGGAAGATCCTCGTCCTGCACTCGCGCCGCAAGTCGCGGAAGGCCGCAAAGTCACCACGCCGCTGACCCGCGCCGCCGGCTAGCGGCTGCGCGATGGCGCCAGCGACCCGCGAATCACGCTGATCGACGCGGCCGGCAGCTCGAACACCGTGTCATCTCCAGCCGTCATCGTCGTGCGTACCGGAGGACTGTTCGGGTCCGCGAATCCCGCGCTCCCCTTCGCGTGCCAGCGGTACTGCGCGCTGCCGAAGGTCAGCGTCGTCACCGCGCCGGTGAACGCGCTCTCGATGCCCTCGTGGCCTTTCTGAAAGCGGATCTTCACCTTGTGCGGGTTGTGCTGATCCTTGTTCACGACGAGGAGTGACCACGTGGCGTCGGGGCGCGACAGCGCGTAGGCGGTCACGAGCGTGTGATCGGCCCCGTCTACGACATCCGACGCGGCCGGAAACACGCGGTGCGCGCCGCTGCCCGGCTGCGCCCATTCCTGCGTGATCAGCTGGCTCGCGAAGAACTGAGACGTGGGCTGCTGAATCTGGTAGTTCGCATCCACTGTGAACATCCCGAACGTGCCAAACGACTGGTTGTAGCCACCGTGAAGGCCGCTCGGCAAGTAGTGAAAGTAATAGAGGCCATCGCCGCCGGCTTCGAGGAACGCGCCCACGTAATCCGCGAGCCACAGCGCGCCGAAGACATCTACGAACGATTCGCCGCTCGCCCACGCGATGTTCAGCTCCGTGATGAACATCGGCACCTCCGGCGGCAGCCCATCGTCCCGCCACACTTGCAGGATGTGTCTGATGAGCGTCGGCTCGTCGTACAGGTGGCTCCACTGGATGCGGCCGGGGTCGTACGGGTAGTGCTCGAACGACATGAACGTCAGGTCGGCGAGACGGCCGTGCGCGCGCAGGT
>Ga0065712_10068104_pt1 | contig 14662 bp, 13 predicted proteins | sample MisRhiReplicate1_FD_59099 | JGI IMG/M metagenome (GOLD analysis project Ga0065712, IMG submission 59099) | Miscanthus rhizosphere microbial communities from Kellogg Biological Station, MSU, sample Rhizosphere Soil Replicate 1: eDNA_1 v3... | ecosystem: Host-associated > Plants > Roots >...
GGGCGGACGCCCCAACAGATCGCCGCCGCTGCTGGCCAACGCCGTGGCGATGCACAGATTGCCCTGTACGACGAAAACGTAGAAGCGGGTGAACCAGTCCGCGAGCTGCTGGCCGTCTGCATGCTGCGCGGTCAGTGAGTCGAGCTCTCGGTCGAAGCGGATCAGGCGTGTTTCCAGGGTCAGCAAATGCCCGCGCGCAATATGCTGCATGCGCAGGAACAAGGGCAACGAGCGCAACAGACGCAACGGCCGCCAGGGAAGATGAGGCGTAGCGCCGCCGACTTCGCCCGCGTAGCTGCGGGAGGCAACGCCCCAATCCGCCAGTCTCGCCAGAAACAGGTCATTGTTGATGTAAGACGCTGCACCAAACAAAGCAGTGAATGGCTCGTTGTCCTGAAAGATGCGTGCGTCCCAGCGTCCCATGATCGCCGGAATACTGCCTGCCGCTCGTCGCTGGGCGTATTCCACGAATCGGCTGGGTTGCGGCGGCAGGATTTCAGCGATGTTCGCAGCGGTCAGATGACGACGCCAGCCGTAGTCACTGATGGGCCGATACTGCAGCAGCCATAACTGCTGGCCGTCCCACGCCCATTCGACGTCGCCGGGCACATAGTGAAACACCCTCAGCACGTTCTGAAGAAAGTCCCAGAGCACGTCCTGCGTCAGACCGTGCGACGTCGCAAATGCGTTGTCGCTCCAGGATGAGCCAAGCCGGGAAATGATCGCCCGCTGAGGCGTGGCCTGCCCGTCCGCCAACGATTCAAGATGGCCTTCGACCCATTCCAGCTCGACTGACAGGTGACGAACAAAAGCGATGCCGGACAACACCGGCGTGATGAAACGCTGAACCACAACCTCTTCGACGCCTTCAGCGTGCAATTGCGCAACGCGGGCAGGCACGTTTTGCGCGGACTCACGCAGATAGGTGGTGCTCAGCCCGGCATTCGCCGCATCGGCCTGATCTTCGCCAAAACTGGACGAACGAACCGCCCAGAGGCAGTCCGGCTGGCTGGCGAGAAAGCCTGATACATCGACCTCGTCGCCCTGTAACACCGACAAGGCCGCGGGAACCGGCTGCCCGGCGCTCGCTGCCAGACGAAGGCGTCCGCCTTTAGTGTGCGCGATGAAGCCGCGCTCGTCCGACTCCAGCCACTGCGCGAACTCGGCAGGCGAGTCAATCCACGGGTAATGTCCCCATCCCGGTTTCAGGCTGATGGTCAGGTCGGCGCGAGCCAGGATCGCAGACCAGGCCGCTGCCTGTTCGATGCCGAGCAACGCGTCCTGATCGCCCCAGACCAGTTCGACCGGATCTTCGACCCACTCCAGCAGCGGCAGCGCCGTGTCCGCACGCAGCAGATCCCAATACGGCACGAATGCCCGACACCGCGCATAACCGGCGCCCATGCGCTGATAGTGCGCATCTGGCCAGGTATGCCTGGAAAACTTGTGAGCAAACAGCGCAGGTTTGTTGGAAAGCAGCCAATGAATGGTCTTGCGAATCGGCATCGGCGACATCAGCGCAGGCAGCCGCCGCTGCCAGAGAAACGCGCCCACCGGCGACAGCAATACGCTTCGACTGAAATGCCCGGGCTGACGCTGCAACGCATGCAGGACGAGCAAAGCGTTGACGCCGACGGCAACGATCGCGCTGCCTCTGATCGTCATGCTCAACAAAGCCTCGGCATAGGCGGCAAGGTCTTCGCAGGGCGGTTGAGGATTGTCGCCGAAACCTGGCAATTCAAGCGGCACAACCTGATAGCGCTGAAAACAGGGCACCGCGTCGTCCCACCACTCGGCACTGCTGCCGTTACCTGCCAGGAGATACAGCAGAGGGCGGTCAGACATGACGGGATTCCTTCAACGCATGGGCACGGTCATGGCGATACAGCCAGAACAGAGGCGGCAAGAGAGCCAGCAGCGCGGCGCTATCCAGCCAGACGTGCGACCAAACATCAGCCCGCAACGAAATCGCGATGTCCTGAGGTGCCCAGAGCAACAGGCCAGCCATCAGCCAACCCCAGGGCAGGTGACTTTTCAGACGATTGCCAAGGTGCACGAGCGCCAGCATGTACAGCGAATAGGTCTGCAGCGTCGCGCCGAACAGCGCCGCCCACCAGGTCTGCTGCGCCCGGGCCGCAACAGGTGCCGCCTCGGTCCAGAACGCCTGCTCGAGGGTGAGCAGATAACCGTCGAGCCAACCGGCAAACCCCGCCCATGTGAACACGATGGCACCCAGTACGTGCGCGAGTGCAGCGGCGTACAGCCAGGTTACGAGGATGCGTCGAAGAGGCCAGGCAGGGAATGGCATTACAGATCCTTACATCCTTGGGAGGGCCGAGTGTAGAGATTTTCGGGGTTGCTTGATACGTAGGGCATGCAGCAGCAAAGATGTAGACGTTTGAGAAAGCGCGTAACCGCGGGCTACGCTGTGATGACCAAAGTACGAGGCTATCGATATGCGGTGTCAGATTCGCCCCGCTACAGTCGAGGACGCGGCAGCGATTAGCGGTGTAGTGATCGCCGCTCTGCGCAGTTCAAACTCACAGGATTACCCGCCTGAGGTTATCGCAGAGGTCGAGCAGAGCTTTGCGCCTGAAGCCGTGAGCGCAATGCTCGACAAGCGCAAGGTGTTCGTCGCTGTGTACGGCGAACAGATCATCGGTACCGCAAGCCTCGACAGCCCGGTAGTCAGAAGTGTTTTTGTCGATCCTGCGTACCAGAGTCGCGGAGTCGGTCGGCAGTTGATGAGCGTCATTCATGCTACGGCCGCCAGCGCTGGAGTTCAGGCGTTGCGGGTGCCGTCATCGATTACCGCAGAGGCGTTCTACATCACGCTGGGCTATCAGAAAATCCGCGACGAATTTCATGGCGCTGAGCGCACAATCGTCATGGAGAAACGACTCGAGGATCAATGAGTGTCTACCCACTGATCGAACCCGGTTAATCCGGTACGTTCAAGGCTTATGGCTCAGCTCTCGGAAGAGACGACAGACTCCTGCCCGGCTTCAGCCGCAAGCTTCGCCCGGTCTGCCTTACTGACGTAGGTGGACTTCTTGCGCGGTGCGAGTTTGGCGCTGGCCTTCTTGGCGTTGGCTTTCAAGAGTTGATTGATTTTTTTGCGACGATTCATGGGATTGGGCTCTGGAAAACGTTGGAGGTGGACCGTCTAAATACATGCAGAAGAATAATCAGTACCGCGAAATCGTCGAATGGAAGGCCCCCATCAGTCTGTACCCAGTTCTTGTTTACCGTCTACCTTGTCGACATAGGCCTCAAAAAACCAGTCAGGAATATCTTCCGCCCGGTATTCCAGCAGGTTTCCATCTGTAATTACATCACCGTTTCGGAGATGAGCTCACGCCCTTGTTGATCGAAGGCTAACGGACGAGATCGGAGATGACAGATGTAAAACGAGAGCTACCCCCCGACGCGCCTGTGACCAAATTCAGCCCTTTCAAGAACAAGATGCGAGGCAGGTTCGACCAGATTTTCTGGGTGACGAGATAATGGTCTGTATAAAATGCGAGCAAATCTGGAACGGTTACTTTGATACCAAACCGTCGACACGACGCACCTCAATCACTTCTCCAACCTTGACCTTACGCTTGGGTCTTGCCTTGGCAACAACTGTTTTAGTCCCATCCTTGGCCACCCTGACCAAGTCCCCGGCGTCTGTGCGTAGCACACCTGCTTGCGTCATGGACAATGCGCGCAAGTAAGCAGACAGCGTTGCGGCCCTCGCTTTGGCAGGGACCAGGCGCTCAAGATCATCGACCTCAGCTTCCGAGACGAACTTCGAATCTTTGCTCATTGCGCCCTACGGCCAGCATGGATTGGTACATCAGTTGAGTTGAAGCATAGCCCCCATCGCAGGACTTTCAAAAGGAAGCCATGACACTTTGCAGCCAATTCTCCACACGGATGCGAGGTTCAATCGCAAGCCTTCCATCAGCGCACGACGGTCTGAAAGCGTATCGAAAATCAGTCAAACGCTCAAAATCTCCTGACCTTTCTGACACCACCCCACGCTCACAACCATTGAACTAATCATCAGCCCCGCTCACCTAACGTTGTGCAGATAGCTTCTGGCCACCCGCTCAGTCCGATTCTGAGCTTCCATTTACACACGAAGGTTTGATGAATCATGAAGAGTGAACAGGTAGAAGGTGTTGCAGAAAAACTCGTCGGCAAGGCGCAAGGCGCGGTCGGGAGATTTCTGGGTGATTCGAAGCTGGAAGCCGAAGGTGCTGGCCGCCAGGCCTCCGGTCAACTGACCAAGACTTACGGCGATGCGCTGGACACGGTGTCTGCGTTCGTCAAAGAGAAGCCAGTCGCAGCCTTCGCAATTGGTGCGGTAGCGGCAGTGTTGCTCAGCCGCATCCTGCGTCGCTGATTCAGCAAAAGGGAGTGTCCGCTTGGGCATTCCCTTTTTTGTTATTACTCTCCTGCTACTCCTGATGGTTACGCCACGCGTCGAAGTCAGCGCGTCTCAGGCGATCATCACAGCCCGCAAACCTACGTCCCCCTCGGCTTGACCCGCGCCGTAGCTTCCGCCACCAGCGGATCATCCGGCCAGTAATGCTTCGGATACCTGCCCTTCAAATCCTTCTTCACCTCTGCATACGTACTGCGCCAGAAGTTCGCCAGGTCCTGCGTGACCTGCACCGGACGGCGGGCGGGTGACAGCAGGTGCAGTTTGACGACCTGTCTGCCGTTGGCGATGCGCGGGGTGTCGGCCAGGCCGAACAGTTCCTGCAGGCGCACGGCGAGGATGGGCGGGTGTTCGCTGTAATCCAGGCGCACCGATGAGCCGGAGGGCACGCTGAGGTGATGGGGCGCGAGTTCATCAAGGCGCTGCGGCAGCGGCCAGGGCAGCAGATTGCGCAGGATCGAGAACAGGTCCAGGTTGCCGAAATGGCTGAGCCGCGTGACTTTGCCCAGATACGGCTGCAGCCAGCTTTCCAGTGTGTCGAGCAGGCTGGCGTCGCACACGTCCGGCCATTCACTGGAAGGCTGTTTTTCCAGATCCAACTGATGTAACAAAGCGACCCGCGCCTGCCACTGACGCAGCTCCGGCGTCCACGGCAACAACTCCAGCCCCTTGCGGCGGACCAGCGCGAGCAAGGCGCGACTGCGTGTGGCTTCGTCGAGCCCGGTGAGGGGCTCACGACTGAGGATCAATTCGCCGACCTTGCGCTGGCGTTCGGCGCGGAACACGCCTTCGCGCTCGTCCCAGTCGATCTGGTCGAGCAACGTGACCTGCTCGGCCAGCACGGAATCAAACAGCGCCGGGTCGAATTCAGCAGCCAGATAGATCCGTTCTTCACGCTGCCCCTGACGACTGCCCAGATCCGCCACGACGATCCATGCCTGCTTCATCAAGGCATCGGCTTCAGCAAACAACGCTGCGCGACCATTGGCCAGACGATACTCCGCGCCACCCGGCCTACGCTGCTGGGCGACACGGTCCGGGTAGGCCAGCGCCAGCAACGCGCCGAGCCAGCGCGGGTGATCGGGATCAATGACCGGACTTTCAGCCTTGCCGCGCAGGTAGCCACGGTACTGACGCGCCAGCTGTTTGGCCCGTTGCACGCCACCCTGTGCGCCACGTGCTGCGCGCTCGGTGCCCGCCAGCAAGGTCAGGCGACTGTGCAAATCGGCACCGGCACCACGCAGAATATCCCGCTCGCCCAACAGCGCTGCGACATCACATGCCCGATCGCCAAGCCCCAGCGCATGGCCGCGCAGAAGCAAATGGGCGATGCGTGGATGAGCAGGCAACTCGGCCATCGCCTGGCCGTGGGGCGTCAGGCTGCGCGCTTGCCCTGACTGACTGCTCAGCGCTTCCAGACGTACCAGCAGGTCCTGAGCCTGTGCATAAGCGGCTGCAGGCGGCACATCCAGCCAGACCAGTTGAGCTGGCGTCACGCCCCAGCGCGCCAGTTGCAGCGCCAGTCCGGCCAGATCCGCCTGCAGAATTTCCGCCGTGCCGTAGGCCGCCAACTGATCGTGCTGCGCCTCGGACCACAGACGATAACAAACACCCGGTTCCAGACGCCCTGCCCGTCCGGCGCGTTGCGTGGCGCTGGCGCGGGAGATGCGCTGGGTTTCAAGGCGCGTCATGCCGCTGCCCGGATCGAATCGCGGCACACGCGCCAATCCGGCATCGATCACCACCCGGACGCCGTCGATGGTCAGGCTGGTCTCGGCGATGTTGGTCGCCAGCACCACCTTGCGCGTGCCCTTGGGCGCAGGCTCGATAGCCGCACGCTGGGCGCTCAGGTCCAGCTCACCGTGCAAGGGACACAGCAGAATGTCGTTGCGCTCGCCCAGCGCATCGGCCAGTTGCTGATTGACTCGACGAATCTCGGCCTGCCCCGGCAGAAACACCAGCAGGCTGCCGGACTCGCTGCCCAGCGCATCAAGCACGGTCTGCACGACGCGTGGCTCGACAAATTCACCGGGCTGAAAAGGACGCCCCCACTGCATCGTCACCGGAAACATACGCCCGTCGCTGCGCACGACCGGCGCATCGTCCAGCAACGCCGCCAGCCGCTCGCCTTCCAGCGTCGCCGACATCAATAGGATCTTCAGCGGCTGATCATCGCGAAACAGCTCACGGCCGTTAAGACTCAGGGCCAGTGCCAGATCGGCATCCAGACTGCGCTCGTGAAACTCATCGAAGATCAGCAACCCGACACCTTCCAGCGCCGGATCGTCCTGCAGACGTCGGGTCAAGATACCTTCGGTGACCACTTCGATGCGGGTTTTGGGGCCGACTTTGCTTTCCAGTCGGATGCGATAGCCCACGGTCTCGCCCACCTTCTCACCCAGCTCGCTCGCCAGACGCTCGGCGGCAGCGCGCGCAGCCAGACGCCGCGGTTCCAGCATGAGGATCGTCTGCCCGGCCAGCCAGGTTTCCTCCAGCAGCGCGAGCGGCACACGCGTGGTCTTGCCCGCACCCGGCGGCGCTTCGAGCACGGCCTCGTGACGGGTGGACAGCGCCTGACGCAAGGCGGGAAGGACGGCATCGATGGGTAGGGAAATCATGGCAGCTCCAGAACAGGCGGCTGATTATACGGGTGTGGGGTGTGCTTCACATGATGATCGAGTACGTGGGCCAGCCCCATCCAGGAACAGGAAGTGCGACATACGTGCGAATGAATACAGGAGGGTCGAGAGGCGACATGACACTTGAAATGCTGGAGGTTCAGGATTCTCAAACGCCAGAAACAAGAAGGCCCCGCATGCGGGGCCATAACTCAACCTGATCTCGTCACCGCTTCTGTATCGCGGGAGTGGAGTTGCCAGGGCAGCGAGGTGAATTTATCACATTAGAGAGTCACGTCAACTCTCAAGTTATCAGCCGAACCTCATGGCACGAATGATTCCCTGTAGCAAAAAAGATTCGCACATAAAAAAGTAACTTTTCTTACAACTAACAATTCCGAATCCGAAACGTAACTAGACTGCTTAACCTTCCTCTCACATAAAGTAACGCAATGCTAAATATATCCCCCACCCAACAAGCTCTCTCTGTCTAGAATTTCCACCTGGAGGCTGCCCCGTCGCCCACTGGATATCCAGGAGTTACATGTCGCTATGGTTTGAAAAACACTTGAAGCAAAGCTGTCGACACCCAGAATGCACCGTTATCTTGAATGCAATAAAGGCAAGCATGACCGCGCAGCGGAGGCCTACGTGCATAACATGAGAACCGCCGAAGCCTTCGTCACTATTTTTCATGTGCTGGAGGTAGCCCTGCGAAATGGTATTCAAAAGGAACTGACAGTGGAGTACGGCCGTAGAGACTGGTATGAAGAGTGGGACAATACCGGAAATCATAATTTTCAAAGATTATATGACAGAGTTTTTGATGCGCAGAAGGATGTACTCAGGCGAAAAGCAAACGCGACCCCTGACAATATAGTGGCAGAACTCAGTTTTGGTTTTTGGACGTCCCTTTTCAACAGAGCAACTATCGTCAGCCTCTCAAAGCCGTTGATGAAGGTATTCTATTACTGCCCTGCAAACATGCGAAAACCTGACAATATCCGAGCGGTGCTGAACAAAGCGCGTGACCTGCGTAATCGCTGTTTCCATCATGAGCCGCTTTTATGGCAGCCTCTCCATGAGCTGCATAGAGATCTTTCGCAAGCTGTCAAATGGATAGACCCTAGCCTTCATGACTGGATTCAGGATCATGACCGGGTACCTGTGATTCTGGGTGACTGGGCGAAATGGCAGGACGCCTGAAAGGTCGGTACGCCATAAACTGCTGTCGCATAGAGGTGATCGACCCAAGGTAACGTTCCACCCACCAGAACCACCCCACCACTCAATAGTCTTAGCCTTGCAGCCTTTGCCTTGTATAGTTGCCCTCTTCATCTCAGGAGCTTTCCATGCGCATTCCTTCCCGTTTGATTGGTGGCGTTGTGGTCGCCACGTTGCTGACCCAGCTGACTGCCTGCGGCAGTATTTTCTACCCTGACCGTCGTGGTCAGATTGATGGCAAGGTCGATCCGGCCATTGCGGCGCTGGATGCGTTCGGGCTGCTGTTCTATATCATTCCCGGCGTGATTGCCTTTGCGGTGGACTTTGCGACCGGTGCGATCTACTACGGGCCGGGCGAGCATGCGCAGATCGATCCGCAGAAGCTGCAACCGGCGATCAAGGCCGATGGCAGTGTGGACAACATCAAGCTGCAGGCCATCCTCGAAACCGAGCTGGGCCGTTCGCTGCCGTTGAACGACCCGCGCCTGATTCAGCACAAGGGCAGCGTCGAGCAATTGGCTTCGCTGGGGCTGATTCCCGCTGCGTAATCTTTTTTCAGGTTTGAAGGACGCGTCATGAGCACCAGTGCCGAACACAGCAGACTGTTGCGTCTCGCGACGCGGGCTTCACTTGGTGTGGCGATCACGCTGATCCTGGCCAAGAGCGTGGCGTGGTGGATCAGCGGGTCGGTCAGTCTGCTTGCAGGTCTGACCGACTCGCTGCTGGACGGCGCCGCGTCCTTCCTCAATCTGCTGGCCGTACATTACGCCCTGCGCCCGGCCGATGACGATCACCGTTATGGTCACGGCAAGGCGGAAGCGCTGTCGGGCATGGCGCAGGCGCTGTTTATCGGTGTCAGCGGCGTGTTGATCGCCTTTCAGGCGGTGCAGCGTATTCAGAACCCGGAGCCGCTGGGCGCGCCATTGCTGGGCATGATCGTGATGGTGGTGTCCATTGCGCTGACGCTGGCACTGCTGACCCTGCAAAGCCGGGTGATCAAGGCGACCGGGTCTGCCGCGATACGGGCTGACTCCCTGCACTACCGTTCGGACTTGCTGCTCAACGCCAGTATCCTGCTCGCGCTGACGCTGGCGTACTTCGGCTGGCAGCAACTGGATGCCTATTTCGGGCTAGGGATCGCGCTGTACATTCTGTGGAGCGCTTTTCAGATCGCCAGGGAAACCGTTTCCGTGCTGATGGACGAGGAACTGCCCAGCGATGTCAGCACGCACATGCTGGAACTGGCGTGCGGCGTGCCGGGGGTGTTGGGCGCGCATGATCTGCGCACGCGGATTTCCGGCAATCACTGGTTCGTGCAACTGCACCTTGAGCTGCCGGGCGCGCTGACGTTGTCAGTTGCCCATGCGCTGTGCGATCAGGTCGCCGACGCCATCCACGCGCAGTACCCGAAGGCCGAAGTGCTGGTGCACGCCGACCCTCAGGAAGTGGTGAAGCAGGCTCGCGCCTGATCAGCTTTAATTGACGCTGTAGCCGCGCCCTGCCAGACAGGCGCCCATCGAACGCCGGTACAGGTCAACGACTTCAGCCTGAGGCTGGGAAGTGATGTTGGCCGGATCGAAGCCGCTTTGTTCCACGGCCCAGCGGTAGCATTGGTAGCGATCCAGCTCGACCTGCTGCTGGCTCTGGCCGTTTTGGGGATAGGCGACAGGATCGTAGCCGTTGCCCTGTTGCTGCACCGGCTGTGAATACACCGTCTCGTTCTGCGGCGGATTGACCACCACGTATTCCTGACTGTCGGACTGATACGTGTAATACGTGCCTGCCGCCAGAAACAACAGACTGCTGCCAATCCACACTTCCTGCGAATACGACGGCAGGCTGCGAACACGTGCGCCGTAGGGCGGGTTCACGACCACGTAGCGCGGGCCTTGCGGCCTATACCAGTAACCTTCGGAATAGTAGTAATCCTGCCCGCGATAAGGGACACGCGAATAGCCGTGCGGCACGCTGTCGATGGCGTAACCCGGACGATAGCGCGGTCCAGGCCCCCAGCCGTTGCCGTGTCCGTCAGGACGTCCGTTCCAGCGGTCATCGGGTCTGCCGTTGCCAGCCGACCAGTTTCGGTTGTTGCCACGCGGAATGTCCTGATAGTAACCCTCACGCGGCTGCTGGGTTTGCCAGCCTTCACGCGGACCACTCTGGATCGGCAGATTGTCCTGATTCTGTCTCAACTGCTGTTGCTGCTGGCGCTGTTGATTCTGCTGTTCCTGAATCTGGCGTTGCTGCTCGCGCTGCTGCTGATTGATCTGCTGTTGCTGCTGACGCTCCACATTGCGCTGCTGGAGTTCCTGCTGCTGAATCTGTTGTTGCTGCTGACGTTCGACCTGGCGTTGCTGGTTCTGCTGCTCCTGGATCTGACGCTGCTGCATGTTCTGCTGCTGATAGATCTGCTGCTGTTGCTGGCGCTCGACGTTGCGCTGCTGGTTCTGTTGCTGCTGCATCTGACGCTGCTGATTTTCCTGCTGCTGAAAACGCTGCTGTTGATTTTGCTGTTGCTGTTGCTGAGGTCCACCGTCGATGGCATTACCTCGTGAATCATCACGCTCGTCGGCCAACGCATGGGCACTGATGCTCAGGCATAACAGACTCAGACCCGCGAACTGCCAGATGCCAGATTTCATGCTTTCCTCACTAGAGCGCGGATGGACGTTATTGAGACGGTGATAGCGATGCGCCGTTCTGTGCACTTTATCAGGACGCAAAGAAAAGGGGACCAGTTGGCCCCCTTGGGATACTTCGTCCTGGCGCGACGCTTGTGGCATCGGCTCACTTCACACCGTCTTGTGGACAGTCTGTAGCCCGGGGGCCTGGCACACCCGGTTGGGTGGGAGGCCGCGACTGGCCTGATTCGGCGGGTCGCGCTGGACGCTGTGTCCGGGCAGTGATTCTGGTTAAAAGAATAGGCCTGCGGCGTTGGCAGAGGATTGCTAATGTTGCTTGATAAAACATCACTTGCGCAATTTTTGACTTCAGATGAATAATCCTGCGCAATCCAAATCATAAAGGGGTAGATCGTGAGCAAGCTCGACAGATATGACTTGAGCATTTTGGCCGAATTGCAAAAGGACGCGCGCATCTCAAACCAGGAATTGGCGGAACGCATTGGTCTGTCGCCGTCGCCGTGCTCGCGCCGGGTCAAACAGCTGGAAGATGATGGTTACATCGTGCGACAGGTGGCCTTGCTGGACCGCAAGAAGCTGGGCCTGAATCTGACGGCCTACGTGCTGATCGGCATGGACCGCCACACGCCGGAGCGTTTCGAGAACTTCGAGCAGCAGATTCGCAACCTGCCTCAGGTGCTGGAATGCAGCCTGGTGACCGGGATGGAAGCCGACTATCAGCTGAAAGTCGTGGTGCCTGACATGGACCATTACCAGAAACTGCTGCTGGGGCATCTGACCCGTATCGAAGGCGTAACCAGCGTGCGATCGAGCTTTGTGCTCAATCAGGTCCTGGCCAGCACCGAAATGCCGCTGGTTCATCTGCGCAACTGATAAAGGGCCGTGGTAACAGCGTTACAGCCTGGCGGGCACCTCGCGATACTCACCCTGATCGAGCCCGTCGAGCGTCCAGTCGCCGATCCTGACGCGCACCAGCCTCAGCGTCGGCAGGCCCACGGCAGCGGTCATGCGCCGTACCTGTCGATTGCGGCCTTCCCTGATGACCAGTTCCAGCCAGTGCGTTGGCACGCTTTTGCGAAAGCGGACCGGCGGATTACGCGGCCATAGGGCAGGCTCTTCGATCTGCCGGGCTTCGGCGGGTAAAGTCGGGCCGTCGTTGAGCTGCACACCCTCACGCAGTTGCTGCAACTGTTCTTCGCTCGGTTCGCCCTCCACCTGCACCCAATAGGTCTTGGCCAGCTTGTGCTTCGGATCGGCGATACGCGCCTGCAATTGCCCGTCGTTGGTCAGCAGCAACAGGCCTTCGCTGTCGCGATCCAGCCGGCCTGCCGGGTAGATGCCGGGGATATTGATGAAATCCTTGAGCGTCGCCCGCCCCTGTTCATCGTTGAACTGGGTCAACACGTCGAACGGCTTGTTGAACAGGATCAGCTTTGGCTCGGCGGGTGGCGCCTTGGCGACTCGCCGGGGAGCGCCTGATGGACTGGTTTGAGGACGGCGGGAGGCAGGACGCTGGATGCGGGACATGGGTATTCGGCAATCGGAAAACAGAAAGGGCCACTTTAGTGGCCCTTTCTGCAAATACCAACCGCAATCAACGGAACGGCGGTTCGTCGAAGCTGCGCAGTTTGCGCGAGTGCAGCGAATTGAGCTCGGTGCGCAGCAGGTCCAGCGCTGCGATGCCGATCTTCAGATGCTGGCTGACTGCGCGTTCATAGAACGCGTTGGCCGAGCCCGGCAGCTTGATTTCACTGTGCAACGGTTTGTCGGAGACACACAACAACGTGCCATAGGGCACCCGCAGACGATAACCCTGCGCGGCGATGGTGCCGCTTTCCATGTCCACGGCCACGGCGCGGGACAGGTTGATCAGCGGACGCTCCTGCGCCCAGCGCAGTTCCCAATTGCGGTCGTCGTAGGTCAGCACGGTGCCAGTACGCAGGCGCTTCTTGAGTTCTTCGCCACGCTCGCCAGTGATCTGCGCAGCCGATTCCTGCAAGGCCAGTTGCACTTCGGCCAGGGCCGGAATCGGGATGTGTGGCGGCAGCACGCGGTCCAGAATGCCGTCGCGACGCATGTAGGCGTGGGCCAGCACGTAGTCGCCGATGGTCTGCGACTGCCGCAGGCCGCCGCAGTGACCGATCATCAGCCAGCAATGTGGACGCAAGACCGCCAGGTGGTCGGTGATGTTCTTGGCGTTGGACGGCCCGACACCAATGTTGACCAGCGTCACGCCGTGACCGTCTTCGGCGATCAGGTGATAGGCCGGCATCTGGTAGCGATGCCAGACCACGCTGGCGACGATGGCCTGGGCTTCGTCATGACTCATGCTCTTGTCGACAATGACGTTGCCGGGCAGAACCATGCGCACGAAGCGCGGATCTTCACGCAGTTTTTCCAGGCCATGCAGGATGAACTGGTCGACATAGCGGTGATAGTTGGTCAGCAGAATCCACGGCTGCACATGGCGCCAGTCGCTGCCGGTGTAATGCACCAGACGACGCAGCGAAAAGTCCACGCGCGCAGCATCGAACAGCGCCAGTGGCAGCGGATCGACATTTGCCCAGTCGTAGAGGCCGTCGGCGATGCCATCGGTTGCGGCCGACAGGTCGGTGCTCGGGAACACTCGCGCCAGCGCAGCGGCGGTCACGCCGGAGCCAGCCAGTTCATCGCCCTGTTCCACAACATATGGATAAGGAATGTTCTGCTCGCTCATGCCGACTTCGACCGTCACGGTGAAGTCGCTCATCAGCGGGCCGAGCTGCTCCAGCAGGTATTTGCGAAACGCCTTGGGCTGCGTGACGGTAACGCTGTAAGTGCCGGGCAACTGGACCTTGGCGTAAGCGCGAGTGGTCAACGGCACTTCGCCGTGGCACTGGTAGTTGAGGCGCAATTCAGGGTAGCGGAACTGCGCTCGTTCTTCGGCGCTGGGTTCGACGCGGTCTTTCAGGTAACGCTTGAGCGCCTGGCTCAGCGCGCTGGTCGCACGCTCGTGCAGTTCAGCGAGACGCTCTACAGCTTGCTCGGCAGTGTCTACAACAACAAAGGCTTGGGTCACGTTTCATGTCCTGTCTGAACTTGCAGACCTGCATCCTAACGGGTTCGCGTGCTCATGCCACCTGCGGCGACGCTCTGGATACCAATGTTCCGACATCCACCCCTCGCGGCAATGCGCCATATACCCGCCCGCCAGCGGCTATTCGACCGGCGATGAAACCATCGCTGACGGCCGCGTTACCCGCCTCAAGCAATAGTTTGGCCTGCAGGGCGACAGCGATGTCTTCGGTCAGTTGCCGGGCGCGGTACTGGATATCGCTCAAATCGGTGAAGGCACCTTTCAGCGCGGTGATGTGCGCGGCCAGACGTCGATCACCGTGCCCGTCACCCAGTTCGTCGAACAAGGCATCGAGCACACCCGGCTCCTTCGACAGCGCCCTTAACACATCAAGGCACTGCACGTTGCCGGAGCCTTCCCAGGTCGAGTTGACCGGCGCTTCCCGGTACAGACGCGGCAAAATGCTGTCTTCGACATAGCCAGCACCACCGAGGCATTCAGCGGCTTCGTTGATCATGGCCGGGGCTCGCTTGCAGATCCAGTACTTGCCTACCGCCGTCACCAGCCGCACGAAGCGTGCTTCATGGGACTCATCCAGATGATCCAGCGCGCGGCCCATGCGCAGGGTCAGGGCCAGCGCCGCTTCGCTTTCCAGCGCCAGATCGGCCAGCACGTTTTGCATCAGTGGCTG
>Ga0065712_10000507_pt1 | contig 14659 bp, 17 predicted proteins | sample MisRhiReplicate1_FD_59099 | JGI IMG/M metagenome (GOLD analysis project Ga0065712, IMG submission 59099) | Miscanthus rhizosphere microbial communities from Kellogg Biological Station, MSU, sample Rhizosphere Soil Replicate 1: eDNA_1 v3... | ecosystem: Host-associated > Plants > Roots >...
GATGCTGGTGGACTTCCGCGGCTTCGACACCCTCGGTGAAATTACCGTGCTGGTGGCCGTGGCGCTGACCGTGTTTGCCCTGCTGCGACGCTTCCGCCCGCCAAAAGAAAGCCTGCAGTTGCCCGCCCAGCAGCGTCTGCTGGCACCGGACGTGGTCACCGATCTGGTCAACCCGCGTCACGCCAGTGACACAGCACTCGGTTTCATGATGGTGCCGGCGGTGCTGGTGCGCCTGCTGCTGCCGATCGCGTTCGTGGTGTCGGTCTACCTGTTCATGCGCGGCCACAATCAGCCGGGCGGCGGCTTTGTCGCGGGTCTGGTGATGTCGGTGGCGTTCATCCTGCAATACATGGTCGCTGGCACTCAGTGGGTCGAGGCGCAAATGAGCCTGCGACCGTTACGCTGGATGGGCACGGGCCTGCTGTTTGCCACGGTCACCGGGCTCGGGGCGATGGCCGTCGGGTATCCGTTCCTGACCACCCACACCTGGCATTTCGGACTGCCGGTGCTCGGTGACGTTCACATCGCCAGTGCGCTGTTCTTCGACATTGGCGTGTACGCCGTGGTGGTCGGTTCGACCCTGTTGATTCTCACCGCCCTCGCCCACCAATCGGTACGGGGTCACAAGACCGCTGCCCTGCCTCGATCCGTCGCCATGCAAGGAACCGTCTGATGGAAGAAGTCATCGCAATCGCCATCGGCGTGCTGGCCGCGTCCGGCGTCTGGCTGATCCTGCGGCCACGGACGTTTCAGGTGGTGATGGGCCTGTGCCTGCTGTCCTACGGCGTCAACCTGTTCATCTTCAGCATGGGCAGTCTGTTCATCGGCAAGGAACCGAACATCAAGGACGGCGTGCCTCAGGACCTGTTGCACTACACCGACCCGCTGCCGCAAGCGCTGGTATTGACCGCCATCGTGATCAGTTTCGCCATGACTGCGTTGTTTCTGGTGGTGCTGCTGGCTTCCCGGGGCCTGACCGGTACCGACCATGTGGATGGCCGGGAGCCTAAAGAATGAATCTGATGCCGCATTTGATCGCTGCACCGATTCTGCTGCCGCTGCTGACCGCCGCCATGATGCTGATGCTGGGGGAGAAACACCGTCCGCTGAAGGCCAAGATCAACCTGTTTTCCAGCCTGGTGGGGTTGGGCATTGCCGTGCTGTTGCTGCAATGGACTCAGGAGACGGGCGTCCCCGGCTCCATCGGCGTGTACTTGCCGGGCAACTGGCAGGTGCCGTTCGGTATCGTGCTGGTGGTCGATCGACTGTCGGCGCTGATGCTGGTGTTGACCGGAATCATTGGCGTCAGCGCCCTGCTGTTCGCCATGGCCCGTTGGGACGGCGCCGGTTCGAGTTTCCACGCGCTGTTCCAGATTCAGATGATGGGCCTGTACGGCGCATTCCTGACGGCGGACCTGTTCAACCTGTTTGTGTTTTTTGAAGTGTTGCTGGCGGCCTCTTATGGCCTGATGCTCCACGGTTCGGGTCGGTCGCGGGTATCGTCGGGGCTGCATTACATCTCGATCAACCTGCTGGCCTCGTCGCTGTTTTTGATCGGCGCGGCGTTGATCTACGGCGTCACCGGCACCCTGAACATGGCCGATCTGGCGCTGAAAATTCCGCTGGTGCCGGAAGCCGATCGCGGCCTGCTGCATGCCGGCGCGGGGATTCTGGCCGTGGCGTTCCTGGCCAAGGCCGGGATGTGGCCGCTGAACTTCTGGCTGGTGCCGGCCTACTCCGCAGCCAGCGCACCGGTGGCGGCAATGTTCGCGATCATGACCAAGGTCGGCGTCTACACCTTGCTGCGTTTGTGGACCCTGCTGTTCTCTGGTCAGGCCGGCGCGTCGGCGTACTTTGGCGGCGACTGGCTGATCTACGGCGGCATGGCGACCATCGTCTGCGCCGCCGTGGCGATTCTCGCCGCACAACGACTGGAGCGCCTGGCCAGCCTGAGCATTCTGGTGTCCGCCGGGATTCTGCTGTCGGCCATCGGTTTCGCCCAGCCCAACCTGATCGGCGCGGCGCTGTTCTACCTGGTCAGCTCGACCCTGGCGTTGAGCGCGTTGTTCCTGTTGGCCGAGTTGATCGAGCGTTCGCGTTCGGCCAATGAAATGCCGCTTTTCGATGACGGCGATCTGCCGCGACCGATGGAATCCTTGCAGCCGCCCAAAGGCATCAACCTCGATGACGAGCAGAAAGCCGTGGTCGGCCAGGTGATTCCCTGGACCATGGCGTTCCTCGGGTTGAGCTTCATTGCCTGCTCGCTGTTGATCATCGGCATGCCGCCGCTCTCGGGATTCATTGGCAAACTCGGGTTGCTCAGCGCCCTGCTCAATCCGTTGGGCCTGGGCAATGGCGGCGATGAGCCGATTTCAAATGCTGCGTGGGGCTTGCTGGCGTTGCTGATCCTCTCCGGGCTGGCGTCGTTGATCGCCTTCTCGCGCTTGGGCATCCAGCGTTTCTGGACGCCCGAGGAACGGCCGTCGCCGTTGCTGCGACGTTTCGAATGCGTGCCGATCATTGCGTTGTTGGGCTTGAGCATTGCGCTGACCTTCAAGGCTGAACCGCTGCTGCGCTACACCCAGGCGGCCGCCCAAGCGCTGAACAATCCGCAGCAATACGTGATGGCGGTGCTCGGCACCCGTGCGATTCCAAGCCCGGAAGCCAAAGCCGCGGTAGCGGAGGTCACACCATGAAGCGGCTGTTTCCTGCTCCCTGGTTGTCGCTGGCCCTGTGGTTGCTGTGGCTGGTGCTGAACCTGTCGATGAGTCCCGGCAATCTGCTGCTGGGCGCAGTGCTGGGGTTCTGTGCGCCGTTGATGATGCGCAAGCTGCGACCGCTGCCAGTTCGTATTCGTCGGCCGGGGGTGATTGTGCGTTTGTTCTTTCTGGTCGGTCGCGATGTGGTGGTGTCCAACCTCACCGTGGCCTGGGGCGTGCTCAACGCCGGTCGCCGTCCACCGCGCTCGCAGTTCATCAAGGTGCCGCTGGACTTGCGCGACGCCAACGGCCTGGCGGCGCTGTCGATGATCTGCACGGTGATTCCCGGCACCGTGTGGTCGGAACTGGCGCTGGACCGCAGCATTTTGTTGCTGCACGTCTTCGATCTGGATGACGAAGCGCTGTTCATCCAGCACTTCAAGGCGACCTACGAGCGCCCCTTGATGGAGATCTTCGAATGAGCGCCTTGCTGTCGAACGCAATCCTGCTGAGCCTGTTCATCTTTTCGCTGGCGATGATTCTGACCCTGATCCGGCTGTTCAAGGGGCCGTCGGCCCAGGACCGGGTTCTGGCGCTGGACTACCTGTACATCATCGCGATGCTGATGATGCTGGCGCTGGGCATTCGTTATGCCAGTGACACTTACTTCGAGGCGGCGCTGCTGATTGCGCTGTTCGGCTTCGTCGGCTCGTTTGCCCTGGCGAAATTCCTGCTGCGTGGCGAGGTGATCGAATGAGCGCTGAACTGTCTCTGTGGGTTGAAATTCCGGTGGCGATCCTGCTGGTACTCAGCAGTCTGTTTGCGCTGATCGGCGCCATTGGCCTGGTGCGGATGAAGGACTACTTCCAGCGCATGCACCCGCCGGCGCTGGCATCGACCTTGGGCGCCTGGTGCGTGGCGCTGGCCTCGATCATTTACTTTTCGGCACTCAAATCCGGGCCGGTGCTGCATGCCTGGCTGATTCCAATTCTGTTGTCGATTACGGTGCCGGTGACTACGTTGCTGCTGGCGCGGGCGGCGCTGTTTCGCAAACGTATGGCGGGGGATGATGTGCCGGCTGAGGTGAGCAGTCGGCGCACGGAGAGCGGGAGTTAAGTTCGCAGATTTGTATTGATTGTAAGGGCCTCTTCGCGAGCGAGCCCGCTCCCACAGTAGATTTTCAGTGAACACAGAATTGTGTCCGACGGAGATCAAATGTGGGAGCGGGCTTGCTCGCGAAGGCGATAGTCCGGTTGACTCAAATCCAGGCGACTGCCAACAACCCCGCCCCCAACACCACACACAACGGCGAATACGCCCAGGTGTCGAGCCGGGCAAACTTCGAATCCTTCACCTGCTTGAAGAACCCCATCAGATGCGAATCGCCGATCGCCCTGGCGAACATCAGCATCGCAATGGCGCTGATCACCCATTGCAGCGACCAGTGCTGCACCGTCGGCAGATACAGCCCGACCCGCAAGCACACCAGCATCGCAATCAGCAGCAACCCCACCGCCACCAGCAACGTGGCAAAGCCTGAAGGTTTGAAGGCCGGCCTGGATTCCCCGCCGCCCTCTGCGGATATTCGCGGGACCGCCGCCTCGCTACCCAACTTGCCACCTGCCGCCCAGTACAGGTGGATCAGGCTGATCAACAGGAAGATGGCAGCCATCCATTGCGCGATCAATAGGCTCATGTTCGGACTTCCAGCGTGAAATGTCGCAGCAGGATGAACTTACTTGCACGATTTTGTAAGGGTATTCGTCAGCAATGGCGGACGGCCACCAGCACTGATCGCTGACTTTGTTCCGCCATGGCCCACTTTTTACTTCAATTCTGCAGACACCTTGTCGGCCACATCCTTGGGCACCCAGGCCTGCCACACTTCCGGGTGCGCCTTCATGAACGCCTGCGCCGCCTGCCGTGGCGGAGTGTGTTTTTCGCTCATCTCGGCCAGTGCCTTGTTCAATGGATCGATGGGCAAGTCGACCTTGGTGAAGAACTCGGCAATCTGCGGATACTGTTTCTGGAATGGCGTGGACACGCCGATGGACAGCTTCGAGGGCAGTGAGCGCGTCGGTTTCGGATTCGGGTTGTCGGCGTCGGTCAGGGTTTTCCAGGCATCGGCGTCGAACGGCGGCTCTTCGAGCTGAATCAGTTTGAAGCGGCCGAGCAANGGTGTTGGCGACCANTAATAGAACANCACCGGTTTGCCGCGNCGAATCGAAGAACTGATCTCCGCATCCAGTGCTGCCCCTGAACCNCTGCGGAAATTCACATAGCTGTCGTCCAGCCCATACGCCTTGAGTTTCTGTTTGTTGACCACTTCCGACGTCCAGCCGATCGGGCTGTTGAGGAAGCGCCCCTTGCCCGGAGTTTCCGGATCGCTGAACACGCCTTTGTATTTCGGCAGGTCGCTGACACTGCGCAGGCCCGGCGCCAGCGGCTTGATGCCTTTCGCCGGGTCGCCTTTGATCACATATTCGGGTACCCACCAGCCTTCGGTGGCGCCCTTGACCGTATCGCCGAGACTCGCGACTTTGCCTTCTGCCTCCGCCTTGACCCAGACCGGACTGCGACCGGCCCATTCTTCGCCAATCACCTGAATGTCATTGTTGGCCAGCGCGGTCTCCAGGGTGATGGTCGTCCCCGGCAAGGTATCGGTCGGCAGCCCGTAGCCCTTCTCGACGATGATCCGCAGTATATCGGTGATCAGGCTGCCGCTTTCCCAGTTCAAGTCAGCGAAGTGGATCGGCGCCTGGGCAGCGAACACCGAAACGGGTGAAGCCAACAATCCGAAAGTGGCCAGGGTAGCGGCCAGCAACCGTCGAAATCCGTTCATGCTTTTGCACCTCGTGCTGTTCACAGCAATAGCAGGATGGCCTGGCAGAAGACCGCAAAGCCTCTGAATACTCAGTCCACTGACTGTAGTAGAGGTTCCTGCTTTCGAGGGAGGTCAATCAGTTTTCGGAAGGTTCCTGCAAGCGCGCCAACGCTCTTCGTACCATGCTGGCGTACTCCGCCGGGCGCAACGTATAGATCTGTGACGCCACCCAACCCAGCCATGCACCTTGCAAAACAGCCTTCTGGTCGAACATCCGCTGGGCTTCGGCTTGCGCACTGGCCTGGTTCTGTTCGTGGAAGTCGGCGCGGGTCAGGGTCATTATTCGCTGGCCTTGAAGGTAACCAGTTCCCCTTTGCGCCACTTGGCCGCCTTGGCGGTCACGGCTTTCAGGGTTTTGGTCAGGCCTTCCTGCAACTGTTGGTGAGCGGCGAACACCATCACCACGCCATGACCTTCCTTGAACACAATCCCGTGGCCATCAGCGGTGGTGACGAACGCGTAATCACCCAGGCCGTACACCGTCAGTTTGATTTCACGGAACTTGATGTCCAGCTTGCCGCCTTCGCGACTGGGCAATACAGAGGCGCTGAAATGATCGCCGACCTTGAGTTTAAGCCCCGGCTTGTCATCAACCACCAGCGCCTCTTCGGTGTCGATCTCGGCAATATAAATGCCTTCAGCGTTCTGTTCGGTGATGTAAACAAAACGTGACTGGAACTGTTTAACCAGCTTTGCGCGCAAATCACCCAGCACGAACAAAGCATGCATATCGAGATTACTTACTGCCAAGGAAACATCCCCACATATGAAAATGATGCTGCACGCTAAACCAGCGCACAGCAGAAAAAAGCGGCAATGCCGAAGGTGTCGCAAAAAGACCCGGGTTGAAATCCTGAAACGAGCAGAGGGCTCATCCATCGCGAGGCTTGAGAAGACTACTGGAACAGCACTCACGTCGTCTTGCCTGGCGTTCGTCAGAGGTTGAAGGAAAAAGCCCTTCCGACGGCCAGAAAAACGGGACTACCAACTTTAGGGAAAAATCTCTTTAACAAAAGCACTTTTCCGACATATCGCCAGCAAAAAATTGCTTTAGATGAACATCGATCGCCAAACACTGACGGTGATTCTAGAGCAGCGATGCTCATCGAGACTACCCAAAACCACGTACGCACGTCGGTAAAACAACGAAAAGGACTTCATATGTGCACGCTGACACATTTTGCTCACCCTCAGGCGCCTAACACGAACAGCTCGACAACACTGCCCCCCGGGATGTTTCAACCGCATGAATACTACCCTGAAGAGCCCGCCCGGCCACGCTTTCAGGTCATTCTGGCCGGCAATGCCTTTTTTCATATCAAGGAAACTTCCACCGGTCGCGTCAGAGGTTTCCGCGGTAATCATAACGAAGCCTGCGCCCTTGCGCGCTCGCTCGAGTTACGTGATTGACGGTTCCGCCACGTTCATTTCCATAGACGCTTCGTCATGCCGGCGACTTAACTCAGCCGCCAGCATGCAACTACTGCCATACTGCCCGACCAATGAAACCCGTCCCCAGGGCGGGCGGCGTTCAAAACATCAGAATATTTTCAAGGGAAGGCGGCTACGTGACGGAATTTGATATCGGTGAATTTTTTATCCGGGGCGAAGCCAGAGAAGTCGAAGGCGAATTCCAGGCAGTCATTATCATGCGCGCCAAACCACCGCTGACCACCGTGACCTATCACCAGGTCGAGAAGGATCGTTGGTTCAAGACCTCGGACGTTGCCGCCGTTGCCGCCCAGGACGCCGCCAAGGCACTGAAGGTTGCCGTCGATGAAGGGGCCTTGAAAGCCTGAGATGGGGTGGACAAATCCGGGAACCGCGCTGGAACAGCGCGATTTTCATGACCGTCAGCGGGCGGTAACAGACCAGAGCCTGTCTCGCTGACAGGATCGACACCCCGGCCCGAGAGGTGTCTGCGGCGTGCCAACCTTGCACAGATTGCACGCCTTCATGTCGACAAATGATCAGATCAGCTTGCGCTTGACCGCTTCATCCAGCGTGCTTTGGGTCAGATGCTTGAGCAACACGTCCCCTCGTTCATTGAACGGCAACCCGACAATCAGCAGGATCTGCAACCAGGTGCGAGTGCTCTCCTGTTTGACGACTTTACCCAGCACCTTGCCTTCCTGATCCTTGAACACCGTTTCCAGCGTGAAGGTATTGCTGAATGTAGTCGGGATCACGAACAACGTGAACCCCGTCAGCCAGGCACTGGCGATATTTCCTTGCTCGTTATTGGTCAAGGTACTCGTGACGTACAGGTTTGAGTCGACTTTGTCCGTGGTCACGTTTTTGAACTGTCCGGATTCCTTGAAGGTTTCCAGCATGTTCTTTTCCACCAGCGCCGCATTGCCCACGCCACCCGACAGTTCGCCGTTGAACTGCTGCTGAGTGGTCACGTGCAGATAAGCACTGGGCTTGTCTTGCCTGGCCTGGGCCGGTGGCCACTGATCCACCGGTGCCAAGTCATGCTGAGAGTAGGAAATGCAGCCAGTCAGGCTGCTGCTGAGCAACGCCAGCAAAACCAAAAGGTATTTATTCATGTGCTGCCAGTTCCTTTGACGGTGTACGCAGTTGAGGGGTGGCACCGGCCAGCAATTGAGCGATCAATTCGCGCAACTGAGCACCGCCCAGGCGGGGATTGAGATAATCGGCGTTCCACAGACCGACATTCTTGTCGAGCTTGACCTGCTCGACCGACCTGGCCAGTTGCTTACCCTGACGGTCTTCAATGATCAGTTCGCCCGCGAGGTCGTACTTGTCGACGTAAATCGGACCGTCAACCCAAATCCAGAGGGTCAAGGTCACCAGCGCACCGGGAATATAAGCCGGATGCATGGTGCGTTTACCTGCCAGCGAGGTCAGGTTGAACTTGAGCACCACATCGTCCTCACCGGCCTTGGCCGGGAACACCACGATTCGCTTGAAGTAATCACTTTTGTCGACATAAGCGCTGATCTGCTCGGTCAACTGCCGGCTACCGGCGACACGCACCTTATCGTCCAGCTCGGGGGCGGAAATCACCACGTCGCTGATCTCGGCACTGCGATCAAGGGTGGATGGCGCGGGGCTCAAGGGTTCGCCGATGGGACCCAGCGGGGTGAAAGACACACAACCAGTCAACGACAGACCTAGCGCGATGGCCATCAGATAAACAAGACGCTTCACTGCATACATCCTTTTCATGCGGGATCGGGGATGCGTCGGCTCGAAAGAAAATCGTGCAAGGGAGGGGCAATTCAACACTGAACGGCGGGAAACCTGGGGGACCGAGTGTCGCCTACATCCTTGTTCGAACTCTTTGAATGGCGGCTCAGTGACGCCAAAAACGCGACGGCATCGTAATCGTTGGAACCCCGACAGGCAATAGCCTAGTGCCATCATTGTGGCGAATCCGCAGAAAGCTGCTAAACCCCTATCGAACTCTTGGCGCGCGGTTCCCTCAGATGCAATGACGTTGCACTGCCGATTGCGCACCTGATGCGACTGAATACTCTCAGGGAGATGAAGATGGATTCACCGACACACGACTTGAAAGGTTTGTTCGACCAACTCGGCCTGGACTCCAGCGAGAAGGCCATCGACGATTTCATTGCCAGCCATTCACCCCTGGCCGATGACAAGAAACTCATCGATGCCGAGTTCTGGACCCCGCAACAAGCCGGCTTCCTGAAAGAACAATTGCGTGAAGACGCGGATTGGGCGCGGGTAGTCGACGACCTGAACCTGCGTATGCATCAGATCCACTAGCCCACATATCTTGAGTCAACGAAAAACCTGTGGCGAGGGGATTTATCCCCGTTGGACTGCGTAGCAGGCCCATGTTTTGGGGCCGCTTCGCGACCCAACGGGGATAAATCCCCTCGCCACAAAAGCCGGCATCGCGCGTCTAGCGAGGATTTTCGGGTTTGTAACCCAACCGCAAACCACCCCAATGCCGGCCCTTGAGCATGATGGGCACCGAAAGGTCGTGCATCAGTTCACCAGTGTCGCGGGTATAGGTTTGCAGCAGTACGGCCTGTTGATGGCTGCCACAGCGAATCCCGGTGCGATCGGCGAATTTGCGTTTGGTGCGGTTCTGCAAGGTATCGACCTGCGCATCACCGGTCAGGGGTTGGCTGAAGACCTTGTTGTGGGTCGGCACATAGCCCTGCTGCGTACAGGCGATGGCGAACACCAGGCCTTCATGACGCGGCAACAACGGCTCCTGGATCGCCGGCAAGACCTGATCGGCGTAGCGATCGAAGCGGGTCTGGTACTTGGCGGGGCTGGTGCCGGGAATGGTTTGGTAATTGCGGTCAAACAGGTCATCGAGGCTGACGCGGCCCTCATCGATATCCGCTTCGAAACGCGCCGCGATCTGACTCGCGCCTTCACGGGCGAGGTCATAAATCCGCTGGTGATAGTCATCCAGCCCGACTTCGGCGAGGCGTTCGCTGATGGTTTCGGCCTGACCTTCCATTTGCACGGCGGCTTGGGCCAGGCGTTGGGTCTGTTGATCACTGATCGCCAGATCGCTGCGCATCTGTTCGATGGCGTGAAACAGGCTATCGAGTTGTTCGCGGTTGGTGTCGGCGCCCCTGGCGATTTCCCCGACCTGGCTTTCGACGCCGGCAGCCAGACGCGCAATGTTCTCCAAGTGCTGACCGGTGTGCTCGACCTGCTCGACACCGGTGTCGAGGTCNCTGGACAGTTGACGGATCTGCTCCACCACTTGCGCGGTACGCTGCTGAATATCAGCNACCATTTCCCCGACTTCGCCGGTGGCCGTCGCCGTGCGCGCGGCNAGACCGCGAACCTCATCGGCCACCACCGCAAATCCGCGACCNTGCTCNCCGGCCCGCGCCGCCTCGATAGCCGCGTTCAANGCCAGCAGATTGGTCTGGCTGGCGATGGACTGGATCACCAGGGTGACCCGTTGGATATCATCACTGCGCAGGCTCAGGGCTTCGATCAGTTCACGGCTGTTACTGGCGCGCTGACTGAGTTGATGCATACGGGCGATGGACTCGATCAGCTCCGTACGTCCCGCCGCGCTGCTCCGATGAGCCTCACTGGCCGCACTGAGCGCTTCCCGGCTGAGTGTCGAGGTGGCTTGTTCGGTCGCGATCATCACTTCGGCGTTGCTGACAATCTGCGCCGCGGCACCGAGCTGCGACTGCAGTTTGTCGGCCAGTTGCTTGACCGAAAAGGCCACACCGGCGGCAGACAACGCGTTATGACTGGTGGTGTAGGAAAGATCGCGAGTCAGCTCGGCAATCGCGCTGGCACTGTCGATGGGCGTTGCCTCAGGGATGGCGCGCGAGCGTAAGCGAGGTAGCCAGATCACCAGCACCGCCAATGGCAGGCCAAGGTAAAGCGACCAGCCGCCCAGCGTCATGCCGCACAACAAGAGCATCAGGGCGATGCTTTGCAGGGTCGGCGTCAGCCAAAGGTTTTTCGGCAAAAGCACGGGTGCAGACGCTGCTGCAACCAGAGATCCGTCACGCGTCATCTTCGTCACCCCACCCATAATTCTAATTGTTGTATCGGCATTAAACGCCACTACAAGGCCATTATCTATGGTCCATTAGTAGTGGGTATTGCAGCAGATCAATAGAAGCACGCGGGTTTTTCGCAGACGAAAAAAAGCATCGCGGGCAAGCCTTGCTCCTGACAGGAGTGAGGCTTGCCCGCGATGCGGGGCGTTACGAAATCAGGCCTGACGCTGGTGCTTGTCGATCTGTTCGTGACGCTCTTGAGCTTCGATGCAGTACTTGGTGGTCGGGCTGATCAGCAGGCGCTTCAGGCCAATGGCCTCGCCGCTGTCGTCGCACCAGCCAAAGCTGTCTTCCTTGATGCGTTCCAGAGCCTGTTCCAACTGAGGCAGCATGCGCTGGTCGCGATCGATCGCGTTCACCAGCCAGGTGCGCTCTTCTTCAACAGAAGCAGCGTCGGCCGGATCGGCCGGGGTGTCCAGGCTTTCGATGGCGATGCGGTTCTGTTCGATGCGCTCATGGGTTTCGACTTTCATGTTCTGCAACAGCTCAGAGAAAAAAGCATGTTGCTCGGCATTCATGTAGTCATCCGCCGGCATGGCCAGCAACTTGTCCTTTGTCATTGATATCTCTATAAAAAAACGTGCATTAAGGCGAATTAGGGAGCGTTCCGGCGGACCTGGGTCGGCCATCGGAACGGCGCCGTTTAATTCCAAGCGCCACCCGGCACTCAATTTACGAGGGGCGGCAGTCTAAGGCCGACTTGAGGCCTCAGCAACTGAAAAGACAGCGAATTCGTCCGACAAAGCCCTGAAAGTGCTCTATGGCAGTCTTTGCGGTGGTTATCGGAGTGCGTTTATAGCAAGAAATTCAATCGAGCGGCTGTATATAGAAGACAAATGGTTACGCCACGCGGGTCAGGCGTGGCGCATTGGCTGCTTGATCTGAGGCTCAGCGCTTGAGTTTGCGCTTGTTGCGGTACTGATCGATGACCACTGCCACCACGATGATCAGGCCTTTGATGATGTCCTGAATGTAGGCATCGACGCCGACGAAGGTGAAACCGCTGGCCATGACCCCGAGGATCAGTGCGCCGATGACCGTGCCGGTGATGCGCCCTACTCCGCCGGCCAGGCTGGTGCCGCCGATCACTGCCGCGGCAATCGCGTCCAGCTCATAAGACATGCCCATCCCGGCCTGCCCGGTCGCGGCCCGTGCCGACGCCACCACACCCGCCAGGCCAGCCAGCAAACCGGCGATGCTGTAGACGATCACCAGATGCCGCTTGACGTTGATCCCCGAGGTACGCGCCGCCTGCATGTTGCCGCCGATGGCGTAGGTATACTTGCCGTACTTGGTGTAACGCAGGGCGATGTGAAAGATCACCGCGACCACCAGGAAAATGATCACCGGCATCGCGCCGTGCCCGATCGCCGTGTAGGAATCCGAGAGCATGCTCACCGGTTGGCCTTCGGTGTAGTAACGCGCAAGGCCACGGGCCGAGACCATCATGCCGAGAGTGGCAATGAACGGCGGGATGCCGGTGATGGCAATGATGCTGCCATTGATCGCCCCTGCCAGCAGCCCCACCCCGAGCCCGGCAATTACCGGGATCCACACTGGCAAGTCAGTCAGCGACGGGAACACCGCCCGGGCGAAGTCCGACGTCTGGGCCAGGCTGGCAGCGATCATCGCCGACAGCGCCAGCACCGAGCCGGAAGACAGGTCAATACCCGTGGTGATGATGACCTGGGTCACGCCGATCGCCAGCAGGCCGATGATCGACACCTGCAGAATCATNAGCACCAGACGCTGGGAGTTCATCAGGAANCTCTGGTCGCGCACGATCCAGCCAAACACTTCGAAAACCAGGCCGATGCCAATCAGCACCAGAAAAATACTCAACTCGGTCGGAAAGCGCCGGCGACTCTTGACCGGTGCGGTTGCTGGCTTGTTTTCCAGTATCGCGTTCATAAACACTCACCCTTCTAAAAAATCCGGCATCGAATACATACCCTGTGGCTAGGGCGCTGCTGTGGTGAGGGGATTTAGCGAAACGTCGCACCGCCCCGTTGGACTGCGCAGCAGTCCCATTCTTTTGGGGCCGCTTCGCAGCCCAACGGGGATAAATCCCCTCGCCACAGAATCCCTGTTCACCCTTGGACTGTGTTCACCATTGATTAATGGCGCTGGGAGATACCCGAGGCCAATTGCATCACTCGTTCCTGGGTCGCTTCGCTGCGGTCGAGGGTGCCCATCAGGTCGCCCTCGTGCATGACCATCACCCGGTCGCTCATGCCGAGCACTTCCGGCAGTTCCGAGGAAATCATGATCACCGCCATGCCTTCGCTGGCCAGGTAGGAAATGAGCCGGTAGATCTCGGCCTTGGCGCCGACGTCGATACCGCGGGTCGGCTCGTCGAGAATCAGGACCCGTGGATTGGTCATCAGCCAGCGCGCCAGCAAGGCTTTCTGCTGATTACCGCCGGACAAGGTGTCGATGCACTGCTCCAGCGACGGGGTTTTGACCCGCAGCTTCTTGCACATGTCCTCGCACAAGGCGCGCAGGGCTTTTTGCTGGATGAAACCGTGGCCGGCGTAATGTGGCAACACCGCCATTTCCATGTTCTCCAGCACCGACAGGCACGGAAACAGGCCGCTGAGCTTGCGGTCTTCGGTCAGTAACGCGAAGCCCTTCTCGATCGCCATGTGCGGATCGCTGATGCGCACCACTTCGCCGTCGAGACGCATCTCGCCACCGTCACTCGGGGTGATGCCGAAAATCGCTTCGGCCACGTTGGTCCGCCCCGAGCCCATCAACCCGGCGATGCCGAGGATCTCGCCGGCATGCAGATCGAAAGACACATCCTTGAAAATGCCGTCCAGTTTCAGATCGCGAACCGACAGCAGCAGATCGCCGATCGGCTTTTCACGCACCGGAAACAACTGGCTCAGCTCGCGGCCGACCATCATCGAAATCAGGCTGTCGCCGTCCATGCTGTCGGCCCGCTGCAGGCCGATGTAGGCGCCGTCACGGAACACCGCCACTTCATCGGCGATGCTGAACACTTCGTTCATTTTGTGGGTGATGTAGATGATCCCTTTGCCCTGACTCTTGAGGTCGGCAATGATCGAGAACAGATGCGCGACTTCCTTGTCGGTGATGGCCGAGGTCGGTTCATCCATGATCAGGATGTCGGAATCATAGGACACGGCTTTGGCGATCTCGACCATCTGCCGTTCGGCGATGCTCAGGTTGCCGACCAGCTCTTCAGGATCGAGGTTGATCCGCAGGCGTTCCAGCAGTTTCGCCGTGCAGCGATGCATTTCACGGTGGTCGATCATGTGGAAACCGTTGAGCTGCTCACGGCCGATCCAGATGTTCTCGGCGATGCTCATGTGCGGCATCAGGTTGAGTTCCTGGTGGATCATCGCGATTCCGGCCTGGAGCGCAGCCAATGGCGTTTCGAAGACCACCGGTTTGCCCCGCAGGCGCAGTTCACCGGCGTCCGGCTGATAGATGCCGGCAATGATTTTCATCAGGGTGGATTTGCCCGCGCCGTTTTCGCCCATCAGGGCCAGTACGGAACCGGG
>Ga0065712_10068103_pt1 | contig 14654 bp, 12 predicted proteins | sample MisRhiReplicate1_FD_59099 | JGI IMG/M metagenome (GOLD analysis project Ga0065712, IMG submission 59099) | Miscanthus rhizosphere microbial communities from Kellogg Biological Station, MSU, sample Rhizosphere Soil Replicate 1: eDNA_1 v3... | ecosystem: Host-associated > Plants > Roots >...
GGGCCGCCCCTACAGTTGTTTATGAGTTATGACGATTGAGGAATCTTGCGCACGAAGATGGCCGCGTGCGAATTATTTCCCGCCGCTACACCGAAGAATCCATCAAAAGCACATTCTTCTACTTGGCATACACATTGCCCAATGAGCGTGACCGAAATTTCAGACGGGGTCTCATATGCCGAGTGCGCAACCAATAGAAATTGAGGAGCCAGCCGGGCTCGCTATGAAAGCGGGAGCTGATTTCCCTTCGTTCCTACAAGCCATTCACGCCGCCAATCTCAACAACCTGAGTCTCCTGCACCCGCGCGGAAAGATCCTCTTCGCAGAAGGCGAGCGCGCGCGTGGCGTCCACGTACTGCGAACCGGCCGAGCGACCATGTCGATCTCGTCGCGTGAAGGACGCGTCGTGATACTGCGTCTCGCACAAGCGGGCGATGTGCTCGGATTAAACTCAGTATTACAGAATGCTGTTTACGAAACGACGGTCAAGGCGCTCGAGCCATGTCGCACAGATTTCATTTCACACGCCGAACTAATCGAACTAATGCGAAGCAGCCAGGCCGCTACTCAAGCAGTTATAAAAATATTGAGCCGGGAATTGGTCGAACTTACGAATCGGACCAGGGCTTTAGTCTTACCACAAACAGCCGGCGCCAGATTGGCAAGACTCTTGCTTGAATTGAGTAAGGAGAACGGCATCGACAAGGTTTTTACGCACGAAGAGTTTGCACAAATGATCTGTTCTTCCCGTGAGACAGTGACTCGGCTGCTTGCAAACCTTGATAAACGACAGATCATTCGCGTAACATCTCGTCACCTCCTGATTTGTGATCGAGCGACTTTGCAGACGATCGCGACCGGCTAATTGTGACGCTCGTCACATCTTCCCATAGGGCGAAAACCTAAAATAACGAACCCAGGGTCAGTCAGTTAATCGCGAAAACCAAAGGTGGGGCTAAGATGAGTAGATTCTTTAAGGCACTCCTGATCTGTGGCTTAGTTTTCGCCGCACTCGCATGGATCAGCTACAACAATCCCTCTCAATCCGCACAGATCAGTCCGAGCCAAGCCGCGAAGTTTAAGTCTGACGATTACGTCGGTAGCGATGCGTGCAAAGACTGCCACGAAGATCAGTTCAAAAACTTCTCACACACTTCGCACGCGCAGCTCACGAAAATTGCCAGTTGGAAAGAGAAAGTAACCGGCTGCGAGTCGTGCCATGGTCCAGGCAAGGCACACATCCAAGAAGGTGATCCGAAGAAGATCATCTCATTCAAGAACAAGTCGTCGAAGGAGACTTCCGAGACGTGTTTAAGCTGTCACGCCGGCAGAGAGGAACACAACAACTTCCGCCGCGGTGAGCACTGGCGCAACGACATCGGTTGCACTGATTGCCACTCCCCCCATTCGGCACCAACTGGCCGCCAGCTAGCCGCTTCAAACGTCTTCGTCTCCCCAGCAAATGCGCAGAAGCCTGGCTTCGCCGACATACGCTTGCTCAGGAAGAGCGAGCCACAGCTTTGCATGGGTTGTCACAGCGAAACCAAGCACCAGTTCAACCTACCGTTCCACCACAAGGTGCTGGAAGGTGCCATGCGGTGCAGCGACTGCCACAATCCACACGGCGGGTTTGAGCTGAAACAAACACGACTAGCCACCGGCGCCGATGCAGCCTGCATCAAGTGCCACGCAGACAAGCAAGGACCATTTGTTTACGAGCATGCCCCCGTTAAGACCGAAGGGTGCATCGCGTGTCACACCCCACACGGCTCGTCGAATCCGCGCCTGTTGATTACGAGCCGCGTCGCACAACTCTGTCTGACCTGTCACAGCGTTGCGCACGGTGTCGGCGCAGATGAACCCGCAGGTCCGCAGCACAACCTGAACGCACAATACGGGAATTGCACAAATTGCCATATCAAGATTCATGGGTCTCGTACGAGTCCGGTCTTTTTCCGTTGAGAACCTGGATTTTGAACCTTTAAGTGAATGAGGATTGGGCCATGAGCACGAAGCAAAAAATCACGCTGCAACTGATCGGGTTGGTGATGGTCCTGAGCGTGGCGATGGTTGCAGTTGCGCAAAACTCGTCACCCTCGCCCGCCCCTACGAAGTCTGATTCATCTGACACACCGCCTGAACAAGGCGAAAAGGCCGGAGACTATACGGCTATCGGCAGCGTGGAGTTTGGGTATCGCGGGCTCAGTGTTGACGGTGATCTAAACAAGTATCAAAGCGATCTCAACTACAAGGCTGGGCCGCGACTCTTCGACAGCTCTTTCCTGCTCAGGTCGACTGCCGGCAAAGGCTCTCTGTTCGAAACGTTCCTGGTTAATTCAACAGGCTGGGGCGCCGATCCGCAGGGCAACTTGCGCGCGAGTGTCGAACAGCCAGAGTGGTATCGCTTCGACGCCACTTATCGTCGCTTTAAATACTTCCGCTTCCTTAACGACTTCGCCAATCCAAACTGGGTATTCAGTCCGGCGAATTTTAGTGTGCCGCCCAAGATCACGACCGGAGAACACGGCTACGACACGAGAGTAAAGTTAGGAGATTTCGATCTCACTCTCCTGCCGAAGAACGAGCGTATTCGTTTCAACGTCGGTTTCTCACCTGAACGCTACAGTGGCCCAGCCTTCACGAACTATCACGCCGGTGGAAATGAATTCAACTTCCTGACGCAGCTTGAATCCCGCGCCAACGATTTCCGCGTAGGCGCAGATGGTAGACTCGGACCACTAAACTTTTCGTTCTTACAAGGTTTCCGGCGCTTTCGTGACGACAGCGTGGTCGATCTCGGCGTCACGCCGGGAACAAATCTCAATCCGGCCGTAGCTAGTTTGACCAATTTCGATCGGAATGAACCGGCGCGCGGTAGTGTCAACTACACGCGTTTCAGTTTACAAACACTCGTCGCGAAGAAACTCGACATTACCGGTCGCATCATCTACAGCAAGGCTGAGCAGAATTATTCATTTGCTGAGAGCCTCACGGGGCGAAACTGGAATCCGCGTATCACCGGCTTTCCGCCGAGCCCGCCTGGAGCGACGCCAAACATTCTCAATCTGGGCCAATACATTCTGACTGGTGACACTGAACGACCGAACTGGCTCGGCAATCTCGGCCTGACGTGGCTGGCAACCGACAAGTTCCGGCTCTCGAACACGTTCAGAGTCGAAACATTCGAGATCACCGGCTCGGCGCTGTTTAATGATTTCTTTTCTCTGACACGCGGTACGAGGACCGACACCATCGGTTTCAGCAATGCCAACGTACTGACCAATACGGAGTACCGCAAGATCCAAAACACGATCGAAGGCGACTACCAGTTTAATCCGCACTACTCGATCCACCTGGGTTATCGATACGCAAATCGCCGCGTGCGAGAGGCCATCAGCGGCTTCAACCTCGGCGCTAACCAACCGACCGCGCTCGTACCTTCGGACTTTACAGAGCACAACAACACGCACGCCATACTGGGTGGGTTCAAGGCGCAACCAGCGCGGGATTGGGTTCTTTATTTTGACGCCGAGCATGGTACCGCCGACAACGTATTCACGCGCATCGGCAATTACAACTACACCAACGTTCGTGCGAAGAGCAGGTACAAGCCAACTCCGCGAATCGGTTTCAATCTTGGGGTGATTACCAGAGACAACTCGAACCCTTCGGAGATTGCGGGAGTTTCCATCGAAGACTTTGGGGTGAACATCAAGTCGCGAATCTTCACTTCGTCACTTGATTGGACCGCGACGTCGAGATTCTCGGTGAGCGCAGGCTACAACTATCATTGGATAAACAGCAAGGCCATAGTCGACTATTTCTTCAATAGCGTGCAGCATCCAGTGGGCAATAGTCTCTATATCGTAAGGAACAATTTCTTCTTCATTGAGACGGTCGCGCACCTCGCTCCCCGAGCAACGCTGTTCGCGACGTATCGCATAAATAAGGACAACGGTCAGGGAAATCGCGTGGCCGATCCGACCGGCAATCCCGGAACGCTGATCGCGTCGTATCCGATGAGTTATCAATCGCCCGAGGCGCGCCTGGCCATCAAGCTGCACGAGCGGCTTGATTGGAACGTCGGATACCAGTACTACAACTACAACGAAAGCCCGTTAGTGGGTCCACGGCCGCAGAACTATCACGCGCATCTGCCTTATACGTCATTGCGCTTCTACTTCGGCCGCAAAGAATAGTCGGGATAGTTGGGAACCTGAGGGGCATTCCTTAAAATCGGCGCGTGCTAAGACTAACGACACTTTTGCTTATTGGCCTTGGTCTGTATGCGATCCCGGGCGCAGCCCAGAGACGCGCACCGCCGCGCGTTGATTACACGGCGTTTTCTCATTCCACTCACGTCACGAGGCAAAAGTTGACTTGTGATTCGTGCCACAAGTTTCCCAGTGCTAACTGGAAAGCAGTTCGTAAAGGCGACGCGGCTTTTCCTGATGTAGCTGAGTTCCCGCAACACGAGGCGTGTCTCAATTGCCACCGGCAGCAGTTCTTCGCACGCGAGCGACCGGCCCCACAAATCTGTTCGAATTGTCATGTCGCAGTAACGCCGCGCAATACCGTGAGATTCCTGTTTCCGAGTCTGGGCGACGTGACTGATGCTGTAAGTCCACGACGCGATCGTGCCAGCGAGTTTGCAGTGCATTTTCCACATGAAACACATCTCGAGGTAGTCGGTCGCAATGCCCCGGACTTCAAAAGAGACTGGACCGCAAGGTTTGTTTCGGTTTCGTTGAAACAAGGACAGCAGAAGAAACCGCAGGCAAACTGCGGGATTTGTCACCAGACCTATCAACCGCAAGGCGAGTCAAGCGAAGAGTATGTAACCAAGCCTCCGAAGAAGCTGGGTGACGCATTCTGGTTGAAGAAGGGCACGTTCAAGTCTATCCCGACCAGCCACACAGGCTGTTTCACTTGTCACAACGCCGAGTCGGGAATCGCACCGAATTCGTCTGACTGCCAGGTCTGTCACAAGCTTGCAAGTTTGACTGTCAAAAATGCCAGTGACTTTGATCCAGCTTTTCCAAAGACAATGGCCATCAGTGATCGCGTCATGCTGAAGGCGTGGCAAAGGCGAGTCTCTGCCGGCGCTTATCGCCATGAGGGTGGCATGCATCCGGACCTGGCTTGCACTGACTGCCATGTGCCGGCGCGGATGAATACAGTTGACCCGCAGACGCTCAAAGTTCCAGTGCGTTCATGCGGTGGCGCTGAGGGATGTCATGTGACGGCGACTTTGGATGAAGGTGGAGCTCTGAATTTCGAGATCGATCAAAAGAAGAAAGATCCGGGTTTTGTTTGTACGAAATGTCACGTCGTCTTTGGTAAGCAGAACGTGCCGGCAAGTCACGTCAGCGCGCTCGCGAAACCGACTAATTAGGCACACATTCGTTGAGGTAAATCGAAATGAAGGTTTTAACTATTCTGACTCTTGCTGTCGTCAGCGCGATGTTGGTCTTGAGCGGCTGGAATGTCTCGTTCCATGTTTCCGCTCAGGAAGGAAAGAAGCAACCTGACGTCCTCGTACTTGGACCACAGGCAAAGTTGGGTAGCGTAAAGTTTAGTCACACCGATCACGTCACGAAGAATCGCAGTGTCGATGGGACCAAGCCGATCGCGTGCGTCGAATGTCATCACACGGCGCAACCCGCAGCGGAAGCTGCGAAGCATCCGCCGCACAAGACTGCGTGGCCCGCAGATCGAACGACGACCCTGACTGCCGATCTCTTCGAGAAAGACGCGAGCGCGCCGCCGGTGACTATGTGTCACGACTGCCATGCGCGAGCTGAGGAGAAGCCGAAACTGTTGCCGGCCATTCCGACAATCAAGGTGGAAGGCAGCGTTGAACCGGTGGTCTTAAACAACCAGCAGGCTTTTCACCGGAATTGTGGCGGTTGCCATGATGAGGTCGCCAAGGCGCGCGAGACGACCGCGCCGACGTCCAAAAAGTGTGTGGCATGTCACAAGAAAAGCGCGGCTTAAAACCCAATGCTTGTGGGAACTTTCCCGGCGCTGGGCAAAAGTTCGCAAGTCGAAAGATTTCGGTGTAGTGTCCTAAATTGAAAAGTATTCCTCTGCGTATCTCTGCGTTCTCTGAGTTAGTGGGCTATTCTCAACGCAGAGGCCGCAGAGATACGCAGAGGGCCGCGGAGAAATCAAATTAGACACTACCGATTTCGGTTGTTATTTGACAGCAAATCGGTGCGGCACAGGCATTGCCCATGTCTCTTACAACACACGACAGCGAGGCTGTTGCGCCGTCGGAATTCAAGAGAGAGGTCGGGAACATGAAAGCACTGAAAGTGATGACACTGGCCACCGTAGTGGCGATGCTGGTAACTGGGTTCACACTGATTTCGGCGGCAGCGCGGGCCAATCAAGAGCAGTTTGATGCGGCGGCCACCTTCAAAGCAAAATGCGTCGCTTGCCATGGCGCCGCGGCGGAAAAGAAGTTTGACGCGACCATGGCGGATGCGGACCTCGTGCAGATTGTGCTTAACGGTAAAAAGCCGGAGAAGCCTCCCAACATGCCGGCTTATGGAGAGAAAGGTATTACTGAAGACCAGGCTAAAGCACTTGTCGCGCACATGAAATCGTTGAAGAAGTAATCACGGATTTAAAATTCGGGCGGGCCACGAAAGGCACAGAAAGCACAAACAAGTGAACTTCACTTGCTTTGTGCGTTTTGTGCGTTTTACGGCTCGTGTCTTGTCGAACTCAATGAGGCATGGCTTAAAACTTCTTGCAGTGCTCGCTGTGTGTCTGATTGTTTCAGTCGGTGCGCACGCGCAATCCCCTTCGCCCAGCCCCGCCGCTGCTCCAGCCGCATCACCAAATCTTGAATGCCAGGGCTGTCATGCTCCAGGTAAAGCATTGCCTTACCTGGGTGGCGCAAAATTTCATACGGACGCGCACACAGCTTACGATCGCGGTTTTCACGCGCAGGGTATTCAAGGCGGCCACAAGGCAGCGACCTGTATCGATTGTCACACCAGAAATGGCGACATGACCACCATCCTCACTGCCAGTGACCCCAGGTCAACTATCAATCGCAGCAACATTGCCGAAACCTGCGGCCGCTGTCACGGTGACAAGTCAGTCATGCAGGGCAGCGGCATTAGCGAGCGTCCCTTTCTTTCATATCGAGAGAGTGTGCACGCGAAAGCTATCGCCCAGGGCAATCTCAGCGCTGCTGTCTGCACTGATTGTCATAACAGTCACGACATCCTCCCGGCTGCCAATCCACAGTCGCCCATCGCCAAGGTCAACATTCCGCTGACGTGCAGCAAGTGTCACAAGAGTGAGGGTGCGGAGTTCGCACAGAGTATTCACGGCCAGGCAGTAATGCGTGGCGTGTCGCGATCTCCGGTGTGCACTGATTGTCATGGGATTCACAGTATCAACTCACCGGTTGAAGCAGACGGTACAACTGCGGCGAGTATCGGTACCGAAACTTGTGCCCAGTGTCACGAAGGCGTAAGGCTCACTCGGGAATTCGGAGTCGCAGGCGAACGCGTGAGTAGTTATAAAGACAGCTATCACGGCCTCGCCTCGCGCATGGGATCGAGAGTGGTCGCGAATTGTGCAAGCTGTCACGGCGTTCACAACATACTTCCCTCCTCTGATCCGAAGTCGATGATCAGCACCGCAAACCTGCCGCAAACGTGCGGGCAGTGTCATATCGGAGCCGGGGTCAAATTTACCACGGGCAAGATTCACCTGACTTCTGAGCTGGTAGCCGCAAATGGAGCGCGGAACATCGGTGCAATTGGCACTCGCGTCGTGCGCTGGATCTACCTGCCGCTAATCGCACTGGTGATTGGCGGTATGGTCGTTCACAACGGATTGATTTGGGCTCGCAAGCTGGCGATGAGAAAACGCGAGTCGCGGACGATTGTGCGACTGAGTTTCAATCAGCGCGTGCAACACTGGTTGTTACTGACGAGTTTTATCGCACTGGTCCTGAGCGGGTTTGCGCTTCAATATCCTGATTCGTGGCTTGCTTCGATGCTGGGTGGCAGCGAGTACCTGCGACGGATCGTTCATCGCATTGCCGCGGTGATCATGCTTGCGGTTGGCGCTTATCACGTCGCTTACCTGTTCCTTTCGAAAGAAGGCCGGCTGTGGTTGAAAGACATGCTGGTTAAAGCCAAAGACTTCAAGGACGTGCTCGGCAACTTCGCTTATTACCTCGGCGCCTCAAGAGTGAAACCGAAGATCGCGCGTTTCGGTTATGCGGAGAAGGCTGAGTATTGGGCCGTCGTGTGGGGCACGTTAATCATGGGCCTTACGGGGTTGATGATTTGGTTCAAGCTCGGGTTCTTCGCATTTCTGCCGCGCTGGGCCATCGACATCGCGCTGGCCGTACATTTTTACGAGGCGGTGCTGGCGACGCTGGCGATCATCGTGTGGCACTTCTATCACGTCATCTTCGATCCGGACGTGTATCCGGTGAATTTTGCTTTTCTGGACGGCCGCGTATCCGAATCTCTCTACCGCGACGAGCATGAGCTGGCTTACGAGCAGATACAGGAGAACGAGGGGCAGGAAGAGAACCTGGGATAAAAATAGACATGAGCGAAGTCGAAAACAAGAAACCGAAAGTACCGAGTCTTTTTCGAAACTACATCAGTTTCGTGGGCGCCGCCATTGCCAGCGCTGCGCTGGTAAGCGTCATGCTGCTGTTCCTGGTTGAGATAACCTCGAAAGCGGAAAACCCGTATCTTGGAATACTTACTTACATAATCTTCCCCTCAATCCTGATCCTCGGACTGATCATCGTGATAGTGGGCAGGATGGTGGAACGCAGGCGCAGGCATAAAGTGGCGCCGGCGGAAATCACTGCCTACCCAAAGCTCGATCTTAATGATCCGCGAGCGCGCCGGGCGTTTTTCGTGTTTCTGTTGATTACGTTTGTATTTGTTTCCGCCAGTGCGTTTGGCAGTTACAAGGCTTACGAATACACCGAATCCGTATCGTTCTGTGGCGAAACGTGTCACACGGTCATGAAACCCGAGCACGTTGCTTACCGAGCGGGTGCGCACGCTCGCGTCGGTTGCGTTGGTTGTCACGTTGGTCCTGGGGCCGGCTGGTACGTGCGCTCAAAACTCTCGGGCGCATATCAACTCTATTCAGTCACTTTCAATAAGTATCCGCGACCGATAACCACACCGGTCCACAATCTTCGTCCCGCGCCCGAAACATGCGAACAGTGTCACTGGCCGGAGAAATTCTTCGGCGCGCAACTGAAAGTGTTCAATCACTATGCTTACGATGAAAAGAACACGCACCGGCAAACGCGCATGCTGATCAACGTCGGTGGCGGCAGTCCCTCGACCGGAGTGGTGGCGGGCATTCACTGGCACATGAACATCGCCAATAAGATTGAGTATGTCTCAATCGACGATCACCGCCAGGTAATCCCCTGGGTACGAATTCAGGACGCGAAAGGGAATGTTACCGAATACAACGATCCCAGACGCCCGCTTACGCAGGAGCAGATTGCAACCGCCAACAAGCGACGCATGGACTGTGTCGACTGTCACAACCGCCCGGCTCACGTCTATCTCCCGCCCGATACAGCCCTGGACCAGGCGTTTGCCGCCGGCAGACTCGATCCCTCATTGCCATTTCTCAAAAGACAGGCGGTGGAGGCGTTGAACAAACCCTATGCAACGGAAGATGAGGCGGTGCGATCAATCGCGACCAGTCTCGATGGATTCTACCGGACGAACTACAGCCAGCTATACGCGCAAAAAGGTGACGCTATCAAAGGATCGATCAGCGAGACGCAACGCATCTTCAAGACCTACTTTTTTCCGGAGATGAAGACAAATTGGGAGACTCACCCAAATAACATCGGGCATCTTTACTCGTCAGGTTGTTTTCGTTGTCATGACGGCGAGAAGGTGAGTAATGACGGCAAGGTGATTAGAAACGACTGCAACATTTGTCACACAGTGATCTACGATTCGGCCAATCCGGCAGCGTCGGTCAAGCTAGGCTCGTTTCAGCATCCGGTAGACCTCGGTGCCCTCAGTGATCGAAAGTGCGAGACGTGCCACAAGGCTAACGAGCCATTCAAACACCCGATTAACCTCGGCGATATCTCGATGTTTCAATGCGTCGAATGCCATTCAAAGAACACTCAGGGAACGTCTGACCGCAACTCACGTGGCCAGTAACTTGGCTCGATAGGCGAAGTTAAAGGCCAGGACCAGATGGGAGAAACGAATATGAAAAATACGCTGCCGGACAGCACTGCGCGGACTATTGGACCACCCGCCGTCGAAAGTAGACGACGTTTTCTCGACTACTTACTCGGCACCAGCGCCGTCGCGACATTAGGCGCGATCGTTTACCCGATCATTCGCTTTATGTCGCCGCCCAAGGTAATCGAGTCGACCGAGAGCTCTGTGGTGGCCGCCAAGCTAAACGAGATCCCGGTCAATTCGGGAAAGATCTTCAAGTTTGGAAGTAAGCCCGGAATTCTGGTGCGCACCGACTCCGGTGAGCTGAAGGCATTTTCAGCTGTGTGCACGCACCTCGATTGCATAGTTCAGTATCAACCTGAAACAAAACAAATCTGGTGCGCCTGTCACAATGGCCACTACAACCTCAACGGCAAAAACGTTGCTGGTCCGCCGCCGCGTCCGTTGGAAGAATTCAAAGTGAACACTCGCGGCGACGAGATCGTCGTCAGCAAAGCCTGAAACATATGCGAGCAAAAGTGATTCAGGAGTGGCTGGATGAGCGCTTGTCAGTCAGCGCTCTCTCCGAAATGGCGCGCAAGAAAGAGGTACCGGTCCACCGTTATTCGATCTGGTACTACTTCGGCGGCATGACGCTTTTTCTTTTCGTTGTCCAGGTAGTCACCGGGATTCTGCTGCTGCTCTATTACCGTCCCAGCGCTGAGAATGCTTTTGAGAGCGTGCAGTTCATCGTTACTGAAGTGCAGTTTGGCTGGTTGATCCGTTCGATCCATAGTTGGTCTGCCAACCTGATGATCGCCACTCTCTTTATCCACCTGTTCAGCGTGTTCTTCCTGCGCGCTTACCGTCGTCCGCGCGAGATGACGTGGGTGAGTGGCGTTGTACTTTTGTTCATCGTCATCTGCTTCGGATTCAGCGGCTACCTTTTGCCCTGGAACAAGCTTGCTTACTTCGCTACCAAAGTCGGAACCGAGATCGCCGGCGTCGTTCCCATTGTCGGTCACACTGTGCTCAGATTTTTGCGCGGCGGCGACGACGTCACCGGCGCCACCCTCACCCGTTTCTTTGGTTTTCACGTGGCGGTGCTGCCAGCAACGGCCACAGTTTTCCTCGCAGTGCACGTCCTTTTGGTCCAACTGCACGGCATGAGCGTGCCGCCTTCACTCAAGGACCAAAACGTAAGCAAGATGAAGTTCATTCCAAACTTCCTGCTTCGAGATCTGATTGGCTGGATTCTGGCTATCGGGGTACTGGCGGCCCTGGCCGCTCTGTTTCCGTGGGAACTGGGTGAAAAAGCAGATCCATTTGCCCCGGCGCCGGCGGGTATCAAGCCCGAATGGTATTTCCTGTTCATGTTTCAGACCCTGAAGTACCTGCCGGCAAAGATCCTCGGCATGGATGGCGAAGTGCTCGGCATTATGACCTTCAACATTGTCGCGCTGCTCTTGTTTATAGTGCCTTTCGTCGACAGCGGGCCGGAAAATCGGAAGCGCAGACTGATCTTCAACATCATTGGCGTGCTCGCGCTTCTCTACATCGCAGTGATGACAATCATCGGATACGTGACTTAACGAGGTGATGAGAATGGATCGTGAAGCGCACAATACCGGTTTTCTCGCGCCTGTCCTGGTCGCCGCTCTAATGGTACTGGCCCTTTTCACCGTTGCGTCAGCACAGAAAAAGAGTTCCTGCATCGAGTGTCACGTGAAGCTGAATGATCCGCGGCTTAGTAATCCGGCAAAACTTTTTGATAACGACGTACATCGTGGTCGCGGTCTTTCATGCAATGATTGTCATGGCGGCGATCCGAATGCCGATACCAGTGAAGCCGCGAAGGACCCGGGCAAAGGCTATCTCGGAAAACCAAGAACGGTGGACATCCCTGCTTACTGCGGTAAATGCCACAGTGACGCAAACCTGATGAAGAAATTCAATCCTTCATTGCGTGTGGACCAGGAAAGCGAATACTACACTAGCGTTCACGGCAGATTACTCAAGACCGGAGAACAAAGAGTTGCAACGTGCATCAGTTGTCACACAGTGCACGGCATCAGGGCGGTTAGCGATCCGCTGTCATCAGTGTATCCCTTGAATGTGGCTGACACCTGCGCGAAGTGTCATGGAAACGCCGATTACATGCGCGCCTTCAAAATCCCGAGCGATCAAGTCACAAAATTCAAGACCAGCGTTCACGCTAAAGCTCTCTACAACAAACAAGATCTATCAGCGCCCACGTGTAATGATTGTCATGGTAATCACGGTGCCGCTCCTCCGGGTATCGCTTCTGTCGCCAACGTGTGTGGGCAATGTCATGCACGGCAAGCAGACTTGTTTCAAACCAGCCCACACAAAGCTGCTTTCGATCAGAAGGGACTGGCGGAATGTATTGCCTGCCACAGCAATCACGATATCGCCACTCCCAGCGATCAGATGATTGGCTCACAGCAGGGCGCGCTTTGCGTTAATTGTCACACGAATGGAGATAAAGGGATTACCGCAGCAGCTCACATGCGCACGCGTATCGATGAGCTAATCGCCAGTATCAACAAGTCGAGCGAGATCCTCAGCGTGGCCGAGCGCAAAGGAATGGAAGTGAGCAAACCGAAGTTTGACTTGAAAGGCGCAACCGACGCTTTAACACACGCGCGCGTGCTGATTCATTCTTCATCAACTAGTGAAGTCGACAAGGTCATCGCACCAGGTCTTGAGGTGGCGGGTAAAGGATATCAAGCGGGATTGGACGCCCTGGCCGAGCTGAGCTTCAGGCGCAAAGGGCTCGCAGTGTCGCTGGTCTTCATTCTTTTTCTGGCACTGCTCGTGTATCTGAAAATCAGGCAAATTGAAACCCGGCAACGGATCGCAAAATAACGGTTTCCAATGCAAAGAATGAGAAAACTTCAACTCGCGTTGATAGGCGCAGTGATTGTCGTCAACCTGGGATACGCCCTGCGATCAGGCATAACGACGACTGAAGCCAAACAGCAACAACAGAGTCAACCGGCCGAGGGTTTAGATTACTCTAAGTTTCTGCACAGCAGCCGAAATCATGCGCGTCTGCCGTGTCTTCTCTGCCATCGTCGTGAGAGCAATTCGCCGCGACCACAGCTTCCGGGCAAATCGGGACACGTACCTTGCACCGGCTGCCACGCGCAGCAGTTTTCAAATTCAGACAGCCCGATCTGCACCATCTGTCACACAGACGTTAAGTCTGGCGCCGTGAAACCTTTCCCGCGTCTGAAGAGCTTTAGCATGAAGTTCGACCATGGGCGACATGTAAACATGCAAGGTGTTAACTGCGCTACGTGTCACCGCGCCGCGCGTGGAGGCGTGGCGTTGTCGATTCCCGCTGGCTTCAACGCTCACGTAACCTGCTATCGTTGTCATACTCCGCGCGCACAATCGCAGGGCCGCGACATCTCTTCGTGCAGCACGTGCCATCAATTAGGCAGCTACCGGCGCACTCCTGAATTCGCGCAAGCTTTCCGGGTTGGCTTTAATCATACGAGGCATCAGAAAGTAACCTGCAACGAATGCCATCAGGTCAGGGCAGGCATGCCACCACAAAGACAGGTAACCTCACCCCAGCCGCTGAATCATCACGCCAGCGCCCGCTCGCAGAGTTGTATGAGTTGTCACAATGGCAAGCGTGCTTTTGGCGGCGATGATTTTTCAGTTTGCAAACGTTGCCATACCGGAACTACCTGGCGCTTCTGAGCCGCACCTTTCGTGCGTCGTGCTATTCCTGTGATATCGAGTCGAAGTTTGCAGTGCGAACTTATCCGCACGGCTTCTCAAGAATACGCAAACCAGCGTCGCTTGCGGGCGAGATTTCGGGGGTTTCTGCGCGGCATCTGTATTGCACAGCGGAGGCTCGGGAGATAATGCCATGATTAATTCACAAACGACGGTCAGAGAGGTCGCGCTACAGTTACCACAATCAACCCGAGTCTTTGAAACACTCAAGATCGATTACTGTTGCGGAGGAAACCAGCCATTAGCGCAAGCTTGCGCGTCAGCGGGCATTGATGTCGACAATGTGATGCAAATGCTGGCTGAAGTGACCCAATCCACCTCACCGGTTTTGGATTTTCAAAACCTTCCCCTCACCGAGCTAATCACGCACATTCTCGACACGCATCACGTATTCACCAAATCGGAAATGGACAGACTTCAATTGCTGGCCGATAAAGTACTCGCCGCGCATGGCGGCAATCACCCCGAACTTGTTCATCTGGAGGAGCTCGTTACACGACTTTGCGCCGATCTGAAGCCACACATGTTCAAGGAAGAGCAGGTTCTCTTCCCTTACATCCTCGCTATGACAGAAGCAGCCGCTCAGAAGCGGGCTGTTCCTTTTGCTCCGTTCGGAACAGTAAACAATCCGGTACGCATGATGATGAGGGAACATGACACGGCTGGAGAGATCCT
>Ga0065712_10068108_pt1 | contig 14634 bp, 18 predicted proteins | sample MisRhiReplicate1_FD_59099 | JGI IMG/M metagenome (GOLD analysis project Ga0065712, IMG submission 59099) | Miscanthus rhizosphere microbial communities from Kellogg Biological Station, MSU, sample Rhizosphere Soil Replicate 1: eDNA_1 v3... | ecosystem: Host-associated > Plants > Roots >...
CGGGTTCACCCCATACTGGTTCATGTAGTTCTGGAGCGCCCGCTGCTGCTCCCAGTTCTGCACGATCCCACCAAGCCCCGCGAATGCCTGGTTCGCCTGCTGGCCGTAGGCACCCGCCTGCTGTCCGTAGCCGGCTGACGCCGCTCCGCCCTGCCCGAAGCCCATCCCGATCCCGCCGGCCAACTGCGCCAGCGCCTGCTGCTGATGCTCCGGGGCCTGGATCGCTAGCTGACGCCGGAACTGTCCATACTGCTGCTGCCCCAATGCGGCGTTCCGCCCCAATGCCGCCCCAATCGAAGCGTCAGCCAATCCCCGCTGCCCGAGCTGGAACCGGAGCGCGTTGGCGCCCTGCATCTGGTGGCGGTTGATATCTTCTTGCGCGGACTGGAGCCGGAGCTGATCCTCATAGCTGCCGTAGCCGCCACCGAGGCCGAACTGCTGCGAACGGTTCTGCAGCCCGAACTGACCCGCCCCGAGCTGGTTCACGCCCGCGCTAGGGCCGAGCCCCGCGTTGGCCGCGAGCTGCTGAATATACTGCCCGAAGTAGGGCTGTGTCTGGTTGTAGGTCTGGTTCTGATGCTGAATGAGCTGGGCCTGGCGCCTCAGCATTTCTTTCTGACTGTTAGCGGCGCTTCTGCCGGTGATAGCGTTGCCAATAGCGCCAGCCGCGCCGATGGCGTCTCCAACCCCAAAGCCTCCGAAAAAGCTAGGCATTGATCTATCCTTTCTTCGTCGCCGCTCCGCCCCGGCGGCCGTTGTTATTTCGGGTGGGTGAGATCGGCTTCAGGTTCTTCACGCTGTTGTTCAGCGCGTTGCCGTCTTTGTGTTCGGCCTGCTTGCCCTTCATCGCCGCCGCGCCGTGCTGCTTCACCAGCTTCAGCCGTGCCCGGTTCCTGGCCGCTCGCTCTTTCTTCCGCGCCGGGTCCTCGTTCAGACGTTCCTGGACGTAGTTCCTCGCCATACTCTACCTCTCTCAAGAGCGCGCCCATCGCCTGCATCCAGTCCCTGCGGTGCAGCAGGCGGACCGGCTCCCGGCCGCTGTCAGCTACCTGGGCGGTCTCGTCATCCGTCTCGATCCACTCCACCTGAACCCAGATCCTGTATACCTGTCTGCTCATCTACGGTACCGTATCTGGCGTGACGCGGATCACGTTCGCGCCGCTTCCGATCAGTATAGCGATCCGGCCCGAGGCCACCGTCGTGCCCGTGCCCGAGGTGCCGATGATCCGAATAGCCTGCGCGTTGCGGTTCCTGACGATCCAGAGGTTGCCGATCCCCAAGGGCACGATGATGTCACGACTGGCGGTCAGCACCGCGTCCGTCTGAATATCAATGTAGGCGGCGGTCAGCGCCGGGACCGCGAGCGTCAGGTTCGCATCCGTCGTGAACGTGACCTGAGTCGAGGCGAACCGGAACGGCACGTTCTCCCCACCGAACTGGGTGCCCGCGATCAGCCCGCACTCCAGCGTGCCCAGGTCCAGGTTCAAGGGAGTCGCGCCGCCATCGGTGATCAGCCCCAGGTTCACGAGGCTATCCTTGATGTCGGTAGTCGCGCCAGGGCGCACAATCGGCGTGGCGTTGTAGAAGCCCAGCTTCTGCGTCGTCGCCGTTCCGATCTTCGTGCCGGTCGTTGTCCCGAGCACCACGTCCACCGCGTCCAGCAAGGTCAGTGGCCCTGTCGCCCCGATCCTGACCAGCAGGTTGTCCGAAACGTCTCGGGCCTGGAAGAGGTCCGCCGTCTGCGCCGTCACGCCCCGCACCACGAAGCCCCGCGTTCCTGAGTCCGGCGTGTTCACCTCCAGCTTCGCCAAGGTCGGTGCCGCGCCCACCCCGAAGGCGGCCGGGGTCCAGTTCTTGTTGCCCCACTGCGAGGTGCCGTCGTTGTAGACCAGGAAATCGCCGTTGGCTACGGCCGAGATCGTCACGTCAGAGAGATCATCCAGGGACATCAAATCCGCTATCGGTGTGTTCACGAACAGCGAGCCGTTGTGCCGCAGGATGTGCCCGGTGGTCGGAGCGCTCACTGAAACGTCGGTGAGATCGTCCAGAGAAAGATAGGTCCGCTTATCCTGCGGTGCCCAGCCCGTCGCGGTAAACACCAGCAGCTCGCCCACCACCGCGTTCGGCAGATCCGGGGAGCCCTCCACCTTGGTCCGGTCCATCTCCCGCAACGCCCGGTAGGTGCGCCGATCCGTGGCGTTCTGGTTCCCGAGCTGCCAGTCCACTGGCCTGCCCGGAATGATCTCTGAAGGGTCAACGATCTTGCCGTTATTCAGCGCCATTACTGGGCCACGCTCCAGTGCAAACCCGCCGCCAGCAGTTCCAGCTCCGTGGCCGTGGTCGAGCAGGACCAGTCAATGCGGAAGTGCTCGCTTCGCGCCTGCTCCACCGTGCTCTCGAACAGCCGCGCCACCGTCTCGCCGGGATCGTCCACCAGCGCCAGGTTGTGCGTCACCGTCTGCACCGTCGCCCCCGTGCCCTTCTTGAGGGTGACTGTTGCGGTTCCGGTACCCTTCTTCGCCTTGATCTCGATGTAGTGGGCTCTTTTCTCACGTCCGGCAAGACCCATGTCCCAGTCACGGCTAACCCACCGGGCTGGGATAGCAGTAGACGCGGCAGGGCTGGCATCAGTAGCTCCGGTTTCGAGCTGGTAAACCCTCGAATGCCCCTCCAGTGCTCCATAGATCCTCTGCTTGTTACCGGCAACATAGGTGGTCACGGTGCTGTCGTGCCACAGCCAGTTCGTGTTCGTGGTCCAGACGCCATACTGGAGGTCGAACACAATCGAGCCGGTGCTCCAACAGAGATAATACCGCTCTTCCCAGACAAAGGCGTGTGCTCCCGCCATCTCGGCGGCGGTCATCGCCTCGATGGTGCCGCGCTGGTCGTCCGAGATCCGCTGCGTCTGTCGCCCGTCCCACTGGTAGACCCCATCCGGCCCCAGCCACAAGAGGAGGCTCTTGACGGAGACGATGGTTCGATGCGCCACGCAGCCGTGGTCGCAGAACTTGGTGAGGAGGAACGAGTTCGGGTCCACGCCCTGCAGGAGGTGGCCCGCCCCGCCCGTGAACACCGCAACCACTGCACCATGCGAACACAGGCCCGTGATCTCACCAGCGGCGCGGCCCTGCAACTTGGCCCGTGTCCCCTGGTTCGGGTCGTCCAGATCCGGAGAGGCCGGCGAGTAGTAGGGCTGCGAGACGTTCGAGATATAGACCGTCTGCGGGTCGGCCGCGTTGCCCGCGCCGATCAGCCGGTTCTGGTGCTCCACCAGATACTTGACCGGCGGGAACCGGGTGTTGAAGTCCACCATGATCTCGTTGCCGCTGATGTCCCCGATGGTATCGTTGAACGAGGTGGTGCCAATCGGCAGGGTCGTCACCTTCTGGTAGACGGTAGACTCCGGGTTCAGCCGCCAGATGATGATCGAGGTCACGTCGTCAAGGGCCGAGTTCGGCAGCGATCCCACGAACACATCGCGGGTGTTCGGCTGGAAGAGGGTGGAGACCGTCTTCGCGTCCGAGGGCTCCCCGTAGACGCCATCCACGTTCACGAAGCTGACCTTGTAGCTGAACTCGCCGTGGCCCATCGAGCCCGCGCCCGCGTCCGCCAGGGTGAAGGTGTTGGGCGCCTTGTCCACCATCGCCGTCGCCGCTGCCTTGAAGAAGTCCACGCCCGAGGCTGTGGTCGGCGTGCCCACCGCAGAGAGGTCGTTGGCGGAAGCTACCACGCTGTCCAGATAGTTCGTGGAGAGGTTCCAGTAAGAGACCAGCGCTACTTTTTCGGCGGCGGAGAGGCTGCTGTAGCTCTTGCCAGCCCCGCTGTTGTAGAGCGAGGTGCGCAGGGGCGCGGAGAGCACACCGCCGCCGGAAGCCGCCGATTTCCAGAAACCGGCCCGCTGCGCCCGGCCCGTGAGAAAGCCGATCCAGCCCGCGGCGTTCGAGTGCGCGCCGATAGAGAACTCCACCGCCGCCGCCGTGATGCCGTTTGAGTAGGCCACCGAGACCGGGGTCGCGTTGTTCACGCTGATATTGGCGGTATTCGCCACGCTGTCGTGCCAGCCGACCACGTAATACCACTGCCCCGTCGCCACCGTCAGCGTGTCTACCGCGTCCGCCAGGAACGGACCCGAGAAGTTCCACACCGAGAACTCGAACTTGCCCACCGCCTGGTTGTACCAGAGCCGCCACTCGCGCAGGGTGGAGGAGCCGTTGTCCCAGCGGGCCATCAGCGTTTGCGAGGCGGCGATACTGTCCATGTAGAACCAGCCGGCGACGGTGAAATCAATATCGCCCGTCTCCAGACTCAGGTTGTCCGCGTGAAACAGCACCTGCGAGGAGGCGCCCACGAACTGCGTCGCCATGTCGCCCGTGCCCGTCCCCGCAGCGTAGCGCGTGTTCTGCGAGGTGCCGTCCCCGAGATACACCTTCCCTTCCACCCAGGCCGCGTTCACGTCCGCGCCCGCCGCGAACCGTGTCGCGCCGTTCGGCACCGTCGCGCCTACCGTAGCATCGAAGAAATCAACAAGGTTCCTGTTATGGACCCCCAGGAGGTGCTCCGTGCTGCCCAGCTTGAACCATTCCAGCATCTGCAGGTTCTGGTCCGGGGAGAGGTTAGAGGAGCCTAATGCGGCCGTGCCCTTACGACGCACCAGCTTCTGCCTGGATTTGTATAAATTCTCCAGCGTGCTGGCCTGCGTCTCCGCTACCTCCATCGGCACGTCGTCGTTCTCTCCGAGGAAGTTGCTCACGCGCAGCGGTGAAGTGCCGCGAAATCTAGGCATAGGTCATCGTCCGAAAACTAGCCAGAGCAGATAGGCGATCACGCAGACCCCCATAAACGTCAGCGCCACGTCGTCCAGGTCTCTCATGGTCCAGGTATTTGGCGATCAGGGTTCCACCAGGGAAAGTAGCCCCGACGCCAGCGTGCATCGCCACCCACCACCGTCGCACTCCCCTCCATCACGTCCGCGAGGTTCGAGCGGGCCTGCAGGAGCGCCTCGTCCCATTCCCGCTTGTAGAGCTGCACCTTGTCGCTGCCCTCTCCCGGTGTCGCCTTCAGCGCCGCCTTGTAGAGACAGTAGCTCACAATCGCCGTATCGTTTCCGAGCGGCACCTGATACCGCTCCGTAGCCAGGGTCGGCGAGGGCGGCGTGGCCGCGTAGAGGATCACCAGCCCTCCGGTGATGTTCGTGGCCGGCGGCGGATACAGGTTGATCGAGGTCGAGCCGAGCATGTAGAAGCCAATCGGGGTGCCCGACGCCTGGCTACGCCAGTCCCACCACGAGCCCCACGCCTGCTCCCCGCCGTCCATTCGCCGCTCGGTCAGGTGCAAGAGCGGGCCGTTGTTGTAGCGCACCTCGATGATCGAGAGCAGGTCGTCGGGCAGATCGTAGGCCGCCTGATTGGCGACGATGTTCAGCGTGGCCGAGGTCCGAAACCACGGAGCGTCACCGCCGATGATCGAGATGGCCTCGTTCGCCCAGGCGTCAATATCCTCGTCGCGCAGGAGCCCGTTCCCACGCAGGCCCATATCGCCCCGCACGCGGTCGCGGAGTTGGGCGACGGTAAAAGTTGAACGCTGGACGGCCATCGGTTACACTCTCATTCAAGGGGGACAGGTGGTGTATATGAAGCACGCTGTCCGGTTAAGGTAGCGCGGAAGCGCAGGCCCCACGCGGACAGAAGACGGGGAAGGCCCCGCCAGCGCCCCCTAACTCTTCTTCTTTCCCTTCGGCTTCTCGGTCTTCTCGTTCATCTCCGTACCCAGCTCGCCTTCCGGCACGAAGCCACGGAGCTTGTCCCCGGAACCCATCGCTGGATACAGGTGCTCAGATCCTTCAGGCACGAAACCGGGGAACGTAGGTTTTCGGAACATGGGTTCACGCATATGGTCTGCCATTGTGGTCTCCGAGGAGGGGCGGAAACCCGCCCCTCCTCATCAGCTTAGTCAGGATCGTAAAGCTCGTTCAGAAGGAAGACCTTCTTCAGAGCCGTATTGCCAGCCGACGAGTATGCCTCGGCCGCCACCGCCGCGCTCTTGGCGCTCTGCGTCGTCGCGCCCTCGGACACGAAGGCGTTAATTATAGTGCCCGCCACCGTCTTCAGGAACTGGTCCTTTACCACGGGGGTGGTGCCGTGGCAAAGCGCATTGCACCAGCCTTCGATATACGCCTCGCCGTAGCTCGCAATCGGAACCGCCTCCGCCGCCACCGCGCAGCGCAGCGGCACCGTGCCTGCCGCCAACGCGATCAGCGCCGGAGCCGTCTCCTCGTCGCCGTCCTCGGCGCGCAGGTAGACGCCTCCCACCACGAGCGCGGCACCCGTCGCGTTGTAGAACCGCTTCGAGATCCGGGGCTCACCCGTCACAACCCCGGTGCTGTCCACGTAGAACGTCGTCCGCTCGAACTCCGGCGAGTCCGCCGCCAGGCTGGAGCGAGCGGGAATGGCTGCATTCAATCGTACAGGCATGTTAGCTCCCTCCTCTACTAATCTGTGAGTCCCGTAAGTTTCGCGTGAAACCTGGGATTGTTACTGGTCATCGCGCCAATCCAGCGCACGATCATGGCGTCCACGAGCTGCTTTGTAGGCTGTCTCCTGTCCGTCCACTTGAAGTTGTAGCCGCGCAGAGGGCGCAGCGCGAGGAAGTCAGAGTTGATGAAATACATCGTGCCTGCCGGGCAGTTGTCGCTCCACACGATGGGCACACCCATCCAGGCCGCGTGCTGGAACCCCAGGTCCGCCATCTCCACCGAGGTGGTCCGGTAGGCCGGGAGCACCATCCGCTGATACGCCTCATACTCGGCGAGCGTGGTCAGGATCAGGTCCGGCTTCTGGATACCCTGCCGGGTCGCCTTATTAAAGGTCGTTCGGATCAGGTCCTCGGAGAGCTTTCCGCCGGTCGTGTCCACGTAGCTCTGCCAGAACGTGTTACCGGTGCGGGAGATGTTCCCGTAGGTGCCGCTGTTGGCGACGATGGCATCAAGCCCGGTGATCGCGTTCGGATCGGCGGTGCCGTCCTTATACAGGTCCTGGTCGAACTTGGTCTGGAGACTCATCGTCTCCTGATCCACCTTGGTCTTCCAGAGGTTGATCATCGCGTTCGGACCCGTGTTCAGGGCCTGATCCAGCTCGGACATCACCACCGAGCCCGCGATCCACTTCCAGGGGAACTGCGCCGCGGACAGTCCTTCCACGGGTCGCAGGTCAATCTCGTCAAAACCACTGCCCATCCAGTGGTTCGTGTTGTTGGTGTCGAACATCACCGGCTCAACGAGCAGGGGACCGGGGTCCGCCTCGATGATCCGGCCGTGGCTTTTCAGCCAGGCGAACAAAGGGAGCCCTTCAAAAACCGTGTCTGCGAACTTCTTGTTCAGCCACGTGTTAAGGGTACTCGCCTGTGCCGCCGTGAAGTTAGTATTCCCGGTAGGCATCCTATAGGCTCCGCCCCCGGCTTGTTAGCGGGGGCTAGTCGGAGCCGATTGAAGCCGCGATAGCCTCTTCCAGAGACATCTCGCCCACATCCCGAGGGGCTGATCCGGCGCGGTTGGCGACCGAGGACGGCGCCGGGCTCATCCCGGCTTTTCTGGCAACCGTCTTTGAGGTCTTGTCCCGCTCGCGCTGAAGTACCTTGTCCATGAACATGTCTTTCCAGACCATCGGCACCAACTGCGGGGTGCCGCCGATCTCGAAGACGCGCTTCATCACCGCTTCCCGTTCCTCGAACGGGATTTCGCTGTACTTCTTCTCCAGCCCCTCGAACTGCCGGCTCATCTCCACGCGGTTGTTCGCGGCCACCAATTCGGCTGTTTGCTGTTTGAGTGCCTGGATCTCAGCCTGCTGTGCACGCTCCGTCTCTGTCATATACTGCGGATCCAGATACGGGTTGGCGGGCGGTCCCAGTGAGTTCAGGCGGTCAATCTCTGCCTGGAGGGCGGCGGCGGCCTGCTGCGGGTTCGTTGCCGCGAGCGTGTTCAAGGATCTGAACCACTGCGCTTGCTCGGGGCTTATCTGGTCATAAGCCTCCATCCGCCGCTTCAGTTCCGCTGCTTCCTGAAGTTTTGGGGTCATCCCCCGCTTCAGCTCCGCATCGAGGCGTTTGTGGATAGCCTCCACCGCCTCGCCCGGATACTGCTGCTTCAGCTCCTCCAGCGCGGCCCGCACCGTGTCCTCATCGCCGGTCGCGCTCTGCGCGTTATCGGACTGGGACTCGGGTTCGGGCGTGGCTTCGGTCTCCGGGGCGTCGTCGAGAGTCTCGGAAGAGTTATTCTCAACGCCCTCGTCACCGCTGCCAATTTTCTCGAAAATCTGTTCTAGAGTCTCGTCAGCCATCATGTCCTCTTATGCAGTCAGCCGCTCTCGCGCTGTTGTTGCATTTCAATCCGTTTTGTGAGAAATCTGACCCGTTCTGGATCAGAAGTAGGCAAATGAACTACACGAGCCGCGCCAGCGCGAGGCCCCCAATCAGTCCAGCCAGGAGCGGCGTGATACTGCCGATCACCGCCAACACAAGGACGATAACCAGGATCAGCAAAGCGATGAGCGTTCCCAGCCCCAGCGGGGCAAAGGTGACGTTCATCAGTAGCTGCCCTTCTTCGGCATCTTCGTCTTCATGGACTTCTTGCCGGAAGTGCTGGTCTTCCCCTTGGAAGCGCCACCCATCAGCTTCGAGTCGAAGGGCTGCGCCGGCGAAGAGTGAATGGCCGACGTGGACTTCATCTTCTTGGGCATGTCGTCACCCCTTAACTTCGTGCTTGACTGCCTCTTCGCGAGGGGCTCGCAGGCCTTCCTGCTGAACCACCTCGGCATCACTCCTGCGGTCGCCGGCTCCGGTCGAGCTGGAGGCGGGCTCTTTCAGCCGCCCTTCCTCGGACCCGGCGCGGTCGCTCGGTTTCGGCTGTCTCGGAGCGTTCGGTGTCTCCGGGGCGTTGGCCCGCATCGCGTCTTTCTCCGCGGCGGTCGGCTGCGTGCCGCTGGTTCCGGCCTGGCTGTCGGCCAGCTCCGAGGTCGGCGGGACCTGCTTGTGATGGTCCTCCGCTTCTTTCGCGGCGTTCGTGTTAAGGACGCAGGGCGCGGGCAGGAACTCGTGCGGGCGGACCCGGCGCGCTTCGTCCCAATCCGCCTGCACTAGCGGCTCGTCCGGGGTCGAGACCGCCGCCTTCGGCTTCTTCTCGGGCATCGCTATTTCCCTTTCTTCTTCTTGGCCTTCTTGGGGAGCTTCATCCCCTTGCTGGCCTTGTCGAATTCATCCACCGTCTTCTTGCTGATCTCTCCGCGAGCCTCCATCGCGTGAAACTTCTTGCGCTGGGCTTCGGACTTGTAAGGCACGTTAGTATCCCACGAGCCGGAAACTGCAGGTAAACGTCGAGAGATTGGTCGCTCCCGCCGTCTCCGTGCCCGCGGCGTCATAGCTGTGGATCTTCCCGGCCGTCGAGCCGGACAGGTTCCGGTCGAACGAGAGCGACTTCGCGTTAGCGAATGTCCCGTCCAGCAGGCTCGTGAACTGGAGGATCTCCACGGTGCGGATACCGCCGATCACCTTCAGGATCGCTTCCGTCAAAGACTCACCGCCCGCCGTGTAAGAGGCAGGTCCGGTGAATTTCCCGGTGATCTCGTAGCGGCGCACCCCCAGGGGTGAGCGGCGCGTCTGGGTGAATTGTGAGGCCGCGAGTGCCATAGTCTCCTATCCCATTCCACCTATCTGTGCAAGCAGACCGGGTGGCAAGCCTCCGGGGCCAGCGAGAGGAGAGCCCGGAGGGGCGGGAGTGATACCAGGGGGTAGGCTTCCCCCCTCGCCACCCGGCCCGCCCGCTGGACCTGGCTCCGGTGGTAAAGGACCAGGCCCAGGTTGTCCTCCCATCGGCGGTGCCGGAGGAGGAGGGGTTACGATAGCAGCCACGTTCTTCAGGTCGGGGAAGTTAGCCAGATACTGGTTCAGCAGTTCCGGTATGTTGATCATCTGCGCGAACGGCTGGAGGCTCTGCAAGAGGAAGCCGAACTCCTTCATCTTGCCTTCCTTGTTCTGGATCTGCGTCGAGCCCACATACACCGACAGGTCGTAGGCGCCCTTGATCTTCTCGGCGTCGTAGTTGTCCCAGCGGATGATCTTCGAGGGGTCGTTCGGGTCGTAGATCGGCAAGGTTCTGGTCCGGGTAGCGAACTGCTGCAGCCAGCGCAGACAGTCAAAGGCGATCCGGCCGCAGAAGTCCTCGAAGTCCTGCGCCTCGTCCTCCTTGATCGCCCCACCCGCGCCCTGGATCGCCTGCACCTCGGTGGTGGTCAATCGTTTCGAGGGTGCCTCACCCAGCGCGTACTGGTCCACGCCCGAGAGCATCTGCATCCACTTCTGCGCCGAGGCGGCGGCGTTGTAGGCGTCGGGGCTGATCTGCGCCTGCGGCATCCGCTGCAGGCCCCGCGGATCGCCCTGGATCTCGATGACGCGGTTGATCTGCGTGCTCTCCAGCTTCTTCCGGTTCGAGTTGTCGAGGAGGCCCTTCGTGGCGACGAAGGCTACCGCGTCCTGGGCGCGCACCGTGGCGAGCTGCGAGGCGGCGGCGTTGATCTCCTGCTGCATCTGCTCCCAATCGAGCACCTCGGGATCGCCGTAGAACTCGCTTTCAAGGCCCGGCCCGTGCAGAAGCTGGAACGGGTACTCGTCCCACTCCCACGGCCACTCCTCGGTAAGAAGCGGCCGGTCGTGCTCGTCGCAGAAGATGACATGGAGGCGGCGCTTGCGCTCGTAGTAGTGCCACAACTCCACGCGGCGCACGTCGGAGGGTGCTTCGTTATCGAGCTGACTCTTCTCGGTGTTCTTCTCCATATAGCCGATCAGGTTTTTGGTGGAGCCCTTCAGGCCGTTGGTGTTCTTGTAGCGGTCGTCTTTCTTCAGCTCGTCCAAGGGCACGCACTCGATGTAGCCGCAGTATTCCGCCCGCTCCAGCACCCGATCCGCCTCCGGTGAGATCCGGAACTGGGTGGGGTCGATCCGCCGGGCGTAGAACTGGTCCTTTCGGACATTTGGCTCTGGGATAGGCGCGGGCAGTTCTTTGCCGGACTCGATAGCCTTGGTGACTTCTTCCGGGTCGGGCGGCTCGCCTTCGACCGGCATCCGGCCCTCGTCCATGTAGCCGTCGTCCCACTCGAACTCCCAGCCGGTCTTCACCACCCCGAGGTTCAGGAGCGCCTTATCGAAGAGAGCCCTTTTGGCTTCCCGGTGCGCGGCGCTTTTGCGGTACTCGTAGCCGGTGGCGCGCTCCGCGACTTCCTGGTTCTCTTCTCCCTGGGGGTCCTCCGGCTTGACGATGATCTCGGCGGGGGAGAAGGCCAGCGCGGCCACCTTGGTACGGATGATGTAGCGGGTGAGGTTGATGACGATGTTGTGGTAGTCTTCCGGCCACTCGTCCTTCAGCCAGTGCTCGCCCTTCCACATCTGGACGCAGCGCTCCACCTTCTCCTTGAACACCGTCTCGTAGTATCTGCCGGCCCGGCGCATCCGGTCCTTGAGGATCTTCGCCTCGCCCCGCTTCAGCTTCGGCCCCTCGCTTTCCGAAGGCGTGCCTGTATCGTCCAGAGCGTTGCTCCGTCTGAAATCTTCCTGAAATAGCTCGGGGTTGGTGATGTCTGACTCAGGCATCTCTTAGTTCACGGGCCAGCTGTTCACCCGCCGAAGGGCGTTCTTTGATCTGGCTCTCGCCACCCATCTGGAGACCCTCCCACGCCGGATCGCCCTTCGGCGGGAGCAGGTCGCGCTGGTTGTGCCGGAAATGTTCGGGCACAAGAATATTTACCGTGGGCGTGAATTGCTTCCGCATCTTCCCCTGGCAGCGCGGACACTCCATCCAGCACTCGCGCCACATGACCGGGGCTCGAGACTCCTTGACCAGACCGCATTCCTCACACTGGTAGTCGTATCTGGGCATCAGGTCACCGCCAGGACCACGCCGGGGTCCACCGTGAAGGCGTCGGCCGCTAAAGTCGTCGCCACGCCCGAGATGATCACCTTCAGGGCGTACTGGTAGGAGGTGCCGGGGACCACCGCCACCGAGGCGGCCGGCTTCAGCGTCACCACCGCCTGCGCGTCGGTCGTCGCGGCCGTCACCACAATCGTGCCATTTCCGGCCGTGGAGGAAGCGCCGTTCAGGGTCTGCAGCCCCGCTGTCTCCTCGATCTGCACGAGGGCGGCGGCATCGGATTTCGCCACGTCGTCCTTCAGCGAGAAGTAGAGCTTCGAGCGACCCGTCAGGACGCCGAGACCCGTGAAGGTCAGCACCCACGTGTCGCCCGCTCGCTTCGAGAGACGCTGACTCATCATCAGCCTCCGAAGAAGTGGGCGCCGCCGCCGGTATCGTGGAAGCCGACGAAGCGCAACCCCATAAACGGGCGGCGCGTGGTGGTCGCAGCCGCCCAGGCCCCGGCGTCGGTGCGGCTGGTAAAAAGAAACGAGGCGATGCCGTCGAGCGGGCCGAGATAGGAAGCGGTATTCACGTCGCCGTAGTAGTAGGCGATGTTGGTTGCCGTGGTCGGCTTCAGCGCCAGCCGATAAGTCGTATTGGCCTCCAGTTGGATCACCCCTCCGAACAGGCGCAGGTTCGGCAGCGCGGAGGTCGAGAACTGCTGGTTGGCGTCAACCGTAATCGTGCCGTTGGTGAACGGCGTGTTGCCGTCGCTGTCATACAGGACGATCTGGTAATCGGCCGCTGCCGCTGCGGAGACGCCGACCCAGGCCGCATCTACCTGACACTGCCACGGCACCTGGAACTCCAGCGCGACCTCATCCGGGGTGCTGCCGGTGTTGATGTTTGCCGTTCCCAGACCGCTGTATGTCCAGCCGTCCAGCAGGCCGCCGATTGTTCCATCCGAAAACTCCAGCACCACGTTGTTGTTCACATTCAAGAGCGCCCATGTGCCGCCGGTCTTCAAGACGACGCCCGCGCCGTGCTGAAAAACAGAAGCGGCCTGCGCGTTAATAATCACCGAGTCGGCGCCAAGCCGCCCGCCGCCATCGAACTCCACCACAATCGCCAGCATCTCGCCAAACGCTACCGAACGATCCGCCGAGAGGTTTCCGGTCTGTATCCAGGTATTCGAGACGAACGCCGCGTTGGCGTTGGCAATCGCCACCGTCTGATCCTGGGTCTCGTCCGGTCGGTAGGGCGGGCCGTTGGCGGTGTCCACGTCCTGCAAGGAGACGGTGAGGGCGCTGCCGCCCGCCTTGACGACCGTGCCGAACCGGAAGCCCACTTTGCGGATACTTTTCGTGCCGTAGCTGGGAGTCCAGACCGGCCCGATAAAGGCGAACTTTTCCCCCGTCGCGTCAATCAGGCCGCTGGTGGTAAAGGCTGAAACAAGCTGGTTGCGGGGCATCCACATCCCGCCGCCTGCGAGCGTTTGAAGTGCCATTAGATTTGAAAGGTCTTTCCTTCGAGCGCCGTCTTCGTCTGGGCGAATGTCACGGCACCCGCCTCTTTCTTGGCCGAGCGCAGCCGGTCTTTCATCCGGTCGGCGGCGTCGGCAGGCCCTTCAAAGTCGGTCAGAAGATCATCCTGCAATACCGGGATGTGGAACACCTGCCCGGCAATCGTCACCGGCACGTCGTAATGGTTCTGCCCCGCGCAGCGGGTGATCGTCCCAACGGTAAAGGTCATTGTGACGCCTCAGCTCTCGATGGTGTAGTACGAAACCGTGACATCAACCGCCCCGGAAGTCGCTGCACTGGTGTTGATCATGAGATCCTCGTCATCGGCGCCGACCCCGAGGATGCCCGCCCCGGTGCCGGTATTGAAGCCGCCGCCGGGATCAATGTTCGGGTGCGCGGCCACCACCGAGGTAGTGGTCGGGGTGGTGGTGGTGTGGAAGCCGATGATCACCGAGACGTTCACGGTGTTGGCTTTGGAGCAGGCTACGAGGACGCGAGTCACGACGATCTTCAGCCCCGCCGCTACCGTCACGATCTTGGTGTTGGTCTGGGCCGAGGTGTAGGTGGCGTGGATCGTCTGGACGTTGGGGTGCCCGCCGATCATGAACGGGATGCCGGCGCGGTTGGCGTACAGGTCGGTCCTGTCGGCGGCGGCCACGGCGGTGGGGTTCGTGCCGTGGGCAATCGCTCGGGCGCCCACCTTCAGCGGGTTGCCGGCGTCCACGCCGTCGTGAGCGATACTGCCGTGCGCGAACAGGCCGTTCGTGGTGCCGCGCAGCCGGTCCCAGGTGGTGCCGTTGAAGATGTAGCCCCAGGCCGAGGTGATGATGCTTACCAGGGCGTTGTTCTTCGCATCCGCCCCGGCGATCAGAACATTTCTCTCCCAGGTGGCCCCATCCCAGCCCATCAAGGCCGCGCCCACCATCGGCGCGGTCGGGTTGGCGGTCGCGTCCGAGAGCGCCGCGGCGGTCGGCAATTCGGTATCGGCGGTGACGGTAGCCGTGCTCTCCGCGACCGAGACCTTGAAGTTACCGGAGCCGGTCAGCGCGGCCGGGATACGGGCCAGGTAGTTCAGCCACATCTTGATCTGGCCGCGGGCAAACCCGATCAAGGTGCCGGCGATGTCGGTGATGATCCCGGCGTCGGTGGTCGTTCCCTCGGCCACATCTGCGCCATCGGCCACCGTCACCGCACCGCCGCCACCACCACCGCCGCCGGCCA
>Ga0065712_10000867_pt1 | contig 14623 bp, 9 predicted proteins | sample MisRhiReplicate1_FD_59099 | JGI IMG/M metagenome (GOLD analysis project Ga0065712, IMG submission 59099) | Miscanthus rhizosphere microbial communities from Kellogg Biological Station, MSU, sample Rhizosphere Soil Replicate 1: eDNA_1 v3... | ecosystem: Host-associated > Plants > Roots >...
TCTAACAGTTGCGTCCAAAACGCATCCTTTTGCTCGTCGGCTTTGTACTTTGCCTCGGGCAGAGAAATTTCGAAGTTTACAACGCCATGCGGGTTAAAACCCAGCGGCGCGTTCTCTGCGTGCCAGAAGCTTTTCAAAGTTAATCCTGCTCCGGCGAGCAGAACAATTGCGAGTGCGACCTGTGTAATCACGAGACCGGAACGCATACNTTGCCGGCCCGGGCCATCGCTGGCGCTGCGGCCGCCTGCTTCGTGNAGCGCGAGCGAAATCGATTTTGAATTAGAGATTCGCCAGGCNGGCCAGACACCGACCAGAACTCCGGCCAGCAAACCGGCGAACGTGGTGAAGGCGAGGACGGAGAGATCGATCCTTGCTTCGTGGAATCGTGGCAACCTCGGCGGAGTCAGCGCCAGAATCGCATCCATACTCCACAGCGTCAGAAAAACTCCGGCAATGGCCCCGATTACCGCGAGCAACGTGCTTTCGATAAGGAGCTGCCGCGCAATAGCCCAACGGCTGGCGCCGAGTGCCGCGCGCATTGCCAGTTCTCTGGAGCGCGCCAGGGCGCGAGCGAATTGCAGGTTCGCAACATTCGCGCAAGCGATCAACAGCACGCAGACAACAGCGGCAAGCAACAAATTCAAGCTGGCGCGATAATCGCCGACTGTTGTTTCGAATAACGGGCGCATATTGACGCGCCGGCCCGTGTTCGTTTCAGGATATTTTTTCTCGAGATCGATCGCTGTCGCGTTCAGATCACTCTTCGCTTGCNACAAAGTCACACCGGGTTTCAGCCGACCGATACCCCAAAAACCCTGGTGACTATCGCGNTTGCGCATCCACGGTTCGTTCGCGATCTCGCTGANNGGAAGGAGCACGTCAGGATTGCGACCAAATTGAAGGTCATCCGGGAACACGCCAATGATCTCGCGCTCCAATCCATTAATCAGCGCACGACGGCCAAGGACAGATGGAGAACCAGCGAAATGCTTTCGCCATAGCTTTTCGCTAATCAGCGCGACATTCGGCGAGCCTGCCATGTCGTCAGCTGCACTTAAATCGCGGCCGATCTTCGGCTTTAGCCCCATTTCAGAAAGAAATCCGGAGCTCGCGCGCAGACCGGGAAGGCGATCTGGCGAGCCGACGCCACTGCCCAGCGAAAAATTCGCCGATTCGCGCCTAACGAGCGCCAGGTCGGTAAAGCTCTTCTGACTGGCGTGCCAGTCGAGCCAGTTCATGTAACCGACCGCCCCGCGCTCGAAAGTATGCGAAGATTCGCGCAGCACGATCAGTTTGCCTGCATCCGGATAGGGCAGCGGCCGCAACAACACCGCGTTTATGACGCTGAAGATGGCAGTGTTCGCTCCAATCCCGAGCGCAAGCGCGAAGATTGCGATAAACGTAACGCTCGGATTCTTCAGAAGCAGTCGAACCGCGTAGCGAAGATCGTCTATCATCTGATTGATCTCCGCGGATTATTCATAACGGAGCGCGGTCACGGGATCGACGCGTGTCGCGCGGCGCGCGGGAATGAAACAGGAAATCGCGGCAACAATTGTCAACAGACCGGCGACTGCCAAATAAATAGAAGGATCGAGCGCGTTCACTTTGAAGAGAATGTTTCGCAAAGCAGCCGCAACCAGGAATCCGAGTAGCAAAGCGGCAGCGCCGCCACCGAGCGCAAGTCCGATAACCAACTGCCACGCGCCCTGCGTCATTACCATTCGGAAAATCCGGCGCGCGTCCGCTCCAAGCGCCATTCGGATTCCAAACTCCTGTGTGCGCTGGCTCACGGAAAAACTCATCACGCCGTAGAGACCCACCGCGGAGAGAACAAAGGCGATACCACCGAAAATCGCGAACAGACTCACCACGATGCGATTGCCGGAAAGAGCTTCGTCATGCAATCGGGCGGCTGTGCCGGGAAAATAAATCGGCACGTCCGAATCAAGCTGGGTGATCGCTTTTTTCAGCGCGGGACCGAGCGTCTCCGCGCGTTGACCTGCACGTGGCCGAACGAGAACCGTGCAAAATTGAGTGGCCGGGGATGCGCCCAAAATCGGCATGTAGAAGCCGGCTGAATCCGCCTGCTGGTTGAACGGGCCCTGCATCAAAGTGTCGGGAACAACGCCAACGATCGTTCGCCANGGTTGCGGCTCACCCGGATTGAAAATGCGGACCTGATGTCCNAGCGCGCTTTGATTGCCCCAATTCTTCCGCGCAAAAGTCGCGTTTACTATCGCCACTGGCTGCTTTGTATCAGCATCATCAATTGTGAAATCGCGCCCTTCCAAAATCTTTAACCCAAGCGTCGAAAAATAATTGTCTGATACCGATTCGAAGTTTCCGCGCGGTCGATCGCGGTCGGTTAGATAATTTTGACCGTCAACTTCATACTGACCGCCGCCGGCAAAAATCATCTGAAAGCGATCAGTTAGGGCAGCCGATTCAAACTGCGAATTGGCGCGCAATTCTCGAACAGCGCGCTTGAAGAACTCACGGCGTCCATCTTCTGTGTAGGCGCCTTCCATCAATGCCATTCGCGCGGTGTAGATCGCGTTCTCGTCGTAACCGTAATCGAGCTGAAGCTGGTTTCTGATCGATCTGATCTCGAGTGTTGCCGCAATCAAAAGCGCCGCGGTGAGCGCGATCTGGCCGATCACGAGCAGCCGTGTGATCACGTTGACCAGCCGACTGCTATTGCCGCGACCGCCTTCCTTCATCATCTCGGCTGCGTTGCTGTGCGCACTGATCAGCGCCGGGACTAAGCCGGAGATGATTGTCGTGACGAACGTTATCCCGACGATGAATGCCAACACCGGCGCGTCGATTGTAAATCGAACCCAATACGGCAACCCGGCCCCAGATGGCAGACCGTCCATGGCCCGGGTCAGTAAGTCGACGCTCCAATAGGCCAAAAGAACTCCAGCCACTGCTCCGAATACTGCGACCACCAAAGTTTCGGTGAGCATCTGCCTAACGAGTCGCCAACGTGTCGCCCCCAGCGCGCCTCGAATCGCCAGTTCTTTTGCTCGCAACGCAGCCCGGCCGAACTGCATGTTCATCACGTTCACACACGCAATCAGCAAAACGAGGATTACCGCGGCCAACATGGCCCAAACGGTCTGCCGGAATTGCACGCCGATGAGCGAATTCGCGAGCGGCTGCACGGTCGCCGATGTGAAATTTTGGTTCGTTTTTGGATATTCCCGCGCCAACTGCCGAGCCACATTGATAAATTCTGCGTTCGCCTGATCGAGAGTAACCCCCGCTTTGAGCCGACCCATGACCGCCGGTGCAGCGTTGTTAGCACCTATTACTAACTGGCCGCGCGGTGTCGCTGGAAATTGATTGTAAAGCGGCATCCAGAGTTCCTCGAAATTTGGGAACTTAAAATTCTGCGGCATAACGCCGATGATCGTTGCAGGCTTGCTATTAACTCGAACGTTTTGTCCAACCACTTTTGGATCGCCGTTGAAATCCCGTTTCCAAATTTCGTAACCGAGAATGACGACTCTTTCCGCGCCCGGTTTGTTATCGTCGGCGGTAAAATCGCGTCCAAGAATTGGCGATACCCCAGTGATCTTAAAAAAATCCTCGGTGACGTAACCACCGGTATAACGTTGCGGGTTGTTCTTGTAGGTAACGTTTATTGTCGACCCACTGAGATAGCCGGCCATCAAGGAGCACGACTTCTGGCTGGCTTTCAAATCTTCGTAATCCTGTGCTGTCGGAATCACGCCGAACCCGAAGTTGTTGTTTTGATCGGATGCTTTTGGATCGATTAACCCAACAGTCACCAACTGCTCCGGATGCGGAAAAGAAAGCCCGCGCAATACGACTCCGTTGACGACGGCAAATTGAGTGGCCGCGCCGCCGATACCGAGGCCGAGAACGAGCACAGCTAGAAAACAAAAAGTTTTGTCTTTGAATAAAACACGCAGCCCGACTCGAACGTCCTGCCGAAATGAATCTAGAATCATGGCAAATTTGTCCCGCTATTCGTTAACGATCCAACCATCGCGCAATTGAATGACTCGTTTCCCATACGAAGCGTTTTTGTCCGAGTGTGTGACCTGCACGATGGTCACGCCTTCATCATTGAGCTTGCGAAACAGCTCCATGATTTCTTCGCCCTGACTCGAGTGCAGGTTTCCCGTAGGCTCATCAGCGAGCAAAAGCTTGGGCTCAGCGATGATCGCCCGGGCGACGCCTACGAGTTGTTGTTGTCCGCCGGATAGCTGACGCGGATATAAATCCTTCTTCCCAACGATCTGAAACTTGTCGAGCGTGTCCGCTACCAGAGCGGCGCGCTCGCTTCTGCTATAACGGCGATACGACAGCGGGATCTCCAGGTTTTCGTAAACCGTGAGATCATCGAGCAAATGGTACTGCTGGAACACAAAACCGACCTGCTCGTTCCTGAGTGTGGCGCGTTCTTTCGGCTTTAGATGATGAACGGCCGTTTCGTTCAGGAAGTATTCGCCCTCCCAGCCGTGGTCGTGCATCCCGAGAATGTGCAGGAGCGTCGATTTACCTGCCCCAGACGGACCCATGATCGACACAAACTCGCCTTCGGCGATATCCAGATTGATATCGCGAAGGACATAGAAAAACTTCTCCTTGCCTAACGAGTATCTGCGTTCGAGTCGACGGAGTTTAATCATAAGCGTCAAGTGTTGTGCCCGAGCGCGATCATTGGATCTGACTTTGTCGCGCGAAGAGCCGGGAGATAACTGGCGAGCAGACCGACACCCGCGAGGACCACGGTGACGACGAGGAAGATCGAAATGTCGAACGGACTCACCTGATAAAGCAATGACCTCAGGGCTGAGTTGGTAATGAACGCGAGAGGTAAACCGATTGCGGCGGCAATTAGGAACAGCTTCGACGCGTGTCCAATCACCATTTTCAAAACATCCGAACGCTGCGCGCCGAGAGCCATGCGCACGCCGATCTCGTGTGTGCGCTGAACCACCAAAAACGAAATGACGCCGTACATGCCAACCGATGCCAGCAGCAACGCGATGCCGGAAAATGCACTGAGCAGGACAACCGAAAGGCGGCGAGGCGCGATCGAATCGGCTACAACGGCATCGAGCGTGCGCACATTCGCAAGCGGGATATCGGGATCGATATTGCGCAATTCCTCCCGAATGGCTCGGACGACTGTGCGCGCGTCCTGCGAACTGCGCACCGCCAACACCAAATCACGATCCGGCGCCTGCGTGTGCGGGAGGTAGTACTCTGGCTGCGCTGGCGTATCCAGGGCGCGGTGTTTTATGTCTGCTACAACTCCGACAATCGTCGCCCACTTAGGATTTGTATCGTCCCTCGATATGCGTTTCCCGAGCGCTTCGCCACTCGGAAAATACTTTTTCGCGAACGCCTGGTTGACGATCACCACCGGAATCGAATCGGCGGTGTCGGCTTCGCTAAAGAAACGCCCTTTCAACAACGGCGTCTGTAGCACACGAAAAAAATCCGGCGTGATGTCCCGGATCTCCTCATCTGGGAATGCGCCGCTCGCCTTTGGGTCCTGCCCCTCGATAATAAAAGAGCTGTCCGTGTTCGAGCCGCTCAACGGCAGCATTACCGTGAACGCGGAATACTGGACGCCGGGAATATTTTTGATCCGTCGCTCCGCTTCAGCGTAAAAATTACTAACCGGTAAACCGCGCGAATACTTTTCCACCGGCAGGGAAATCTCCGCGGTCAAAACATTGTGCGGATTGAATCCCGGAGAGACATTCTGCAGTTGGACAAAACTTTTGACGAGCAACCCGGCGCCGATAAGCAGGACAAGAGCCAGAGCGGTCTCGGCGATGATGAGGCCATTGCGCAACCTGTTGCGATGCAGCCCTTCCGTCGCACCGCGTCCGCCTTCCTTCAACGCTTCGGTTAATTCCGGCTTCGCGCTAACGAGCGCAGGCACAAGGCCAAAAAGAATTCCGGTGCCAACCGCGATCACAAACGTGATCGCGAGCACACTCAGATCGAGATCGACTTCATGAAGCCGCGGCACCGTTTGCGCGCCGATCACGCGCAGCAGATCGAGTGCCCCTACTGCGAGCAACACTCCCGCGATTCCGCCCAGGATGGACAANACCACGCTCTCGGTGAGCAATTGTCGCAGCATGCGCTTCAAGCCCGCGCCAAGCGCCACGCGGATTGCCATCTCTCGCTCTCGTGANGCGGCACGCGCAAGCAACATCGTGGTGAGGTTCGCGCAGGCGATAAGCAAAACGAGGGTCACCGCGCAAACCAGAATCCAAAGGCCGGTGCGCATCGGTCCGACGATCTGCTCCTGCAGCGGGTAAAGCCTGGCCCCGAACGCCGTCGTCTTTCCCGGATAATTCTTGGGATAGGTTTTCCGGAAGTTTGCTATGACAGTGTCGATTTCAGCTTGAGCTTGCGTTACCGAAACCCCCGGACGCAGGCGTGCGATCACGCTGTAGCTGCGCGAATAGCGCGCCGCCAATTCATCTTTAGTAAAAACGATCGGCTTCCAAATATCGGCGCGACTGGCGAAACGCGCTCCCTGAACGTTAAACAGTGGCAGCGGAAAATCGAACTGCTCCGGCATGATTCCAACTACGGTGCACGCCCGGCCGTTGAGCGAGATTTTGTTACCGACGATCGTCGGATCAGAGTTGAACCGCCGATGCCACAATCGGGCGCTGATAACAATGACATCGTCGCGACCTTCCGTGCCTTCATCTTTGGTGAAAACGCGACCTTTGATTGGATCCACACCGAGTAACGGGAAAACGCTCGGCGACAACAGCGCGCCGGCAATGCGTTCGGGAACATCACCAGTCGTTAGGTTGTACGCGGCATAGTTAAAGGCGCCAATTTTTTCGACGGTCGTGAGCTGTTTTTCATAATCGAGATACTCCGGCGCTGACACCGGAATGCGCTCCAGCCCCTGCGGTGGAAAACGCTCCCATAACAAGACGAGTTGATTGGGCGCCTTGTAAGGAAGTGGACGGATCAATAGCGCATTCACCAGGCTGAGNACTGCCGTGTTCGCGCCGATGGCGAGCGCAACNGTGACAATGGCAATAGCTGTAAACGCNGGTTGTTTCAGTAGCTGCCGAAAAGCGAAACGAATGTCTTTGAGCATAAAAGAGTCGCTGTTAATTCATCATTGTTTGCGCAGAGCCTGAATTGGATCGATGCGAGTCGCGCGCCAGGCGGGGAAAAAACAAGCAGCCAGCGACGCAATTGTGATCACCGCGATTGCCGATCCGAACGCGAGCGGATCGTGTGGACTTATTTTATAAAGCATGTTGCTCATCAAACGCGTAAGCATGAACGCTGCGAGGACGCCGAAGGCTACGCCTGAAGCAGTCAGGAACAGGCCGCGGGACATCACCAGGCGCATGAGATCTTTTGTGCCTGCGCCAAGAGCCATGCGTAAACCAAGCTCTCGCGTCCCCTGAGAAACGGTGTACGACACCACCGCGTAAAGGCCGATCGCAGCGAGGAACAGCGCCATCCCACCGAAAAGCGCAACCAGGCTGACTGCCAATCGTTCACTGTAACTGATTAGATCAATTTGGTCCTGGAGCCGGTCCGTGATCAGCGGCGCCAGATTCGGGTCGAGAGCGTGGACCTCGCGCGCAAGCGCCGTCATCATCGCTCCCGGAGTTTCACGCGTCCGAATGACTAAACTGTTTTGAACGCGGAAATTCTGCCGGAGCGGTACGTAAAAGAATGGGATCGGCGTCTCAGTTTTATTGTGGTAATTGGAATCTTTGGCCACGCCCACGATCTGCAGCCAACGATCCTTGGCCTTGAGACGCTGGCCGACCGCATCCTTTCCTGGCCAATATTTCGCGGCCATCGTTTCGTTAACGATCGCCAGCGCCGGCGCGTTCTCGTCATCGGTGCGCATAAACTCGCGGCCGGTAACAATCGGGATTCCGAGCGTCGTGAAGTAATCTTCGGTGACTTCGACATACTCCGCAGTCGGTTGTTCGTTAGGCGGCGGCTGGTACCCGTCGACCTCAATGGGTGCCGAAGAAAAGACGTTGTAACTAAACGGAATCACCCGCGTAAGTGCGGCCGATTCAACGCCAGGCAGTGTCCGCACGCGGTCCAGTAACTGCGTGTGAAAAGTTTTGGCGCGATCGGGATTGTAGCCGGCCGAAAAAAGATCGACCACCGAGGAAACGACGCCCGTATTAAAGCCAGGACTCGCGGTTCGCATTTTAATCAGGCTTTGTAAAAGCACTCCGGTGCCTGCGAGTAGAATGAAACTGAGCGAAACCTGCACGATTACGAGCGCAGAACGCAATCCGGAGCGACTGCTGCCGCCGAGAACACCGCCCGCTTCGGCTTTGAGAGCGTTTGAAAGATCGACATCGCTCGCGCGAATCGCGGGCACGAGCGCAAATAAAAGAGTCGACGCCATGCAAATTCCGGCGCTCGCAGCGAGCACGCGCCAATCGATTTGGCCAGGGTAATCGATCACGGTTCCAGGCAACGGTGGAGGAAAGGCAAGTACCAGCGCATTACGACACCAATATGCGACCGCAATTCCGCCGACCGCTGCGATCAGCGAAAGCAACAATCCTTCGGTCACTAATTGCCTAACGAGACGGAATCGGCCAGCCCCGAGCGCGAGGCGCATCGCTATCTCGTGCCGGCGCAACAGCGACCGGGCGAGCAAAAGATTACTGACGTTGGCGCACGCGATCAGCAAAACCAAAAACACCACCGCCATTGTGATAGCGAGCGTAGGCGTCATATTTCCAGCGCCGTTGAAAGGCGTTTTCCACAATGGGACGAGCTGGTTTTCGTGCCCGCGATCTGTATCCGGAAAATCTTTTTCCAAGCGTTGCGAGATGGAATTTAGCTCGGCCTGTCCTTGCTGGCGTGAGACGCCAGGTTTCAGAATTGCGTACGCCTCGATCCAGCGCGCGCCGCGGTCTTCCAATTTGTAGCCGGTAGTGTCGAACGTTTCCTGCATCGATGTCGGCACCCAGAAACTGAATGAGTACCCCACGAACGTGCCGTGGAACCTTTCAGGTGCGACGCCGATGATCGTATGCTGAACGCCGTTCAGTAATTGAGTTCGCCCGATAATAGTCGGATCGAGATTGTAGCGATCTTTCCAAGTCCGATAACCAATCACCGTGACGGCATGCGCATTGCGTCCAGTTCCTTCTTCGGGTCTAAATCCGCGACCGAGGATCGGTTTTACTCCGAGTGCATCGAAATAATTCGCCGACACTATTCCCACCGATGCGCGTTCGCCGCGGTCGCCGACGCTGAGGGTCGTACCGGTGATCCGATCGATGATGAACGACTCAAAGAGCGTTGCGTTATTTTCCAAGTCCATGAAGTCGGGATAAGAGAGTCCATTGTGTCCAGGTACGCCGCGCGTCATGCCAACAAGCGCGAACATCCGGTCCTGATGTGGCACGAGCGGATACGGCCGAATCAGAATTCCTTCGATCCAACTGAGCACTGCGGCGTTTGTCCCGATGCCGAGTGTGAGGCAAAGCAGTGCAAGGATTGAAAATCCAGGACTGCGTCGAAGCATCCGAAAACCGAAGCGAAGATCCTGAAAAAACGTCTGCATTTTCGCTTCGTTTAAGGGTTTGAGTTTTATGCGGCCATGCGGTCCTCGACGATCCGCCCATCGAACAAGTGCACGGTGCGATCTGCGTGCTGAGCGAAACGCTCGTCGTGAGTAACCATACAAATCGTGGCACCGCCTTGATGCAATTCGCGAAGCAGGTGCATGACAGCTTCGCCGTTGTGTGAATCCAGGTTACCGGTCGGCTCGTCCGCCAGGAGAATCGCAGGTCTGCCAGCAAGCGCGCGAGCCACTGCGACGCGTTGCTGTTGGCCGCCGGAGAGCTGGCTCGGCAGGTGTTTCGCCCGATGCGCCATGCCGACGCGCTCCAGCGCTTCTGTGACCAGCGCCTTACGGTCGCTGGCACTGGTGCCGCGATACGTGAGCGGTAATTCGACGTTCTCAAAAACGGTGAGGTCGCCAATCAAATTAAAACTTTGAAAGATGAAACCGATTTCGCGATTGCGAACGCGCGCCCGCTCCGCGAAGGAAAGATTCGCGACCTCGTGACCTTTGAGTGCGTAGCTCCCATCGGATGGAGTATCCAGCAGACCGAGAATCGAAAGCAGCGTTGTCTTGCCGCAACCTGATGGTCCCGCAATGGAACAATATTCGCCCTCGCGAATGTCGAGGTGAATGCCCGAAAGGGCGTGCGTCTCCACTTCATCGGTGAGAAACACCTTGGTTACACTGGCGAGTCGGATCAACGGCGCGTAGCCGTTTCCATCAAACTCGGTGGTTGATTCCTCTGCAGTTAGTTCAGTCGATTTCATGTTGTTCGTATTGCTGATTTGTGATTGCTGATTGCTGATTTTTCCGCGCCGTTGCGATTACCGCGCGACGCCGAGATGTACGAAGCCGCCATGATAGCGGTGAGCTCATTTGCTTCCTTCAACAGAGGAGCAACTTTCTTCTCCGGCAAAAGTTTGTCGGCGATGAGCAACTCAAGCCAAAGCGTGGTTTCATCGGCTTCTTCCTCGGCGATGCCTATCTTTGCGATAAATTCCGCCTTTGATCGTCCGCGACATGCGGCGCGATAATTAGCAGCCACGCTGGTTCCGCTGCGCACGAGCTGACTCGCGATGGCACGGCCCTTTGGCGTATTCGGCAACACATCAACCAACCGCATGACACGCAATGCGAATTGTTTTGTCCGTTCCTTAAGTTCGTGAGCGTTCATCTGAAAAGTCACCAATCAGAAATTAGCAATCAGCAATCATCAATTCAGCCTGATCCTGTCGTGTGAGTCCCACGCACTGGTGTCAGAAAGGATCACCTGATCCCCTGGTTGCAGACCATCTACGATTTGAATCGTATTCACTGAACTTTTGCCCAGCTTCACCGGAGTGCGCACAGCTTCGGAAGTGCCGCTGACGATTTTGAACATTCCGACGGTGTTGTTTTCCTGCCCGAACGCCGGACGCCCCACGTAAATAACGTCGTCGAGATGTTCGAGCTCGATTGTTCCGTCAACGCTGAGATCGGGTCGCGCGCCTTTCGGCAGCGCTTCATTAAAGGCAACTTCAACATTCACAGTCCCCTGCTCTACTGCAGGATCGACGCGCGTGACGTGGCCATTCGCGACGCCGTTGCGAGTGTCGATCACAGCTTTCTGCCCAATCTGAATGTCCTTTGCCTGGGTCTCAGCGATCTTGACCTGCGCTTTCAGCTTCGTCGGGTCCGCGACGCGCGCGAGATTATCACCGATCTTCACGCGCTGGCCGATTTGCACAGGCAACTGTTGCAGGACGCCCGACATGCCGGCGCGCACATGCAAGGCTTCCACCTGGTCAGTCTTCAACTTGGCAAGTTGTTTGGCCTGATCGACCGCGGCCTGCTTGGACGCTAACTGTGGATCGATGGATTCGTGCGCAAACTGCAGCCGCTTTAATTCGATTTCATTGCGATTCGCCAGTTCGGCCTCTTTTACTTTTGATGTCTTGTATTGCAGTACGGCGACGAGACCGTTTTTCGCCAATTGGTCGTTAGTCTCGCGCTCCATCTTCGCCTGCTCGTAATCTGATTTAACTTTCGCCGTGGTTGCTTCCTGATCGAGCAGCTCGCGTTGCAGTGTCGCGCGCAAGGTGGTCAGCTCCGCTTCTGCAGCAGTGGCTTTGGATTGAGCGTCGTGAGCAGCTTGTTCGAGTTCGGGACTGCTCATTTCCAGAATCACCGAGTCTGGTTCCACGTGCGTCCCGGGCCAGATATTTATTTTGTCGACCCGCCCTTCAGTGTTTGCCGCAATCCAGCGAATGTCTTCCGGAATAAGGGTGCCGAGGCCGCGCACCTGTCGCACCATTGGACCGCGCTTAACGGTATCAACCCAGACAGTCGACCGATCGACGCTTGGCACTGCTGGTTTCAAACGCGAAATTGCAACCGTGGCGAGAATCAAGCCCAATACGGAGGCAGCGATGATCATGATGCGCCGCTTGCGTTTTTTCGCAGCGACGCCCGTGCGCGGCACATCCATCTTTGAAAGATTCGGCGCAAAGCCGGCCGGACGCACAATGGTTTGATCTGTTGGTTTTCGGTCTGGAATCACGGTTCGTTAAGATCAGAACAGAGGAAGAACGTTAAGGAGGTGGAGCACTGCGGATACGCCGGTCGCAATCGGCAGGATGGCCATGCCAATGAGCGCGGTGAACACAGCCGCTTCGCAGAGGAATTCGCGGTTCGCTTCAGCGTCGAAGTAATCGCGGGTGATGTCGCGCAATGATTTCGATGTCTGAAGGCATGGCGCGCTCGAACTGTTGAGTATCGATGCGTGATAATGATAATCGACGAGCGGAAACTTCCGCGCGTTGGGTTGGGTATTTGGCAATGATTTCATTTTCTTTCAGCTCCTATTAGTTAGAGGTGTTAGGCACATTCATTGGATTCAACATTTTCCTGTAACTTCCCCGGTGTATTGCAATGGCCATGCCAACCCAAAAAATAAAGTCGTAAACTGCTGATGCTCAGCAGTTAAAGCTTTTGGACCGTTTCGGCGCGCTCTTTTGAAGTATCCGCTTCCGGGACTGTATCGTCCCAAGTTCGGGAAAAAGTTTGGAGTGCGCGGACATGTCCGCGCTTTCGAAAGCGGCGACATGTCGCCGCACTCAAAATGGTATTGCTGAAGAATCTGGCTTCGCCAACACTCAGCCATGAATTAGCCCCATGGGCCCGCGCACTGGCTATTTGAACCCGGCCTTTATATGATTACCACGGGTACGTACAAGAGATTGCCACATCTAAGTTCACCAGAACGGCTGGACTTCTTTCAAGACTCGTTATTCCGATACGCGAGCGAATTCGGCTGGAACTTACGAGCGTGGGCGGTGCTATCTAACCATTACCACTTCATCGCCGCATCACCTGCGGATGCCGCGACGCTGCGCAAATTCCTCGGCAAACTTCACGGCCAAACCGCTAGGCAGCTTAATCGCTGGGACAAAACGGACGGGCGGAAGGTCTGGTTCCAGTTTTGGGACAGTCACATCACTTTTGGGCGATCGTATCTGGCGCGGCTGAAGTACGTGCATCATAACCCAGCAGCGCACGGTGTTGTTCCCGTGGCGGAAAATTACAAATGGTGTTCTGCCGCCTGGTTTGCACAAACGGCGCCGGCCGCCTTAGTCAACACTGTGAACAGTTTTAAGATCGACCAAGTTAACGTGCCAGACGATTTCTGATTTGGAGTGCGCGGACATGTCCGCGCTTTAAAAGCGGCGACATGTCGCCGCACTCCAAACTAGCGCGGCAGACGCAGCAAAGCTTGCACTCCCTGGCGATCTTCTCGATTCATGAGGACCAACGTGCCGTCATGCGCTTCGGCAATTTGACGGCTCAATGGGAGACCAATTCCCGAGCCCTCAGGTTTTGTGGTAAAGAAGGGAACGAAGAGATTGGCGGGGTTCATGATGCCGGGACCTTCGTCTTCGACAAGGATCTCAACGCAATTTCCTTTCTCGCGCCAGCCAAGCGTAACGTTTCCATGTGTTTCAAGCGCGGCGTCAACAGCGTTGTGCACCAGATTGATCAGTAATTGTTCAATCTGCGCCGCATCCACGCGAATAGTCGCCTTCGGACCCGGCCGGACTTGGACCGCGAGCCTGGGTTCCAAATCCACGACACGTTGTATTAACGGGGCAAGATCGATGTCTTGTTTTTGGGGCGGCGGGAGCTTTGTCAGCCGAGTGTAAGCCTGCAGGAAACGGCTCAGCGAATCGGCGCGCGAAGCGATGGAGTTCAATCCGGATTTTGCATCCTCTTTCCAGTCGTCTGGCAGAGACTCGCGCCGCAGCAGCGATTCCAGACTCGCGGCAAGCGATTTGATCGGCGCCAGCGAGTTGTTCATCTCATGGCCGAGCACGCGCACGAGTCGCTGCCACGCGCGGCGTTCCTCTTCGCGCAGCGTGCGGCTCAGATCGGTCAACACGAGTAATTCATGCGGCAAACCCTGTTCGCGAAATGTGCTTCGGCGAATACCCCAACGGCCTGAGCCGCCTGGAAAACTCAAGGTAAGCGGTTCATCGTCGTCCGCGTCGAAACAAGCATGAAGCCCGAGTTCCAGCGCTGTTTTGCCTAACAACTTGTCCATCGGTCGTCCCAGCAAAGTCTCACCGGCACGATTGATGAGTCGGAGACGCCGTTCGGGATCAAAGGTAAAAATTGCCACATCGATTTCGCTCATGATCGTGCGCAACAGCGCGGTCGCTTCAAACGCGCCCAGACGCTGCTGACGTAAGGTTTCGCCGAGCGAATTCACTTCGAGCAGGACTTCGCCCAACGCAGTGTCTTCACGCGCGCCTCTCGCACGAATGGAGTAGTCGCCCTCCCGCAATGCTGCGAGCAAGTTGGAAAGCGTTTGTAATGGACGAACAGCGTGTTCGCGCGTGCTCCAAACGAATGCAGTTAAACAGCCGATGATCAGAATCGTAAGTGTCCATTGCACTTTCGGGGTATGATCGCCGAACCAAAGGAGCACCAGTGCAACGATGACCGCAGGCGCCACTGCGACCAACGTGAGCCAGGTAATCTTCCCTTCGTAGG
>Ga0065712_10000744_pt1 | contig 14601 bp, 18 predicted proteins | sample MisRhiReplicate1_FD_59099 | JGI IMG/M metagenome (GOLD analysis project Ga0065712, IMG submission 59099) | Miscanthus rhizosphere microbial communities from Kellogg Biological Station, MSU, sample Rhizosphere Soil Replicate 1: eDNA_1 v3... | ecosystem: Host-associated > Plants > Roots >...
GATATCACTGCGACGGTCACGATGTTGACGTGCTCGTTAGCGGTGTCGGCATGGTGGCGACGGCGACGTGGTGCACGCACGCACTCTGTCGTGAGCGCTACGACCTCGCGCTGAATCTGGGTGTGTGTGGGAGTTTCGATCGTTCGCTGACGCTTGGCGCAGTCGTGCATGTCGTCAGCGACCGTGTCGCGGAGCTCGGTGCCGAGGACGATGAAGCGTTTCTCTCGATCCATCAGATGCACCTGCTCGACGAGAACGAGCCGCCGTTTGTGGATGGCCGGCTCGTCAATCAGGCGCCGCCGATCACGCCCACGTTGTCGGGTCTTCCCGCGGTAAGCGGCATCACGGTGAATACTGTGCATGGCCGCGATCGTTCGATCGCCGCGGTGACGGAGCGATTCGCGCCCCAGGTCGAGAGTATGGAAGGCGCGGCGTTCATGTATGCCTGCCTGGTTCACGACCAACGATTCGCACAAGTCCGGGCGGTGTCGAACGTCGTCGAGCGCCGCAACCGTGAGGCGTGGAAGTTGTCCGAAGCCGTCGCAAACCTGGGAGCCACGACATTGCGTATGCTGAGTGAGCTATGAGGCTCACGCTCGGCTTTTCTCCCTGCCCCAATGACTGTTTCATGTTCGATGCGATGGTGCATCAGCGCATCGATCTCGAAGGCCTCGATTTCGACGTGCGCATGGCCGATATCGAGGCGCTCAACGCCGCGGCATTTGCCGGTCAAATCGACGTCACCAAACTCAGCTTTCATGCCTATGCGTATTGCATCGGCAACTACGTGCTGCTCGATGCGGGCAGCGCATTGGGGCGGAACTGCGGGCCGCTGTTGATCTCGAAGCGGAAGATCTCACGCGACGAGGTCGCACGCGGCGATTTGCAGATCGCCATCCCCGGCAAATACACGACCGCCAACTTTCTGCTGTCGCTCGCGTTCCCCCGCGCGACACGGAAGTCGCAGCTGCTGTTCTCCGATATCGAAAGTGCGGTGCTCAACGGGTCGATGGACGCCGGCTTGATCATTCACGAGAACCGCTTCACTTACGCCGCGAAGGGGCTCAAGAAGATCATCGATCTCGGCGAGTACTGGGAATCTGAAACCGGCGCCGCGATTCCGCTTGGCGGCATCGTCATCAATCGCGCGCTGCCGGACGACGTTCAGCAGAAAGTGAACCGCGTCATGCGGCGCAGTGTCGAGTACGCCTTTGCGAACCGCACGGCGAGTCTGCCATTCGTTCGTGCCAACGCGCAGGAGATGAGCGAGGACGTGATGTACCAGCACATCGACCTGTACGTGAACGAGTACTCAGTCGATCTTGGACGCGAGGGGCGGCGGGCAGTCGAGGTGCTCTTCGAGCGGGCGAGAACCGTCGGCGTCATTCCGGGCGAACCCGTGAGCCTGTTTCTTGGTTCGAGCACCGTTCGGTCGCTTCGATGAAGTTCCTGACGGTGCCTGAATGTGAACGCTGGTGCGTCGATCACGGATTGTCATTTCCCGGCCGGCTGCGTGATCGGCCGCTTCCGAGCGAGTACGTCTCGCATGAATTCGCGATCCTGAAGACGCGGGAGCACGCGTCGCGCTTTGTCGAATTCTGTGGAGTCTTCCCGGTAGTTGGACGCAGGGTCAACGTCTCCTCTGGATTCAGGACTGGAGCGTGTGGCCCTCCGGCGAGCACATGCCGATCTTCACGAAGTGGCGAGCTGCACTTGGCGAGAGCCGCGCTCTGATCGAAGCACGCGGTCACCTCGTCGAGCCAGGCGAAGAAGAGGATGGCCTCTCGGTTCTGGTCATGGCGTGCCTGTTTCTTTGGGACTGCTGGATATTCACGGAAGCTGGATTCGTCGCAATGATTTCTCATGACGAGTTCGGTTTCGTGCTGGAACATCGAGACCGCGAGCAGTCCGATGTTCGCGCGCAGCTCACAAGACTTGGCGTGCTGACGTCTTGAATTACCGCGTTCGCGACATCGCCAGAGTCGCTGGTTTGGAACTGATGTCGCTCTTGGCCTGGGCCACGCTGGCGATGATGTGATGCAGTTGCCTGATGCCCTCGGTCAGCGCCGCCGGCCCGGGCTGCAGGATGTAGGCGGACTTGATTTCGTAGATGTGACCGTCGCGAATGGCCGGCACGTCGCTCCACCCGCCGCGCTGCGCGATCTTCTCCGGCTTCACCGCTTTGCCACACCACGACGCGATGATCACATCCGGCCGACGGCGAATCACGTCTTCTGCACTGACGATGCGCTGTTTGCCGAGTTTGGCGTGGCGCAGCTCGGGGAAGATCGAATCGCCGCCGGCGATGTCGACGAGTTCTTCGACCCAGCGAATGCCCGAGATCAGCGGGTCGTCCCATTCTTCGAAGAAGACGCGCGGGCGGCACGGCAGCGTTGCCGCAGCGGCGCGGATCGAATCGATCTCGAGCTCGAGATGAGAGACGAGGCGATTGGCCTTGTCGGTGCACCCGATCAGCGCGCCAAGAACGCGGATCATCTGCAGAATCTCGGTGACGCTGCGCTGATTGAAGACCATCACCGGGTACCCGCGCTTGATTAATTCGGCGGCGATGTTGGCCTGCAGGTCGGAGAAGCCGAGGATCAGGTCCGGTTCGAGGGCTTCGATGCGGTCGTACTTGGCGTGGATGAACGCCGACACGCGCGGCTTGCGTCGCGCTTCCGGCGGTCGCACGGTGTAGCCCGACACGCCGACGACACGGTCGCCCTCGCCGAGGAGATACAGCGTCTCCGTCGTCTCCTCAGTGAGGCACACGATGCGCGAAGGGTAGGTGCTCATTTCTGCGAAGGGGTCTGACCCCGGGTCAGACCCCAAGTGGCAGTTTCTGCGGCGAGTTGCAGATCTCGCCACACGAACGGCTCGCGCGTGACGACTTCGCCAGGCTCGAGGGCGAGCGGTTTTTGAAACATCGGGCCGGCGTAGACGCAGGTGTGGAATTCGCCGTTCTCGCCGCACGGGTCGACGCCAGACGGCAGATCGTCGAGCAGGCTGCGGTCGAACTCGCGGCCGACGAAGGACGCCTCGAGAATCCTCGTGTCGACGCACGCCACGCGAGCGCGAAGCCCGTGCTTCAGCATCTCGCTCGCCAGTCGGTCTGTCGGAATACCCCAGACCGGAAACAGCGGCTCGAGACCAGTACCGGCCAGCCGCTCGACGCGATAGCGGCGCACGTCCTCGAGAAACAGATCGCCGAACGCGACATGCGTGAACCCCGCGGCTACCGCGTCCGCGACCGCGGTCCTCATTCGCGCTTCGTACACCTCATTCGGACACGGATGCGGGATCGGCACCACGATGAGCGGCAGACCAGCGGCGGTCGCCTGCGCCTCGAGCACATCACGGCGCACGGCATGCATCGCCACTCGATCGACGGCCTCATTCACCGTCGTCAGCAGCGCCTGCACCGCGCCGGGATACTGAACATTCAACATGTGCAGTGCCCACGCGCTGTCCTTGCCAGAGCTCCACGACAGGAGAATCTTCATTTGAATGCGTCCGGATGAAGCGCTCGCGCGAACGCTTCGGTTCCCTGGACGACACGTGGACCAGGGACGACGAGATGCTCACCCGTGAGAATTTCTATGCGCCCTTGCTTCACGGCCGGTACAGATGCAAGCGCGCCCCACACACGCTTGGCCTGCGCGACGTCCGCCGCCGCGAGCAGTCCCGTCGCCCGAACTTCGAGGATGACGTCCGGCGAGCGTGCCAGCATCGTCTCGATCGACGGCTGCACCGACTCGCGGGCGACGTCAGCGAAGACGTTCACGCCGCCTGCGATGCCGAGCATGTCGTGGAGAAAGCCAACGCCGCCGCTGACGTAGACGCTACGCAGCGACGCGGGATCGCGCTCGAAGACCAGCAGCGTCTTCGGTTTCGGTCGACCGCGTACGCGTGCTTGTATCGCATCGAGCCCGCCGCGGATGTCCCGGGCAAGCCGTTCGGCATCAGCTGGGCGTCCGACAGCCGCGCCGAGATCCTTGAGCGTTGTGAATATGCCGTTCAGACCTGCGTGGCGATAGCTGAATACGCGAATGTTCGCGCGGGCGAGCTGCGCCTGCACATCGGTCTGCGATCCGTAGCTCAGGACGAGATCTGGGCGTAGGGCGAGAATCCTCTCCATGTCGGGATCGAGCAACGCGCCCACGCGCGGCAGCGATTTCACCTGAGGTGGAAACTCGTCGAAACTGCTGACAGCAATGACCTGCGGTCCCGCGCCGATCGCAAACAGCATCTCGGTCAACGCGGGCACCAGCGAAACGATCCGCGAGGCAGACGCGCGCGACTGCATCGTCACTGGACGTGCGGCCCAGAAGACGATGAGCGCGACGACCGCGACGGTGATCAGCCTTTTCGTACCAGCAGCCATAGAAAGAACGGCCCTCCCAGCATGGCCGTGATCACACCGACCGGAATCTCGAGTGGCGCGAGCAGCGTGCGTGCGCCGAGATCGCACAAGACGAGGAACGCGCCGCCAAAGAGCGCCGACGCAGGCAGCACAAGACGATGGTCAACGCCAACCATCAGTCGAACGAGGTGCGGCACGACGATGCCGATGAAACCAATTGGTCCGGCCAGCGACACGGCGGCCGCCGTCGCGAGTGAGGCGCTGACGAACGCCAGCCGCTGCGTCCGACCGACGTCGACACCACGCGCCGACGCGGCATCGGCGCCGACGCTGAGCAGGTTCAGTGATGAGGGCAGCCACGCGAACATCGCGAACGCAATCGCCAGCATTGGCAACGCGGCGATGATCGGCTCGAAGCTGCCGACGTCGAGGTCGCCCATGATCCAGCGCATGGCGCGATACACCTGAACAAAGTCGGCGATGTATTGCACGAACATGATCAGTGCAGAGAAGAACGAGTTCAGTGTCACACCGGCGAGCAAGAGCACGGTGGTAGACATCGCGCGATCCTGCATCGTCGCCAGCCGGTAGACGATCGCGGCTGCGATGCTCGCACCCACGAGGCTGGCGAGCGGGACCGTTGAGAACGGACCAGCGCTGATCGTCGCGCCCAGCACGATCGCCAGCATGGCGCCGAGCGAGGCACCTGCAGACACGCCGAGTGTGAAGGGCGTGGCGAGCGCGTTGCGCAGCAAGGCTTGAAAGACCACGCCCGCAGTCGCGAGCGCCGCGCCAGCCATCACTCCTGCGACGACCCGAGGCATCCGCGCGATGAAGAAGATCTGCGCGTCCACGTTCTCGCTGAACGGGATAGAGCGATCGAACACGCGGGCGATATTGATCGGCGAACTCCCCACGAGTGGCGCGACCAGACACGTCACGACCAGCAGCACCCCGAAGCCGACCATGGTTTTGAGCAGCCGCGTGCGGATCGGGCTCGGAACCACACGCGCCAGCTCGCCACCGGCCTGCGTGTTTGCGGCGGCTACGGAATCGAGCGCCCCTTGGCGAAGACGATTCATTGCACTCGCCTCAGCGGCGTGACGGTCACATGACCGGCTGGAGCGTGGAAGCTGACATCGGCTTCCACGTCGTAGATGCGGCGGATCGACGCGGCGGTCAGCACATCTCGCGTCGGACCTTGTGAGACGACTCGGCCATCGCGCATCAGAATCAGCCGGTCGCACAGTGATGCGGCGAGATTCAGATCGTGAGTCGCCAGCACCATCGTCACGCCACGTTCGAGATTCAAGCGTCGCAGTAGCGCAGCGACCTCGAGTTGGTAGCCGAGATCGAGGGACGCGGTCGGTTCGTCGAGCAGCAGCACGTCCGGCGACTGGGTGAGCGCGCTCGCAATGACAACCCGCTGCTTCTCGCCGCCGCTCAAAGTCATGTAGGCGCGCGCCGCGAGATGATCGGTGCCGGTCGCCGCGAGCGCGTCCTGTGCCAGTGCGAGATCGCGTGGTCCTTCGAGCTCGAACGCACCGAGGTGCGGATGTCGGCCCATCAGCACCATCTCCATCACCGTGTAATCGAAGGCGGGATGTGTTTCCTGTGGCACCACAGCAAGATGCTTCGCGATGTCCCGACGGGATCGTCCGGCCAGCGAGTTGCCGTTCAGCGAGACATGTCCCTGCTCCGGTTGCAGTACGCCGCTCAACAATTTCAGCAGCGTCGTCTTGCCACAGCCGTTAGGGCCAAGTAGACCAGTGAGCGATCCGCGCTCGACACTTACGCTGACGTGATCGAGCGTGAACGATCGAACGTCGCGTCTCCCGGACGAGTAGCCGTACGACAGCTCAGACGCTTGCAGCATTGCTTCCACTCGTCGTGTGTTCGGAGATGGCGAAATCCAGCGCCCAGCAACCGCCGTGCGACACCCGGTCGAGAGGCAGCAGGTCGATCGGTCTCGAGAATGCGGGCGCATCAACGACGACTGTGTGGTACTCGCCGAGTTCGCCGCAGGGGTCGGCGCCGGCCGCCTGGAGCTCCGGCAACAGACTCAGCGTCAGTCGTCGTCCGAGCCATGAGGCATCGAGCACGCTCTCGCGCACCGTGACGATGCGAGCATCGGCCCCGGTGTCAACGAACTCGCGATACAACCGATCGGTTGATTCGCCCCAGAGGGGCTCGACCGCAACAAGTCCGCTGGCCGCGCAGACGCGCTCGGGAAACTCGCGGTTCGAGTCGTACATGATGTCGCCGAAGATCACGTGCGAGATATCCAGCGCACGAGCATCTGCAAGCGCCTGCAGATAGCCATCCTCGTAGGTGGCCCACGAGCCGCGGCCCGTGCAGATGGTCAGACCCAGGCGATCAGCCTGTGCCTCGAGAATCTGCGGTCGGAGACCGTGCGATCGGCTTCGCGCGCCGCCCTCATCGAACATCGTGATCAGCGCGACGATGTCATACGACGACCGGCTGCGGTGCAGCGCAAGGTAGCTATCCTTGCCGCCGCTCCATGACACGGCTGCGCGCGGCTTCATCGCCGTCGCCAGATCGTGAAATGTGAAGTGGGATGAGCTGTCGTAACGTCCTCCCGGCGTCCATCGCGCCTTACGGGAATAGGACAAGGCGCCGGGCTTAGGTGCTCTGACTCACGGAGTCGATGCTCCGCTTACAGTGGCGGGACCGCGTGGGCTTCTCACCCACTTCCCCTGATCACCCGGGCGGTGTCAGTTGTTGGTCCGCAGTATAGCACGCTAAAATTGGAAGGATTTTCGCTGTGAAATCACGACTTCGCGCGGCTGGACTGGCCGACATCGACGAAAAGCTGGAGCGTGGCGAACGACTGTCGTTCGACGAGGGCGTACGTCTGTTCGAAACGCCGGACCTGCTCGCCGTTGGATGGCTCGCGAATCGCGAACGGGAGAAGCGCCACGGCGCGCGCACGTATTTCAATTACAACCTGCGCCTCGAGCCGACCAACGTCTGTCAGGCGAGTTGTCTGTTCTGTTCGTTCGCGCGTCTGCAGCCCGGCATGCCCGAGGCGTACACGATGTCGCTCGAGGAGGCGTGGGACAAACTTCGCAAGCGCGCCAACCAGCCGCTCACCGAGCTCCACATCGTCAACGGTCTGAATCCGGACCTGCCATTCAGCTATTACACAGACCTGCTGCGTGGCTTCAAGCGAATTCGCCCCGGCATTCATCTCAAATGCTTTACGGCTGTCGAGATCGCGTTCTTCTCCGATCTCTATGGGATGACCGACACGCAGGTATTGCGGGAGTTGATCGATGCGGGGCTCAACTCACTGCCCGGTGGCGGCGCCGAGATCTTTGCGGAGCGCGTGCGCAAGAAGATCTGCCACGACAAGTGCGACGCCGATCGCTATCTCGCCATTCATCGCATCGCGCATCAACTCGGGATGCCGACCAACGTCACGATGTTGTATGGCCACATCGAGACGATGGGCGAGCGTGTCGATCACATGATGCGTGCGCGAGCGCTGCAGGATGAGACCGGCGGCTTCCAGGCGTTCATTCCGCTGGCGTTTCATCCCGACAACAACCAGATGCGCAAGCTGCCTGCGCCGAGCGGCACCGATACGTTGCGTGTGCATGCGGTAGCCCGACTGATGTGCGACAACATCCCGCACATCAAGGCGTTCTGGATTGCGACGGGGGTCGAGCTCGCGCAGGCCTCGCTGTGGTTCGGTGTGGACGACCTGGACGGGACCGTTCAGGAAGAGAAGATTTACCACATGGCCGGATCGGCGACGCCCGAGGGCATGACCACTGCGCAGCTCGGGCGGTTGGTGCGTGAGGCCGGGCGCGAACCATTCGAACGCGACACGTTCTACAACATCATCAACGAGCTCACCGGTCCAGCGCCGATCGCGTAGATCAGACCACTACCGTGCGCTTAGCGTCACACTGAAGAGCGCACGTCCTGCACTCGATCGCTGACAGTCGCTCTGTTTCGATCGTGAATGAACGTAGGCAGACGATTCGTGTTCACTGGAATGCGACTTGCTCGCCTGTCATCCGTTCTATACGCGGGTCGAATTCTTAAGCGGTTCTTAATCGACGCGTTATGGTGCGGATATTTTCGCGGCGTCTGACGTTCTCATTCGCAAGCACACTCGCCGGGTTCGCGTTCGCAGTCACTGCTGCATGTGGAGGCGGGTCCTCACCGACATCTCCGTCAACCGTCTCCACGGGATCCTCCGGACTTGGCATCACCACCTACACGTACACGAACGACGTGCGGCCGATTCTGATCAGCGATTGCGTGAGTTGTCACGGACCGTCACGTCAGGAGTCGGGGTACAACTTCACGACGTACCAAGGTGTCTTGCGCGCGGTGATCGCTGGAAGCGATCAATCGCCGCTGGTTCGTGCCACAGGGCCGCGCGGTGTGATGTATCCGGAGTTCAGTGGAAATCGCGCGCAGAAATCCCAGATTCTGTACGACTGGGTGGTCAACAGCCACGCAGCCGAATGACAACAAGGAAGGAGCGTTCCATGTGGCGGTGTGTTGAGCGATTGGTCGGGTGCAGCCTCGCCGTAGTCGCGACTGTCAGTGTGGCCTCTGCTCAGGAGGCAGGAGCGGAAGAGCGTGTGGCTGTGTCACTCGACCGCGCCGTCGCAGTGGCTGCTGCGGGCGCAACGTTCGACGAGACGCAGACGTCGCCACCACCGCGCGCGTTCGAATACAGCGACGCCTATCGGCTGCGTGCCAAGATTCACCGGGTGTCGAGCTTCGCAACGCTCCCGCTTTTCGGTACCGAAGCCATTCTCGGCCAATCGCTCTACACGGATCCTTCATCATCGAAGAAGTCGGCGCATCTGGCTGTCGCGGGCGGCATCGGCGCGCTCTTCGCGGTCAACACCGTCACCGGCGTGTGGAACCTCGTCGAGGCGCGAAACGATCCAAACAAACGGGGCCGCCGCCTGCTCCACGGCATCATGATGCTGGGCGCCGACGCCGGGTTCCTGGCCACGGCAGCACTCGGTCCTGAGTCCGAGCACGGAGAGATCGAAGGATCGCGCAGCACACACCGCGCAGTGGCGTTCACGTCGATTGGTGTCGCCAGCGCCGGGTATCTCGTCATGCTACTGGGAGGGCATTAATCATGGTCTCGCTCACGCAAGTTGCAGAGACCTGGTCGTCGATCTACTCGAGCTCGTGGGTGCTGCGTTCGTGCCTCAACTTCGCGCACATCGGCGGCCTGGTCGGGGCGGGCGGCTGCGCCATCGCGGCAGACCGCGCCACGATCATCGCGTCGCGGCACAGTGGCGAGGATCGCCTCAGGCAGTTGTCGGCTCTGCATGCCGTGCACGGCACCGTCGTCGCTGGCCTGGGTATCGTGGTAATCAGCGGCCTGTTGCTGATGTTTGCCGATCTCGATGCGTATCTGCACGCGACCGTGTTCTGGCTGAAGATGGGCGGTGTGCTCGTCCTCACGATCAATGGCGCGCGGCTCGTGGCCGCGGGACGCGCGGCTGGCGCCGATGCGAATGCAGACTGGTCGCGGCTGCGGAGCGCGTCGGTGGCCAGCCTGGTGCTGTGGTTTACGACGACCTTGTTTGGAGCGGTGCTGCCAAATGTCCTGTAAAAGTCTCGGACGACGTGAGTTCCTCCACGATGGAAGCTGTGTGCTTTTGGCCCTGTCGGCACTCGGCGTAGCCGGCGACGCTGCGGCGTTTCCAGCGGGCATGGTGTCCGGTGTCGGCAGTGGATCCGAACGCCGCTATCCGATTCCGTCTGCAGACGGCGTCAACATCGATCGCGGGGCGCAGGTGATCCTCGTGCGCGCATCATCGAAGGTCTTCGCTTTCGCGCTGGCCTGTCCGCATCAAAATGCGGCGGTCAAGTGGGTGGCAAACGAACACCGGTTCCAGTGCACGAAACACGACTCGAGGTACAGGCCGGACGGCACCTACACGGAAGGGCACACCACACGGAATCTCGATCGATTTCCGATTCGGCGAGACGGAGACGCTGTTGTTGTCAGCTTGAACGCTGTGTTCCGGTCCGACCAGGATCGCGCCGGATGGGATGCGGCGATAGTCGAGCTCTGATCCGGGCGAAATTCACACGTTTTCCGCGCCTCCGCCGCGCGCGGGTATAATAGACACAGGTCCAAACATCACCGGGCGATAGAGCCTGTGCTGGGGTTTGGGCCTTTTTCACGTCTGGACTTTGCGAAAAGTTTCACAAAGTCACGCGTGGGAGGTGACGGAACCCAAGATGAGCTCGATCATCCCGTTGCTCACCGAATACGAGAAGCAGAATCTGTCAGAACGACAGCCGCTTCCGGACAAGTATCTCGGCCTCGCCGATGAAGAGATGCTGCGCCGCATCGCTGCGGCACGCGCGACCCTCGGAGACCGGCTGGTCATCCTCGGTCATCACTATCAGCGCGACGAAGTGATCAGGTTCGCCGACTACACCGGCGACTCCTTCCGTCTCGCGCGCCAGATCGCGCAGCGGCCCGAGGCCGATTACATCGTCTTCTGCGGCGTGCACTTCATGGCCGAGAGCGCCGACGTCTTGTGCAGTCCGCATCAACAGGTCATCCTGCCCGACCTCGCGGCCGGTTGCTCGATGGCCGACATGGCCGCACCCGAGCAGCTCGAATCGTGCTGGGAAGAGCTGACACAGATGGGGATTCAGGGCGTCGTCCCCGTCACCTACATCAATTCAGCGGCGTCGATTAAGTCGTTCGTCGGCGAGCGCGGTGGCACCGTCTGCACGTCATCGAATGCCATGGCCACGCTGAAGTGGGGTTTCTCACAGGGCGAGAAGATTCTGTTCCTGCCCGATCAGCATCTGGGCCGGAACACCGCATACAAGATGGGCATCCCGCTCGACGAGATGGTCGTCTGGGATCCCGATGAGATCTTTGGCGGTCTCGATCCCGAACAGGTGCAGCGCGCGAAGATGATTCTGTGGAAAGGGCACTGCTCGGTCCACACGCGATTCACCGCGAAGCAGATCGAAGCGGTCCGTCGTCAGCATCCAGGCATACGCGTCATCGTGCATCCCGAAGTGCCGTGGGACGTTGTGCAGGCCGCCGACGACAGCGGCAGCACGGAATACATCATCAAGACGGTGACCAACAGTCCTGAGGGATCGATCTGGGCGGTCGGCACCGAAGTGCACCTCGTCAACCGGCTCGCTCAGCAACTCGCGCCAGGACGTACGGTCGTGTCGCTCGACCAGTTCGGCTGCCTCTGCTCGACGATGTTCCGCGTGTCGCCGAATCATCTGCTCTGGATTCTCGAAGAGCTTGTCGATGGGCGCGTGCACAACCGTATCGTCGTTCCCGATGAGCAGAAGCACTGGAATCGAGTGGCGCTCGAGCGCATGTTGTCCATTTCGTAGCGGCGGGTCTTTAGACCGGCCTTCGCTTTGGAGTACGATTCCATTCTTCTGTAGGAGGAAGAATGGCTCACGAACTGCCAAAGCTCCCATACGACTTCGCCGCGCTCGAACCGCACATCGACGCGCAGACGATGCAGATCCATCACGGCAAGCATCATCAGGCGTATGTCACCAACCTGAACGCCGCGCTCGAGAAGGCGCCGGAGCTGCAAAGCAAGAGCATTGATGACCTCTGCCGGAACATCAACAGCGTTCCTGAAGCCATTCGCACGGCGGTTCGCAACAACGGCGGCGGGCACTGGAACCACAGCATGTTCTGGAACTGGATGGCGCCCAACGCTGGCGGTGCGCCGACCGGCAAGGCCGCCGACGCGATCAACGCCGCGTTCGGAAGCTTCGACAATTTCAAGACCGAGTGGGGCAAGGCCGGCGCTGGCCGTTTCGGCAGCGGCTGGGTGTGGCTGATTGCTGACGGCGGCAAGGTGTCGATCGCCAGCACGCCGAACCAGGACAATCCGCTGATGGACGGCAAAAAGGCGGTGCTCGGTCTCGATGTCTGGGAGCACGCTTACTACCTGAAGTACCAGAACCGTCGTCCTGACTACATCACGGCGTGGTGGAACGTTGTGAATTGGGATGCGGTGAATAAGGCGCTTTAACGCTGTCGCCGCAATTGACGATGGACGATGTGCGATTGACTCCTTGATTGAGGAATTGTCGACCTCAATCCGCCAATCGTCCCTCGTCAATCGTCAATCTCACCTATCCTCCGCTCTGCCATCGCTTGATCGCTTCGATCGGCCAGATAAGCATGATGATGTTGAGCGTGAGGTTGTCGCGGATGACCATTGCCACGACGACCTCCGCTGCGACCACCCACGAGACGGTCCACCACCAGCGCAGACGACTGGCGAGCAGGAATCCCACCATGCACGCCAGGATGTCGCTCATCGAGTTCAGCACACTGTCGCCGTAATAGCCGAGCGCGATGGTGGCGGCCCGATACCGATTGATCACGGTATCGGTGTTCTCGTACGACTCCCACGTCGCCTCAATCGCCACTGCCACCGCTGCGCGCAGGCCCACCGACGCCGGTCCCATCGTCAGGTGCGTCACGCCGTAGAACAGCGCGCCGTGAATGATGTGGCTGAAGGTGTACCAGTCGGAGATTTGCTGTGAGTTCTGGTCGCTGTGGACCTCGCTCACCCACGGCCGGATCGGGCCGTTCCGATACGTCAGCGTACGCCCCATGGCGAGTTCGAGCAGGGCGGTCACACAGACGATTCCGATTGCCGCTGCGAAGTTCGCACGCCACTCGCGTCCGCCGCGCCGCACGTAGATTTGTCGAAACCACAGCACCAGCCCAGCCGTAGCCGCGGTGATCAACGGTGGCACCAGCCCGTTCAGCATGCCGGGCACATGATCGTGTTGTGAAGTTTTGATGAATTGTTCGTCAGGATTGCCCTCATGCGCAGCGACCGGGACTAGTATCGCTTTCTCTGTGATGCGACGGAGACTGATTTCAAAGGATGGAATTATGAAGGGCAGATTGGTTGCGCTGGTCGTGTGCGCGTCGGTGATCGCGGTCATCGCGCAGAGCGTCGATGGCAAGTGGGCGGGTGAAGTGCAGGGAGGCCGCGGGCCGCAGCAGGTCAACCTGACGCTCAAGGCCGACGGTGGCAAGCTCACGGGGACGGTTACTGGTCGAGGTGGGGAGATCCCGATTGAGGAAGGCACGATTTCGGGTTCTGCGCTGAAGTTCAAGTCCAAGCAGATGGGGCGTGGCGGTGAGATCGTTCTCAACTGGACCGGCACGCTGAAGGGCGACGAGATCGCGATGTCGCGGATGGCCGAAGGCGGGCAGGGTCAGGCGCAGGAATTCACGCTGAAGCGCCAGAAGTAGTTACTTCAACAGCAGAATGTTGGTTGCCGGCGCCGGCCTCGACGCAATGAACGCATAGATGTTCGTCAGGTCGGCGTCCGACACAACCTTGGTCGTATACGGCGGCATCTGACCGCTTGGCTGCCGGACGTAGCGGCTGAACGCCGCGAACGCGATCGGACGTGGACCGAGGCGCGGACCAGTGGCGTTCGATCCCTGTGCCTCGTAGCCATGGCACTGATAACAGCCATAACTCACAAACAGTTTCTTGCCAGTTTCAGCATTTCCCGCCGGAGCCGCGTTCGATTGCGGCGCCGGTGTCTGCGCTGAGACTGCGGCTACGAGCACGAGGGCGACGAGCGCGCTCTTCATAGATATCTCCAGGCGCGTCCAAAAGGACGTGCCCTACCGTAGGGCCGGTCCTTTTGGACCGGCCGTCTACCTCGGTTGCGTCACAACGTCGATGAGCGACGGCTCGCCGCGCTTGACGACGTCGATTGCGCGCTTGATGGCCGGGCCCAGATCGTTCGGGTTCGTGATCGGTCCTTGCGCATGCACACCCAGACCCTGCGCGATTTTCGCGAAATCCACATTCGGATCGTCGATGGTCGTGCCGATGTGCGCGCGCGTGATGCCGCGGTTGTGCCGGCTGGCCATGCGCTGCACGTGCATCACTTCCTGGTGATACGCGCGGTTGTTGTGCATGACTGCGAGCAGCGGAATGCGATGATGCGCGGCCGTCCACCACACGCCTGGCGCATAGAGGAAGTCGCCATCGCCCTGAATCGTCACCGACAATCGGCCGTGCTTCTTGTTCGCGAGTGCGGCGCCGACTGCCGCGGGGGCACCGTAGCCAACGCCGGCGCCACCCGATCCACCGAGCGACTGATAGTGCTTCTCGAACGACCACAGCCGCGACGTCCAGTCGCTCATGATCCCGCTCTCGGCCACGAGCGCCCAGTCC
>Ga0065712_10000400_pt1 | contig 14587 bp, 14 predicted proteins | sample MisRhiReplicate1_FD_59099 | JGI IMG/M metagenome (GOLD analysis project Ga0065712, IMG submission 59099) | Miscanthus rhizosphere microbial communities from Kellogg Biological Station, MSU, sample Rhizosphere Soil Replicate 1: eDNA_1 v3... | ecosystem: Host-associated > Plants > Roots >...
CCGGCGACGAAAAAGCGGCGGTGGGAGTGGCGCGGGCGCTGAGCGGTGCCTACTCGGACCCTGAAAAGAAGGATCCCAAATTGCTGGTGGTGGATATCGAACCGGTACGCGCGTTGAAGCGGCCCGTGACTCTTGCCGACGTGAAGGCTCAACCCAAATTGAAGAATTTTGATCTCGTACGAAACTCGCGATTATCGATCATGAAGGTCAGCGACGAACAATGGGAAATCATGGAAGGCATGGCCAAGGGCTAGTGTGGTGTATCAAGAGTTTGAAATTATGCCGAACTTTTGTTTTCAGGACTGTGTTCTCGGTCTTTTTCTTTCGCGCCGTAGCGGATGACCCGGTCACGGCCGGCGTTTTTCGCGCTATACAAGGCTTTGTCGGCGGCGCGTAATAATTCGCCGGGATCGAAGTCATGCTCGTCGGCCTGCGCAATGCCGGCCGAAAGCGTAGGGGCCGGCAGAAACTCGCCGCCGTGCTGAATCTGCACTTCCTTCAGCTGGGCACGGATCTGTTCGATGCGCTGCTCGGCGTCGAGCAGCGATGAATCCGGCAGAACAATGACAAACTCTTCGCCGCCGTAGCGGCAGAGAATATCGCTTTTACGGAGTTTTGCGCGCATCAATCGGCCCAATTCCCGCAGCAGAGCATCGCCCGCATCGTGTCCATGGGTATCGTTGAAGCGTTTGAAATTGTCCAAATCGAGCATGGTGAGACAAAGCGGCGATTTTCGCCGCCGCGCGCGGTGCAACTCGCGCACCAACATTTCTTCCAGGTAACGGCGGTTGAATAATCCGGTCAGCGGGTCGTGAATCGCTTCGGCGCGGAGTTTCTCGCGCAATTTCAGATTTGACAATGAGAGCTTGATCGACTCGCTCACGGTGACCGCCAGTTGGAGTTGACCGATTTGATGGTCACTGGTATGGGCTGGTGCTCCGGCGAGACAAAATACCCCGAGAATTTCACCTTGGACGGTCAACGGCACGCAGAGATACCGGGTGTTCGGGTGACTGACAAAGTGACGGCAGAGCAAACCGGTCTCAGCGTTCGCGACTTCGTGCAACTGACCCCGTCTCAACGCCCAGCAGTCGTCAAGCGAGAAAATGGGATCCCCAAGGGAGTCGGTGCCCCAGCGCGCGACAATTTCGAGATATCGACTGGAGGCCTGCAAAACCGCGAGACAGCCGGCGTGGCCCTCGAAAAGCTCTCCCGCAGCAAAGCCGATGACCTTGTAAGCGTCGTCTTGGGAAGTGCAGCTCTGCAGCAGGTCATCCATGCTGATGAGCGACTGCATTTCCCGATCGCGCCGCTGTAACTCCGTTACCAAAGCCATCAGCTCGTCATTGGTTTTCCGTACGCCTTCGGCTGCCCGTTTGGGTTCGGTGATGTCCCGAATCACCGCCATGACTATGCTGTCCTTGCCGGAATGGATGGGGTTCAGCAGAATATCAACGGGAAATTCGGTTCCGTCCTTACGCCGGGCCGAGAGCTCCAGGCCAAGTCCCATGGGGCGAGTATGGGGATCGACGAGGTAGCCGGCGACGTGTTCGAGATGCCGATCCCGGAGTCGCTCTGGAATCAGAATATTTAGCGGCTGATGCTGGAGTTCTTTGGGCCTGTACCCGAACATTGCTTCGACTTGCGCGTTCATTTGTATGATTTGGCCACCATGATCGATCACCACGATTGCGCTTGGGAAAGCTTCGAAGAGGGCGCACGCCATTTCGGCAAATTGAATCTCGCTGAGATCACGAGTGATTTTGCAAAATCCGATAAGTCTTCCATCCTTCGATTTCACCGGCGCGATGATCACATTGCCATAAAAACGTGATCCGTCTTTGCGCACTTGCCAGATCTGCGCTTGATGGCGACCTTGGCGGGTCGCCATCTCGAGCGCGTGATCTGGCAGGCCGCCGTCGAGATCATCGGGCGAATACAGGCAAGAAAAGTGCTTGCCGATGATCTCATCGGTTTGATACCCGTGCAGCCGCTCAGCCCCGGTATTCCAGCTCGCGATATCTCCTTTCGGTGTCACGGTGATCACGGAATAATCGTTGGCTGTATCGAGTAGCAGACGAATCGCCTCTTCTGATTCCGCGACGCTCCAGTTGCCTTTCCCTGGGGAGTTCTCGGAGGTTTTGTCCGGCCGTGCTCTTATTTTTCGCTGTTTTTGGCTTCCCACGTTTAGTCGCCGCCGTGTGGCTCGATGACGATTGCCATCGAGGGTTGTCAAAGATGAAGGCGCTCGACCATCATGTGCGAGCATGCCGGTGCGGGTCGAGAGTTGCTTCGCCATGGATCGGCGCCGCGCCGGGGTGATTCGATTTGAAACAATTGATGCTTGCGGTACTTTACCAGAAGACTTCGCGGTTTCCGAGCAAAGTTTATCAGCAGAGTGTTCATGCCTTGAAGGAACCGACGTTTCTGCGATAGCTTGACGCAGGCGAAGAAGAAAAAACCGGGAGAGCCAATAATGGCGGACGAAAACAAACACGAACACAAAAGCGATGATCAGCATGACGAGAATCGCGAGCATCAAGCTCATGAGCACGGATCCGGCGCACACGGCCACGCGCATGGTACTTCGTACGGCCATCAGCACCCACATTCACATGCGACGGACCTCAGCCACGATCACCATCATCACGATCACGAGCACGGTCGGGAGGATGATCACACCCATGTGCACGACCATGGCCATGATCACACCCATGAGCACGCTCACGGCCACTCGCATAGTCAGGAGCACAAGACCCGGTTTCACGATCCCGCGCACGCCGCGGAATTCGATGAGCGCGGGCTGTCTGGCATTCGTGCTTCGTTGACGGACAAGTTGATCGAAATGCTCACACTCAAAGGCGGCGAGCTGGTGCTCGATTTGGCCACCGGGACGGGTCGCGTCGCGCGGCCGCTCTCGAAGCAACTCAAAGACGGAAAGGTATTCGGCGTGGATCAAGCATTGGCGATGCTCAATGTCGGTCATCAGCACAAAGATCCCATCCCACATTATCTTCAGAGCGCGGGCGAGGCGGACAAATTGCCATTCAAGACAAATACGTTCGATCGGGCGTTTGTGTCGTTCAGCTTGCATCATTTCGGCAATCCGTCCGGGGTCGTCGGCGAAGTGCTGCGTGTGCTCAAGAACGGCGGGCGTTTCGTCGTGGTGGATCCGATTATCGAGGAAGCCAAGGATGCGGTGGACATCGCGCTCGAAGCGAAAATCAACCAGGTTTTCCGCCGCACCCACGGCGAAGATTTTCGCTATCACACGGCGAGCAGCATTCAGCGTTTGCTGACCAAAGCCGGCTACCGCGTGCCGCGCACCAACATTTTGTCCTATTCATTCAATCAGGAAGGCATGGATGGCATCCCCACCGGCCGGCACTGGCTCGAAGCGGCTTTGGAAATCGAGAAGGAAAACCCAGAGCTGGCCGAGCGCATGAAGAAGAATTATTTCGCCTGGCATTCCCACGGCGATCATACGCACGTGAAGGGCGCATTTTCTTACGCACTGATCACCGGGGTGAAGCCAGCGTGAGTTCAGTGCTAAGCTATGAGTGCTGAGTGCTGAGGTTTCGGATTCGTCGGAATACGGCGTGCGGTGCCCTTTATATGGGGAGCAGCAGCAATGAAAAAAGCTGATTTTCGAACTTTTTACCGCGACGCGCACGCTGTCGAATGTCTCACCGAACGGGAAAAGATGCTGATCGGACTCACAGTCGCAATGATGCGGCTCTGCGATCCGTGAGTGGATCGCCGCCTTGCGGACGCAAGGAAAGCAGGGATGACGGAAGAGGAACTCGATGCGGCAGTGGACGTCATCGCCGCTGTCGATGCTGGCGTGCTACAGTCGCTCAATCAACGTATTAAGCAGCGAAACAAAGTTTAACAGTGGAAAAGTTTTCATCTGAAACTGACACAAGCGAGGAAATGAATTCGGCTCATCGCGCCTTTCACAAGAAACAGTGGCGTCTCCGCGAAAATTTCTGTTTGGAAAGACTACAGCCGCACCTGAGCAAAGATGTTCTTTTTGTATACGGCCCTCAACATTCAACTCCTTTCTCAAAGTTGCTTGACAGCAAAGAAATCAATAACCGAGTGATTCCGGAATGTTACTCCTCCTCGAAATAGTCCAAATCCATTTTTCTAACACTATAAGTTCTAACTTCCGCAACCCCGATGCCGTGGTCGATCATGAGCTGCGCTAACTCTTCTCCTCCGAGGAGTATGATTTTCTTCTCAATTCGACTGACATAATCTTTTGCTTCCTGAGAAAATTGCGATGTAGTTATCAACACGCCTTTTCTGGCTCGCTGTCCCTCCAGACTGCCAGCAAAAGCTTGGACGACGGGTCGTCCGACGGTCGCTTCCCATCGTTTTGCTTGAAGATAAACGACGTCCAAGCCAAGTTTGTCCTCTTTGATGATACCATCTATGCCATCGTCACCGCTCTGACCGATGGCTTGACCCGCATCTTTTCTGGACCCGCCGTAACCCATACTCACGAGCAAATCGACGACAAGCTTTTCAAAAAACTTTGGAGGGCATTTTTTAACTCGGTCCAATAGTTCCTGTGCCAAGGTTCGCCTTAGATTAAGGTAGCTCGCTTCCAATGTTTCTTCTGGAGTCGCTTGGGCTTCTTCAGTAGTACCGACGCCGTCCTCGGATTCTGTTCTCCTTGTGCCTTGCTGAAATTCCAGGAACTCAGGAAATTGTCTGAGAAATCTGATATTAATCCTTTCAGGTTTTGTCCCCAGGACTTGCCGCCCGCGCTCAGTTATGCGGATTCTTCCACGGCCCGTTCTTTCCACCAGTTCGGCTTTCCGCAAGTAAAAAGCCGCCCATCGGACTCGATTATCGAATTTAACGTCACTCTCGCTTGGTAAGAGTTCTTTCTTGTCTTCGGGAGATAATCCCATGCGATCGCCAAGAACTTCAATTACTTCCGCAAGACTGTGCTCGGCACCGTCCCCCAGGTAAACCAGTAAGGGTAACATTATAGTTTGAAAATCTGGCACAGCCATTTAATAACTCCCGACGTGCTCTAGAGCATTTTCCCTCGCGCACGTATCTTGATCTGCTCCGGCGAAATTTTCTTCCCGTCGATTACCACGAAACCGTTTTTTGTGGCAACGCTGCGTAACTTGATCTCGTCGACCATCCGGAATCTGCCAAGCGCACCGTGCTTTTGCATGTCCACCCTTGGCAGTTCAATGGCGTTTGATTAACACAAACATTGAACGCGGTCAGCGAAGCCACCCCCGTCAGTGGGAAACGCGTCCTTTAATGCGACTTTTAACCATTTGCCGCATGAGGTTGCGTCGCCACGTTCGATATTCTAATTCCGTTGCCAATAGAGAATTTCCAAACTCTCCGCGGTGTGCTACGTATGCGGCGTTAGGCTCGGGATAACCAATGCGAAGCAGAAAACGTGGAGCTTGGAGTGGTGGACTGTTGGAATGCTCGGTTCGAATGCGCATTTCTATAGCCGTCGTTACTTGTCTGGTGGCTTCCACGGCTCTCTTCACATCGATCACATTCGCCATTGAGAAATTGCGCATCTCCTACGCTTCGGTCACCGGCAATACGGCTGGAATTACTTACATCGCGCAACGAGCGGGGCTCTTTGAAAAACAAGGGCTCGATGTCGAGATTATTCTCATTACCGGCGGGCCGGCGTCGATCAGCGCTCTATTGAATGGCGACGTCGACCTGGATATGCGCGCGCCAATTGCCGCATTGCAGGGGATGGCGCACGGCGTCAAACTTACATTTCTGCTTTCTCAATCGAACACGCTCGAATACGACATTGTCACGCGGCCGGAAATCAAAGATATCAAGCAGCTCAAGGGCAAGAAAGTCGGCATCATTCGTTTCGGGGGCATTTCCGAGCTGATGGTGCGCTATCTGTTTCAAAAGATCGGGTTGGACGCGGACAAGGATATCGCGATCATTCAAGTCGGCCAGGCGCGCTTTGTCGCGCTGGAAAAAGGCGCCATCGACGCGACCGTGCTTGCCTCGGCGGAGTCGGCGTTCGCCAAGCGCAACGGCTTTCGCGTGCTCGATATGCCGACTCTGCCGTTTTTCGGAAGCACGATCGTTACGACTCCCGCGCTTGTCGCAAAGAGGTCCGACGCCATGACTCGCTTTATGCGCGGTTATCTCGACGGGGTGAGATTTTTTTTGAGTGACAAGGAAAAGAGCATGCAATATCTTGCCGACCTGCTCCGAACCAAGGACCGCGACATGATCGAGCTCGCATATAAAAATCATCCGCAGCACGCCATGGGGCGTAAACCCTATCCCGACATGGCTGCCGTGAAAGCGACTATCGATGTCATGAGCGTGCGTGAACCGGCGGTGAAAAAACTCAAACCTGAAGAGCTATTTAATCTCAGCTATCTGACGAAGCTCGATCAAAGCGGCTTTATCGATCAGCTCTACCAAAGCAAATGATCGTCGCCCCATATGCTTTCTCCTCACACTGGGAGAGAAACGTCAGCTGCCGATGTCAGTGTTTGTAGCTGTCTTAGCGACTAGTGGGAACGTCATGCTCCGGAGTGAAACGGTGTGACTGGGCATATAAGAGGCAACAGAATCGAACGGAATAATGGACGACGTGGACGCGAGGGTGATCTGAAACCAGCTTCACCGTTTGGGTACTAGGCTTTTGCCCGTTTGCGCTTGGCCCATCTCGCCCGCTGGGCAGCCGCAATTTTCTTTTTTACCGCCGCGCTCATGGTCCGCTTCTTACTTGAAATAGCGCCATTGGCGATCGCGCCATCGAGCAGTCTGCGAAGTTCTTTATTCAAGCTCTCGAGCCTCTGTTTGATTGAAGCAGCTCGTCTGAGTTGGTGGGGTGTTAGATCTGTTATGTTCATGAGTTTCAATACAACACCGTAAGAACTTAAATCAAGTACCCTCTGCGCAAAGTTTATCTCTGTTTCGATGCGGCGAGATCGTTCAAACTGAACCTTTAACTGTATTGACTACCGATGAATAAGATACAGCGCGGTCGTGCTTGCTTTGTAAGTTAGGCATAACCAGTTCTTTTGGCCCTTTGCTGTGTCTTCGTCCATCGCAGAAATCCATCAGTCGAGTATAAGACTCGGTTCACGAAAGCGAGTCTGATGAGCAATATTGTGCGTCAACAAGTTGCCGCATTGTAGAATCGACCCAATTAACGACTTCTGTAATTCCCGCCAATCGCCCGATTAGATTCACCGATTTTGACAAAAGAACCCCGATTACTTGAGAGAGGAATCTCTTACGAGAACTCCTTCGCAAATGGCAAAGGCTTTGCGTAATTGTGACGGAAATCTAACTGGAGGGAATCATGAAAGCATTTGTCATTGCTTGTCTCCTCATTTTCGCAGGTGTCATTTTTGCCTCCTCGCCGGTCCGCAGTGACGAGTTCCAACAGAGAGCCGCAAAAATTGCCGAGTACAAGAAATGGTTGGACGCCCTTGGACCTCAAGGATCTCATTACTGGATGCGCCTCGACGCGCGGCAGCGACCACATCGATTGTATCTGGGTGAAGGTTTCTATAGCGCCGACCTGCAAAGTCAGGAGCATTTTGTAAATACGTTTTCGAATTATCTTGCAGGTCATCCGGACAAGTTCATGCTGATCGATCTCTTCGATGTGAATACCAACAAACCGATAGGCGAGTATGGCTTCGGTGGGTTCAAACTTTACGGAGTAAGCTTACGAACGGCGAACGGGCCACAGAAGTAGCTTAAGCATTGGTAATGGGAGGGTTAGATGTGCTTGCGACGCGATCGTGGAGGTAAAATTTTGAAAGAGAAAACGCTTCATCTCCTTACTTTGGTTTCACTCCTATGTACCCTTCAAGGATGCGCCACCGTGCATGGCATGGGCGAGGATATTCAAAGCCTGGGGAGAGCAATGAAAAGGGCGGTATCCGGCTAACCGTAATACGACTGAATTATCCTCTCACAATTGTCCTTGCCTCTTTGTCTGTCCGAACCCCGGCAAACTCGCATGACGACAGTGTCCGTCTCGGGTCCATTCTCTAAGCTCGATCTGCGCAACGAGGGCTGGCTCAACCACTGGCAGTTCTGCATTTCATCCTTGGTGAGAGTAACGAGTTCGGCGCGTCTCTGGTAGACCGGCAAACGGACAGTTCGGCTGTGCTGCGGCGGTTGCACTGACGATTTATCTGCGGCAAGGTAGTCCGGCGCGATTTTGCGGCGTCTTTAGATGCGCCATCCAAGTTGTCGGGCCTGCTTAGCTCCAGCAATCTAAAATCTGTGCGGACTGCAAGCTGATTCGAGAGATGAGAGCGTCAGTTGTTTCTCTTTGACATTGAAGTTAGGAAAAAGTGCCTTTGGTGAATGGAATCAACCCCGGGACCTGCTTCTTATACTTCGCATACTCCTCGGGATGGTGCTTCATGAGATCCCGCTCTTCAAAAGCGATGCCGATCAAGACATAAATCGTAAACATAGCCGCAAAAAAGAGATGGCTAACTGTCATATAAGGACTCGCCCAAAAGAACACTAAAAACCCGAGCATAAGGGGATGCCGTACGTGCTTGTAAAATCCCCGCAGTTTGAAGGTAATCTTCTTCGGCTCAGTTCTGCGGAGATAATGCCAAACCTGCTCAAGCCCCAGCAACTCAAAATGATTGATCATAAAACTTGAAAGGACCACCGCAACCCAGCCGAGCAGCGCAACGGCAAGTAAGATATTCGCAGCCATCGTGTTCTGCACATGCCAGACGACGCTGCCAATCGGCCGCCACTGCCAAATCATCACCCACATGATGATATCCGCGACGAAAACAAAGGTGCTGCGTTCAAGCGCCTTCGGGATAAACTGCGTCAACCACTGCTTGAAAGCAGGACGGGCCATGATGGTGTGTTGGACACCAAAGAGGAGGATCAACAAAAAATTGACGAGGATGGCAGTAGCGACAGGACCGACGGAGCCNGAATCGACGGATTTGGGAACAGCGAAGTCGCCGAGAAATCCTATCNTGTATACCATCCAGNCCATAAAGCCAGCGTACGCGATAACNCCGTAGATGAATCCCAATACTCGTTGCATATCTGTTCCTTTCGTTATGCCTTCGTTATTCGGCCAAGGTTGAATTTTCTAACGTCAGGGACTTTGTTTAGGATCAGCGGTTATCGCGCCAAGCGCGGAATCAATCAACTTCCTTTTCCCGAGATTGGCGGACATCGCAAAGAGATAAAACCAGACGAAGGAGAAGCGGTTTTTTCCTGCGAAGTCTGCTGATATAGGAAGAATGTCTTGCGGGGGGTTCGATCTCAGCGATGATCGGTGGGTCAGTGACAGTCGAGCTGCTGCAGGGCTGGAATTTACGAAGCAAATGGGCATAGCGAATTGTCCAACTGTGCGCGGCGTGCTACTTATCCGACACATCAGGTTAAAAAATTACCATGAAAGAGCGTCCGTGAACCGGCAGCACACAAACCTGAAGAGCTTTTTAATCTCAACTATCTGACGAAGCTGGATCAAAGCGGCTTTATCGATCAGCTCTATCAGGGCAAATGATCGTCGCCCGATATGGTTCTTCCTCACACTGATTGATGAACGTCAGCTGCCGGTTAAGAAAGAAGCTACCGATGTCAGTGTTGCTGCCTGGTTTGCTCGCTGTTTGGGTTTTTAATGCCTCGGCCGATGGGGCTGACAAAATTCGCGTCGGGTTTGCTCCAGGCGCCAGTTCCACCGCACTTCCCCTAGCTCAGAAGAAAGGATTTTTCAGGGAGGAAGGATTGGAAGCCGAGATTATTCGGATGTCGAGCACAGTAGCCGCGGCAGCGCTGGCAAGCGGGGAAGCCGATTATGTTATAGGCATGAGCGCTTTGCGCGGAGCGATTCAGGGGCTGCCCCTCAAAGTGGTTGCCTCCTACATACAAGGCAGCACACAGACGATCGTGGCGCGCAGCGATATCAAAAGTGTGAGCGAGCTTAGAGGAAGAACGATCACGATCGGGACTCCCGGCGGCAGTCCGGATCGCCATGCGCGCTTGATGATCAAGCATTTTGGGCTACAGCCGGATAAAGACGTAAAGTTCGCTTCTGGCGGTCTTACCGAAGGCCGTCTCGCCCGTCTGCAGCAAGGAATGATCGAAGCGACAGTGGTGCCGGTCCCTCTCGATCTCCAGGCGAAAAAGATGGGATTGAATGTGCTTGCACGAGCGTATGAGATATTTACCTATCCCGAAGGCGGTCTGGTAACGACGACCATGAAAATCAAAGGCAAACCTGACGAAGTCAAGCGGGTGATTCGAGCTGGCATCAAGGCGAGCCGCTATATCAAGGCGAATCGCGATGCGACGATTCAATTTCTGATGGAGTGGCAACGAATCGATAAGGAGATAGCGACAGGGACATACGAATATTTAGCGAAAGCCACTAATGAGAGCGGAAGCCTGTCAGAAGACGGCTTTCGATTGATGATCGAAGAGATTAAAGAACTCGCCAAGGTAAGCCGCGAAGTCCCATTGACGGAGCTTTCCGATCTATCGATTCTCAGAGAGGCGCAGAAGGAGCTTGGGATCAGAGGTAACTAGTCCATCTTGAAGACTGCCAATGAAGTCGAAGACGCTTACATGTCAGGGCGTTGTGTTGCCCTCGCCTGAATCCTCTCCCAAAGGGCGAGGATGTAATAGCGTATTTGAGGTGCAAATGAAAATTCTCGTATCGATTCTGCGACTTTTGATTGTACTCGCGCTTACAAGTTGGTGTTCTCCAGCCGGGGCACAAACAAAACCCGTCGCGATCGTCCGCGCAACCTTGATCGATGGCGCCGGACGAGCGCCCGTGACCGATTCGGTGGTGATTGTTCGCGACGGAAAATTTCAGGCGATCGGAAAACGCGGTGAGGTTCAGATTCCGCAGGATGCGGAGGTCATCGAGGCCGCCGGGAAGAGCATTCTTCCCGGATTTATCGACGGGCACTGCCACTATCGTGATTGGATGGGCGAAATTTATCTCGCCTACGGCGTCGTCACGTGCCCGAACATTTCCAACAACCCCGTCGAATGGATCATCGCCCAACGGGAGGGTGTGAAGAACGCCAGTATCCGCGGACCGCGAGTGTGGGCGTCGGCCAACATCATCGATGGACCGCCACCGGAGGGCACCGGCACACTTCGGCGGCAACGAACCAGCATCATCGTCGACAGCGAAGACGAAGCGCGAAAAGCAGTTGATGGTTTGGTTGAAAAAGGGGTCGATGGTATCAAGCTCTTCGAGCGGCTGAAGTCCCAAGTGGCAAAAGCGGCGGTGGATGAGGCGCATAAACATGGCCGGCCGGTGTTCGGCCACTCTTTGGATATTTTCACCGCCGCGGCCAACGGCTATCAATCCGTGGAGCACTCATGGTCCGTAGTTTACACGTCGATCCAAGACCCAAAAAAGAAGCACGACCTCGATATCGGGCGCATGCTCGGCAAAGTCGATACCGCCGACGTGCACGCGCAAATGGAGCCGGCGATGTTCGACAAGATTATCGAAGTGATGATCGACAAGAACGTGCACTGGAGTCCAACATGGGCAACATGGTTCCGTCCACTATCCGGCCATGCCGCCGACATGAAACAGCGAGAGCTGAATTTGCTGAGGAATCCGCAGCTCAAATATCTCCCGCCTTACATTCTCAAAGACACCGAAAGTTTTTTTGCCAAGTACGAGAAGATGACGCCGGAAAAGCGCAACGAAGTCACATCGGGTTACAAGATGCTGCAAGAATTCGTGCGCCGAATCGCGAAAGCAGGTGGCAAAATTCATTCGGGCTCCGATCCCAATCACGTGGTGCCGGGATACGCTGTGCATGCGGAGTTGCAGATGCTCGTAGAGGCCGGTCTGACGCCGCTTCAGGCGATCCAAACGGCGAGCCTTAACGTCGCGCAGGCGTGGGGCAAAGAGAAGGACTACGGCAGCATCGAGAAAGGGAAGGTCGCGGACTTTTTCGTCGTGCGCGGCGACCCCTCGAAAAATATTTCAGATACGCAGAATGTCGAGGCGGTTTATATTGACGGCAAAAAAATCGACACGTCCTTTCACGGCGATTACAAGAATCCGATACCACGGCCGATCGAAGACCGGCCGGAGGGATGAGCGATGCGGCAAGCACCCCCACCTCAAGCCTCCCCCGTCAGGGGGGAGGATGTCAGAGAAAGATTCGCGATCGTCGTTTTGGTGACGATGATTACCTTGTTTGGAGGTCCGTGGCAGAAAGCCCGTCCGGCGGATACGATCACAGTTCTTTCTTATCCCGATCGGCCCGCGAAGCTGCCGCTGTGGTTGGCGCAGGACGGCGGGCTCTTTGAAAAATACGCTCTCAAAGTTGATATTCGAGCGGCTAAATCCAGTGACGACCTCGTCGAGAGGCTGAAGCGCGACGAAGCGCAGATTTACGCGGCGACGGCGAACTGGATCGTTTCGGGGATCGGCGACGGCAAGGATTTGGTGTTCTTCGCCAATACCGGTTACAGCGTGCTCAAGCTCGTGGCGCGGCCGCATATCACACGCGCGCAAGATCTCAAGGGAAAAAGAATCGGCACTGGGGAGCCGAACAGCAGCCAGGACCGGATTACGCGGCAAGCGTTGCAACGCCTCGGGCTGAATCCCGACAAAGACGTCACCCTGATTCCGTTCGGCAGTCGCAGCATTCAGCGCTTGAATGCTTTGCTCAAAGGCGAAATCGACGCGACCACCAGCAATGAAGATAACCTGTTCGAGCTCGAACGGCGCGGCGACATTCGTAAGATCCGCGTACTGGCCGACAACGAGAGCCTCAAATTATTCATCGGCGCGGGTGTTGACTTCGCAGTGGCACGCGAATTTCTGCGAGACTCTCGGTCCGCCGTCAAAGGATTCGTTAAGGCGCTTTCGGAAGCGATCGGTTTGGCGCGCCGTAATCGTGCCGCGGCGGATCAAATCTATGCGCGCTATTTAAACATCAACGATCCGGCCCTGCTCGAGTTCATGTACCGCACGTATGTCCAGGGTGCGATTCCCGAGCGGCCTTATCCTAAGCTGGAAAACGTTTCATTGGGTATTGAAGAATTCGGCGCGAAACCCGCCCTTAAGGGAAAACGCGCGGAAGATCTAACCGATCTCAGTTTGCTGCGCGAGCTTGAAAAAGAACGCTTCTTTGATCGGCCAGCGGACAACGGCGCCATGCACGGTGATCGCGCCGAATAAATTTGACAGCCGCCGAGCTTTCCTAGTAGCTTCATCATCGATTTCTAGCTTGGAGGCAGTTATGAAGTTGAAGATCGTTTTCGCTTTGGCACTAACGTTCGGCACTCTAGCGAGCGGAGCCCTGTCGGCCCAGGATCTTCCGCAGAATATTCGGAAGATTAGCGACGGAATTTACGTCTACGTCGGGAACAATTTCAATTCCAACTGCGGTATCGTAATGACGCAAGAGGGCGTCGTGCTCATCGACAGCGGCCACAATCCGAGCCTAGCGCAGAATTCAGAAAACGAAAAGAATTGTCGGGCTCGCCACGGTTTTGTTTCTCGGCACGGCAGCAGCTTGGATACTGGCAGAGCGAGAATCAAATTACCTTCGACGAGATCGATGATATCAGCAAAATGCTGTTTCTTTGTCGCCTAAAGGGGGTTCGATGATTGACCTTTATTACTGGACGACGCCGAACGGACACAAGATTACGATTTTTTTGGAGGAGGCCGGGGTCCCTTACAACATCAAGCCGATCAATATCGGCAAGGGCGAGCAATTTGCGCCCGAGTTTTTAAAAATTTCGCCGAACAACCGGATTCCAGCGATTGTCGATCAGTCGCCCAGCGACGGCCGTGGACCGCTGAGCGTTTTCGAATCCGGCGCGATCCTCGAATATCTGGCGATCAAGACCGGCAAGTTTCTGNCGAGCGANACTCGGAGTCGANTCGAAGTGATGCAGTGGCTTTTCTGGCAAATGGGCGGGCTNGGGCCGATGCTCGGCCAGANTCATCATTTCAGAAATTACAGCAACGAGAAAATTACCTACGCCATCGAGCGCTACACGAAAGAAACCGAGCGACTTTACGGTGTACTCGATGAGCGGCTCGCCGATCGTGAATATGTCGCGAAGGAGTATTCGATCGCGGACATGGCCTGCTATCCGTGGATCGTATTGCACGACCGCCAAGGTCAGGACCTCAATGATTTTCCCAATCTCAAGCGCTGGTTCGAAAGAATTGAAAAGCGACCGGCGGTGGAGCGCGCCTACGCGCTGGCGCGGCAAATCAACCCGGATAGCCGCGGCATGACGGAGGAGGCAAAGAAAATTTTGTTTGGTCAGGGCAGGCGGAGCAAATAAGGTTCAAGTCGTTCAAAAGGTTCAAACCGTTCAAGCACAGAACATGACACGTCAATGGGTCATGGCGTTGGTTTGCGGTTGGCTTTGCCTGAGCACCGCTCATGGCGCCGAGGCGCCGGCGAAATTTCTTTTCGCCTATGGCGCGATCGGTGGCAACGCTGTGCCGCTATGGATTGCGAAGGAACAAGGAATTTTTCGCAAATACAATCTCGAGCCGCAACTCATTTACATCATCGCTGGGCGGGCGATGCAGTCG